>ERZ791631.1858-NODE-1858-length-10875-cov-5.546950_pt1 | contig 10875 bp, 8 predicted proteins | sample MGYA00509961_ERZ791631 | MGnify/ENA primary metagenome ERZ791631 (study PRJEB30046, sample SAMN00715248) | human gut metagenome | study: EMG produced TPA metagenomics assembly of the A metagenome-wide association study of gut microbiota in type 2... | reverse complement strand
CGAAGTTGGTGCCCATTTCCGGGATGCCGAAGGTGCCGGTCTGGCTGTCGATCTGCTCCGGGGTCACGCCCAGCTCCTCCGGGCTGGTGAGCAGGCTGTACACCCGGGGGTCGTTCATGGGGATGCTGTCCACGGGGATGCCGGTGTACTCCTCAAAATACTTGTAGAAGGTGGGCATATCGTGGCCCAGCTCATCCAGCTTGAGCAGGGTGTCGTGGAGGTACTTGAACTCGAAATGCGTCGTGAGCAGGCCGCCCGCCACATCATCCGCCGGGTGCTGGATGGGGCAGAAATCGTAGATCTCGTAGGTATCGGGCACAACCACCATGCCGCCGGGGTGCTGGCCGGTGGTGCGCTTGACACCGGTGCAGCCCAGGGTCAGGCGGTTCTCCTCGGCGTGGTTGACGGTCTGGCCGCGGGCTTCCAGATACTTTTTGACGTAGCCGTAGGCGGTCTTGTCCTGAATGCCGGACACCGTGCCCGCCTTGAACACATTGGCCTTGCCGAACAGCTCCTCGGTGTAGCGGTGGACGTTGGACTGATACTCGCCCGAGAAGTTCAGGTCGATATCAGGCTCCTTGTCGCCGTAGAAGCCCAGGAAGGTCTCAAAGGGGATGTCGTGGCCGTCCACCAGCATCCGGGTGCCGCAGTGGGGGCAGTCCTTATCGGGCAGGTCAAAGCCGTCGTCCACGCTGCCGTCGGTGATGAACTCGCTGTACTTGCACTTGGGGCAGCGATAGTGGGGCGGCAGGCTGTTGACCTCCGAAATGCCGGAGAAGTGGGCCACGGCAGAGGAGCCCACCGAGCCACGGCTGCCCACCTGATAGCCGCCCGCGTTGGAGTAGGCCACCAGCTTGACGGCAATGACGTACAGAACCGCGTAGCCGTGGCCGCAGATGGAGTCCAGCTCCTTTTTCAGGCGGTCCTCCACGATCTTGGGCAGGGGGTCGCCGTAATCCCGCCTGGCGTGTTCCCAGGTGGCATCGCGCAGCTGCTGCTCCGCGCCTTCGATGCTGGGCGGGTAGGTGCCGCGCGGAATGGCCCGCACGTTGTTGTCGATGGTGGCCGCGATCTTGCGGGGGTTGGTCACCACGATCTCGTAGGCCTTTTCCTTGGGCAGGTAGCTGAACTGCTTCAGCATATCCTCCGTGGTGCGGTAGAACAGCGGGGGCTGGGTGTCCGCATCCTTGAAGCCGTTGCCCGCCTGCAGCACCGTGCGGTAGATGGCATCCTCCGGCTCGGTAAAGTGCACGTCGCCGGTGGCGATGACCGGTTTGTGCAGGTCCTCGCCCAGCCGGATGATGGTGCGGTTGAAGTCCTTGATGACTTCCTCGCTCTCCACCTTGCCGTCCCGCACCATATACTCGTTGTTGCCCAGGGGCTGGATCTCCAGCACGTCGTAGTAGGAGGCGATCTTCTTCAGTTCCTCGTAGGAGCGCCCCTCCACAACGGCACGGTAGAGCTCGCCCGCCTCGCAGGCGCTGGTCAGGATCAGGCCGTCGCGGTACTTGTTCAGCAGGCTGCGGGGCACACGGGGCTTCTTGAAGAAGTAGTTGACGTGGGCCTCGCTCACGATCTTGTACAGGTTCTTCAGGCCCATCTGGTTCTTGACCAGAATGATGAGGTGGAAGTACTTCTTTTTCAGCACCTCCCGGTTGCCGCCCAGACCGGTGTTGATGCCCTCCACGGTGGTGACCTCTTTCTCGGCAAGGTCACTGAGCATGACGCAGAAGATGCGGCCCAGCGCGGCGGAGTCCTCGCAGGCGCGGTGGGCCTCGTAGTCGGGCAGCTCCAGATGCTTGTTGATGGTCCCCTGCTTGTAGTTGTGCAGGCCCGGGTACATGGCCTGTGCCATGGTCAGGGTGTCGATATAGGTCGGCTCAAAGGAAATGCCGCTGCGCTTGGCGGCGGCTTTCAGGAAGCGGATATCGAACGCATGGGCATTGTGGGCCACCAGGATGCGGCCATCCGCGAACCGGAGAAAGGCTTCCAGCGCTTCCTTCTCCCCGGGGGCATCGGCCACCATCTCGTTGGTGATGCCGGTCAGCTCGGTGATCTTGGGTGTGATGGGCTTGCCCGGCTTGACAAAGGTGTCGAACTCCTCCACCACTTCCCCGTTCCGCACGATCACCGCGCCGATCTCGGTCAGGTACTCCACGCCGGGGTCCAGGCCGGTGGTCTCGGTGTCGAACACGCAGAACTCGCCGTCCAGCGGCTGGTCCTTCACGCCGTAGACGCAGGGCACCATATCATCCACAAAGTAGGCCTCGCAGCCGTAGATCAGCTTGAAATCCGGGTCGCTCTTGTGGATCTCGTCGGTGGCCAGCATTGCCTCCGGGTAGCCCTGACAGACACCGTGGTCGGTGATGGCAATGGCAGGGTGGCCCATCCGGTGGGCCAGCTTGACGATGCCGCCCGGGTCGCAGAAGGCATCCATGCTGGACAGCTTGGTATGCAGGTGAAGCTCCACCCGCTTTTCCGGGGCGTTGTCCTCTCGCTTTTTCCGCTCCACGAACAGGACATCGTAGGGGTAGACGATGTAGTCGTGCTCGTACTTGTCGTAGGTGCAGTCGCCGCGCACCAGCAGGGTGGTGCCCTTGGCGATGTTCTCCCACTTGGAGCAGTCCTCCCCTTCCTGCGCGCGGATCTTCAGGTTGATGGAACCGGTGTAATCGGTGATGGACACCGTGTAGATCTTGCGGTAGTTGCCCTTGACCTCGGTAAAGAACACGTCGCCCCAGATCACGCACTTGCCGCCCTCGCCGCCCAGGTCCTTGAGGGGGGTGAGGTTCTTTGGGGTGAACATCTTGCCGTGGAAAATGGTCACGGGCTTGTCGGTCAGGTCAAGGCCCTCCACCTTGATGGAGGGGGCGGTGTTCTTTTTCTCGAACTTGACCACCGGCGGGGCGATCTTGCGCTCCAGCTTTTCCTCCATCTGGCGCTGTTCGGCCTCGCCCACCGCGCTTGTCAGGGTGACTTTGGGCCTGACACCGGTGTGGGCGGCAACGCGGTCCGCCAGCAGGCGCTCGAACTCCATCTCCTGCAAAAACTTGGTGCCGTGGCAGACCCCCACCGTGATGTTCTGGCCTGTGATGGTGATCCGGCACCGGTCCAGAAAGCCGTTGATGGGGATGCCGTCCCGCTTCATCTCCTCCATCAGCTCCCGCAGGGCGGCTTCGTCCAGCGCGGCATAGCCGAAGAGGTTGTCGATCTTCAGTTCAAAGCCCTCATAATCCGGCTGCAGGGAAGCCAGCAGCCGGGCGCACAGCCCCTTGTCCAGCGGGGCGGCACTGCGCAGGGTAAAAACGACCTGCCGCTCCTGCCGCAGCATCCGGGCATGCTCCACGATCACGCGCCCGAAGCTGGCCGCGAAATCCGGGTCCGCCATGAACTGCGGCCATAGCTGAGATACAAGTGGTGTCACGATGGGTTACTCCTTTACAAATCTTCCGTCCTAAAGACGTGATAGCCCTCATAATGATAGCTTGCGTCGATGCCCTTCATATAGACCAGCCGGTCTGTGATCCGGTCTGTGAGGGCTGCACGGAGCAGGGCCTTGATCTCCACATCCTTCACCGGACTGCGCTCCATGGCAAGCAGGTAATCCGACTTGTCCACACGGCTCCAGTCGATGACCTGATGCAGCTCCTTTTTCAGGATGCAGTCCAGCCAAATGCGGGTGCTGCGGCCATTGCCTTCCCGGAAGGGATGGGCCACATTCATCTCCACATACTTCTCGATGATCTCATCAAAGGTAGACTGGGGCATCCGGTCGATGCTTTCCAGCGCCGCAGCCAGATACATGACGGGTGCGAACCGGAAATTGCCCTTGGCAATGTTCACGGTGCGCATCTGCCCGGCAAAGGGGTAGATCTCGCCGAACAGATAGCCGTGGATCTTTTGCAGGCCCGCAAATGTCCCCACCGGGAAGGCATCCAGCAGGCCGGTGTCGTAAAGCTCCAGCGCTTTGGTCTTGCTGATCTTTTCCTCGGCCCGGGCCAGCGCGGCCTCGTCGGTCAAACCAAGTTTGTTTTCTAAGGGCATTGTGTTCTCCTTGCTGAACCTCTCAGATCTTATAGATCTCCTCCATGAACTGGTCGAGGATATTATCCCCGGTCAGCTTCTTGATGGGCTGGCCGTGGATGAAGAGGACAGCCTCGCCCTTGCCGCCTGCAATGCCGATATCGGCTTCGCGGGCCTCGCCGGGGCCGTTGACCACGCAGCCCATCACGGCCACCTTGATGGACTTCTTATAGCCCTGCAGGCGCTTTTCCACCTCGTTGGCGATCTCGGTGCAGGGGTACTGGGTGCGGCCGCAGGTGGGGCAGGTGATGACCTCGGGGCCAGCCACGGGGAAGCCCACGGCGCGCAGGATGTTGTAGCCTGCTTCCACTTCCTTCTCCGGCTCGGCGGCCAGCGAGACGCGGATGGTATCGCCGATGCCCTCCAGCAGCATCCCGCCGATGCCCATGCCGCTCTTGAGCAGGCCCATCTGGTAAGTACCGGCCTCGGTCACGCCCACATGCAGGGGGTAATCGGTCACAGCGCTCAGCTGGCGGTAGGCCTCCATCATGCGGGGCACGTTGGAGTTCTTGATGGAGATGACGATGTTGTTGAAATCGAACTTTTCCAGCAGGCGGACATGGTACAGGGCGCTTTCCACCATGGCCTCGGGCACGGGCGCGCCGTACTTTGCTAGGATGTGCTTTTCCAGGCTGCCGCCGTTCACGCCGATGCGGATGGGGATGTTCTTCTGCTGGCAGGCCTGCACCACGGCCTTGACCCGGTCGTCGTCGCCGATGTTGCCGGGGTTGATGCGGATCTTGTCCACACCAACGTCGGCGCAGGCCAGCGCTGCCTTGTAGTCAAAGTGGATATCCGCCACGATGGGGATGTTCACCGCGTTCTTCACGGCCTCGATGCACTTGGCATCCGCCGCGCTGGGGCAGGTCACACGCAGGATCTGGCAGCCCGCCGCCTCACAGCGCTTTGCCTGGGCAACATTGCCCTCAATGTCCTCCACAGGGACATTCAGCATGGTCTGCACCGCAATGGGGTTGTTGCCGCCAATGGTCACATTGCCGATCTTTACTTCTCGTTTCAGCTGCCGCATGGTCGTTTTCCTTTCCGTATCACATTGCCCCGGTAATGAGCCGGAGGATATCGTTGTAAGTTGCAAAAATCATCAGCCCGAACAGCAGCGCAAAGGCTGCCACGGTCAGGCCGCTCTGGATCTTTTCGGGCACGGCATGGCCGGTCACGCCCTCAATGAGCAGGAACACCACTTTGCCGCCGTCCAGCGCCGGGAAGGGCAGCAGGTTGAAGATGCCCAGATTCACGGTGATGAGCACCAGCAGCTCCAGCAGGTCCTGCCAGCCGTAGCTGGCGGCCTGCCCGATGGCCGTTACGATGCCCACCGGGCCGGAGAGGTCGTTGATGCTCTCCCGCCCCCGCAGCAGGTCGGAGAGGGAGGCAAAGATGATGCGCCCGTAGTAGAGCACACTGTTGCCCGCCTCTTTCAGCACGTTCAGCGGTGTTTTTTTGATGCCGTAGACCGTAAAGCCCAGGCTCATGTGGGTCTCGCCCTTGTCATCCTGCCAGGTGTCGAACTGCACACCGGGCAGCTCCACCTTTTTGCCGTCCCGCAGAACGGTGAAATCGGCGGTGTAGTCCTCAGTGCGCATCAGCTCATAGAGGATATCGTTTGCCACAAAGCAGCGGCGGCCGTTCACCGCAAGGATCTTATCCCCTGCCTGCAGGCCGGTCTGGCCGCAGAGGGCGTTTTCCTCCACCTGATAGAGCACCTTGCTGGTGATGGGCTCGCTCTGGGCCGTGATGAGGATGGCCATGACCACAAAGCCCAGCACAAAGTTCATCCCGGCACCCGCCAGCATGATGAGGGCCCGCTGCCAGACAGGGGCCTCATTCAGAGGAATACCAGCAGGCTTTTCCTCCTCGGGGGAAGTCTCCGCTATGCCAAGGGCTCCCCTATCAGGGGAGCTGCCGCCATCGGCGGAGGGGTTTGACCGTTCCTCCGCCTGCTTGCTCTCGGGGCTCTCTTCCCCTTCCAGCGCCACAAAGCCGCCCACGGGCAGGGCGCGGATGCTGTACTGGGTGCCCTTGCGCACCCGCTTGCACAGCACCGGCCCCATGCCGATGGAGAACTCGTTGACCTGCACACCGCAGAGCTTTGCCACCATGAAGTGGCCGAACTCATGGATGGCGATCACGGCGCTGAACACGAACACCGCAGCAATAAAGGTGACAATAAAAGACATCAGTTCTCCTTACAGGTGCGCTCTCACAAAGGCGCGGGCCATCTTGTCGCACTCATACACATCGGCCAGGGTGTAATCGCCGCCAAAGCTGTCGCTGTCCACAACAGCCTCCACCAGACGGCCGATATCGAGGAAGCCGATCTTATCCTCGAGGAAGAGCTTGACTGCCTCCTCGTTGGCACCGTTGGCGGCGCAGGGGCCCAGACCGCCCTTCTTGATGGCCTTTTTGCAGGCAGCCAGGCAGCGGAAGGTCTCCTCGTCGGCCACATCGAAGGTCAGCAGTTTCAGGGTGGTAAAGTCCAGCTCGGGCACCACACCGGGCACACGGGCCGGGTAGGTCAGGGCGTACTGGATGGGGATGCGCATATCGGGCACGCCCAGCTGGGCGATGATGGAGTTATCGCTGTACTGCACGGCAGAGTGGACAATGCTCTGGCGCTGCACCACGATCTGGATCTTCTCGGGGGGCAGGCCGAACAGCCAGACCGCCTCGATCAGCTCCAGGCCCTTGTTCATCAGGGTGGCAGAGTCGATGGTGATCTTGGCACCCATGTTCCAGTTGGGGTGCTTGAGGGCATCGGCCTTGGTCTTGCCCCGCAGTTCCTCGGTCTTCATGCCGAAGAAGGGGCCGCCGGAGGCCGTGAGCAGGATCTTGGTCAGGCTCTTGGCGCTCTCCTTGTCCTGCAGGCACTGGAAGATGGCGGAGTGCTCGCTGTCCACAGGCAGCAGCTTCACGCCGTGCTTTGCCACGGCCTGGGTCACCAGGTGACCGCCCGTAACAAGGCTCTCCTTGTTGGCAAGGGCCAGATCATGGCCGCTCTCAATGGCGGTCAGGCTGGCACCCAGACCGGCGATGCCCACCACACTGTTCAGCACCACATCGGGGCCGTCCATGGCGGCCAGCTCCTTCAGGCCCTCGGGGCCGGTCAGCAGCCGGGGGGCGTTGGCACGGCCCGCCAGCGCCGCGTCCAGCCGGGCGGCGGCATCGGGGTCGGTCATGCAGACATACCGGGGGTGGAACTCCTGGATCTGCTCCAGGATCTTCTCCACATGGCTGTGGGCGGAAAGGCCGAACACCTCATACCCCTGGGCACGGATGACATCCAGGCTCTGGGTGCCGATGGAACCGGTAGAACCCAGCAGCGTGATTTTTTTAGACATAAGCTACCTCCTGCATTCAGTGATAGAAAACAGCGATGACCACCATGGTGACGAACGGCGCAATGAACATGACGCTGTCGAAGCGGTCCAGAATGCCGCCGTGGCCCGGGAAGATGGTGCCATAATCCTTGATGCCGCACTGGCGCTTGACCACGCTGGCGAACAGGTCGCCGTAGATGCCCAGCACAGCGGCCACACAGGCCAGCAGGGCAATGATCAGGTACATGGAAACGCCGATGTTGGTGCGGGTGAACGCCTCCATCCGGTTGGCCGCAATGGAGTAGATGACGGTGGCGGCCACGCCGAACACCATGGTGCCCAGCACGCCGCCAATGGCTCCCTCCACGGTCTTTTTGGGGCTGACCACGGGGCAGAGTTTGTGTTTGCCAAAGGCTCTGCCTGCAAAGTAGGCGCAGGTATCGCCGCCCCAGGCAAAGCAGAGGATGAGCAGAATAAAGAACATCGCGTCATAGCCGTAGGTCTCCACCGGCAGCAGCTCCTTCAAACGGATAAAGGAGTAGAAGCAGAAGATCACGATGCCGGAAAACATCACCAGACCGCTGGCTTTTGCAAAGTCCACCTGTGCGTTGCGCACCACCAGATAGATGCCGAAGAACAGCACCATCAAAAAGGAGGCCGGCATGACCAGCCGCCGCCACACCTGATAGCTGGACAGCATGATCAGCAGGGTGTAGGGCACGAACACGGCGTACATGGGCCATTCCTTTCTGCCAAAGCCCAGGGCCTTGAAGACCTCGTGGATGGCGATCAGGGTGATGGCGGCAATAACAAAATTGAACACCAGCGTGTCAAAGGTGAACAGCACCCCGATCAGGACGAGGATACCCACAATTGCGGTTATGATACGAGTTTTCATTCAAATTTCTCCTTTTGGGAATTGCAAGGGTCAGATGCCGCCAAACCGGCGGGAGCGCTTGTTGAACTCCGTGATGGCGGCATCCAGGTCATCCCGGGTGAAATCAGGCCAGAGCACATCCATCTCCACCAGTTCGGCGTAAGCAGCCTGCCAGAGCATGAAGTTGGAAAGGCGCTTCTCGCCCGAGGGACGCAGGATGAAATCCGGGTCCTTCTGGCCGGCGGTATACATGTGGTCGCTCATCATCTCTTCGGTGATGTCCTCGGGCTTGAGGGTGCCCGCTGCCACCTGCTGGGCCAGCTGCCGGGCGGCCCGCACGATCTCGGGGCGGCCGCCGTAGTTCACGGCAATGTTCAGGGTCATGCCGGTCTTGGCGGCAGAGTCCTCCTCCAGCTCGTTCATCAGCTTCTGGAGCTTTGCATCCAGCGCGGCCCGGTCGCCCAGGAACTTGATGCGGATGTTGCGGTCCTTATAGTTGAAGCCCTTGAGCAGATACTCGCCGAACAGCTTCATAATGGCGGAGACCTCTTCCAGCGGGCGCTTCCAGTTCTCGGTGGAGAAGGCGTAGAAGGTCACGGATGAAACGCCCAGCTCCTCGCAGTAGTTGGCGATATCCTGAAATACGGCGGCACCCTTTTTGTGGCCCGCGGTGCGGGGCAGGCCCCGCTGCTTGGCCCAGCGGCCATTGCCGTCCATGATGATGCCGATGGAAAGGCCCTCGGCAAATTCTTTGGGATGGTTCATAATCATTCTCCTGCGTTTGCGGGGTGGGGTGTTCCCTGCCCCGGTTCCGGCAAAAAGTGCCGCGCACTCGTTCCAGCGCACGGCACCTCACACGTTTCGTTTCGCCGCGGCGATCAGACGGACATGATCTCCTTCTGCTTTTCCTCAACGGCTGCGTCGATGTTCTTGATATACTTGTCGGTCAGCTTCTGGACCTCTTCTTCCATGGTCTTCTGGGTGTCCTCGGTCAGCTCACCGGCCTTCTTCATGGCCTTGGCCTTGTCCATAGCGTCGCGGCGGACATTGCGCACGGCCACCTTGGCCTCCTCGCCCAGCTTGGCAACTTCCTTTGCCAGCTGCTTGCGGCGCTCCTCGGTGGGAGCCGGGAAGTTCAGGCGGATGGTGGAGCCGTCATCAATGGGGGTGATGCCCACGTCGCTGGCCATGATGGCCTTGCTGATGGCGCGCAGCAGGGTGCGGTCCCAGGGGGTAATGGTCAGGGTGCGGGCCTCGCTCACGGCCACAGAGGCCACCTGCTGGATGGGAGTGGGGGCACCGTAGTAGTCCACGCTCACCTTGTCCAGAACGGCGGGGTTGGCGCGGCCTGCACGCACAGCGGCCAGCTCGCGGTCCAGATGCTCCACGGAGCTCTTCATCTTTTCTTCAAATGCCTTGGTGTTGCTGCTCATTGTCCTTTTCTCCTGTTATATATTGTTCTGCACAGGCGCTGTGATTGCTGCCTGTTCCATTCTATGGTACGGGGATGCGGGCTATGCTCAGCCCTCGTAGACCAGGGTGCCCACGTTCTCACCCTGCACAGCCTTTGCAATGTTGTCCGGGTCGGCCAGGTCAAAGACCAGGATGGGGAGCTTGTTGTCGCGGCAGAGGGTGGCGGCAGTGCCGTCCATCACAGCCAGGCGATCCTCCAGCACCTTGGTAAAGGTCAGGGTGTCGTACTTTTTGGCATCGGGGTACTTGTGGGGGTCCTTGTCGTACACGCCGTCCACCATGGTGGCCTTGAACATGATGTCCGCGCTCACCTCAACAGCACGCAGGGCCGTGGTGGTATCGGTGGAGAAGAAGGGGTTGCCGGTGCCGCCGCCGAAGATGGCGATCTTGCCGTCTGCCATGGCCTTCAGGGCATCCTTGCGGGTAAAGGCGGGGGCCACCTGCGGCATGGTGATGGAGGTGAACACCTCGGTCTCCACGCCCAGCTGCTCCAGCTTGTCGGAGACGGCCAGCGCGTTCATCACGGTCGCCAGCATTCCGATCTTGTCGGCCAGGGTGCGCTCCATCTTACCGCTGGAACGGCCGCGCCAGAAGTTGCCGCCGCCCACCACGATGCCGATCTGCACGCCCAGGTCGTGGGCCTTTTTCACGCCGCCGCAGATCGCGTCCATGGTCGGCTCGTCAAAGCCGGTGCCCTTTTCGCCGCCCAGGGCCTCGCCGCTGATCTTCAGAAGGATCCGCTGATATTTCAATGCCATATCAATACACCACCTAAATCATTTCTCTCATCAGGCCAAAGTTTCCCCTGCCCCTGATTTATTCACCTTATTTTACTATAAAATCGCTTCAAAGTAAACAGGTAAAGTGAACAAGCTCTCCGTCTGAAACCTCTCTGTCATCCCTGCAGGCTGCCGCCTCTCCTGACAGGCACGGCAGAACGGCAGCCGCACACCGCCCGGCTCCCCTGTCAGGGGAACTGCCGTGCAAAGCGAGGCTGAGCGGTTCTGCCCAGCAAAAAAGCCCCGAGTTCCGGAGAACTCAGGGCTTTTTTCTGCATGGAGCGGGCAATGGGAATCGAACCCACCTCCTCAGCTTGGAAGGCTGATA
>ERZ791631.1843-NODE-1843-length-10976-cov-2.225254_pt1 | contig 10976 bp, 10 predicted proteins | sample MGYA00509961_ERZ791631 | MGnify/ENA primary metagenome ERZ791631 (study PRJEB30046, sample SAMN00715248) | human gut metagenome | study: EMG produced TPA metagenomics assembly of the A metagenome-wide association study of gut microbiota in type 2... | reverse complement strand
CCGTTTTAGTGGATGGTCTCTCGGTGAAATCGCTATGAAGAGTCCGGGTGACCTCGCGTGGTATGTGAAGAACTATTCCGGCCATAATCTCGCACTGAAAGCAGGGGCTACAAAGCTACTGGAAACGGTAGGCCAGATGGCCAGCTGATTCTTCCCCTAGCTAAGGGAGGTGGTTTAGATGGGCAGAATACCTGATCTGCCATGTGATATTGAGCAAGTGGTTGAACTTCTTGGTATCGAAGTCATACGAGATACCGGGACTCAACTGCATTGCAGGTGTCCATTCTGTGCAGATCGGAAGGCTCATATGAATGTCAAGATCCGCGATAATGTATTTCGGTGTAACCGCTGTGGTAAAGGTGGAGGAATCCTCCACCTTTACGCGGAGTACTGTGATGTCAACCTCCATACGGCTTACGAAGAACTCTGTAAGATTTTCGGGCCAGATGGGAGCGAACCAGTACACAAATATAAGCGGAAGCCTCGCCCCATAGAGACAGTAGAACTTCCGATTGCCTCAGCTGAGGTACGGGATAATACCTATTCCAATCTGCTTTCCTTACTGACTCTATGCCCGACACATCAATCTGCTTTGAAAGAGCGCGGGCTAAAGCCGGAGGAAATGGAGCGGCTATGCTATCGAACGACGCCTACAACACGTTTGAAACGGATTGTTACAGAGCTGTTGGAGCGTGGCTGCATTCTTGATGGGGTTCCTGGATTTTACTGCCAGAAGGACTCTGGCCAATGGGTATTAGATATCCGGGGCTCGGGAATCATGCTGCCTGACCGAAACCTACTTGGCCAAATTGAAGCCATTCAGGTTCGGCTTGATAAGGTCTACAACCAGAAATTCTATAACCTAACGAGTGTTGACCAGTACTACGGAACACAGTCGAAGTGCTGCCCGCATTATGTCGGCGTTCATGAAGGCGATGAAGTGGTTTGCCTTACGGAGGGAGTTATGAAGTCCGACCTTGCCTACAGCTTTGCGCAGGGTTCACCTTATGAGTGTGGTTTCGTGGGCCTTACAGGCATACCGAGCTATTCTCAGTACGAACGAGTCCTTGAAGAACTAGACTCCATTGGCGTGAAGAGGATCAACGTAATGGTTGATTCTGATTATCAGGTCAAAGAGGAAGTTCGGAAAGCGCGTGATCGTTATATTGAGATGGGTGCGGCCGCTGGTTTTGAAATGGTACCGATTACCTGGACACAAAAGCGGAAAGGCGTAGATGATCTCTATAAGCACCTTTTCCGGAACAAATGATTATGACTTGGGCTGCAGCATTTTAGCTGCAGCCCTCTGCGTATGAGGAGAATCTATATGGTTCCTATTGAAAACCAAGAGCGACCGAACATCAAGTCAGTCTATACCTGCTCGAACTGTGAGAAGGCTCTGTTTGATGGCGATGATGACCATCCGAGATGGAACTTCTGCCCTATGTGCGGCCAGGAGATTGAGTGGGATAAATCTGCAAAGGTCGTTTGGGAAGAAAAAAACTGTAATGTCTGTGGCGGTTGGCTTGTTAAGCGCCCCCCTGCAGGTTTTTGGTATGCCTCAAGCGACTATATTGGGATGGATACCTGCTACACATGTTGGCTCGAGGAGTGCCTTACGACCAACTGCCTTGGCTGTAAGCGAGGGAACTATCCGGACTGCAAGTGGATTGATTTGAAAAAGTCTTATCAGGAGGAAGACAAATGAGCGTTGAGATCTATATTGATGACTTGAAGCCTGACATTCAAAGACAGGTATTGGAAGAGCTGGGGCTCGAAACTGCAGAAGATGGGAATTATGATATTATCCCTCTTTTCAGCGTAGAGAGACCGGAATGATTTTTGGGCAGATCACAAATTTTTAGTAGAGGGGGGTGGTCAAACACACCCTCATTTCTACATTCATTATGGGGAGTGAACTGCTGGAATAATCCAAATAATACTAGGGATAATATCCCAAGGAGGTGCTATCGGTATTATGGAAGAACCTAAGATTACTTCTGGTACAGTGCCATATAACGCATCTGAAATCCCTGATGATCCAAGAGATATCACACCCGAGCAGTGGGAAGCGATGAAGGCGGTTGATATTCGGACAGTAGACAAGTCTCAGCTTGTAGACTTGAGCACCGTTCACATTGATGAATCCTTGCCTGTGCGTGAAAGAGTGCTCAGTTATCTGAAGCAAGTGAAGAATCCATACTGTGTCCGAGTGGGCAACTTTGCTGTCAAGGTGAAATACAAAGAGGACGGGCCATCCTTTGAGGAAGTGTTCAAGCATCTGCTGCAGCAGCAGAGTATGATGTAATTCTTGCCAGGTCCGTTTTTCATCTGGATAAAGGGCCATAGATGTGGTATAATAGCCTCGGACTAAATCAAGCATACTCACTCCTTAGGCAGACAGACCACGCCAAAGGAGTGAGATTATGCAGAATAATGCGAATGAGATGGCTGTGTTTAATACCGCCATCTATGTGCGTCTTTCCAAGGAAGACATCGTTGCGGCGCAATCTGGCCGTGAGAGCAACAGCATTACCAACCAGAAGCAGCTTATCCTGGACTTTCTGAAGGATAAGCCTGAATTTAATATTGTCTCCATTCGTATAGACGATGGATATACAGGGACGAATTTTGACCGTCCAGCCTTTCAGCGCATGCTGAACGATATTAAGGCTGGACGGATCAATTGCGTGGTCGTAAAAGACCTGTCCCGTTTCGGAAGAGAGTATATCAATTCCGGAAAGTATATCCACCGTCTATTTCCTGTTTTAGGGGTGCGCTTGATCGCTATCAATGACAACATCGACACGATTACCCGTGACGAGAGTAGCGAGTTTAGCATCACGCTCAAGAACTTGATGAATGACAACTACAGCCGTGACATCTCAGTGAAGGTCAGAAGCCAGCTGCAGGTGAAGCGGAAACATGGTGACTTTATTTGTCCGTTTGCACCGTATGGGTACCAGAAGTGCGAGGGAAACCACAATCGAATTGAGCCCGATCCCTATGCTGCCACAGTTGTCCAGGATATTTTCAACTGGAAAATTCAAGGCATGACGAACAATGGCATAGCAATTCGGCTTGCAGAGAGCGGAATTCTTGCGCCGCTGGAGTATAAGCGCCACAAGGGAGAGCCGTTATTCTCCGGCTTCAAAATGAAGGAACGGTGCGAATGGACAGCGCAGGCAGTTGCCCGGATACTCACCAACCCGATCTATATTGGAACCCTCCGCCAAGGCCTTCGCCGTAGACCAAACTATAAAATCAAGAAATCAATACCAACAGAAGAAAACGAGTGGGTTGTGATCCACGACGCCCATGAGCCTGTTGTCACGAAGAGGACATTCTATCTTGCTCAAAAAGCTCTTCTGATAGATACGAGAGCAGCACCACGAGCAACGACAGTTTATCCGCTATCCGGCTTGTTGGAATGCGGAGAATGCGGGAACGCAGTTACTCGAAGCACAATTAACAACGGATATAAGTTATACAGCTATTTCCGCTGCAGCGTGCGCACGAAAGAGGATCGCTGTGAACTCAAGCAGGTACCAGAGGCACAGGTTGAGGCAGCTGTCCTTCAGCTATTGCAAGAGCATATCAGCGCGGTGGTTGAGCTCGACCGGTGTCTATCTGAAATTCAGCAGGTGCCATATCAGAAAATCAATGTTGCCAAGTGTGAGCAGCGCAGAGAAAAACTTGCGGCAGAAATCGCTCGTTATCGCGATCTGAAGGCATCTCTCTATGAAGATATGAAAGAAGGACTCATTTCGAAGATTGACTTCTGTGACATCAGAGGTCAGTATGATGCAAGAATTGCCGATGCGCTGATTGCTCAGGAGCAGATCGACCGAGAACTCAGTATCTATCTCTCGGGCGAACAGTCCCCGAACAACTGGATGAAGACATTTACCGAACATCGAGGATTGAAATCACTCACGCGGGCAGTTGTTCTGGAGTGCATTGAAAAAGTTGTTATTCACAAAGATGAAAAGTTGGAAATCATCTTTGAGCATTCCGAGGACTATGCCCGTTTGGTGAGCAGCCTGCAGGAATATGCCGCGCGTGGAATACTAGAGGAGGCGATGTAAGCATGGCAAGAAAGAGCAGGAAAAATGTCCAAGCCACACCCGCAGTTGTTGTAGACCCCGTCCAGTACAAGGTAGCGCTGTATGCCAGAATCTCGGTTGAGAACGAACAAAAGCGAGAAGCCGACACCATAGGTAATCAGATTGCGTTGCTGAAGGACTTTGTTTCCCAGCATCAGGATTTAGTTGTCTTTGACCTCTATTGTGATGACGATATCTCGGGAGTTAGCTTTGTGCGCCCGGAATTCGCTCGAATGATGAATGACATCCGAGCTGGCAAGGTGACCTGTGTGATTGTCAAAGACTTGTCTCGCCTGGGGCGAAATATGATTGAGAACGGTGAGTATATTGAGCAGATCTTTCCGAGAATGGGTGTGCGCTTTATCTCCGTTACCGATCGCTTTGACTCATTGCGGGATGATGCCGACATTTCAATCCAACTGAAAAATTTTGCAAACGAGGCATATGCGAGAGACATTTCAAAGAAGATTCGGGCGGTGAAACGGACGCAGCAGCTTGCTGGTAAGTGGACCACTGGCACTCCGCCATATGGATATATGTTAGATCCGGATGACAAGTACCACCTATTTGCTGATCCGCAAACGGGGCCAATCGTTCTTGCCATTTTCCGTATGGTGGCAGAGAATCATACTCTCCACTTCATAGCGAAAACTCTGAATGAGCAAGGGGTGCTCAGTCCCGGACGCTATCTGTACGATATTGGTTTGCGGAAGACGGAGAAGTTCAAAAATGCCATCTGGTATCTGCAAACGATCAAGAAAATTCTTGTCGATCCGGTCTATCTTGGTTGGATTGTGTCCGGAAAGTACAGAAGCCAGCTGTGCGATCGGGGGACAAAGACTACAGTTAAAACGCCCGAAGAGGAATGGATTATCAATAAAGGTATGCATGAACCCATTGTTTCCAAAGAGCTTTTTGATAAGGTTCAGGACATCCTCTCGGCTAGGCAAAGTGAACAGGGCCTTGCGACTATCTACGATTCCAAGAGTAAACGAAGAAGTATGTTCAAAGGAATTCTTCGTTGCGGAGAATGTGGTCGCAGTATGTACTTGCGCAGTAAATCTAATCGCGGTTATTACTATTATTGCACTCTCCATGAGAATTACAATGCCACCATTTGTCCCAAGAAAGCGGTCAAACAGGAGGATGTAGAGTCCCTTGCCCTGCGGCTTATCCAAACTCAGATAAGAGCATTCTCCGATGCCCAGGGACTGATTGCCAACTTGAATGCTACGCCTTCTTCGCAGACCCGCTATCAGATATATGAAACCCAGATTGATGATGCAAAGAGAAATATTGAAAAGTTCAATCAGCTGAAGGCAGCCCTGTATGGCGATTTTGCAGATGGGCTTCTGAGCCATCAAGATTACACAGATCTGAGCGAGGACTACTCTAGGAGGGCGGATGATTTGAGAATCTTTATTGCTGAATTGGAGAAGGAAAAGGAAAAGTACTCAGCGGGATTTGGCAGCAAAATGCAGTGGGCACTGTTGGTTGAAAAGTATAAGGATCAGGAGTCCCTTGACGCTGAGATGGCAGCAGCCTTCATTGAGACGCTTACCTTGTTTAACGATGGCCATGTTGAAGTGGCATTCCGCCATCGTGATGAGATTGAACAGGTTCTCTATGTCGCTGCGACCCGAGGAAAGGAGGCGGAGAGATATGCCGGATAAGGTGCTGGCGTTTTATATTCGTTTGTCGAGTGAAGACCGAGATCTCAAAACAAATGCATTGAAGAATGAGAGTAACAGTGTTTTCAACCAAAGGCGGTTACTCCAGGATTACTATGATACACATGAATCGCTCCATGGTTATAAAGTGATCGTGTTCTGCGATGACGGTGTCACGGGAACACATTTTGACAGGCCAAAGTTCGATGAGCTAATTGAGATGGCTCGCAATCAGGAAATTCATTGCATTATGGTGAAGGACCTATCTCGTTTCGGAAGAAACTTTCTTGAGATGGGAAACTACCTCGAACTGATCCTGCCTCTTTATGGGGTCCGCTTTATCTCTATCAATGATGCCTTTGATAGTGATGACTACTTAGGTGTCACGGGCGGACTTGAGTTAGCCCTCCGCAATCTCATCAATAATATGTATAGCCGAGATCTATCAACCAAGGTGCGCTCAGCTTTTCGTACCCGCAATCTGCGTGGTGAATACTGGGGAGGAAACGGCTTCTATGGCTACCAAGTCCATCCTCATAACAAAAAGAGATTGATCGTAGATGAGCAGGTTCGTGACATCATTGTCATGATTTTCGAGTCCTGCGTTGCAGGCATGACCACGAGTGAGATCGCTCAAATGCTGAATGATATGGGCATTCCATCCCCGTTAGAGCATAAACGGCGAAATGGCGGGTTTTATAATGGGGTGGTCAAGGAAGAGACTGGAATCTGGCTCAAGGGGGCTGTTCGAAAGATTTTGACTGATGAGCGCTATACCGGTAAGATGATTACCAATACTCGAGAGACAGAAGAAGTAGGAAAGCCTAAGATGCGGTCGTTGCCCCGAGATCAATGGATCATAGTGCCAGGTACACATGAAGCAATCATTTCGGAGGAGCTGTTCCGAGCGGCACAGAATGCGCTCCAAGGGCGTATTCGGAATGTTAACAAGAATACTGCCGGGAACCGAGCCAACAATCTGTTTGTGTGTGGCTGCTGCGGGAGGAAGCTCCGAAAGAATCCAGCAAAGGAACCACACCTTGTTTGCCCGAAAAATGACAGTATTAAGGGTGCTGAGTGTGCAGGCCTCTTTGTCAATCAGGCCCATATTGAGCAAGCTGTTCTTCAGATGCTGCGGGAACAAAGTAGGAGCTTCCTTGAGCAGCATTGCTTGATGCAGGCATGCATTGACAAAAAGCTTTCAAGTATTCAAACGGAGCTTGATGCTAACACCAATATGACAAGACGGCTCCAAAGTAGAAAGGCTGAACTATATGAGCAATACCGAGCGGGTCGCATAAGCAGAGAGAAATTTGCTGATATCCAGAAGACAGATTCAGAGAAGCTGGCAAGACTCTCAAGTAGAGCTGAAGAGATCAAGCGGCTTCTGGTAGAGCACTATGAGTCTCGAGGTAATCTTGCGGCGGGAAAAAGAACAGCCGATCAGATCATCCTGCTTAAAGATTATGATCCGGAAATAATTAGAAATTTTGTAGAGCGGGTTCGTGTGTACCCTTCAGGAGAGATTGAGATAGATATGCGTACTTCGAGCGGGTTTGCATTTGTAACGGCAAGCTAAAACAATAAGCGGTCCACTTTGGAGGCAGCTGAAAAAATTCCGAAAAAACTGTATGTCTATCTTGACACAACCAGAGGGCTTCATCACCGGCATGGCGTCAAAGATGTTCATCGTCGCGGGGCCGGTCATCGTGTTCGGCACGCTCGCAAGCGTCGTGTACGGCGTTATCCTGATGCTGCTGTAAAAAAGGAGAGATACCGCGGCATTCCCTTTTTTCGCGTCCGCTTTTGTAAATCCGGTCAAGGGGGCAAATTGACGAAATTTACTTTCCCCATCGTTTGCGGCGCGAAGACTCGGGAAGTGTGTCCATTCATGGTTTATGCGCGGTTATTCTGTTGACATAACGATGTGGAAAACTCTGTGGAAACTGTGAATAACTTTGTTGTTCCAGTGCGTTCCCGCCGGTTGACAATTGGTTATGCTCGACGCCTTTCGGCATAATTGGCGCAGAAATTCCCGCGAATTTCTGCATTTTCCCGCCAAAGGCAAAAATCTGCCGCGGCCACTTGCCATTGTGGTCAAAAAATCGTATAATGTACTAAGTTTTGTGTTTGAAGATCAGAATCGTAAATTTCGGCGAAATGGAGAAACCCCAATGGCAGAAGCAAAAAAAACGAATTACGGCAACGAGAGCATCTCGTCCCTCAAGGGCGCGGACCGTGTGCGCAAGCGCCCGGGCGTCATCTTCGGCTCGGACGGGCTGGACGGCTGCGAGCACGCCGTGTTCGAGATCCTTTCGAACTCCATCGACGAAGCGCGCGAGGGCCACGGCAAGCTCATCACCGTCACCCGCTACTTAGACCACAGCATCGAGGTCGAGGACATGGGCCGCGGCTGCCCTGTGGACTATAACCCCAAGGAAAAGCGCTTCAACTGGGAGCTCGTGTACTGCGAGCTCTACGCCGGCGGCAAGTACAACAACTTGGACGGCGACAACTACGAATACTCCCTCGGCCTCAACGGCCTCGGCGCGTGCGCGACGCAGTATTCCTCGCGCTATATGGACGTGACCGTCTGGCGCGACGGGAACAAATACTCCCTGCACTTTGAACGCGGCGAGCCCGTGGGCAAAAAGGGCGATGAGCTCAGGATCGAGCCGACCGACCGCGGCCGCAAAACCGGCACGCGCACGCGCTGGCTGCCCGACCTCGACGTGTTTACCGATATCGACATTCCCGCCGACTACTATGTCGAAACGCTGCGCCGTCAGGCCGTCGTCAACGCGGGCATCACGTTCCGCTTCAAAAACGAAGTCCTCCCCGGCCACTTTGAGACGCAGGACTTCGTCTACGAAAACGGCATCATCGACTATGTCGCCGAGATCGCGGGTGAAGACGCCCTGACCACCCCCGTCTTCTGGGAGACGGAGCGCCGCGGCCGCGACCGCGAGGACAAGCCCGAATACAAGGTCAAGCTCTCCTGCGCGTGCTGCTTTTCGAATAAGGTGCAGCGCATCGAGCACTATCACAACTCCTCGTGGCTCGAGCACGGCGGCAGCCCCGAAAAGGCGTCGAAGACCGCCTTTGTCTACGCCATCGACAAGTATTTGAAGGACAACAACAAATACCAGAAGGGCGAAGCCCGTATCGCCTGGCAAGACATCGAAGACTGCATCATTCTTGTCTCCAACAACTTCTCCACGCAGACGAGCTACGAGAACCAGACGAAAAAGGCCATCACGAATAAGTTCGTGCAGGAGGCGATGACGGACTTTCTGAAGTCCCGCCTCGAAACCTATTTCATCGAAAACCGCGTCGACGCGCTCAAGATCGCCGAGCAGGTGCTCATCAACAAAAGAAGCCGCGAGAGCGCGGAAAAGCAGCGCCTGAACATCAAGAAAAAGCTCTCCGGCAGCATCGACATCTCAAACCGCGTCGAAAAGTTTGTCGACTGCCGCACGCGCGACGTCTCGCGCCGCGAGATCTACATCGTCGAGGGCGACAGCGCCCTCGGCAGCGTCAAGCTCTCGCGCGACGGCGAGTTTCAGGGCATCATGCCCGTGCGCGGCAAGATCTTAAACTGTCTCAAGGCCGACTATCCGCGTATTTTCAAGAGTGAGATCATCACCGACCTTTTGAAGGTCCTCGGCTGCGGCGTCGAGGTGCCGGGCAAGTTTGTCAAGGACCTGAACGCCTTTGATATCAACAATCTTCGCTGGAACAAGGTCATCCTCTGCACCGATGCCGATGTCGACGGCTTCCAAATCCGGACGCTCATCCTGACGATGATCTACCGCCTCTGCCCGACGCTGATCCGCGAGGGCTATGTCTACATCGCCGAGACCCCGCTTTTTGAGATCACCTGCGGCGAAAAAACGTGGTTCGCCTACACGGACAAGGAGAAAAACGACATCGTCAAGACCCTTGAGGGCAAGCGCTACAAGGTCGACCGCTCGAAAGGTCTCGGCCAGAACGACCCCGAAATGATGTGGCTCACGACCATGAACCCCGAGACGCGCCGTCTCATCAAGATCATGCCCGAGGACGCGGAGGCGACGGCACACTCGTTTGATCTGCTGCTCGGCGACAATTTGCAGGGCCGCAAGGACCACATTGCCGAAAACGGCTACAAATACCTCGAAATAATCGACGTATCGTAATACGAACAAGCAGGAAAGGAGCCTTACTTTATGGAAGGCATTTTACTTCACGTTCTCTATCGCGGCGAAAAGGCTAATGACTTTGCATCGGAGATGGAGCGAAGCGGCCTGCGCGCCGCCGTCCTCGCGGAAGAGGGCTGCATGCAGTACGACTACTACCGGCCTCTTGCCGAGGAAAACTGCGTGCTGCTCGTGGAGCACTGGTGCGACCGCGCCGCGCTCGACAAGCACTCCGCGGGCGAGCCGATGGCAAAGCTCAAGGCGCTCAAGGCAAGCTACGACCTCGCAACGACCGTTGAGCGCTTTGAATGAGGAGGAGCGCATCCGGGGCAAAAAAATTGGGAATCTGCTAAGGAGTTTTGATAGCCATGAAAAAGATCGTTCTCAAAACTGTGATAGGGATTCTTCTCGTTTGCAGCGTATTTGTTGGTTTTCTTTATGTAAGTAACGACATTGGCATAGCATCGGGCAATCTGGAAACAGACATTCGTTCGTCGCAGAAGATCAAGGAGGATTGGGCAATCGATGGAAGTGTTTCTGACACGATGGCTGCATATATTTCTTATCCGCAGGACATGAGCGACCACACTTTTTCCGTCTATGTCAATCGTCCAGGACTTTCCTTCGGATATTTTTTCCGTGGAGGTGGAACTCTTTCGGGGATTCAAAGAGGAATTGTGGAGTTTACTGTAGAGGGATATAATGAACGAGCATTTATTTCTATGAATCAACAGCAGGTGCAACAACTTGAAATAGATGATGGCAACACAATTCAAGTGGTTGATATTGACCGCAATAAACCTTTTGCGATTGTCTTGCCTATAAATGCGGGTAATATTACTTTTTATGATGTAAATAGAAATACTGTGGAATATTGGAATAATCCTCTTTGACAAATTCCAGTTTGTCGTGCTAAAAATTCAACTGAATAATCCCAGCAAAAACCGCTGCTACATGGAAGCCAACAAACCATGCAACAGCGGTTTTTCTTTATCGTTTTTTCCTCTGGCTGATAGGCGTTC
>ERZ791631.1818-NODE-1818-length-11142-cov-6.503743_pt1 | contig 11142 bp, 7 predicted proteins | sample MGYA00509961_ERZ791631 | MGnify/ENA primary metagenome ERZ791631 (study PRJEB30046, sample SAMN00715248) | human gut metagenome | study: EMG produced TPA metagenomics assembly of the A metagenome-wide association study of gut microbiota in type 2... | reverse complement strand
TCGGTCTGGCAGGCTGCCTGCTGGCTGCAAAGTCCGGCGGCGCATCCGTCAACACTGCACAGGGCTATGAGCTGGATGCCATTGCGGCTTCTACCATCGGCGGCGTTTCCACCACCGGCGGTGTCGGCACCGTGCCCGGCATTCTGGTCGGCGTTCTGGTCTTTGAGCTGATGAAGGTCGCTCTGCAGTTTATGAACGTCAACTCCTCTTACACCTATATCGTCCAGGGCCTTGTCATCATTGTGGCTGTGGCCATCGATATCCGTAAGTACCTGGCAAAGAAGTAACTCCCCATTCGCATACAGAGAAGCCCCCCGCCGGTTCTCCCGGCGGGGGGCTTCTGCTGTTATTTCCCCAGCTGCCGCTGCTGCAGGCGGTACTGGCGGGGTGTCAGCCCCTCCTGCTCTCCGCGTTTTCTCGCCCACTCTCCGAAAAAAGTTGGAGAACTTTTTCTTTTTCATTAGATTGCACGAGAACTTGCCTCCTTGTTTGGTAGTTGCGTTGAATTTATGAACGTTCTTTGAATTTTGATATTTTCATTCGATTTTTATAACACAGCTTCCGGGGAAGTGATATACTACAAGCCAGAAACAGTGCTGTTAAGTTCGGAAAACAAAGATCGTTGAATGAGGTGTGTCTTATGAGCGTTTACGAAAAGATTTCCGGTTTTGCAGATGAGATCAGCCAGGACTTTGACCAGCAGCTCAAAACTGTGACGGATCTGGGGATGAAGTATATCTGCATCCGCAGCGCCGAGCACAAGGGCATTGCCGATTACACCCCCGAGGAAGTGCGCACCGTTCTTCTGCCAAAGCTGCAGGCCGCAGGTGTGGGCGTTTCCAGCCTGGGTACGGCCATCGGCAAGGTGGAGGTGGACGATGAAGAGGGCTTTGCCAAGCAGCTGGAGCAGCTGGAAACACTCTGCGAAACGGCCAAGCTGCTGGACTGCTCCTTCATCCGGATGTTCAGCTTCCTTATCCCCAAGGATGCCGATGCAGACAGCTATACCGATGTGGTGCTGGATAAGCTGCGTCAGTTTATCCGGATCGCGGAAAAGCATGACGTTGTCCTGCTCCATGAAAACGAGAAGGGCATCTACGGAGACACCGGTGCCCGCTGCAAATTGCTGTTCGACCGGCTGGCCTGCCCCCACTTCAAGGCGGCGTTCGATTTTGCCAACTTTGTTCAGTGTGAGCAGGACACCGCGGAGTGCTGGGAACTGCTCCATGACCAGATCGCTTATATCCACATCAAGGATGCTCTGCCCGGCTGCCTGCTGAATGTGCCCGCAGGCACCGGCCTTGGCAAGATCCCTGAGCTGCTTCGCCGTGCTTTCTGCGAGGAGGGCTACCACGGCTTCCTGACGCTGGAGCCCCATCTGGCAATGTTTGATTTCTTTGCACCAGGAGCAAAAGGCGGTGAGAGCCAGAAGCTCCAGTTTGAGAATAACCCGATCGTCGAGAAGATGAAGTCCGAGATGGCCGAGCCGGGCCGCCCCAAGGACGGCGCAGAAGCTTACGCCACCCAGTATCATGCACTGGTCGAGATCCTGAATCCCATTCTCAATTGATATCCACTCTCTGTTTACCCATAAACTGCCACAGCAGAAGCCCCCTGCCGGAACCGGCGGGGGGCTTCTGCTGTTTGCGGCAAAAAAGCTGGGCCAGATGCAGTCAGCAACTTTTTATTTGGAATAGGGCAATATTTTGCGGCTTGTCAGTCATTGGCAGGCCGCTTTTTTTTCAAAGGCAGTTTCGTGGAAATGACCGAAAGAGGATCCCTGATTTGTGAATATTGACAAAAGTTTTCAAAGTACTTGATTTTAATTTAGGGGGGGGGGGGTATAATGAAATGACAAGAAATTCCTTTGAGAACAAAGCACTCAGCAACCTGGCTGAGACCTGCAATGCGGAAAATGGAACCTACAGGGGAGGTGACAGTGCGGTAGGAATCTGGAGGGTTCCTTGCGGGGAATCCGTTGCAAAAATGCAAATAGCGATGAAAGGAATGAAGAAAGTTGAAACAGAAAAGTCAGAACCGGTTTTTGGCGGCCCTGCTGGCAGTGGCAATGATGCTTCAGATGCTTCCCATGCTGGCTTTTGCGGAGGACGCAACCGGCACCGGAAAACCGGTAGCATGGATCAAAGATCCATACGATCCAGCCAAAAATCAAGGCTTTACGTCCTTGGAGGAGGCTGTGAATAAGGCAAAGAGCGGTGCTACCATCATCCTTGAAGAGGGCAATTATACACTGTACGGTGTCCCCAGCGTTGGTAGCACCAAGGGAAAAGACCTGACCTTTGTGGGGCAGGGGCCTGACAAAACGACCTGGCGGATCGGTCCTACGGTGCTGAACCCGGCGTTTTTTGGCAAAGAGTATAACGGCGATTACAGCTTTGATGGTGCCGGAAAAATTACCTTCAAAAATATGACGCTTGGCACCGGCAGCGCAGATTATCTGGGCTTCATCCGTCCGGATCAGACTGTGGTGGATCACTGCGAAATCTACGGCAAGACCTTCTACTGGGGTTATACCAGTGCAGTGTTCACTGATACGACCTTCTATGCTCCACCGAAAGATTATGCGATCTGGACGTATAGCTCCCCGACCATGATATTTGATAACTGCACCTTTAATACAACGGGAAAAGCGATCAATGTTTACGCGGATCACGAGGCAGGAAGCCATGACATTAGGGTTAACTTTAACAACTGCACCGTGAATTCCTCCATCCTCAATAAACAAGCGCTGAATATCAACGACAGCAACATGCGTCCCTATAAGTACATCATTCATATCGACAATCCCCAGACCATTGATGCAGCCCTGAGTAATACGACCTGCTCGCAGCTGTTCGGCTTTAAAGAGGACAAAACCACTGGCTTTACGGGCAACACTGGCTATACGGACGTGTATCTGAACGGCGATCTGGTCTGGACAGACGGCAAGATGAAGACGCACTCCTATACCGTTGGTGAGAAGGAGGATGCCTATGAAATTACCGGCCGTTCGGATTGGACACCGAGCGTTGAGCGTGTTGATGAGTGTGAAGTGACAAAAACCTGCAAGTACTGCGGCTGGACGAAAAAAGAATGGGAATATGCCAGCGTGTACCGTCTCCAGTACAACCTGAATGAAGGCGTTGGCGACGCAACTGCCGATTACAACGAACATTTCTACCGTGAAAATGAGAGCGTGACGCTTGCAGCGAAGCCCACACGAGAAGGCTACGAGTTTGCTGGATGGCTGAGTCTTAGCGGTAAGCTCTATAAAGCCGGGAGTGAGCTTGTCCTGACGGGTGATGAAGTGTTTACGGCACAGTGGAAGAAGGATGAGCCTGTCGTCAATCATACCCTGACCGTGACCGGCGGCACCTTTGCTGTGAAAAACGGCGACATTGATGTGACCGATACACTGGAAACCAGCACCGACGAGGCCAGCGGCAAGCAGACCTGCCTTGTGCCGGATGGTGCAGAAGTCACCGTGACGCTGGACCAGACGAAGGTTCCCGAGGGTATGGTGTTTGATCTCTGGTCTACCGGTGAACTGCCGCTGGATCAGGATTACAAGGCTGAGTCCATTACCTTTACCATGAATGATGATGTGGATGTGGCTGCACAGTACCGCAGCGCTGACATTGAGGATGGTTCTGATGTTGTTGGCCCCATCATTGTCGGTACGGCTGTTGTGGCTGGCGGCGCACTGGTCGGCTACACGCTGGGCACCGATCTTGTGGGCAAGATGTGGGGTCTGCCTTACTTCCCCAGCAACCGCAGTGCTCTTGCAATGATGCTGTGGGAGGATGCAGGCAAGCCTATGCCGGAATCTGAGATCCTCTACCCCGATGTTGGCCAGGAAGAACAGGATATGGATCTGCAGCATGCTGCCCGCTGGGCCATGGAGCACGACCTCCTGCCTGACCTGAACGATCAGGATACAGAGCTGCCCCCTGAACAGGTGAAGTTCTATCCGGACAACATGGTTACCAAGATCAGCGTGCTGCGTGCTTGGAAAAAGGCACAGGACCTCAAGCAGAATGCGCAGTAAAATTTGACATTCTCTGATATATCCCAAACACAGCAGGAGCGCCCCGCCGGTATGACCCGGTGGGGCGCTTCTGCTGTTTCTCTGTTAAGCTTCAGGAAAGGGGAACACACCCCACTCAGCGGCCCACGATGAGGTCGCGGCGGCAGCGCAGGCCGACCGTCAGGAAAGCGCTGCCGCCCAGCTGCCGGAGCACCACCCGCTGGGTGTCGGTCTGGCCCTCGCACAGCAGGGAAAGGTTCAGGGTGGTGGAGCCCTTCTCGGTGGTGAGCACCAGCGTGGATACGCCCTGCTCCATCAGGGTCTTCATGTCCTGAATGGTGGTGCGGAAGGTGGCGGCACAGTCCGGCACGTCCAGCGTCAGGACCCGGCCCTCCTGCCGGGCGGTGTAAAGGACCTGACGGCCCAGCAGGCCCTTTACGGTGTACCGGGCTTCGGTGGTCTTTGCCTCGTCAGCGGAGATCAGCATGATGTCGCCCTGGATGGGGTCACCCTCCGGTGCGCCGTAGCCGCCGTAGGCGGGATCGGTCTCACCCACGGCAACGTCGCCGCTGTGCAGCGCGATCTCACCCTGAAGCATCACGCTTTCGTCCTGCGGGGGCAGGTAGCCTGCAACAACGGTGTCATCGGTGGCAGCCGCAGCGGCAGGCTCTTCGGCAAATGCGCCGATGCTCATGGGGATGGCAAGGGACAGCACCAGGGCTGCGGCAATGGCCTGACGGCCCAGCATGGTATTCAGAATCTTCATAAGAAATATACCTCCTGTACTATGGACGAAAAACCGCCCGTTCTGTAATGAATACGGAACGGGCGGCTCGTTTATTGCAGGGGGGTAAAAATTATTCCTCCCGGTTCAGGATCTCCATGAACTCATCGCCGGTGATGGTCTCTTTCTGGTACAGATACTGGGCCAGCTCATCCAGCTTTGCGCGGTTGTCGGTCAGGATCTGCACAGCCTTGGCGTGCTGGGCCTTGACCAGCTCCACCACCTTCTGGTCGATCTCACACTGGGTCTGGGCAGAGCAGGCAAGGGAAGTGTCGCCGCCCAGATACTGGTTGTTGACGGTCTCCAGTGCCACCATGCCAAACTCATCGCTCATGCCGTAGCGGGTCAGCATGGCGCGGGCCAGCTTGGTGGCCTGTTCGATATCATTGGAAGCGCCGGTGGTGATGGAGTGGAACACCACTTCTTCGGCGGCACGTCCGCCGGTGAGGGTGGCGATCTTGTTTTCCAGCTCCTCCTTGTTCATCAGGTAGTGGTTGCCCTCGTCCACCTGCATGGTGTAACCCAGAGCACCCGAGGTGCGGGGGATGATGGTGATCTTCTGCACGGGGGCGGAGTGGGTCTGTTTGGCGGCGACCAGAGCGTGGCCGATCTCATGGTAGGCTACGATGCATTTTTCGTGGTCGGTCAGGATGGAGTTCTTCTTCTGGTAGCCTGCAATGACCACCTCGATGCTCTCCTCCAGATCGGATTGGGTCACGCTCTTGCGGCCCGCGCGGACGGCCCGCAGCGCGGCCTCGTTGACGATGTTGGCCAGCTCGGCACCGGACGCGCCGGAGGCCATCCGGGCCACGGTGGTAAAGTCGATGCCCGGGGCCAGCGCGACCTTTTTGGCGTGGACCTTCAGGATCTCCTCGCGGCCCTTGAGGTCGGGCAGCTCCACGGGCACCCTGCGGTCAAAGCGGCCGGGGCGGGTCAGGGCCGGGTCAAGGGATTCGGGACGGTTGGTAGCGGCCAGAATGATGACACCGGTGTTGCCCTCAAAGCCGTCCATCTCGGTCAGCAGCTGGTTCAGGGTCTGCTCGCGCTCATCATTGCCGCCGTACTGGCCGCCGCTGCGCTTTTGGCCAATGGCATCGATCTCATCAATAAACACGATGCAGGGCGCTTTCTCCTTGGCCTGCTTGAACAGGTCGCGTACCTTGGAGGCACCCATGCCCACGAACATCTCCACGAACTCGGAGCCGGAGATGGAGAAGAAGGGCACATTGGATTCACCGGCCACAGCCTTGGCCAGCATGGTCTTGCCGGTGCCCGGAGGGCCCACCAGCAGGATGCCCTTGGGCATCTTGGCACCAATGCTCTCATACTTGCTGGGGTCATGCAGATAGTTGACAACTTCCTGTAAGTTTTCCTTGGCCTCGTCCTCGCCGGCCACATCCGCAAAGCGGATGCCTGCCGTGGACTGCACATAGACCTTGGCGTTGGATTTGCCCATGCCGCCAAACATCATGGAGCCCGGGCCGCCGCCGGCCTTTTCCATCAGCTTTTTGTTCATCTGGTTGCCGATGGCCGAGAACAGGATGATGGGCAGGACAAACCAGATCAAAAAGCTCAGTACCGGCGAGGACTGTTCCACGATCTCGCTGGAGAAGGTGGCTCCCGCATCGTACAGCCGCTCGGTCAGGCCGGTGTCGTTCATCAGGCCGGTCTTGTAGACCTGCGTCTCGTCCTTATCAGTAAAGATGATCTGGTTGGATTCAATGTCTACCCGGCCGATGTTCTTTTCCTCGGTCATGGTCATAAAGGTGCCGTAGTCCACCTCTTTGATCTGGCGCTCCTCCATCCACGGCAGCAGCACAAAGTTGAGGAGCAGCAGCATCAGCAGCACGATGGCATAGTAGATCGCCAACGGCTTGCGCGGTGTCTTGACTTCTTTCATGGGATTTCCTCCTTAGTAGGCTTTGTCTCTACCCCAAAGCATAGCACGACTGATTTTAAGAAACCAGCCTTTTGAGGGCTTGTTTCCAAAAACTTCCCAGATTCTTAACAAACCTAGCATCAGGGCCAGCGGGTAGTACCCACGCAAGTGAAACGGGCCATTCCATCGCCCGCCCTATTGCCTGCGGCAACAGGGTCCCACCCCAGCGGACACTTGCTTAGGGTACCACCCGCCGCCCCTGACCATACGCTTGGCGCAAAATTTGGAAAATTGTACCGCTCCTGATGTGAATTTGTTTCATTTTTGATGTGAGCAAAACTTCTTGACAGCAAATCCGACGTTTGGTACAATAAGCTCACTTTGAAACACAAAGACCAAATGCGTTGACGGGGAAAAAACGATCTTCTTCTGCTTCAGAGAGCTGCCGGGTGGTGCAAGGCAGTGCGGAGGGTTTCGGCTACTGGCCCCTGAGCGGCAGAGCTGAACGGAGAGTAGGCTCTGACGGATGCCCACCGTTACCGGGGCAGCGATTCGCCGCCAAAAGCTGATCGTGTGAGTGGCTGGTTTTCCAGCAAAGAGAGTGGTACCACGGGTGCTCTGTTAGAAAAAATGACAGGCCCTCGTCTCTCAAGGCTTATCGCCTTGGAGACGAGGGCCTTTTACTTTGATTAAGTGTAGGATCTGGAGGAAACGAGAATGATGGACGCAACCAAGTACGCACCGGGATATTACCCTGTCCCTGCCGGTTATGACAGCTGGGTGAAGAAGGATCACATTGAAAAGGCCCCGGCCTGGTGCAGTGTGGATCTGCGCGACGGCAATCAGGCTCTGATCGTGCCCATGAGCCTGGAGGAAAAACTGGAGTTCTTCCAGATGCTGGTGAAGATCGGCTTCAAGGAGATCGAGGTGGGGTTCCCCGCCGCCAGCGATACCGAGTACGAGTTCCTGCGTACCCTGATCGAGAAAAACATGATCCCGGAGGACGTGACCGTGCAGGTGCTGACCCAGTGCCGCGACCACATCATCCGCAAGACCTTTGAGGCTGTCAAAGGTGCCCCCCGCGCGGTCATCCATTTCTATAATTCCACCTCTGTGGCCCAGCGCGAGCAGGTGTTCCACAAGAGCAGGGAAGAGATCAAGAAGATCGCCACCGACGGCGCAAAGCTGGTCAAACAGCTGAGCCAGGAATACGAGGGCAACTTCCTGTTTGAGTACAGCCCCGAGAGCTTTACCGGCACCGAGGTGGACTATGCTGTGGAGGTCTGCAACGCAGTGCTGGACATCATGCAGCCCACCCCTGACCGCCCCATGATCATCAACCTGCCTGTCACGGTGGAAATGAGTATGCCCCATGTCTACGCCAACCAGATCGAGTATTGCGACAAGCACCTCAAGTACCGCGACAGCGTGATCATCTCCACCCATCCCCACAACGACCGCGGCACCGGTGTTGCCTGCGCCGAAATGGCCGTTCTGGCCGGTGCTCAGCGGGTGGAGTGCTGCCTGTTCGGCAACGGTGAGCGCACCGGCAATGTGGATGCCGTGACACTGGCTATGAATCTGTACAGCCACGGCGTAGACCCCAGGCTGGACTTTTCCGATATGCCCGCCATCTGCGCTGCCTACGAGCGCGTGACCCGGATGCACATCTACGAGCGCACCCCCTATGCCGGTCAGCTGGTGTTTGCAGCCTTCTCGGGCAGCCATCAGGATGCCATTGCAAAGGGCATGGCCTACCGCAAGGAGCGGGGCGAGCACCGCTGGACCTGCCCCTACATCCCCATCGACCCCCACGATATCGGCCGCACCTATGATGCCGATGTCATCCGCATCAACAGCCAGAGCGGCAAGGGCGGTATCGGCTTTGTGCTGGAGCAGAACTACGGCTACAACCTGCCCCCCAAGATGCGCGAGGTGCTGGGCTACAAGGTCAAGAGCGTGTCCGACCACAGCCACAAGGAGCTGAGTGCAGGCGAGGTGCTCCGCATCTTCGAGGAGAGTTTCCTCAACCGTGAAAAGCCACTTCGTGTGGTGGAGGCTCACTTTGCACAGGTCAACGGCATTACCGCCACGGTCACCCTGAACCTGAACGGCCAGCGCAAGGTGGTCACCTCGGTGGGCAATGGTCGTCTGGATGCTGTGGCCAACGCCATCCAGAGCGCCACCGGGATGGACTTCCATCTGGAAAGCTACTCGGAGCACAGCCTGGACGAGGGCAGTACCTCCCGTGCAGCTTCCTATGTGGGCCTTGCCTGGGGGGATGGCAGCATGACCTGGGGTGCCGGCACCGACACCGATATCATCGTCGCCGGCATCAGGGCGCTGGTGAGCGCGATCAATAATAAGTAACTCCCTCAGTCACGGCACAGCCGTGACAGCTCCCTCGGAGAGGGAGCCTTAAAGCCTCCCTCCTTGAGGGAGGTGGCATCGCCGCAGGCGATGACGGAAGGAGTTTGTCAACAGTATAAAAGGAGAGTATCACCATGGGAATGACTCTGACGCAGAAGATTCTGGCCGCACATGCGGGTTTGCCGGAGGTCAAGGCAGGCCAGCTCATAAATGCCAAGCTCGATATCGTGCTGGGCAACGATATCACCACCCCGGTCGCCATCAACGAGTTCGAGAAGGCAGGCTTTGACGGCGTGTTTGACAAGGCGCACATCGCCATCGTGCTGGATCACTTCGTCCCCAATAAGGACATCAAGAGCGCCACCCAGTCCAAGCAGTGCCGCGAGTTTGCCAACAAATATGATATCCTCAACTTCTACGATGTGGGCCAGATGGGGGTTGAGCACGCCCTCCTGCCCGAAAAAGGCATCGTGACCGCTGGTGACTGCATCATCGGTGCCGACAGCCACACCTGCACCTATGGTGCACTGGGCGCATTCTCCACGGGGGTGGGCTCCACCGATATGGCCGCCGGTATGGCCACCGGCATGGCATGGTTCAAGGTGCCCTCTGCCATCAAGTTTGTGCTCAAGGGCAAGTTCAGCCCCCGCGTATCCGGCAAGGACCTGATCCTGCACATCATCGGCATGATCGGTGTGGACGGCGCGCTGTACAAGTCCATGGAATTCACCGGCCCGGGCGTGGCTTCCCTGACCATGGAGGATCGCCTCTGCGTCTGCAACATGGCCATTGAGGCCGGTGCCAAGAACGGCATCTTCCCTGTGGACGAGGTCACCAGAGCGTACCTGAACGGCCGCAGCCAGCGCACCCCGGTCTACTACGAGGCCGACCCAGATGCCGAATACGAAAAGACCATCGAGATCGACCTGGACAAGCTGGAGCCCACGGTCAGCTACCCCCATTTGCCGGAGAACACCCACCCCGCCAGTGAGGGAAAGGACATCCGGATCGATCAGGTGGTCATCGGCAGCTGCACCAATGGCCGTCTGGAGGATATGGAGGCCGCTTACAACATCCTCAAGGGCAGACACATTGCCAAGGGCGTGCGGGGCATCATCATCCCGGCCACCATGGCGGTTTATAAGGAGTGCATCCTGCGCGGCTGGACCGAGGCCTTTATTGATGCGGGCTGCATCGTGTCCACCCCCACCTGCGGCCCCTGCCTGGGCGGCTACATGGGCATCCTGGCCGAGGGGGAGCGCTGTGTCTCCACCACCAACCGCAACTTTGTGGGCCGCATGGGCCATGTCAAGAGCGAAGTCTATCTGGCAAGCCCGGCCACTGCCGCTGCCAGCGCCCTGACCGGCTATATCACCGACCCCCGCACGGTCTGATCGAAAAGGAGAAACAACGATGAACGCAAAAGGTTCTGTTTTCAAATACCCGGATAACGTGGATACCGATGTCATCATTCCGGCCCGCCACCTGAACACCCAGGACCCCAAGGAGCTGGCCAGCCACTGCATGGAGGACATCGACAAGGACTTTGTCCGGAACGTCAGGGACGGCGATGTCATGGTGGGCGGCTGGAACTTCGGCTGCGGCTCCTCCCGTGAGCACGCCCCCGTGGCCATCAAGGCCGCAGGCATCTCGGTGGTCATTGCCAAGAGCTTTGCCCGCATCTTCTACCGCAACAGCATCAACATCGGTCTGCCCATCATGGAGTGCCCCGAGGCTGTGGATGCCATCAGCGCAGGGGATACCGTCAGCGTGGATTTTACTACCGGCCTCATCACCGATGAGACCGCCGGCAAGACCTTCCAGGCGGAACCCTTCCCGCCGTTTATCCAGAAGATCATTGCCGACGGTGGCCTGATGAAGTCCATCAAAAATAAGAAGTAAGGAGCTTTCCCATGGAAAAAAACATTGCTGTCATCTGGGGCGACTGCTCCAGCCCCGAGATCGTGAAACAGACCATCCGGGTACTTGATAAGGTGGCTGAAAAGTACGGCCACACCTTCCACTATACCGATGCCGCTATGGGCGGCGAAGCCATTGACAAGTACGGCGACCCGCTGCCCC
>ERZ791631.1791-NODE-1791-length-11248-cov-2.418833_pt1 | contig 11248 bp, 9 predicted proteins | sample MGYA00509961_ERZ791631 | MGnify/ENA primary metagenome ERZ791631 (study PRJEB30046, sample SAMN00715248) | human gut metagenome | study: EMG produced TPA metagenomics assembly of the A metagenome-wide association study of gut microbiota in type 2... | reverse complement strand
TTCCGCTTGAAGAAGCCTCAAGATTCGGTATTCTCAACACAAATGAGGACGGCTCAATCTACGAATTTGAAGAAAAGCCTGCTCATCCGAAAAGCACTAACGCTTCTATGGGCATCTATATTTTCAGCTGGAAGGAACTTAAAAAGTATCTTACGGAGGATGAATTCAAAGAGGGTTCAAGCCATGATTTCGGTAAGGATGTCCTCCCTGCCATGCTTGACGCAGGTGAGCGTATGTTTGCATATCCTTTTGAAGGCTATTGGAAGGATGTTGGAACAATCGACAGCCTTTGGGAGGCTAATATGGATCTTCTCGATCCAAAGGTTACTTTAGACCTCAAGGATATCTACTCAAGAAATCCTATGATGCCTCCGCACTATGTTTCCAACGAGGCGTCAATCCAAAATTCACTCGTTGCCGACGGATGCAATGTTTACGGCAACCTTGAGTTCTCAATTCTCTTTGCAGGTGTTACAATCGGTAAAAATGCTACGATTAATTCTTCAATCATCATGCCCGGTGCGGTAATTGAGGACGGTGCCGAGGTTCAGTTTGCTATCATTGCCGAAAACACCGTTGTAGGCAAAAATGCAAAAGTCGGACAAAACCCCGAAGAAACGGAAAATCTTGACGACTGGGGAATTACTGTTGTCGGTGCAAATACCGTTATCAAAGAAAACACCGTTATCAAAGCAAAAACCATGATAGACAGCGACACGGAGGTGGACGGCAATGAGAAGTAATAATGTACTCGGTTTCATCTTTGCGGCAACACTTGACGACAAAATCCCCGAGCTTGCATCTTCAAGAACGACTGCAAGCGTTCCGATCGGCGGAAAATACAGAATTATCGACTTTGACCTTTCAAATATGTCAAACTCAGGTATCAGCAATGTAGGCATAGTTGCAAAAAGCAACTTTCAGTCACTTATGGATCATGTGGGTTCGGGAAGTGCATATGACCTTTCAAAGAGAAGGAGCAATCTTTCAATTCTCCCGCCATATGACGGCAAGGCTTTTTCAAGCTTTGTTGAAACAATCTACAATATGCACGGCTACATTGAGCATTGCCGTGAGGAGTATGTGCTTATTTCACAGGGCAATGTAATTACTAACATTGATTACACAGATGTTTTTGACTTCCACTCAAAGAAGAAGGCAGACATTACACTTATATATAAGAATCATGCAATTCCGCAGGGCTATGACAGACCGATTACCCTTGATGTAGACAATGACGGCAAGGTAAATCAGATTTTTGTAAAGCCCGGTGTTGTTGACAAAGGGGTATTCAACCACGCATACGGCTCTATTCTTATCAAGAAAGACCTTCTTATGAGTGAAATCCGAAACGCCATCAGCGTTAATCAGCTTGATGTAAGGCGACTTATTCAAAGCAGTCTGGGCAAATACAGTATTTATGCTTATGAAAATAAGGGTTACTGTGCGGCAATCAGCTCAATCAACGATTACTTTGAGTTCAATATGGACCTTATGAAAAAAGAAGTAAGGGATGAGCTTTTCAATCCGCAAAGACCTATCTATACAAAGGTAAGAGATGACGCCCCGTCACGCTACGGACTTACAAGCAATGTAAAAAATTCAATCATTGCACAGGGTTGTGTTATCAACGGTGAGGTTGAGAACTGCGTTATTTCAAAGGGTGTTTATGTCGGCGAGGGTGCAAAGCTTTCTAACTGTATTGTAATGCAGGATACAAAAATAGGTTGCAATACCAACCTCAACTATGTTATCATAGATAAGGATGTTACCATCAAGGATGGTCGATCACTTATGGGATATGATTCGTACCCCATTTATATTGCTAAAAAATCTGTTGTATAAAGTTGTTTAAACAGGAGGTAATCTTACAATGAGAATTTTATACTGTGCTTCAGAGGCTAATCCTTTCTGCGGCAGCGGCGGACTTGCTGATGTAGCAGGAAGTCTTCCGCACACACTTTGCAGAAAAGGTCAGGATTGCAGAATTGTTGTTCCGCTTTACGGCACAATTCCGCAGGAACTTAAAAACTCCATGAACTTCATCACAAACTTTACCGTGCCGGTTGCATGGCGTCATCAGTATTGCGGTTTGTTCTGGGCAAGATGGAATGACTGTACATACTATTTTATTGATAACGAATATTATTTCAAGAGAGGCACTCTCTACGGTCATTATGACGACGCTGAAAGATTCGCTTTCTTCTCCCGTGCAATTCTTGAAATGCTTCCTTACATTGATTTTCATCCCGACATCATTCATTGTAATGACTGGCAGACGGCTCTTGTTCCTGTTTACTACTATCTGTTCTATTCACACAGACCATGGTACTATAACATTAAGAGTCTGTTCACTATTCACAACATCCAGTATCAGGGTGAATACGGCTGGGAAGTTAACACAGAGTGCGTCGGCATTCCTGCATCAGAAACAAAGATTCTTGAAATGAACGGCAAACTCAATATGATGAAGGGTGCTATCGAAACAGCTACCCGTGTTTCAACGGTTTCTCCAAGCTATGCGGCTGAAATTAAAGACCCGTGGTTCAGTTGGGGACTTCATGACGAACTCAATCTTCGTCATTACAAGCTTTGCGGTATCAAGAACGGTATTGACACAGAAAGCTACAATCCCGAAACAGACTATCAGCTTTATCGCAACTATTCAAAGGACGATATGAGCGGCAAGGGCGAATGTAAGCGTGCTTTGCAGGAGCGTTTGTGTCTTGAACAGCGCTGGGATGTTCCGCTGGTCGGTATGGTAACACGACTTGTTGCGCACAAGGGACTTGACCTTGTAAGAATGGGCCTTGAGGAGCTTATGAACACAGAAAATATGCAGTTTGTAATTCTCGGTTCAGGTGACAAGGAGTATGAGGACTACTTCAACTATATGCAGGCGAAGTATCCGGGCAGACTTTGCTTCTGTCATGGCTTTGTTCCCGAACTTGCAAGAAAGATTTACTCAGGCGCAGATATTTTCCTTATGCCGTCTGCTCAGGAGCCTTGCGGTCTTGCACAGATGATTGCACTCCGTTACGGCACAATTCCTGTTGTTCGTGAGGTTGGCGGTCTTAAAGACTCTGTATTCGACAGTGCCGACAACTACGGTAATGGATTTACATTCAAAAACTATGAATGTGCAGATATGCAGCTTGCCGTAAGACGAGCATTGTGGGGCATTCAGGACGACCAGGGTTGGCATCAGCTTATGTGGCGTGCTATGATGAGCGACAACAGTTGGGATCGTTCGGCTCAGGACTACATCAATCTCTACAACGATACCCTTAAGTGGGCTTAATCCTGCAGTCAAATTTTATAACAAAAAATTCAGTCGGAAAGCAGATTTCAAATTTGCTTTCCGACTTTTGATTTATTTGAAATAGCAATCTCGTCGGGGCGGATATTATCCGCCAGCACGGCGAGCCGCCGTTCCCAATTCGAGCAGATAGTTTGATAGAAAAACAATTCCAATGCCCGAATTAGGTGAATTTATGTTTACAAAAAATTATTTTTCACAAAAACAAAAAAGGTTGGAAACTACTGCGGGGAGCAGTCGATTTCCAACCTTAAAATTTTGCATTAGTTTTTCATCAGGTTCTTTTTATTGCGTGCGGAACACGAATTTTACCTGCAAGCTTACCAAGAGCAAACACAAGAATGATCTCGGGAATGCACTTAACGGCAACACTGATAAATCTTGCTGTAAGATAAACTGTGTACGGTGTTGAACCGCCGCCGTAGAGTGTGTAAAGCCAGAAAGCCGCAAGGAATGTTTCAACGCAGAGCATATTTGTAAACCATGCAAGAACAACTCTGAGCGGAGTTACATTATTCTTATAAAGAAACATACCGTAGATAAAACCTGTAATAAAGCCGTTGATTGTAAAGCCGGGAAAATATGCGCCTGTCGGGGCAATGATAAATGAAAGAATATCTCCCAAAGCACCGACAATTGCGGCAGGAATCGGTCCGAACATTACACCTGTTACGGCAATGGGAAGGAACGCTGCGCTGAGCTTTACATTGTTTCCGAAAAACGGAAGTGTGCTGTTTGCGAAAAATCCGAGAACAATACGAAGTGCAGCATTGCAATTGCCGCAAGAGCGTAGATACTCTTCATTTCAAGCAAAGAGCTTTGAATTTTTTTGAGTTGTGACATATTTTTTACCTCCTGAATCTCTGTTGTTGCTTCAGGAAGAAAAAAGCGGACAGATTGCTCTGCCCGCTGAATTATAAGTCCCAAAGTAACAGCGGGATGCGAAATCTGTACCGCAGGATAAACCTTTCGTTCTTGCGGCAACTCCCCGTCCGCAAAACACTTCACGCACAAATTTCTACTCTGTGATAGATGCCTTTCGACACCGTATGCTATTATACGCCTGAATTTGCTGTTTGTCAACCAAAAATTAATTTTGAGTTTACTGAACCGTTGCTTTTTTCTTCTTTGTAAGAAGGGCATCGAGGCTGTTGATAAGTCTTGAAAGCGGCTTGTAGATTATGAAAACAACTACCGAAATGATGAGTCCTTTAATGATGTTGAATGGACCTACACAATACAGGCAGAATGTAAATGTGCCGTCAATTGCAGGGAAAATTGCCTGTCCCATTTTGATAATTTCTGTAAGCGGCATAAATGACGAGTAGAGCGGAACAAGCACAAATGTGTTAAGAACCACACCGATAGCCGCCATTGCAACCGTACCCGTAAGCATTCCGACAATCGCACCGACTCTTGTTTTTTTGTACTTGTAGATGAAACCTGCCGGCAGAATAAACGAACAGCCGATGAGGAAGTTTGCAAGCTCCCCTACTCCGCCTGTGCTTGTGCCTTTGATAAGGAACTTAACGAGAATTTTTACAAATTCAATTACTGCACCGGCAATCGGGCCCATGCTGAATGTTCCGACAAGAACGGGAACTTCGGAAAAATCGAACTCATAGAATGAAGGTGCGATGAATCCGAGAGGAAATTCAAAGAACATAAGAACTGCCGAAAGCGCCGCAAGCATTGCGGTTACAGCAAGCTTTGTTGTCTTTGCCGTGTTGTCTGAATTGATTGTTTTTGCTTTTGATTTTGTCATTACGACCACTCCTGAAAAATTATTTCGAGTTGTCGGGAAAAAGAAAAATCCCGCTACAAATGTAACGGGATTGCGTACCAAAATAAAACAGACGAACCGCCTGTTCTGCCGCATCTTCTCGTATCCGGACTATAACCGTCGGTGTCTGAATTTCACAGACTCGGCAGGCTTTCACCTGTTAGTGGACTTTAACCACCGGTGGAGAATTTCACTCCGCCCCGAAGACAACTGTTGATTATATTATATGCCGATTTTCGGATTTGTCAATATCTCTTCAGTGTTTTGAGATATTTTTTCGTTTCATCGTCAATTCTGAAACTTTCAACGCATTTCCGAATCATTTTATTAAAGGTTGCATTATCAAGCGAATTTGACTTTATGTACCGCATGGTCTGTTCTCTGCACTTTGCAAGTGCAGTTGCAACAAGCCATGCCCTTGCCATACTCACATAATAATGCGGATTTTTCGCATTGTCGCAACATTCAAGCACCGTGTCTATGTACTCATCTTCAAGATAATAGTCGAGCATCAGCACAAGACCTGCACGAATTATCCACGGATTGTCGCTTTTTGTGTATTCGCAAACATGAGGGAAAAATTCTGATTTATACTTTTTCGTCTGCTTTAAATTTGCACAAAAGCCGTCGCAAACCGCCCAGCTGTCTATACGCTGTACAAAATCATCGCTGTACATCAAAAATTCTTCATAGCTTTCGGTTTTGAGCAAACCGATTACAATACCTCGCATTGTTTTTTCTTCATAAGAATTATCGGTTGTCTGCTCTAAAAAACTGCGTCCGTTGCCCTTAGAAATTTCCTTGCCGAGCTTTCGCATAACAGGCATTCTTACTCCGATAAAAAAGCCCTTGTCATTGTCGGGAATCAATGAGGAATGAAAGCTTCTGTACTTTTCATCGGCATATGAACGAAGTTCTTCTACAAAATCATCATAGTCATTTTTAGTCCAATTATCTCTTATAAGCTCCATAATGCACCGTTATTTTTGCTCATTCTTTCTTTTGCTGTCATAAATTTCACACGGTGAGTTCAGGTCAAGATATGCAATATCGTGGTGTGGCACTCTGTCCTCAACCGGCGGAAGCTGCATATAATCACCGAAAACCATTCTGAGATACTCGTCATAGCCAGACATACACGGCATTTTTATGCCCTCAAATGTGACATAATCAACGCCCGAATAAATGTGTTTCGGATACTCAATTTTCATCCAATGAGGGCCTGAACAAAGCTCCGTTACACACTTGTTTTTATCAAGCCTGTACTTAATCATATGCTTTTCGGCAGTTCTCCAAATCTTTTCTCGGAGCTTTTTTCCTCTGAAAATTGAAAGCAAAGCCTTACTGCCTGCCCCCACAATTCCACCGTGCTTTTCGGGAACAACCTGAGCCAAAAACAGCGAATAAAGCATTGTCCACACATACTGCATTTTGCGTGCAAAACGGCTGTCGGGACAAACATCAAGCGGAAAGACATCAAGCACAAGTCCGTGCGGAATATCAACCTCGGTCTGATTTGTCTTGACCATAGTGTAATTTGTGTCGGTTACGGTCATAAAAATATTGCCCGTGAACATATCGCTGTCGGTTTTGAGAAGTCGGAATCTTCCGTCTGCGCCCTGTTCATGCCAAAGCTTGTACAGCTTTTCGTAGTCCTCTCGTGGCAGCATAACATCAACATCATCATCCCACGGAACGAATCCGCCGTTTCTGAGCGCACCGATTAACGCACCGCCAATGAGATAGAATGTGAGATTGTTCTTTTCGCAAAAGTCCCTGAAATACACGAGCATATCAAGCTGTTTAAGCTGTAACTCACGCAAAAGTTCGGGGGTAAGTTCTACTTTTTCAGTCATAAGTATCTCCGTAAATATCAAATACGGGCGGAGATTATCCGCCCAAAAAATTATTTGTATGAATGACCGGGAAGTGTGTTTTCCCTGATTTTTCTTTTTACCTTTTCAATGTGTTCTTTCGCACCGCTGTTTTTGATTTTCTTTCGCCATGACGGAATCTGAATCAAACCAACAATTGTGCCTATTCCGTAAGCAACATGGAGCAACGGGAAAATGAACGGCAAAAACACAAACTGAGGCTGAACATTTTTCATTGTGCAACATCCGACAGCGTTTACAATATCAAACATTCCGTAGATTATCAAAAGAATGTACAAAAAAAGCGGAAGTCCGAGAAATGCAAGCACGGAACAGCCGAGAAGTGCCATTACAAAAAGAAACGGTGCAAAGTGGAAGTATGAAAGACAACCGGGACATTCCGAGAGTGTAAGTCCTATCCACCGTCCGTTTGAATACTTCTGCCTTATCATTCCGTGAAGGTCGTTTCGTGAATGCTGATACGAAATAATATCGGGGCAACAGCACATCTTGTAGCCCGCCATTCTTATGCGGTAGTGAAATTCATTATCCTCGGTTCTGCCGAGATTTTCGTTAAATCCGCCGACCTTGGCAATAACCTCTCTGCGGTAAGCCGCATGAAAAAGGCTGTCAAGATATTCCTTTTGCGCAAGCGGTCGTCTGTATGACGCAACCGAACTGCCAAACAGAGAATCCTCAGCCGCAAGCAAGGTAAGCTTCCAGCTTGAAACATTTGAAGTGATATTCGGTCTGCCGCCGCCTACAACATTTTCGCCCTGCCTGATGTTATAAACATTTCGAGAAACAAAGTTTCTCGGAATTCTTGCATGAGCGTCAACCCTTATGATAACATCTCCCTTTGCAGTCATCAGAGCGGCATTCCATGAGGTTGCCTGATTACGCTTTACACATTGAACAACTGACACATTCCAAAAGCCGTAGTCGGTGTCACGGAACTTTTCCATTTTCTCTTTAGTATCATCGGTTGACATACTGTCAACAAATACCACCTCAATTTTATCATGCGGATAGTCCTGAAGTGCAATATCTCTGAAAAGTCCGCTCAAAGCATTCGATTCGTTATAGGCTATCATACAAAGTGAAACTAACATATAATATCTCTGCTCCCTTCAAGCTCGAACAACCATTTTGCAGACATTGCAGAGGCTGTCAGAAAATAAGGTACGGCATAAAATGCCGGAACAACAAAAAAGCACAAAGCCGCCCAACCGATAAAACCGATAAACAGCTTTATTGTGGAGATGAAGTTCTTTATTGAAAAAGCCATCATTCTCGGAAGATAAATTCCGAGCGGCAGATGTTCGTTAAAACCGTAAGCCAAAAATGTATAATGAACAAAAATAATGTAACACACCACAACAACCGCAGTGCTGACGATAAACGCCAAAACAAGCAATACAGCCACAACCGCCGTGAGTGAGGGTGAATTGTCAATTATTTTATCCGAAACCGCACTAAGATAATTGAACACATTGAGCAGACCGCTTATGATAAAAAACAAGCCGACTGAAATTACATCAAGAATAACAGACTTAAAAAATAATTTCGGCTTTTTATAATAGTAAAAAACATCAAGAGGACTGCACTCTCTGCCCCTGACTACATTACACACACTTCTGTAAACTCCGTTTATGAGCGGCAGACACACAACAACAAAAGCAAAAAATACAAGTCCAAAAATCATTGTAAGCATCTGCTGAGTCTGATTCTGATTTTTTACATCATAAAGTCCTGCCACAGACATTGCAAGGCTGAACGCAAACAGCCCTGTCAAAAATGCAAGCACAGTGACCATTATCTCTGAGATAATTACCGACCGGTTTCCCTCAAGAACCTTTTTTGCCTGTTTTCTAACAGTTTTTTCCGTATTCATTAGCATTCCCTTTTCATCTGAATTTGTTCATAACGAAACGCATTATTCTCCGTCAGTAAACATTCTGTACATTGCCTCAAGGCAAATCTGAGCGTGTTTAAAGAAATTCTCTTTGTCCATACTTTCGTCTGCATTGTGCATACGAACATCATCGTTTTTGAATGCAGGACCGAATGCAACACCGTTACCTCCGAGCATTCTTGCGTATGTTCCGCCGCCTGTTGAATAAAGCTCAGCCTTTTCACCTGTTACGCTTTCATAAGCGTCAGAGAGAAGCTTTACAAGCTTGCTGTCCTTATCGGCATAAAGCGGTTCTTCGTGATTGAGAACCGTAACCTTGAGGTCGCTGATTTTTGCAACCTTTTTGAACTGTTTGAGAACTCTGTTCCCGCTCACTGTAACGGGATAACGGATATCAAACACAGCCTTTGCGGTCTGTCCCTCAATATTCACGCTGCTGAGGTTTACGGTGAGCGAGCCCGAAACAGCATCGCTCATTTTAAGACCGAGTGATCTGCCGTTTGTTTCCTTGTTGATTGCGTAGTCAATAAATGAACAGATTGAACCTGTTTCCTTTGTTGTGTAAACATTTGAGATAAGGTCAACAAGTGCCGCTGCGGCATTGTAACCCTTGTCCGGTTCACACGCATGAGCCGCTTTGCCGCGGCTGATTATCATAAGACCGTCAATAGTGTAATTAAATTCAAAATCACCGTCACTTGCGTCTGCAAGGCGCATGAGAGTCTGCTCGTCATAGTCTGACGAATCAAGCATTACATACGCTCTGTCGGGAACTGCATTAACTGCTCTGCCTGCATGGAACTGGCTGAGTGTTGTTGCATTATTTAAAAGTGTGCTGACTTCAAGCTGAAGAATACCCTTTTCGGCAAAGCAGATGCCGTAGTCGCTGTCGGGAGTGAATGCCATGTCGGGAAGTGGATTTTTCTTGAAATAATTTTCCATATCCTCCATACCCGTTTCTTCACCCGTGCCGTAAATAGCACGCAGAGTGTTCACACCCTTTACACCGCTGTCCTTGATTGCTTTCAAACAATAGAGAGTAACAAGAGCCGCACCCTTGTCGTCTGCAATTCCTCTGCCGTAAAGTCTGCCGTCCTTTTCGGTAAGCGCATACGGCGGAACGCTCCAGCTGTTTCCCGCAGGAACAACATCAAGGTGAGTAAGCACACCGCAAAGCTTTCCGCTGTCACCAAGGGTAATATGACCGCTCTTGTCGGTTGTTCTCTCCCCTGTCAGTCCGAAATCTTCTGCTCTTTTAAGAATAAAATTCAAGGCATTATCGCACTCGTCATTCTTTTCACCGTCAACCGATTCAAAAGAAAGAAGTGTGTTAAGATCCTTTAAAAGTTCGTCTTTGAAGTCAAGTATTTTGTTTCCAAACATAATAAATACCTCCGTACTTAAATGCTGATTATATCTTTATCAGTTATTATTTTTTCTTTTTTTAACTGTTTTAACGGTCACAATAACCGCACAGTAGATTAAAAATGCTCCGAATGTGCAAAGACTTATTTTGACACCTGTTGAAAATCCGGGTGTTTCGTAGGTGAACACAATGTCACACTTTTCCCCCTTTGGAATCTTAACAGCCATAAAGCCGTAGTCAACCTTTTCAACATCTGCCACCTTGCCGTTTACAGTTGCGGTAAAACCATCGCTGTAAGGAACGCTGAAAAACAACAGGTTATCGTCACCCTTTTTATTATTGTAAACAGCCTTAAAGCCGTTATCTGTATATTCAAATGAAGTACAACTGTTCAAGGCTCTGAGATTACAAACCTTTTTGTACTCCGAATTACCGTAATCAAACTTTTCCGTAATGCTGTCGTAATCCTCCGGATGTTTGCCGTACAAAAGCTTGTACTTTTCATCGCTGTAGCCCGTAATATCGGAATACTTCTTCATAAGGTCACGGGGAAGAACCATTGCGTAGAGCAAAGCCTCGGACTTGTGTGCGTTCGTCACAAGGTCAAATTCTTCTTCGGCAATGAACTTATCAAAGGTGTATCCCATAGGAATGTAGTATTCGTTGCGGTAAATATCAAAACGGTTCTGCGTTCTGAGATATTTCCAACCCGGCATTCTTGTGTTGCCGTTTTCGTCAACGAATGAATTCAGACTTCCCGATTTTCCGTCACCACGGTAATCAAAAAGATACTTACAACTCAGAAACGGGCGAAGTCCGTATACATCAAGGTCAGGTCTTGACGCAACATCCCTTGTAATTCCGAGTGCATCGTAAAACTGCATTATAGATGTTGAAACAGAACTCTGAAAGCAGTTAATGCTCTGAATCTGCCAGAACATTGCCGTGTTGTCAACACATTCGTAAAAATCACTGCGAACATTGTCAATAT
>ERZ791631.1776-NODE-1776-length-11339-cov-2.525523_pt1 | contig 11339 bp, 13 predicted proteins | sample MGYA00509961_ERZ791631 | MGnify/ENA primary metagenome ERZ791631 (study PRJEB30046, sample SAMN00715248) | human gut metagenome | study: EMG produced TPA metagenomics assembly of the A metagenome-wide association study of gut microbiota in type 2... | reverse complement strand
TCATAATACCAGCCCCCGTGATTTTCACTCAATAGTCCGGGGTCCTTCGTGATTCCATGCGTACGATAAAGACACAGTTTATCATATAATTCCTTACTATTTGTCGTGACCATTCCTCCTTCTCCCGTCGCAATATGTTTTACAGGATGAAATGAAAATACTGAAACATCCGCCCAATTCCCGTTTCCACAATATTGTTTCTTACCTTCGGAATCCTTGAAAAAGCCTCCAGGGGCATGACAGGCATCTTCTATAATCCATAAACCATATGTATCGGCCAACTTTCTGAAAGCTTCCAGATTCAAAGGATACCCGGCAAAATCAACCAAAATAAGCCCTTTATAAGTTCCACGAGGAGCTTTTCTTAATTGATCCTCCAATTTTTGGATATCAATTAAATAAGTATCTTTATCGATATCACAAAAAACAACCTCTCCCCCGCAATATCTTACACAATTTGCACTTGCCGCAAAAGTCATAGGGGTGACTATAATTTTATCTCCGGAATTTACCCCCAAAGAAATCGCTGATAAATGCAAACCGGCTGTTGCATTATTTACAGCAACAGCATATTTAGCTCCGACATACTCCGCAAATGCTTTTTCAAATTCACCGATTTTAGGTCCCTGAGTCAGATAATCAGACTTCAAAGTTTCAATTACGGCATTTATATCTTCTTCCGTAATATTTTGCCGCCCGTAAGGTATTGATTTATTTATCATTTGACTGTGAAATTTGGATCAACATATTTCCTGATATTTTCACGCATACTTTCTACTGTTTCCCACTCCGCATTTTTATCCGAACTATAGTGAAACCCTTCCGGTACAGGAATAGCATTATGGTGTTTCAGATACTCCTCGCGTTTATGCTTAAAAGAAACAGAAGGCAGAATAGCATAATACTTACCCAGATCGATGGTATTCAAGGCATCTGTCATGGTTATCATTTCTTCGTGCAATTTTTCTCCCGGACGAATCCCGATCTCCTGTATAGGTAAATTCGGAGCAATTGCCTTTGCTACATCGACAATATGATAAGAAGGTATTTTCGGAACAAAAATCTCTCCTCCCAAATGATGTCCGATAGCAAACATCACCAAATCAACACCTGCCTGGAGAGATATATTAAAACGGGTCATTCTTCTATCCGTTACAGGTAATTCTGTTGCACCAGAATCTCTTTTATTAATGAAAAAAGGAATAACAGACCCCCGGGATCCCATCACATTTCCATAGCGTACCACTGAAAACCGGATATCTTTAAATCCACTGATATTATTAGCAGCAGTAAATAATTTATCGGAAGTAAGCTTAGTTGCTCCATATAAGTTGATTGGAGCACATGCCTTGTCCGTAGACAATGCAACAACATGTTTAACCCCCGAAGCCAATGCTGCATTTATCACATTTTGCGCACCTTGTACATTTGTCTTGATACATTCATCCGGATTATACTCCGCTGTATCTACTTGCTTTATTGCAGCAGCATGTATAATCACATCGATCCCCTCACATGCTCTTTTCAATCGTTCAGCATCCCTGACATCTCCGATAAAAAAACGTAACTGAGGATACTTATCGTGAGGATATTTTTGTTTTAATTCAAATTGTTTTAATTCATCGCGTGAGTAAATAACAATCCGATTTACATTAGGATATTGATTTAAAATTGTTTCCACAAATTTCTTACCGAAAGAGCCTGTGCCACCAGTAATAAGGACTGACCTCGTGTTTAACATGATTTAAATATTTATTTAGTTATCAAATAGTCAACAAGTTATATGTATAAATTTAAAGTAGTGTAAAGAGGGAAAAGAAAGCAAAATAAAACGAGCGTTTTTACTGGATATAAAAGGATCTTTACTTTGTTTCATTTTGAAAGAGCATGGTTCTCCCGTAATAGTTTTGTATATTTTGTAGAAACAGATGGGTATAGCGTAATCATTTTACGCTATAGAAGATAATCGGACGAAAATAATTCTTTATCACCCAGATGACAGTAGAGCGAATGTTATACTTTTCGTACAGAATGGAAGTGTATGGTTGGAGATTTCATACAACAGTCTTGTTCCCATGATCATATTGCAATCTTTGAAAGAAAATAAAAAATTATTCAACAGACTTTTGAAATGTATAGTTAAATGAGTAAATTTGTTGCGCAGAATTGAATTTTCTTTATCATTCTGTTCCATAACCTGGGACTTACCGGGCGAAGCTGTAAACAGCAGTTTCATTGTATATGCATGTTAGATAGTCTGATCACTTCCAAAACTCGGATTAAATTACTTTTAAAGTTTTTTTTGAATTCATCCATGAAAGCCTATTTACGTGGGCTTGCAGATGAATTTGGCGAATCGACAAATGCTATTCGGTTGGAATTAAATCATTTGGAAGAAGCCGGTTTGTTATGTGCCGAATCTGAAGGGAATAAAAAGGTGTATCAAGCAAATCCACGGCATCCGCTTTTCGGAGATATTCGTAGTTTAGTACTAAAGCATAGTGGTATAACTCAAGTCATTGAAGGTGTAGTTGAGCGTGTCGGAGACATATCCCGTGTATGGGTTCGTGGAGATTTTGCTGTAGGTATTGATTCTAACCTGATCGACTTGGTTATTGTCGGAGAGAATATCGATATGGATTATTTCAATAGCCTTGTAAAAAAAGCAGAGGATTTGATAAAACGCAAAATTCATTGTACAATTATTTTTCCTGAGAAAGAAACAGATTACTTCACTCCCGAAGAAAAAAGGCTATTGATTTGGAAAAAATAAGTGAGACGAGGGCATTTTTCATGTATTATTTTCACCAATAAAACGCTCGTTTAAATTGGAAATATTCCGGCTTTGTTGTCACTTTAAATAATATTGATTAAAAATCTTAAAGACTTTATTTTATAATTTAATACGAACCCAGTTATGCAAAAAGTATTGGTAACCGGAGGAGATGGCTTTATCGGCTCTCATCTGACAGAAATGTTATTGGAACAGGGGTATGCAGTACGTGCCCTATCGTATTATAATTCATTCAATTACTGGGGATGGCTCGACAGTATGGAACATCCGCATCTGGAAGTGATAACCGGAGACGTAAGAGACCCACATTTTTGCAAACATATTACCCAAGGGATTGATGTCATTTTTCATTTGGCAGCCCTGATCGCAATCCCTTATTCGTATATAGCTCCGGATAGTTATGTCGACACCAACATCAAAGGTACACTGAATATTTGTCAGGCAGCCAAAGAAAACGGAGTGAAAAGGGTATTGGTCACTTCCACATCAGAAGTGTACGGAACAGCCCAATATGTACCCATTGACGAAAAGCATCCCAAACAGCCGCAGTCACCTTATTCAGCCACAAAAATCGGTGCAGATGCGATGGCGATGAGTTTTTATAATGCTTTTGAATTACCGGTTGTGATCGTACGGCCTTTCAACACCTATGGTCCCCGGCAGTCTGCCCGGGCTATCATACCCACCATCATCACCCAGATTGCTAACGGGAAAAAGGAAATCCTGTTAGGTGACCTGACACCTACCCGGGATTTTAATTTCGTAAAAGACACCTGTAAAGGCTTTATCGAATTATCGCAGTGTGATGCCGCTATCGGTCAGGAGGTGAACGTGTGCAGCAATTTTGAAATCTCGATGCGGGATACGTTGGAATTGATTGCCAAACTGATGAATTCCGATGTAAAATTCATAGAAGACGAACAACGTCTGCGCCCAAAAAATTCTGAAGTTTTCCGCTTATGGGGAGATAACAGCAAAATCAAGTCATTAACGGGGTTTTGTCCGAAATATTCCATAGAACAAGGTTTACAGGAAACGATAAACTGGTTTTCAGATAAAGAAAACCTAAAAAAATATAAAGCAGATATTTACAATGTATAATCACATCATTAACTTTATCCGTGAAACATTTCATCAACCGGAAGGAGTTGTGCCTTTGCATGCACCCTGTTTTATCGGTAATGAAAAAAAGTATCTCAACGAATGTATCGATTCGACATTTGTATCGAGTGTGGGGAAGTTTGTCGACCGTTTTGAAGAAATGGTAGCGGAGTACACAGGTGCTAAACGGGCCGTTGTTTGCGTAAACGGAACGAATGCACTCCATATGGCTATGCTGCTGGTCGGAGTAGAACACGGAGATGAAGTGCTTACCCAACCGTTAACGTTTATTGCTACGGCCAATGCTTTAAGTTATATCGGTGCTCATGCTGTTTTCCTGGATGTGGACCGGGATACAATGGGCTTATCTCCTGCAAAAATGCGCAAGTGGCTTCAGGGAAATGCAGAAATCCGGTGTAGCGAATGTTTCAATAAAACTACAGGCCGGAAAATAAAAGCCTGTGTACCGATGCATACTTTCGGGCATGCAGTGCATCTGGAGGAATTAGCAGAATTATGCCGTGAATATCATATCGAGCTGGTGGAAGATGCCGCGGAAAGTATGGGCAGTTTTTACAAGGGGCGGCATACCGGAACATTCGGCAAGGTAGGTGCCGTCAGTTTCAACGGCAACAAAACCATTACGACAGGCGGTGGAGGGATGCTGTTGTTTATGGATGAGGAGTTAGGGAAACAGGCCAAGCATTTGACGACACAAGCCAAGGTTCCTCACCGCTGGGAATTCGTACACGATTGTGTCGGATACAATTACCGGATGCCGAATATCAATGCAGCCCTGGGATGTGCCCAGATGGAGCATTTACAGGAATTCGTGGATAATAAACGGGAACTGGCCTGGAAATACGCGACTTATTTTGAAGGAACGGATATTCAGTTTTTCACGGAACCCCGGGATTGTACATCCAATTATTGGCTGAATGTGGTTTTACTGAAAGATAAAGAAGCCCGCAACCGTTTCCTGGAAGAAACCAACGATGCGGGAATTATGACCCGTCCGGTATGGCAGTTGATGAACCGTTTACCCATGTTTAAAGATTGTGAGTGTGGAGATCTGAGTAATGCCGAATGGCTGGAAGCGAGGATCGTGAATATTCCGAGTTCTGTAAGATTGTCATGAAACAACAGGAGTTAATATTAGTCGGCGGGGGAGGGCATTGCAAATCAGTCATCGAAGTGGCAGAAAGTGCCGGAATACGAATTGCCGGAATATTGGATACGAGGGAAAACGTGGGAAAGAAAGTATTGGGATACGATATTATCGGTACAGACGACGCAATAGCGGAATGGGTAAATAAAGCAGAGTTTATCGTCACGGTAGGCCACATCAAAAATGCCGCTCTCCGGGTCGGATTACACGAAAAAATTGCCGCTACCGGAGGACGCTTTGCCACTTTGATTGCTTCGACCGCACATGTATCGAAATATGCTATTATCGGGGAAGGTACGGTGATCATGCATCAGGCTTTGGTAAATGCAGATGCAAAAATTGGTAAAGGTTGTATTATCAACACTTTTGCCAATATAGAACACGATGCGGTTATTGGAGATTATTGTCATATTTCTACCGGGGCTATGGTAAACGGGAATTGTGTGGTAGGCCAAAAAACTTTTTTAGGCAGTCAATCTGTGATAGTAAACGGTGTTTCTGTTGTAGAGGGGTGTGTAATCGCCGCAGGAACCATGGTTAGAAAAAATATTCTCCGGAAAGGAGTGTATTCGGATAATCCGGCTATGTTAAAAATAAAGCTATAATGTGCAGGACATTAATTATTGCCGAAGCTGGAGTGAATCATAACGGTTCGACGGAGCTGGCCAAACAATTGATCGATGCCGCGGCATCAGCCGGGGTGGATTATGTAAAATTCCAGACGTTTAAAACAGAGCGACTGGTTTCGCATCAAGCCCGGAAGGCCGAGTACCAGAGAAAAAACCGGGAAGATGCGGACGATTCGCAATTCAGTATGTTGAAAAAACTGGAATTAAGTCCAGAACAACATTTTGAATTAATGGGGTATTGCCGGGAAAAGAAGGTACGTTTTTTTTCAACGGCTTTTGATTTGGAGAGTATCGATTTTCTGAGCGACTTGAGATTGGGTATGTGGAAGATTCCTTCCGGGGAAATAACCAACTATCCTTATTTAAGGAAAATTGCCCGGAAAGGCGAGCCAGTCATCCTTTCGACAGGGATGAGCAATTTGAAGGATATAGCGGATGCAATAGCTGTACTCGAAAAATACGGAACCTCCCGGGAGTACATCACCATTTTGCATTGCAATACAGAGTATCCGACTCCTCTGGCAGATGTGAACTTACGGGCCATGCAAACGATAAAGGAGACTTTCGGCGTAAAGGTCGGCTATTCCGATCATACGATCGGAATAGAGGTCCCTATCGCAGCTGTCGCTCTCGGTGCAAAAGTGATTGAAAAGCATTTCACTCTAAGCCGGACTCTGGAAGGTCCCGATCATCAGGCATCACTGGAACCTCAGGAACTCAAAGCAATGGTAGATGCTATCCGGAATGTGGAAAAGGCTTTGGGCGACGGGGTTAAGCAAATGACGGACTCTGAAATGAAAAACAGACCGGTAGCCCGGAAGAGCATCGTTGCTTCCGCATGTATCAGGAAAGGTGAGAAATTCACGGAGGATAACCTTGCCGTGAAACGTCCGGGCAACGGAATCTCTCCTATGGAGTGGGAAAATATACTGGGCCGGTGTGCTTCCAAAGATTTTCAGGCGGACGATTTAATCGAATTATGAGGAAAATTTGTATTGTTACAGGTTCCCGGGCAGAATGGGGATTGTTAAGCAGACTGGCACGAATGATCGGGAATGATCCGCAACTGGAACTGCAAATCATCGCAACCAATATGCACTTATCCCCGGAATTCGGCTTAACTTACCGGGAGATTGAAAAAGACGGATTTACCATCGACAAGAAGGTAGAAATGCTATTGTCTTCCGATACCGCCAATGCGACCGGCAAATCCGTCGGACTTGCGACGATCGGTTTTGCCGATGCTTATGAAGATTTAAAGCCCGACTTGCTAGTTGTGTTGGGAGACCGATATGAATTACTTGCTGCATTAACAGCCGCTTTATTTTATAAGATTCCGATAGCCCATCTGCATGGAGGAGAAATTACCGAGGGAGCTTATGACGATTCGATCCGGCACGCTATCACCAAAATGAGCCATTTGCACTTTACTTCTACAGAAGAATACCGCCGGCGGGTGATTCAATTGGGGGAAGATCCGGAGCGGGTATTTAATGTAGGAGCAATCGGTATCGATAACATCCGGCATATGCAGTTACTGAAAAAGGAGGAACTGGAAAAAAGCCTGCATTTTTCTCTGACTGAAAAAACGGTACTGGTCACTTACCATCCAGTTACTTTAGAGACTATTTCTGCAGAAGAGCAAATCGACAATCTGCTGGAGGCTTTGGAAACTTTCCCGAATTTAAATGTTATTTTTACACTTCCCAATTCAGATACCGACGGCCGCATTATTATCCGGAAGATAAATGATTTTGTCAAAGTAAATTCCCGGCGTAGCATCGCTTTCCCCTCTTTGGGACAACTACGCTACTTCTCAGTATTACAATATATACATGCTGTTATCGGCAATTCTTCCAGTGGTATACTGGAAGTACCTTCTTTCGGAAAATTTACTTTAGATATCGGCGAACGGCAAAAAGGACGTCTCCGGGCAGACAGTATTTTCCATTGCGGAACCGGAAAAAATGAAATAGAGAACGGTATCAAAGAGATACTGGAGCTCTCCCTTTCCCCGAAACGATCTGTGGGCACCAATCCTTACGACAAACCGGAAACAGCCTTCCATATCTTCCATACACTGAAAACTTTTCCATTGACAAATATTGTTTGTAAACACTTTTACAACTTACCATAATGATGAATTTCTCCCATTATCTGATCCGTTCCAATCAGTCTGTAAAAGAGGCTTTAATCGCATTGAACCGGCTGTCTGCTGACACCTTAACCCTGTTTGTCGTCGACCCGGAAGGGAAAATGACCGGGACCGTAACGGACGGGGATATCCGGCGGAAACTCATAGACGGAATTTGCCTGAACGACCCGATATATCAGGCCATGAATCCTGATTTTTATTATCTGAATGAAAAAGAAATCGATATCGAAAAGGTGAAAATCATTAACAACGCAGTGAAGCTGGCTGGAAAACTGGGAATTCAGTGTCCAAAGGTGGCTGTTATCACTCCGGTGGAGGTGGTAAATCCCAAGATGCAGTCTACTGTGGATGAATCTGAAAAAAAAGAAATCGGTACTTCCTCTGGATGCGGTAATCATGGCGGGCGGTAAAGGAGAACGCCTACGTCCCCTGACGGAAAAAACACCGAAACCGCTTTTAAAAGTAGGGGAAAAATGTATTATCGACTATAATATCGATAATTTACTGACCCACGGCATCGAACACATTTACGTTACTGTAAACTATTTGGGAGAACAACTGGAAAAACATTTCGAACAGGAACGAGACGGGATAAAAATCCGATGTATAAAAGAACCTTGTTTTTTAGGAACAATCGGCTCTGTCAAGTTTATCCCTTCCTTTTGTAACGACACGGTATTGATTATGAATTCCGATTTGTTCACCAATATCAATCTGGAAGATTTTTACCTGCACTTTCAAAAAAATAATGCGGATATGGCCGTTGCTGCCATCCCTTATTCTATCTCCGTACCTTACGGCATTTTCAAACTGGAAGAGAGGGAAATTAAAGGAGTTCTGGAAAAACCGACTTAATTACTACGCTAATTCAGGTATTTATCTGATAAAAAGAAAATTGTTGGAAATGATTCCGGAAAATACGTTTTACAATGCCACTGACTTTATGGAAAAGCTCATTGCCGGAGGCTTCCGGGTCATTCGTTTTCCTCTAGTAGGTTATTGGATTGATATCGGTAAACCGGAGGATTACAGGAAAGCCCAGGATTTTGCAAAACATTTATGATTATGAATAAGATATTGACTGTTATCCCTGCCCGGGGCGGAAGTAAAGGGTTACCCGGGAAAAATATAAGGCCTCTATACGGAAAACCTTTGATCGGTTACAGCATCGATGCAGCCAGGGAAGTGCTGGAAGATAAAGATATCTGTGTTTCGACCGATTCTCCGGAAATCGCAAAAGTCGTAGAAGAATACGGCCTGCAAATTCCCTTTTTACGTCCTGAATATTTAGCTACAGACACAGCTACGACGGCGGATGTATTGTTACATGCCATCGAATTTTTCCAAAGACAAGGTAAGAATTACGATCTTCTGTTATTATTACAGCCTACTTCACCTTTTCGCAACGGGACCCACATCCGGGAAGCTCTCGCCCTCTACCGCCCGGGTATAGAAATGATCGTGTCCGTCAAACGCTCTCATGCCGCCCAGGTAATTTGCTGCGAAAACAGGGAAGGCTACCTGACTTTACCTTTAAATCCGCAGGCTTCGAGAAGACAGGAATGCCCCGATTATTACGAATATAACGGAGCCATTTATGTAATTGATATTGCTTCTTTTTTAAGCCGGAAGAGCCTCAACTTTGAAAGAAAAGTAAAATACGTGATGGACGAATACGCTTCCGTCGATATCGATCATCAGGAGGATCTTCTGTATGCTGAATTCTTAATGAATCAAAGGGTCAATTAATTTGGTACGTATGTCTTCCTGGATTTCCCGCATTCCGAACTCTCCTTCTTTATGGTATGTGTTTTTACGTTATATCACCTATGCCATACAGTTTATAAACTCTATCCTTCTGGCCAATTATTTAGGAGTGTACGGTTTTGGTATCTATGGCTTTATACTTCTTTTGCAGCAGTATTTATCTTATACAAATCTGGGAATCAATGAATCTTTAAATACGGATTTCGCGTTAAAAAAACACAGTCGTTTCCTGCCCCCGTTAATCTGGGACTGTGCCTGGAGCATTAATCTCCTGCTCATTCTGTTGGTATTTTTAGCAGGAATCGTTTTATTGGTATGCTGGCCGGGTATGTTTCAAAAATACGAATACTCCAGCTATGCGCTGCTCTTGCTGGGAGCAAATGCATTTATGAATGCCAATAAGCTTTACATCACTTTTTATAAGCTTTACGGCAGAATGCAGAAGATCAATTTCCAGCAATTTATGCCTAATGCACTTCTGTTATTGCTTACCCTGATTTGCCAAGAAAGGATAACCGTTGTAACGATTGTCTGGGCTTTATTGATAGGAAATATTATTCCGTTTATTTGGTTCAGGATAGGTCTTCCTTTACGATTTCATTTCCGTTTACACCGCATTATTACCCTTCGGCTTCTGAAAAGAGGGGTCAGCTTACTGTTATACAATCTGAGTTTTTATTTTATACTTGTCGCTGCTTCTTCTATCGTTAGTATTTTTTATACGGTGGAAGAATTAGGAGCTTATTCGTTTTCTAATACACTCAGTAATGCCGTTATAATGGCAGGCGGGGCATTTTTATTTATTTTCTACCCCAAGATGATTTACAAACTGGGGTTGAAAGATAAAGCGGAGGTTCAGGCATTTCTGAAACGTATCCGGTATATCTACATTTTATGTATAGACCTAGTCGCTTTGTTGTCGGTATTACTGATTCCTTTTTTGGTTTATATCGCTCCGGACTATGAAACGACGGTCAATATCTTTAAGATTTTAATCATTGCCAGAATTATTATGAATGCAACTAGCGGCTATGCAACGCTCTTGGTGGCCACCCGTCAGGAGCCGGTACTGATCGTATACGGAATACTTGCCATTGCCATCATTATCGTAAGCGGTTGCTGTATCGGTTTTCTGCATTTAGGAATAGAAAATATCGCCTGGTCTGTCGTCATTGCCTCTTTATGCTACACCTACCTGGTCGTACGGAAAGGAATCCTTCACTTTTCTCCGGCTTCCGTTTACGGTATACTAAAAGAAATCTTCGACAAAGGCAATTTGCTTGCTTTGTTCTGTATCTGTCTGTCCATACTTATAAATAATGCATTCGTTATTCCTTTTATCGGAATTCTTCTGTTTCTATATCTCAATAAAACACGTTTGAAAGAGACTTTTTTATCTGTTATGGAAATCATACGCAACAAAAATAGTCTGAATTTTTAACCGATCATTTTATGGAATTTATTATCGGGAACCTTCCCTTCAGTCAAGCTGAAAAATTAGACGATACCCTTTATTATCAGGGGCATTTAGAAAAATACGGGGATTTGTCCATCCTCTCGGAAGGGTACATTTTCGACCCACAGTTTCAGAATATACCCCATTATTGCAGTGTCGGATTAAAAGAAAAAGATGCTTCGGGAATCTATAATATTTTTTGTTACCATGCCCGGACAAAAGAATTGATCTTTAAAAATGATAAAAGAGGAACTCTCCCTGTCTATACC
>ERZ791631.1771-NODE-1771-length-11361-cov-8.822041_pt1 | contig 11361 bp, 13 predicted proteins | sample MGYA00509961_ERZ791631 | MGnify/ENA primary metagenome ERZ791631 (study PRJEB30046, sample SAMN00715248) | human gut metagenome | study: EMG produced TPA metagenomics assembly of the A metagenome-wide association study of gut microbiota in type 2... | reverse complement strand
TGACTGGTGGCTGCATCGGATCGCTGACGAGATCCGGGTGGGGCATCGGTTCTACGGAATTATGACGCTGGCCATCTACGCCAAGAAGTGCGGCATAGACGAAGCGGAGCTGCGCAGGGATGCTTTCGCTCTGCTCAAGCCCTACGATGATATGAGCGAAGAGGACATCAACCGTTTCACGAAGGACGATATTGTATGTGCTCTGGAGATGTTCAATGAGGACTATGTGACCTTTCCGAGAGATGATATTGCCAAGCTATCCGGCATGACGATGCCGGTCAATAAGAGAAACTGGTTAAAACAAAATCAGCATTTGTATTTAGCTCGAAGAAGAAAAGAGGACATGAAAGCGGTAGGCATTTCAATGAAATCTGCGGAAGGTAGACCAACGGCAGAGAAAATAGTTCATGTGTGGAGGCAGCAGCACCCGGACGGACGTAAGGCGGACTGTCATCGGGACACTGGTCTTGATCCCAAGACGATCCGAAAATGGTGGGACAGCGAGCCGTCTGCGGTGTGGCAGGAGGATGGACACATGGTGGCACGGGTGCGACCGTCACAGGCGTTGAGTGATCTGCTGGTGGATGCCTTGAAAAAGAGTGAGGATTAGGGTTGATTTTCGGGCGATTATTGCCGCAGGACGGCGCTTCCAGCCCTCCGAGGGTAACTATACCACCCCCTCTGAAACGAGGCTAAAAAACGGTATAAAATCATGTTTTTTTGACCTCTATATGTCCACGGTACGCCGTGGGCAGCGAGAGAGAAAAATCACGGAACAAGAATAAATTCGTTGACAATCGTGCAACACTATGGGTATAATATAAGCGAAAGGAGTGATCGTATGAACTTCTATACTGTACGAGATTTGAGAACCACGCCCAAGAGCATCTGGGAAAATCTTTCCGCAGATGGAGAGGTTATCATCACCAACAACGGCAGACCGACGGCGATTCTCTTTGATATTGCGGACGGCAGCTTTGAGGAAACGGTGAAGGCAGTCCGGCAGGCAAAGGCCATGATCGCCTTTAACTCTATGAGGGCAAAGGCAGCAGCCAACGGCTACATGAGCGACGAAGATATTGAAGCTGAGATTGCCGCAGTTCGCCGGGGGGAATGATCGCTTATGCTGGTGGTGATAGACACAAACATTTTGGTGTCGGCGCTCTGGTCGAGAAACGGGGCGCCCGCCAGAGTAGTCAGTATGGTGCTGACAGGAGATATTGTTCCCTGCTATGATTACCGTATCCTGTGCGAGTATCGGGAAGTGCTGCAACGGCCAAAGTTCGGATTTTCAAAGAGCGAGATCAATTCCCTGCTGGACTGGTTTGAAGCCTGTGGCCGGTCTGTACTGGCGGAGCCGCTTGAAGATGTGTTTGTCGATGAGGCAGACAAGAAGTTTTACGAAGTGGCGAAGTTCTGCGGAGCGGTGCTGGTTACTGGCAATCTGAAACACTTCCCGGAAGATCCTTTGGTCATGAGCGTTGCGGATTTTTTGGAAAAAAGAAGAAGCTGAGTAGGGGCAAAACCGCATGAAAACGATCCGAGAGATAGCCAACGAGCTTGGCGTTGACAAGCAAAAGGTCTATCGTTTCATCAAACAAAACCACATCAATGAAGCACATCATGAAGCACTTCAACGAAGCGGTGTGAAGTACTATGATGAAGCAGCTGAAACCCTTATAAAACAAGGCTTTTCGGACGAAACCGCATCAAGTGAAGCACATCGTGAAGCACATCAAAACCGCATCAATGAAGCGGTTTTTGATGCGGTTATTGAGATGCTACAAAAGGAACTTGAGATAAAAAATGAGCAGATCAAAGAGCTGAATGAGCGCCTGTCAGAGTGCAGCGCAGCTTTGCTGGCAGCACAGCAGACGACACAGGCAGCACAGGTACTCCATGCAGGGACAATTCAGAAGGAGATTGCCAGTGGGGAGAGTGGCGTAGATAAGCAGAAATCTGCTTCGGAGAAGAAAAACAGATGGTTCAAGAGACTGTTTCGAGGATGATGGAGATACGATGAAATCTTAAGAATAAGAAAGATTGATTTTCTCGACAAAATAATGTATTATACAAATAAGCTGAAGGGTAAACCACTACAAATGATGGGATACAAAGTCACAGGGTCTAAACGGTGTAAACCGCAAGATAGCCTGACTGCGAGGCTGAATCGAATATGATACAGCGCACGATGAAGCCGAAGCAACTCAGCTTGGTGGATTTGTGCGCTGCTTTTGTAGAAAGGAGATGACCATGAAAATGAAAAGGCTGTTCACACTGGTACTTTCGCTGATGATGATTTTGTCACTTTCAGCTCCGGCCTCCGCTATTGATGGAGAGAATGTTTACACCAAGGAAGAAATTAGTTCTATCAACGAGGTTAATGTTGCAAAGTATGCAAAGAGTTTTGTGGAAACAATTGATAGCACCGCAGATGTTACAGCAGGAAATGTTCTAACTATGTATAGCGAAAATGAGAATATTTCTGGTTATTGCGTAGACATTCTTGAAGATGGTTATCCCAATGGGTATGTGGTAGTCAAGTTCTCAGATAACGATCCTGTTGTTTCCGAATTTTCGCTTGGTGAGAATATAAGAAATCCGTATGCGAAGATTATGGAGAGAGCAAATATTGAAACAGATGCTGCAATCTTTTACAGCGTGGGTTCTAATGACTACCAAGTTCTCGATACAAGCAGAAATGTAATTGCACTCGACAACTCTACAGAGCTTGTTTCGGAAAAAGAGTTCGCAGTCTATAAATCGGCTGAAAAAGCTATGAAGCAAGCTGCGGTGCAAACCAGATCGGGGGCAGATGATGGACTTAATTATTCGGATTTGGATGGATGGTCTGTCGTATCGGATAGTTATGAAGGTTCTGTAAAGGACGGAAAGGAACATACCATTACAGGGGCAGGTAATGTGAGTCTTTGGTATTGTCAGGATCATGTAGAAAACAATAACAGGACTTATGCTTGCTCGGTTGTTGCTCTCTGCAATTTGGCGAAATACTATCGTGAGAGAGGTTATGACAAGATAAGCCGGTCTTTTACTACATTGTACGATACTATGTGGGAGAAAGCTGGAACGAATTCCAGTGGAACTACGTCGAATGGCAATGAAGCTCCTGCTGCGAAAGCGTTTATGGAAGATTTAGGGTACAGTTGTTCCTACGACAGCTATCTGTTTGATAGCTATAGCGATTTTACGAGAGACCTGGGCAATAATAAACCCTGCATTTTTACATACGGTGCAAAGTTCGGTTCCAAGAGTGGGGGACACGCTGTTTTGGCTGTTGGCTATGTAGAAACGACGAAGTACCAGTATCTGCGAATAGCTGATGGATGGAATGACTATTTGAGATACATTAACTTTAACGGATATGATTATACCAGAAAAGACGGCTGGTCTTTTAGTGTGTCAAAATGATGAAGGAGAGGAAAAGTTTTTGGTTAATTGGAGTGGTACTTCTCTGTGCTGTTGTTTTTATGATAGCCATGATTAGTACAAAAAGATCGTTATCTGACTGGGGAAAAATAAGCAGCATTGAGTATTGTGAAAACATATTAGACGAAAAAATTTCTGAAATCAGAATAAGAAAAGGCATTGATTCGGCTAAATGGGCTGTATTCTCAGATGAAGATTTGGTGAACAAATGGATGGAATTTTTGAGTACCATAGAAGTACGGCGAGTGGATAATGCCGGCAGAGGTCAGCAAGAACAAAATGGCGGAAATTTTGTAGTTGAAATTGATACGGAAACTGAAGAATATTGTTTGGTATTCAAAAGCACAGATGCGATTATGCAGCTTGAAGTAAATGATGCCGATTACGATGTAAAAATGCCGGAGGATTTTCCATTCGAAGAGACCTATAATAAGGCGATTGAACGATATGGAGTTAAAGGCCCGTGGGATTAAAGAAGTTAGCTTGATTTGCGGGTGAGCGACTGTTCTAATTGCCTCGCGGGAGCGCGCAAAAGCACTTTCATACTGCCAGCCCACAAAGGGCGGCGGTGTGAAAGTGCTTTTGCGTTACTTTCTCACCAGAAAGTAACAAAGAGGTTGCCTTATCGGTAGCTGTATGGTAAAATGGGAGCAGGATAAAACACGGAAAAACAGCGCAAAGGAAAGGAAGGGCGAGAGGTATCGGCACAACTATTTCCGGCATGATGGGACATGGCAGCATCCGGCATAACAACCGGGAGTTCACAGCAGCCAATGTAGACCGTGAGCGGTCGGGGCAGAATATCGTTTTTGTCAACGAGGATCTGAAGCAGACCTATAATAACCTGTTCGGCGAGGCTCTGGAGGCATACAACGCCGGGAAGAAAAAGACAAGAGACAAGATCCCGGACTACTACGAGCATATCCGGCAGAGCAAGCAGGAGAAGCTGTTCCATGAGACCATCTTCCAGATCGGCAACCTAAATGACTGTGGCTGCGGCATGGAGGGCGGCCAGCGGGCAGCGGAGGCACTGACGGAGTTCGCAAAGACCTTTCAGGAGCGCAATCCCCATCTCCATGTGTTCAACATGGTGCTGCACATGGACGAGGCCACGCCGCACCTTCATGTAGACTATATCCCGGTGGCCACGGGGCAGACGAGAGGCCTTTCAACGAGAGTGTCCATGAAGCAGGCGCTCAAGCAGCAGGGCTTTACAGGCGTTGGCCGGAAACAGACCGAGTGGAAGGCTTGGATGGACCGGGAGAAGGAAGTGCTGACGGAGATCGCTCAGCAGCACGAATTTGAAATTATCTCTCTCGGCAGCAATCGGCGGCACATGGAGCTGCCGGAGTACCGTGCAGCGATCCAGGAGGCCGAGGCCGTGCAGGAGCAGACAGCGGCAGCTTTGCAGGAGCTGGCAGATATGCAGGAGAAGAAAACGGAGTTGAAGGGAGAGATTAAGTCGCTCTCCGGCACTGTGGCGGCGCTGAAGGCCGCAGAACGGGTACGGGTGGACTTCGATACCATCCGGCCGGAAAAAACGCTTACAGGGGCTGTCAAGGGCGTTACCGTGGAGCAGATCCAGCAGCTCAAGGAGGTAGCCATGACCGGAGCCGCTGCGAAGCAGACGGTCGTGGCGTTGAATAAGAAAAACGCTTCGCTGGAAAAAGAAAAAGCCGAGATGAGAGAGAAGATTCCTTCCGTCCACGAGAAGATGGAGGCGGCAGCGCAGCGCAGTCGCCTTGAAAATCAAAACCGGCAGCTTTGGAGTGAGAATAAGGAATTGAAGGCGGAGCTGGAGGAAGAACGCAGCTTTTCAGACCGGCTGCTGGAGGGTATTGACCGTGTGCTGGATATGCTGGAGCGTCATCTGCCGAAGCAGCTGCTTCACCTCGTCGATAAGGCGAGGGAGCTGCTGCCGGATCACCAGACTTATAGTCAGGAAAAACCGCACGAGAGAGGGCATTCCTGGGGCGATATGAGCCTGTAAAAATAGCCTGTCCGAAGGGCTTGCAACCGGCACTCGGACAGGCTATAATAACAGGTGAAAATAGGGAAAAACCTATTGATAATATATGCCCCCCTAAGAGCCTATGGCTCAAAACAATAAGAAAATTTTTCTCTCAGAAAGGGAGAAAGTCGGAGGGGAAAAGGGGGTGTGCGGAGGGGTGTGGGAATGTGGTAAACCTGAAAGGTTTTCCATCATTTCCATGCCCCGGAGCAAGGGGGAAAAGGGGAGGTGACTTTCTCTTTAAGCCGCCGTAGGCGGCGCTCTTTGGCTCCCCTTTTCCCCCTTCCCGCCCGCAGGCGTTCCCCGCCGCAGCGGATTTTCTTTTTTGCTTCTTTTTTCTTTTCTGGATTGGAGGTGTTTTCGTGGCTATGGATCAGCAGACTGCTTTGGAGCGGCAGCAGGCGCTTTATCGGGAGAAGAATGCCCATCTTCGGCAATATTTAGAGCCGGTGGAGCCGTATGAGTTCTATCGGGAGATCTTCCCGGAGGGATCGTTTGAGCGCAAAGGGCATTTTGAGGATTCCAAGGGAAACGGTATCGCTCTGGTAGTCCCTCCGAAGTCAAAAGTGGTGCAGGAGAACGGCGTTGCACTGGAGATTAAGGGCGATGGTAAAGCCAACCGTCATGTGATCACGGACGAGCTGAGGGAACTGGAGGACATCAAAGGTACGGACTTTACAATCATGTCTCCTATCTCATATTTTGGCCGGCAGCGCCGGGGACAGAATGCCAGGTTTCTCTATGCGATGGTCTTTGACCTTGATGGTGTAGGGATGCCGCAGCTCCGGGACACGCTGCATCAGATGAACAAGGACATTATTCCCAAGGCCACCTTCGTGGTAAACAGCGGAACCGGCCTGCATCTGTATTATGTGCTGACCGAGCCGATCCCTATGTACCCGCAGAATCAGAAGGTTTTGAAGGAACTGAAATACGCTCTCACCCGGCAGATCTGGAACAGGTTTACCTCGTCCATCAAGGAGCCGCAGATGCAGGGCATTTTGCAGGGTTTCCGTGTGGTCGGAACCAGCTCCAAGCTGGGGAAGGACTATCCTGTGGTAGCCTATCGGTATGGCGGTGCGGTGGAGCTGGAGAAGCTGCTGGACTATATCCCAGACAGCAATGGGGAACAGCAGCGCATACAGGCGCTCATGCGAAAGAGCCGCCTGTCGCTGGCCGAGGCCAAAGAGAAGTACCCGGACTGGTATGAGCGCCGGGTGGTGAAGAAGGAGCGCCGGGGGCGCTGGACGGTGAAGCGGGATCTCTATGACTGGTGGCTGCATCGGATCGCCGACGAGATCCGTGTGGGCCATCGGTTCTACGGGATTATGACGCTTGCCATCTATGCCAAAAAGTGCGGCATAGACGAAGAAGAGCTGCGCCATGACGCTTTCGCGCTGATTAAGCCATACGACGATATGAGCGTGGAGGACATCAACCGCTTTACGAAGGACGATGTGGTGTGTGCTCTGGAGATGTTCAATGAGGACTATGTGACTTTTCCGAGGGATGATATTGCAAAGATATCTGGTCTGACTATGCCGGTCAATAAGCGGAATTGGCGCAAGCAAAAAGACCATTTGGAGATTGCAAGGGCCATTAGGGATATTGGGGTTCGGCAAAAGGGAAAAAAGGATTGGAGAGATGGAAACGGCAGGCATAATGCGGAATGGGAGGTCTATAGGTGGCGGCAGCAGCACCCGGAAGGGCGCAAGGCGGACTGTATCCGAGATACTGGTCTGAGCAAGCCAACGGTCTACAAATGGTGGGACAGTGAGCCGCCTGCGGTGTGGCAGGAGGATGGTCACATGGTCGCCAGAGTCCGGCCGTCCCAGGCACTGAGCGATTTGCTGGTGGAGGCTTTGAAAAAGGACGGAGATTAGGGGCTATTTGGGGGCCTTTATCCCCGCAGGACGGCGTTTGCGGTGCGCTGAGGGTAGAGATGCTGACCCGCTCTGAAAAGCGGCCCAGAGGGGCGACAAAGAGGCTTTTTCTCCTTCTATGCGTCCGCAATACGGCGAGGGCAGCATTGCAGGTGGGAACCGAGGAATGATATTGACAATGTAAATAAAATCGAATACAATAGAAATACTAAAGGAAGAAAGGGGCTGAAATTATGGCAAGCACGAATATCAATATCCGCATGGATACTGACTTGAAGATGCAGTTTGAGGCTTTTTGCGCTGATATGGGAATGACGATGACAACCGCTTTCAATGTTTTTGCAAAAAAGGCGGTGCGTGAGTATCGTATTCCCTTTGAGATCAGCGGCGAAGTGCCGAATGCTGTCACGAGAAAAGCAATCGAGGACGTAGAGAATGGGATTGGAATGAGCAGGGCTTTTTCCTCCGTAAAAGAGCTGATGGAGGATCTGAATGCTGACGATTAAGTATCAGACGGCCTTTAAGAAGGACTATAAGAGAATTGTCCGGAGAGGCTATGACGTGCGGCTGCTGGAGGAAGTAATTAGTATTTTGGCGGAACAAAAGCCGCTGCCGGAGATATATCGGGATCATAACTTGTCCGGAGATTATATCGGGTGCAGGGAATGCCATATAACTCCGGACTGGCTTTTGATCTATGAAATCAAGAATGATGAGCTTGTTCTCTGCTTGACCAGAACGGGAACGCATAGTGACTTGTTCTGAAAAATGAGAGGGAGAGCGTGGTGATACGGTGGCAAAAACGATCCGGCAGATAGCCGACGAGATAGGGGTATCAAAGACAGCGGTAAGTAAGCAAATCGCAAACCTTGGTTTGCGATCAGGTTTGCGAAAAAACGGAAACCAGTTTGCGATTGATGAACAACAAGAAGCGTTGATAAAACAGGCTTTTTTTGAAAAAACGAAAACTGAAATCGAAAACCAATCGCAAACTAAAACGCAAACCGAAAACCACGAAGTTGGCGATTTAGTTTGCGTTTTACGGGCCACCATCGACACGCTACAAGGGCAGCTTGAAGTGAAAGACCGGCAGATCGAGCAGCAGGCTAAGACCATTACCCGGCTCACTGACGCGCTGACCGCCGCACAGCAGACGGTGCAGGCAGCGCAGGCACTTCATGCCGGAACGATGCACCAGCAGCGTCTTTCTAGTGAGGTTGGATGTGCTGTTGCTTCGGTAGAGCTGGAACGACCTAAGAGTTTTTGGAGTAAGATTTTTAGAAAATAGAAATGAAGGTGTAACAATGGAATTTATTGCGGCTATTATAACATTTATTGCAGGCTATTTGGGCGCAACAATGGGAGCGGTTATGAATTGGCCGGATGCGGGAGCTATTGTTGCAATAACGGTTATGGGTTTTTTCATTCTAAAAAGAATGAAAAAAGACGAGTAAAAAAGCTGCAGAGAAGCCTCTGCAGCTTTTTTGTTAGGTCACGCTTTTATTTTAGTAGGTAACGGTGACAGCTCTTGCAACGTAAGGGACTACGGTAGCTACGCTGGCGGAGAAACTTGGTGTGCCGTTTACATCAATTCCAACGCTAATATCGCCGAAACCAATGGTCTTGTGTGCGTATCCAGCTTGGATATTTACGCTTTCATCGGCAATCATGCCGTAGCGAATGTATGCACTGAAGTAATAGTCCCTTGCACCACCGGTGCAATAATCACATCTTGGAGAAATTGGAACAAAGTGCATTACAGGAATAAATCGTTCATAGTCAAAGCTTAAATCTTCATCGATGGTGTTGGAACTTGATACACTTCGATTTTTGTATGTTTTTTGTGTGCAGCCGCTGGTACAGGTGAAAGTTTGAGAAACAGAACCATATTCACTATAACTGTCATCGAAAGTTCCAGAAGTGCCCAAAACAAAGGCGTCTTGCAATGCAATAGCAGGATACCGGGCTTGGCCGGAAACAGACCGAATGGAAGGCTTGGATGGATCGGGAGAAGGACATGCTGACAGAGATCGCCCAGCAGCACGAATTTGAAATCATTTCTCTTGGCAGCAACCGGCGGCACATGGACTTGCCGGAGTACCGGGCGGCGATACAGGAGGCCGAGGCCGTGCAAGAGCAGACGGTGGCATCCACGCAGGAGCTGACAGACCTGCAGGAGCAGAGGACGGAGCTGAAGCGGGAAATCAAGTCGCTCTCCGGCGCTTCTGCGGCGCTGAAGGCCGCAGAACGGGTGCGGGTGGACTTTGATGCTATCCGACCGGAAAAAACGCTCACAGGAGCTGTCAAGGGCGTTACGGTGGAGCAGATCAGGGAACTCAAGGCTGCGGCCATGAGCGGCGCAGCGTCGAAGCAGGAAAATGTGGAGCTGAAAAAGGAAAATGCTGCGCTGAGAAAAGACAAGGCCGAGCTGCAAAAAAAGGTTCCGTCTATCATGGATCGGATGGAAGCTGCGGCAAAACAGAACCAGCTTGAACGACTCCGGTATGAGAACATGGAACTGAAAGAGGCGCTGGAGGAAGAACGGAGCTTTTCCGACCGGCTGCTGGAGGGCATCGACCGGGTGCTGGATATGCTGGAGCGGCACCTGCCGAAGCAGCTTCTTGACCTCGTCGATAAGGCGCGGGATCTGCTGCCGGAGCATCAGTCCTACCGGCAGGAACAGCAGCGAGAGAAAGGCCATTCCTGGGGTGACATGAGCCTGTGAAAATAGCCTGTCCGAAGGCCCTTGCAAACGCCTTTCGGACAGGCTATAATGACAGGTGAAAAGGTAAAAAAAATATATTGATAATATATGCCCCCCTAAGAGCCTCTGGCTCAAAAAGACGAAAGAAAATTTTCTCTCTGGATCGGGAGAAAGTCGGAGGGGAAATGGGGGTGTGCTGAGGGGTGTGGGAATGTGGTAAACCCAACGGGTTTTCCATCATTTCCATGCCCCTCAGCGAGGGGGAAAGGGGGAGGTGACTTTCTCTTTAAGGCCCCGCAGGGGAAGCTCTTTGGCTCCCCCTTCCCCCCTTCCCGCCCGCAGGCGGGTCCCGCCGCAGCGGACTTTTCTTTTTGCTTCTTTTTCTTTTCTGGACTGGAGGTATTTTATGACGATGAATCAGCAGGCTGCGCTGGAGCGGCAGCGGGCGCTTTACCGGGAGAAGAACGCCCATCTCGGAAAGTATCTGGAGCCGGTGGAGCCGTTTGAGTTTTACCGGGAGATTTTCCCTGAGGGATCGTTTGAGCGCAGAGGTCACTTTGAGGATGCCAAGGGAAATGGTATCGCTCTGGTGGTACCACCGAAAAACGGTGTTGCGCTGGAGATCCAGGGAGACGGCAAAGCCCACCGTCATGTGATCACAGATGAACTGAAAGAGCTGGAGGACATCAAGGACACGGAGTTTACGATCATGTCCCCGATTTCGTATTTCGGTCGGAAGCGAAATGGGAAAAACGCACGGTATCTCTATGCGATGGTGTTCGATCTGGACGGCGTGGGTATGCCGCAGCTCCGTGACACGCTGCATCAGATGAACAAGGACATTATTCCCAAGGCTACCTTCGTGGTAAACAGCGGGACGGGGCTGCATCTGTATTATGTGCTGACCGAGCCGATCCCTATGTACCCGCACAATCAGAAGATTTTGAAAGAGCTGAAATACGCTCTCACCCGGCAGATCTGGAACAGGTTTACCTCGTCCATCCGTGAGCCGCAGATGCAGGGTATTTTGCAGGGCTTCCGTGTGGTGGGAACCGGCACAAAGCTGGGAAAGGAATATCCCGTGGTGGCCTATCGGTATGGCGGTGCGGTGGAGCTGGAGAAGCTGTTTGACTATATCCCAGACAGCAACGGTGAGCAGCAGCGCATACAGGCGCTCATGCGAAAGAGCCGCCTGTCACTGGCCGAGGCAAAAGAGAAGTACCCAGACTGGTATGAGCGCCGGGTGGTGAAGAAGGAACGTCGGGGGCGCTGGACGGTGAAGCGGGATCTCTATGACTGGTGGCTGCATCGGATCG
>ERZ791631.1762-NODE-1762-length-11421-cov-5.800809_pt1 | contig 11421 bp, 8 predicted proteins | sample MGYA00509961_ERZ791631 | MGnify/ENA primary metagenome ERZ791631 (study PRJEB30046, sample SAMN00715248) | human gut metagenome | study: EMG produced TPA metagenomics assembly of the A metagenome-wide association study of gut microbiota in type 2... | reverse complement strand
CCATCGTGCCCGAGCAGGAGTACCCCAACGGCTACTTTACCACCTGCTCCTACCCCAACCCTGAGATCTTTGAGGCCCTGAAGCTGGGTCTGGAGCTGGCCACCAAGACCGGTGCTGACCTGATGCTGGCCACCGACCCCGATGCAGACCGCGTGGGCATTGCCATGAAGTGCCCGGACGGCAGCTATGAGCTGGTCTCCGGCAACGAAATGGGCGTTCTGCTGCTGGATTACATCTGCGCCGGACGCATTGAAAAGGGCACCATGCCCGCAAACCCCGTGGCGGTCAAGTCCATCGTTTCCACCCCGCTGGCCGACGCTGTGGCAAAGCACTACGGCGTGGAGATGCGCAACGTTCTGACCGGCTTCAAGTGGATCGGCGATCAGATCGCCAATCTGGAAGCTGCCGGTGAAGTGGACCGCTTCATCTTCGGCTTTGAGGAGAGCTACGGCTACCTGGCAGGCCCCTATGTCCGCGATAAGGATGCCGTTATCGGCTCCATGCTGATCTGCGAAATGGCCGCTTACTACCGCAGCATCGGTTCCTCCATCAAGCAGCGTCTGGAAGAGATCTATAAACAGTATGGCCGCTACCTGAACAAGGTGGACAGCTTCGAGTTCCCCGGCCTGACCGGCATGGAGAAGATGGCTTCCATCATGCAGAAGCTGCGTGACGAGCCCCTGACCGAGATCGGCGGCCACAAGGTCGTCAAGGTCACGGACTACAAGAAGCCCGAGGAGACCGGCCTGCCCGCTGCCAATGTCCTGATCTACACGCTGGAAAATGGCGCGACCGTTGTGGTGCGCCCCTCCGGCACCGAGCCCAAGATCAAGACCTACTTCACCACCCTGGGCAAGACCCTGGAGGAAGCCCAGGCACAGAAGGACGCTCTGGCTGCCGCCATCGAGCCCATCCTGAAATAATCTCCCCAAAGAAGCGTTTTTGCCCCTCTGCCCTGCCGCAGAGGGGCATTTTTGCTGTATAAAATCGGTTGCAGTTTGCCGGGCGATACGGTATAATAAAACATGGTTTATTCTATCTGTGCCCCGGGTGGTATTTCCCGGGAGAATAAGAGCAGGGCAGGTGCAGAAATTGGAAAAGAAAGTATCAGCCGTTCTGGTGGCGGCAGGGTCCTCCACCCGCATGGGGTTTGACAAGCTCAGCTTTGATCTGGGCGGGGAGACCGTGGTGCAGCGGAGCATCCGCGCCTTTGCGGAGTGTCCGCTGGTCAGCGAGATCGTTCTGGTGGCCGGGAAGAACCGGGAATTTCTGGAACAGCAAGCCGCGGCCTGCACAAAGCCGGTGCAGGTGGTGCAGGGCGGCGCGACCCGCGCCGAGAGCGCGAAGAACGGAGTGTTGGCCGCCCACGGAGAGCTGGTGGCTGTCCATGATGCCGCCCGTCCCTTTGTCAGTCAGGCTGTCATCACGGCGGCGCTGGAAGCAGCCGCTGCCTGCGGTGCTGCCGCCCCCGCTGTGCCGGTAAAGGATACCGTCAAGCGGGCTGTGCGGGGCGATGGCAAAACTGTGCCGGAGCAGTGCATGGTTGCTGATACCCCTGACCGCAGCACCCTGTATGCGGTGCAGACCCCCCAGTGCTTCGACCGTGCGGCGTATCTGGCCGCGCTGGACGAGCTGGATGCGGAAAAAGCCCGCCTGGTCACCGATGACTGCAGCCTGTTTGAACTGACCGGCCGCCCGGTGCAGCTGACCCAGGGGGATTACGCCAATCTGAAGATCACAACGCGGGAGGATCTGCCCCGCGCCGAACAGAAAGAAGGAAATGATATGCGCATTGGTCATGGTTATGATGTTCACCGTCTGGTCGAGGACCGCAAGCTGATCCTGGGCGGCGTGGAGGTGCCTTTTGAAAAGGGCCTGCTGGGCCACTCGGATGCCGATGTGCTGACCCACGCTGTGATGGACGCTGTGCTGGGTGCTGCCGCGCTGGGCGACATCGGCAAGCACTTCCCGGATACCGACCCCGCCTACGCCGGTGCCGACAGCCTGCAGCTGGCGCAGCATGTGGCCCGCATCATGCGGGAGAAGGGCTGGAAGATCGTGAACATCGATTCCACCCTGCTCTGCCAGAAGCCCAAGCTGGCCCCCTACATCCCCGCCATGCGGGAAAATCTGGCCGCAGCCTTCGGGATGCCGGTGGATGCTGTGAGCGTCAAGGCCACCACCGAGGAGCATCTGGGCTTTACCGGCGAGGGCCTGGGCATTGCCGCCCATGCTGTCGCCCTGATCGAGAAGCTGTAACGGGAGAGACACTCTGATGACTCTGAATTCGATCATCGCCAATTTCCAGACCTTCAAGCTGGCCGATCTGCTGGATATCGTCATCATTGCTTTCCTGATCTACCAGCTGCTGGGCATCATCAACCGCACCCGCGCCGGGCAGCTGGCCAAGGGCGCGCTGCTGGTGCTGGCGGTCTATCTGGTGGCCAACGTGCTGAACATGCGCACCGTCACCTGGCTGCTGAACTCGTTGCTGCAGGTCGGCCTGCTGACGCTGGTGGTCCTGTTCCAGCCGGAGATCCGCCGCGCATTGGAGCGGATGGGCCAGACCGACCAGTGGGCGGGCAAACTATTCAATATCAAGGGCCGCTACAATGACCCCAGCTTCAAGGGGGCCTGGCGCAGCGCCATCATTGCCATCTGCGATGCCGCCGAGCGCTTTTCCGAGACCAAGACCGGTGCCCTGATCGTGCTGGAGCGCAACACCAACCTCTCTGAGATCGTGCGCACCGGCACACCCGTGAACAGTGCCGTCAATCTGGAGGTGCTGGGCACCATCTTCTATGAGGGTACCCCCCTGCACGACGGTGCCGCCATCATTGAGAATGGCCGCATCAAGGCGGCGGGCTGTGTGCTGCCCCTGTCCAACAACCTGGATCTGGGCAAGGATATGGGCACCCGCCACCGCGCCTGCCTGGGCATTGCGGAGAATTCGGATGCCATTGCCGTTGTGGTCAGTGAGGAGACCGGCATCATCTCCATGGCAAAGAACGGTGTGCTGATCCGCCACTTTGACCGCCAGACCTTGTACACCCGGCTGGTGGATGAGATGATCCCCAAGGAGACCGCCAGCGAAAAGGCAGCCGCCGACGGCTGGCGCGGCAAGGTCAAGAGCCTGCTGAACTGGATGAACCAGAAAGAGGAGGATGAGCAGCAGTGAGCAGCAATCGTACCAACGGCACAAAGCCTGCCATCCAGCACACCAAGAGCATTCTGAACGACCGCCGCATCCGGCTGCTGCTGGCCATCGTGGGTGCCATTGTGGCATGGATGGTGGTCACCATCGTCGTCCAGCCCGGCACCACCCGCACCATTAACAACGTGCCGGTGGATTTTACCTATGATTCCGCTGCGTACACCTCCCGGGGCCTGAGCATCGTCAGCGCGCCGGAAAAGTACGTCAGCCTGAAGCTCTCGGGCGATGGCTACACCATCGGCAGCCTGACTTCCTCTGATTTCGTGGTCTACCCGGACTGGTCCGGCGTGCGGGACAGCGGCGAAAAGACCCTGCACCTGCAGGTGCGGGGCGTGAACACCCTGCTCAATGGCGTGTCCGTTTCCATTGAGGGCGGCGACAACAGCGTGGACGTGGTGTTTGATGTGGTGGAGGAGAAAACGGTGCCCATCACCGTGACCACCAACTACCTGACCATTGCGGACGGCTATATCCTCTATGACACCGAGCTCTCCAAGGAGACAGTGACCCTCTCCGGCCCCAGCACCGAGATCGATAAGGTGGAGACCTGCACCGCCGAGGTGACCCACAAGGGGGAACTCACCGATTCTGTCACGCTGGATACCGCCCTGCGCTTTTATACCAAGAGCGGCAGTGAGGTTAAATTCGAATACACGAATCTGGAGGAGTCCAGCGTGGAGGTCACGCTGGAGGTCTACAAGATGGCTACCCTGCCCGTGTCGGTCAGCTTTATCAACGCGCCCCGGAATTTTGATCCCTCGGTGCTGGTCTACTCCCTGAGCAAGCAGACCCTGAATGTCGCCGGACCCGAGAGCCAGATCGAAAAGCTCTCCACCCTGTCTGTTGGCACCATCGATCTTTCCACCTTTGCGCCGAACAAGGTGTATGAGCTGCCCATCGAGCTGCCGGGCAACATCCGCCTGCTGGACAACATTTCCAGCATCACGGTCAGTTTCGACAGCTCCAGGCTCGAGACCAAGACCATGAACCTGCCCGCCAGCTGCGTGCAGGTGGTAAATTTGCCCTCCACCTATACCCTGACCGTGCAGACCGAGCGGCTGATGAATGTGACCCTCTGCGGCCCGGCGGGTCTGCTGGATACGCTGGTGCCCGAGCAGGTGGTCATTGAGATCGATGCGGATGATTTCTATGTGGCCGCAGGGCAGCAGAACATTGCCTGCCGCCTGTATGTGCCCTCCAATGGTAAGATCTTTGCGCTGGGGAGCTATGTTATCCAGTGCAAGATAGAAAGTAACTGAGCTGGCTCACCCTCTCAGTCTCGCTTCGCTCGCCAGCTCTCCCGAAGGGAGAGCCCTTGGCATAAAGATGAAGTTTGCAAATATTGCCAAGGCCTCCCACTTTGGGGGAGGTGGCATTGCGTTAGCAATGACGGAGAGGGTGAGGAGGCTGAAAATAGAAAGCGAAACCTGATAGATGATACTAGTAAGAGATATCCGCCTGCCGCTCTCTGCCGGGGAGCCGCAGGCATTCGAGAAAGCGCTGCATCTGGCGCGCATCCCCCGCAGCAAGGCGGCCCATCTGGGCGTGGCCAGGCTGTCGGTGGATGCCCGCCACGGGCAGCCAAAGCTGGTGTATACCATAGCGGTAACGCTCAAGGACGAGGGTGAGGAATCTGCGTATGCAGGGGCCTCGCCCTGCGTTGCTATCCGCGGCAAAACGGATCTCAGCGTTCAGAACGGCACCCAGCGCCTGCCCCACCGGCCTGTGGTCTGCGGGCTGGGCCCGGCGGGTCTGTTTGCGGCGCTGCTGCTGGCCCGGCAGGGCTACAAGCCCATCGTGCTGGAGCGCGGCCCCGCGCTGGACGAGCGTGTGAAGGCGGTGGAGCACTTCTCTGCCACTGGTGAGCTGGACCCCAATGCCAACATCCAGTTTGGCGAGGGCGGCGCGGGCACCTTTTCGGATGGCAAGCTGACCACCCGCATCGGGGATGAGCTCTGCGGCTTTGTCACCGAGGTGTTTCTGCAGCACGGTGCCCCGGCGGAGATCGCCTGGAAGCAGAAGCCCCATGTGGGCACCGACCTGCTCCGGGGCGTTATCACCTCCATCCGCAGGGAGATCGAAGCTCTGGACGGCGAGGTGCACTTCAACACGGCCCTCACCGGTTTTGAGCAGAAGAACGGACGGTTGACCGGCATCTTTACCACCGGAGGGACCTTCCCCTGTGAGGCACTGGTGTTTGCCGTGGGCCACTCGGCCCGGGACACCTTCGGGATGCTGATGGACAGCGGCCTTGTGCTGGAGTGCAAGCCCTTCAGTGTGGGCTTCCGGGCAGAGCACCTGCAGAGCGAGATCGAAAAGAGCCTGTACCACGAGGCCGCCGGGCACCCGGCCCTGCCGCGGGGTGAGTATCAGCTCTCCCAGCATGTGGGAGACAGGTGCGTGTACACCTTCTGCATGTGCCCCGGCGGTCAGGTGGTGGCTTCGGCCAGCGAGACCGGCCATGTGGTCACCAACGGCATGAGCTACCACGCCCGGGACGGCAAAAACGCCAACGCGGCGGTGGTGGTCAGCGTGGGAGCTGAGGATTTTGGGGGCGACCCGCGCAGGGCCATTGCTTTCCAGCGGGAGCTGGAGGCAAAAGCCTACACCGCAGGCCGCCGGGGCGGGGCGTATGCGGCCCCGGCTGAGAACGTGCAGAGCTTTCTGGAGGGCAAAGGCCGGCTGAACATCGGACGGGTGGAGCCTACCTATGACCGGGGCGTTGTGGCTGCGGATCTGGGCGCTTTGCTGCCCGGGGAGCTGGCCGATACCCTGCGGGCGGGCCTGCGCGCCTACGAGCGCAAGATCGCGGGCTACACCGCGCCGGAAGCCATCCTCACCGGCCTTGAGACCCGCACCAGCAGCCCCGTGCGGCTGAAACGGGAGGAGACCTTGGAATCGGCCCAGCTGGCAGGATTGTACCCCTGCGGCGAGGGGGCCGGATATGCGGGCGGCATTATGAGCGCCGCCGTGGACGGCCTGCGGGTCGCCCGTGCGATCATCGGCCGGTATGCACCGGCAGAAGGGTGAGAAATATCGATGAATCATCGTGAAAACGATACAACACAAGAAAACGAGGGAAAACAGGTGCAGCAGGAGCTGGAAGAGCAGCTGCGCGCCTTTGGCGACACCATGTCCGATGCCTTTGCCCATGGCTTTGAGGGCCGGGGCATGGACATCGGCGACCGTGCGTGGGATGTGGGCAAGGCGGCTGTTCATGCGGCCAATTACGGCATCTCGGAGGCGGGCAAGGCCATGCGGCAGGCCCGGGACAGCTACTACCAGAGCCAGCGGCAGGCCCATGCCAACGGCGGCACGGCAGAGCAGTACGCCGGGATGCCCCAGTGGGCCAGAAATTTCTTTGCATCGCGCCCGGAGCTGACCCCGGTGGAAAAGCTGCGGAAATGCGCCAAGGAGCGTTACAACTCGGGCGTGGCTCTGCTGGCTGTGGGCATCATCTTTGCGGTGCTTTTCGGGCTGGGGACGCTGGGCTGCCTCATCGGGCTGGGCATTATTTCGCCGGCTGCTTTGGGCGACGTTGTGGTATCGACTGCTGAGGGCGGCGGCATCCTGATGACGGGCACGGACTACGTTATGAACACCGCCTACAACGTGCTTGGCATCGTCAGCAGCGTGCTGGGCCTTGCCACGGCGGGTTTTGGCTGGATGGCGGCCTGCGGCGTTTCCCAGAGGGAAGCGGGCAGGCAGATGGGCCAGCTGGCCGACCTTGCCGACAGTATGGACGGCGGCAAGGGCCTGCCGGTGGAGATGCTGGCTGACCTGACCCACCAGAAGAAGAAAAAAACGCTCAAGCGGCTGAAAAAAAGCATCCGCAAAGGCTGGCTGAATGCTTGGCTGGATGAGAAAACGGAGACTGTGTACCTGACGGCGGAGGATTACCGCGCCGCACAGGAGCGCCCGGAGCCTCAGCCTGCCCCCGCACAGCCCGAGCAGGGGGAAACCGCCGAAACGCCCCTGAACCTTGAGACCATCCGCCGTTTTGCGCAGGTGCTGGAACAGGAACAGCACCTCATGCAGGACGCGCAGGGCCGGGAAGAGCTGGAAACGATGCAAAAGACCACCACCGCCATCTGCGAGTGGCTGGAAGCGCACCCGGAAAGCCTGCCCAAGGCCCGCCGCTTTGCGGAATACTATATCCCCACAACCCTGAAGCTGCTGCACACCTACAACGATGTGCAGGGCCAGCAGGGCGAAAATGCAGAGACCATCCGCCGGGATATCGCGGGCATCCTGCACACCCTGAATCAGGCTTACAGCAACCTGTATGATAACCTGCTTTCTGACGTTGCCATGGATGTTTCCAGCGAGATCGCCGCGCTGCAGGGAATGCTGGCCAATGACGGCCTGACCGGGGAGGGACTGTTATGACGACCTACCGGGCCTGGAACCTGAAGCCGCTGGACCGCTCTGCCCTGAAGGAGCTGACCGCGGCCATTGCCCAGCAGAGCACCGAGGAGCTGGAAAACCGCGCCATGGAAACGATGGATGGGGAGCCGTGGAGCGAGGAAAAATATCAGATGACGCTGGCCGCCCAGCAGAAGGAGGCGGGCCTGCTGGCGGGCATTCTGGCCGCGCGCGGCATCACCGACCCTGCCGAGGCCCTGACCCTGCTGTCGGGCGAGGAAGAGCTGACCGACCCCATGCTCCTGACCGACATGGATAAGGCCTGTGCCCGCATCCTCGATGCCATCGACCGGGAGGAGACCATCGTTGTCTTTGGAGACTACGATGTGGACGGCGTGACCGCCACCGCCCTGCTCTACCAGCACCTCAAGGGGATGGGAGCCAACGTCAAGTGTATGCTGCCCAGCCGTGAAGGGGATGGCTACGGCCTTTCCAAAAATGCCATCCAGTCCATCCACGATAAGGGTTACCAGCTCATCGTGACGGTGGACAACGGCATCTCCGCGCTGGAGGAGGCCGAGTTTGCGGCTTCACTGGGGGTGGACCTGATCGTCACCGATCACCATCTGCCCCATGATACTCTGCCTAAGGCCGTTGCCGTGGTGGACCCCCGCCGCGCCGATGATACCAGCCCTTTCAAGGGCCTGTGCGGCGCAGGCGTGGCCTTCAAGCTCTGTGCCGCGCTGGACGGCTGCCCGCCGGAGGAGATGCTGGACTACTGCGGCGACCTTGCCGCTGTGGGCACCGTGGCGGACGTGATGCCCCTGACCGGCGAGAACCGCACCCTGGTCAAAGCGGGCCTGCACCTGCTGCAGCACTCCGACCGGCCCGGCCTTCTGGCCCTGCTGGATGAGGTGGGACTGGGCGGCAAGCCCGTGACCGCCGAGAATGTCAGCTATGCCATTGCCCCCCGCATCAACGCGGCGGGCCGGATGGACAGCGCTGTGACCGCCCTGCAGCTGGTGCTGTGTGAGGATGAGGAACGCGCTGCCGAGCTGGCACATAAACTGAACGAGATCAACGCCGCCCGGCAGGAGACCGAGGGCGAGATCGCCAAGGCCGCGCAGGCCCAGCTGGAGGCCGAACCCGCCATTCTGGAGGACCGGGTCATCCTGATCTGGGGCCGGGACTGGCACCCCGGTGTCATTGGCATCGTGGCATCCCGGCTGGTGGAAAAGACCGGCCGCCCCGTCATCGTGGTGTCCATTGATGAGCACGGCGAGGGCAAGGGCAGCGGCCGCAGTGTGCAGGGCTTCAACCTGCACGCCTGCATTGCCTCCTGCGAGGATCTTCTCCTCCGCTATGGCGGCGGGCCTTTCGGTGCGGGAGGAGAACCTGCCGGAGCTGCGCCGCCGCCTGAACGAGTGGGCTGCCCGGGAGTGTCCGGTGCTGGTGACCCCGCCGCTGGAATGCGACCTGTCCATCCATCTCGACCGCATTACCGTGGAATCTGTCCGGCGGCTGGACCAGCTGGCTCCCTACGGTGCCGAAAACCCCGCCCCGGTGTTCCTGCTGGAAAAGGCCGTGGTGGAGGGAGTCTACCCTGTCTCGGAGGGGCGGCACTGCCGCCTGCGCCTGCGGCAGGGCAATGCCTGCATCTATGCGGTCTGGTTCGGGATGCACCCGGAGCAGCTGCCCTATGCCACCGGCGATGTGGTGGACGCGGCCCTGAGCCTCTCTGTTTACGAGGCCGCCCGGGGTGCACAGCTTTCGGGACGCATTCTGGAGCTGCACCCGGCGGGCTTTGGCAACGCCGTTGCCCAGCAGACCGCGCTGGTGCAGGCTTTGCGCCGCGGCAGCCCGCTGACTGCCCAGCAGCGCGCCCTGATCGCGCCGGAGCGCAGTGATATCATTACCGTTTACCGGGAACTGCAGGCCCGGCGCTGGCACGCCGAGGATATGCAGCCCCTGTTTGCAAAGCTGGGGGAGGAGCACACCGGCAAAACGCTGGTGGCCCTGACGGCCCTGGAACAGGTGGGCCTGATCGCCGCCGTGGAGCGCGGCGGGGCAAAGTTCTGGGAGCTGGTTCCCACGGCAGGCAAGAAGAACCTGGCCGATGCCCCCATCCTGAAATGTCTGGAGGAATGAAAATATGCCAGAGGGAAAGAGACCTGCGGAGGATCTTTACTCCGCAAAAACGCATCTGCATCAGCCGGTGCCTGAGGTGTCTACCGTGAACGCCACGGCCCTGCCAGCCGATGCGCCTGAGGGCACCCTGCCCAGCGAGGTGCGGCCTGAGATCGTTACCTGGGAGAAGCTCTGCGAGGCCATCAAGGCCAGCGGCAAGGCCTACAACATGGAGATGATCACCAAGGCCTATGACCTTGCCAACAAGGCACACAACGGGGTCTGCCGCCGCAGCGGCGAGCCCTACATCTGCCACCCGCTGGCCGTGGCCCGTCTGGTGCTGGATCTGGGCATGGATTCAGAGAGCATTGCCGCCGCCCTGCTCCATGACGTGGTGGAGGACACCCCCACCACGCTGGAGGACCTGACCGCCGCCTTTGGCGAGGAAGTGGCCCTTCTGGTGGACGGCGTGACCAAGCTGACCAAGATCCAGTTCTCCAACATCGAGGAGCTGCAGGCCGAGAACCTGCGCAAGATGCTGCTGGCCATGAGCCGGGATGTCCGCGTGATGATCATCAAGCTCTGCGACCGGCTCCACAATATGCGCACCGGCGACGCCTGGCCTGAGCAGAAGCGCCGCGACAAGGCCCGTGAGACGATGGAGGTCTATGCCCCCATCGCCAACCGTCTGGGCATCCTGAACGTCAAGGAGGAGCTGGAGGATCGCAGCCTGCACTACCTTGACCCCGTGGGCTACGAGGAGATCAGCAAGATGCTGAGCGAGCGTGCAGGGGAGGAGTTCCTTGCCAGAGTGTCCAGTGTCATCGAGCTGCGGCTGAAGGAGAGCGGCATCGAGGGTGCCACCATCAAGCGCCGGGTCAAGAGCATCTACGGCATCTACCGCAAGACCATCATGCAGAACAAGTCCTTCGATGAGATCTACGATATCTATGCCGTCCGTGTCATTCTGGATACGCTGGCCGAGTGCTACAGCACCCTGGGCCTCATCCACGATATGTACCACCCGCTGCCCAACCGCTTCAAGGATTATATCTCCACCCCCAAGCCCAATGGTTACCAGAGCCTGCACACCACCGTCATCGGCCACGAGGGCATCCCCTTTGAGGTGCAGATCCGCACCCGCAAGATGGATGAACAGGCAGAGTATGGTGTTGCCGCCCACTGGAAGTACAAGGAAGGGCTGGATGGCCACGATAAGCTGGACGAGCGCCTGGCCTGGGTCAGCCAGCTGCTGGAAAACCAGCGCGTCAGCGAGGACTCCGGCAACCTGCTCCATGACCTGAAGAGCGACCTGCTGCCCGAGGAGGTCTTTGCCTTTACCCCCAAGGGCGATGTCATCAACCTGCCCACGGGTGCCACCTGCATCGACTTTGCCTATGCCATCCACTCCGCCGTCGGCAACCGGATGGTGGGCTGCAAGGTCAACAACCGGATGGTGCCCATTGACCACGTTGTTTCCACCGGCGAGATCATTGAAGTCATCCTCGGCCCGGCGGACAAGGGCCCCAGCCGCGATTGGCTGAAGATCGTGCGTACCAGCGAGGCCAAGAGCAAGATCCGCAACTGGTTCAAGAAGATGCGCCGGGAGGAGAACATCCAGGAGGGCCGCGACACGCTGGCCCGGGAGCTGCGCCGGGAGATGATCTTCATCCCCGACGACGAGCTGGATGAATTCATCGGCAGCTGCTGCCGCC
>ERZ791631.1750-NODE-1750-length-11519-cov-3.964934_pt1 | contig 11519 bp, 5 predicted proteins | sample MGYA00509961_ERZ791631 | MGnify/ENA primary metagenome ERZ791631 (study PRJEB30046, sample SAMN00715248) | human gut metagenome | study: EMG produced TPA metagenomics assembly of the A metagenome-wide association study of gut microbiota in type 2... | reverse complement strand
GCAAGAAAAAGACAAGCTGAAATGTCGAAAATAGAGAAAAAAGTCAACGAAGTAGCAGGAAAGACAAGCTGGAATCCTCAAAATCATCAAAACAGTCAACCAAAGCAAGAAAAAGACAAGCTGGAATTCCCAAAACTAAAATTCCAGCCATTCATCTACTCGTATGCCTATATATACAACATAATAAGTGGATTTTATATTAATTTTACTCTGCAAGAGAATATATTAACGTCATGATTTATAGGAGAAAAAAAGGGCAAAAAGATAAGAAAAGTATATCCACTTAGATTGCTTTGTAGTATAATAAAGGAAGTATATAGGAACGTGATGTGCATGAAGAATTTATCGTATTTGTTGTACGGGGGGGAGAGTGTATGTTCGTGGGAAAAGAATCTAATAATCAACAGAAAGGTATGGTGAAAACATGCGAAAACAAAAGAGAATATGGGCGTACTTGCTAAGTGCGGCGATGGTTGTAACATCATTTACAATGTCTAGCGTGACAGGAAAGGCAGAAGGTACAACAGAAAAAGGTAAGATCGTTAGCGTGACGGACAGAACTTCGACAAAGAAAGCGGCGGGCGTAACAGAAAATGGTAAAGTCGCCAGCGTGACAAACAAAGTTTCAACAAGGAAGACGGCGGGGACAGATTCCTTCCAAGATCTAAACAGACAACAGATCACGGAGGCAATGGGTGTTGGATATAATTTAGGAAACTCCCTGGAAGCAAATAGCGGAGGAACTCCAAACGAGACAGCATGGGGGAATCCGGTTTTAACCAAAAAATTTGTTTTGGCAGCAAAAGCAGCAGGATTTCAATCAATTCGAATTACGGTATCTTATTTGAGCAAAATCGATGATAACAATGGATACAAAATTGATTCTGCATGGCTGGATCATGTACAGGAAGTAGTAGACTATTGTGTACAGAACGATATGTATGCAATCGTTAACATGCATGGAGACGGTTACACAACGGTAAGCGGTGGCTGGCTGCTCTGCGCAAGCAGCGATCAGACCAAGATCAAAGCCAAGTACAAGGCATGCTGGGAGCAAATTGCTGATCGTTTCAAAAATTATGATGAACATTTGATTTTTGAGTCAATGAACGAAGAATTTGATGGAACCTATGGTACTCCAAATAAGACAGCGTATAACAATATCAATGATTATAATCAGATTTTTGTGGATACGGTTCGTCAGACCGGTGGCAACAACGATCGCAGATGGCTGTTGATACCTGGTTGGAATACAAACATTAATTATACGGCAGACAATTATGGCTTTGTGCTGCCAACGGATCAGTATTTATCGTCTGATATTACATCCGGCGAAAAAAGAATTATGATTTCTGTGCACTACTACGATCCATGGGATTTTTGTGGTACAGAATCAGCGGACAAAACGCAGTGGGGCAGCGAGGCAACGAACCAATCCAAAGTACCGACTTGGGGCGATGAAAGTTATATGGCTTCGCAGTTTAAGAAAATGAATGATAAATTCGTATCACAGGGATATGGCGTTATCATTGGCGAGTTTGGAGCCATCAACAAAGCAAACTATGATAGTCGGAATAAGGCATGTCGAGCCGATTATTATCAGAAAGTATGTTATTATGCAAAACAGTACGAACTGGTGCCTGTTGCATGGGATAATGGATTTGATGGTGACTATGGCTTTTGTCTGATAAATCGGTATTCTTGTCAGGTAACGCATCAAGACATTATTGATGCAATGATGGAGATTTATCGAGCATCTTCCACGGCAACCGGGATAGCTTTGGATCGGCAGGAAATCACAATTCATGTTGGGGATGAGGGAACACAGCTTAATGCAACCTTAACACCATCTGACAGCAAAGATGTTATTAAATGGACATCCGATGATGAGAAAGTAGCTACAGTAAATTCCAACGGTTTAGTCACAGCAGTAGGTGCAGGTACTTGCACAATTACGGCAGCGATTGCGGCCGGATGTCAGGCAACGTGCAAAGTGACCGTGCCAAAACTTTCCTATATACGGACAAAGCTGTATATGTTAGATACATCCGGCTGGACGACGATCGCTAGTGAACAAAGTGTAGATATTTCAATGAAAGACGAAGAATTCACGTTATCTGTTAAGCCGACAGATACGCAGCTTAAAAATATCGGTTCATTATATATCAAAGATATACAGGCGGCTGAAGCGGCAGATTCAGCACTTAGCTATGCAGTTATTACGCTGAAATCAATAACAGTAAATGGAAAACAGTACACAATCAAAGACGACACGTATACCTATGATGGCAGTCTGAAATCGGCAGCATCCGATGGACTATCAAATAATGTGTTTGATTTTTCTTTTATTAATATTTGGGCAGATGTCATGACACATATTCAGGATGTGTCGGCAGAAAGACAGAAAAAAGCTTCCTTTAATAACGCTTCGTATCAGGGAAACAATACAGTGGAAATTACCTTTGCTGTTAGCGGTGCAAAGGCAAATGGGTCGGTAGAGCCAAGTACAAAACCGAGTGCAACGCCAAGTGTGAGCCCAAGCACAGCACCAAGTGCAAAACCGAGTACAACGCCAAGTGTGAGTCCAAGCACAGCGCCAAGTTCGAAACCAAGTACAAAACCAAGCGTGAGCCCAAGCACAGCACCAAGCTCGAAACCTAGTACAACGCCAAGCGTGAGTCCAAGCATAGCGCCGAGTCCGAAACCGAGTACAACGCCAAGCGTGAGCCCAAGTACAAGTCCAAGTGCGAATCCGGGCACAGACCCAAGCGTGAGCCCAAGTGCAAGTCCGAGTGCGACGCCATCGCATCAGCTGGGACAACCAAGTGTAACGGCGAAAGGATTTGTTGTGTATGCCAAAGTTAAGGGAGCAGGTAAAATTGCAGTGGGTTCTCGCTATAAACTTGCTGCTAAGAAAAAAATGAAACTTACTGTTCAGTGGGTTCCGAGAAATGCTGCAAGTCAAAAACTAACATTTAAGAGCAGCCGACCATCCATCGTGAAAGTAACGGCAAATGGTACTGTAAAAGCAGGCAAAAAAGCAGGCAAGGCAGTCATTACGATTACGACAGCCAATGGATTAAGCAAAAAAGTTCGTATCCAAGTCATGAAAAAGCCCGTCAAGAAACTTACCGTTAAGGCAGGAAAGCGTAACCTTAAGAAAGGCAAAAAGCTGAAATTAAAGGTAAAAGCAAAACCGGGCAAAAAGCTGGCATCCACGCAGTATTGCTGGAAATCTTCTAATAAGAAAATAGCTGCAGTATCTGCAAAGGGTGTAGTTAAGGCCAAGAAAAAAGGCACTGTGAAGATTACAGTTTATGCAACCGATGGCAGTGGCAAAAAGAAGAGCGTAAAGATCAAGGTAAAATAGGGATATCAAGGAATTAAAGAAAGATAAGTGTTGTGGGATATAGAGGAGATCGCCGATTGGCGGTCTCTTTTATAGTACGGATGTTTATAGAAAGCGAGCTGAAGAATTGTAATGTTAAGACGGCGGGGCAAAAATATATTTTTTACGAAAAAGTTGCACAAAGTTCACGTGTAAAAATTATGCAAATTATACAATTCACCCGGTGTAATGTAGAATGAACATGATCAGCATAAAAATAAGATGCAGAAATAGAGCGGATTTAATCAAATCGAGGTCAATGAAAGATATTGAAAAAATTGGAAATTTTAATGGTAAACGATAGGGTATGATAGGAACGTTAAAAATATAAAATTTAAGCTGGGAGTGATTATTACAGATGAAATTTAATAAAAAAATTGTATGGACAAGTGTTATAGCTGTGGCATTGGCATTAGGAGGCATCTATATAGCGAGCCGACAAAATGCTATTACGCATGTAATTGGAGATAATAATTTTGAGGGGTCAGAGAAAGAATGGTGCGATTCGCTATTGGATAAGTTGGTGGTTATTGATAAGAAGAATTGTCAGATTGGTAAACAAAAAATATCACAGTATTCCCTGACAAAGAAAAAACATTATGCAGAAAAAGATCGCGTTAGAGTGGTTGGTTACACCACGGATGACAATCGTGAGCTGATGCTTCATCTTTCGGATGGAAATCGCATTGCAGTTGGAAAATCTGATAAAAAGCAAAAAAGCAGTCAACGTACACATAAGGTTACATTTATTGATTACGACAATAATGTGTTAAAAACAGAAATTGTATTACAAAATAAAAATGCAACACCCCCAATGGTAAAGGAAAGAAAGAACTATCGTTTTGATAAATGGAATAAATCTTATGAACATATAAAATCTGATTTACAGATAAAAGCACTTTATAAAGAAGACAATACGGTAACTAGGATAACAGTTGCAAATGTTAAAGTGCAGCCAGGACAAACTAATGTGAAGGTACCGGTAAAAATAGCAAACAACACTGGAATTTTGGGAATGACTTGGTCTGTATATTATGATGACAGCCGGCTGAAATTGAAAGATATTAAAAATGGAAAGGCTTTCAAAGATATTTTGACATTAACAAAAGCAGGAAAATTAAAGAATGGCTGTAAATGTATGTGGGATGGACAGCAGATTGAGGACTATCAAATTCAGGATGGAGAGATAGCAAAGTTGTTATTTGACATTCCTAAGTCAACGACTTCGGGAGTGTATCAAATAAAAATAAAATATGAGGAAGGAGATGTGATAGATAAAAATTTATTGCCCGTGTCACCATTAATCGCAAATGGAAAAATAACAATTACACATTAATGGTCAAAAAATACAGAAGGAGGGATAGTGATGAAACTTGATTATGTTTCAAAGATGAAAAAGCATCTGGCAATTGGTCTGATCATGTGTTTGACTGTGTTAAGTATTGCACCAAATGCAGATGCAAAACAGACAAAGAAACCCAAAAAAATATATTTGTCTGTGAAAACAAAAAAGATGCTTGTTGGGCAAAAGTACAGGCTGAAAGTAAAGAAAGTAAAGCCTAATAAAGCAACCAAAAAAGTGAAATGGAAATCTAGCAATAAACGTATTGCGACAGTTAGCAATTCAGGTGTTGTTAAGGCAAAAAGAGCTGGTACAGTAAAAATCACTGCTATTTCCAAGAAAAACAAAAAAGCAAAGGCTTCTTGCCGCATCGTTGTGCAGCCAATAAAGAAGCGACCGACAGCAACGAAGAAGCCGATTGTGACAAAACAACCAAGTGTTACAGAAACTCCTAAAGCTTCTACACAACCGGTTCCGACAAATGCGCCAACAATAACACCGTCTCCGGAGCCAACCGGACCGGCAGTTAAGGCAGCAATAGGATATGCTGGAAAAACTTGGAAAGATTCTAGATTTGGATATCAAGATGGTGCAGTTTATATTACAGAGGATGGAACATATACTGCAACATATACCGTACAAAATGCAGACACGGATATCGCGGTATTGACGGTTGATACCAACATGAAATATAACGATGTTAAAGATAAAATGTTTGGTTTCGTTACAGAAGTTAAGATCAATGATCGTTCTCTCGAATTGGGTGAAGGGTGGTTTGATAGTGATGAAAATGGGTATTATCGTTTTGAGTTAAGGAATCCATATGACTATGTTGATGATGCATCTGAAACACTTGGTACACAGAAAATACCTGTGAATAAAGGTGATGTAATATCAGTTTCCTTTTGTTTTGAGGGACTAAAATACATACAGTTACCTTCGTCTTCTGGACAACCTGAACCAACAAAGAACCCAGGGACAACAACAATACCAACAGTGCCACCAAGTAGTAAACCGACAGTGCAGCCTACGGTAGCACCAAGTGCTAAGCCAAGTAGTGAGCCTACGGCAGGTCCTACAGGACCGTTCAAGGTGAAGTTTGTGGATTATGACAATACAGTACTGAAAGAAGAAACTGTGGAGGCTGGGAAAGCTGCAGTTGCACCAAATGTTCCAAAGAGAATAGGTTATAATTTCCAATCATGGGATAAGGCGTATGATAACGTGACAGAGGATTTGCTTGTCACAGCAACGTATGAGAAGGATATGACTTCGGCAATTATTGTCGGAGATGTAAAGACATCTCCAGGTGCGAAAACAGTACAAGTACCGGTGTATATTAATAGCAATCCTGGAATTTTGGGCATGACTTTGGGGATAGATTATAACGACAAAATTCTGACGTTAACAGATGCCTCCAATGGAGATGCACTTAAAGATGCGTTAGTTATGACAAAGGCAAATATCCTAAAAAATAATTGCAAATTTACGTGGGATGGTGAATCAATCACCAAAGATAATGTAAAAGACGGTGTAATGCTGTTATTGACCTTTGATGTTTCGGAAGAAGCTGCAGAAGGAGAGTATGACATTGGATTTTATTATAATTCCGGTGATATTGTAAATGGTGATTTAATGCCAATTGATCTGGAATTACGCAATGGAACAATAACTATAGTAAAAGACGCATCTTAACATTAGATGTGAGAAAGGAGCATTTATGAAAATAGCAAAAAAAATTATTGTCAGTGTGCTTGCTGCTGCTATGATTGTGACCGGTTGTCCGTCGCATTATGTAAAGGCAGACACAGCTAAAAAACAGGTTACACTTTCTGTGCAAAATCAGACAGCGAAGCCTGGTGCAACAGTAGATGTTACTGTTGATGTAAAAGATAATCCGGGAATATTAGGAGCAGCTGTTAGTTTGAAATATGATGAGGGTCTGACGCTTACTGATGCAACTGCAGGAGATGCGTTCTCTTCTCTAGTATTGACAAAACCGGGAAAAATGCAGTCTCCATGTAAATTTGTTTGGGATGGACAGGAAATAACAGCGGATGACATCAAAGATGGCACCATTTTAAAACTTTCTTTTAAGGTGAGCGACACTGCAAAATCAGGAGAAAGCTATAAGATTAGTGTATCTTGTGACGCTGGAGATATGGTTGATGCAGATTTGAATGCTGTAGATGTAAAAACAGAAGATGGCGAAATTGGAATTTCTGCATTTACACCGGGTGACCTTAATGAGGACAACAAAATTAATTCTACAGATGTCATTATGATGAGAAGACAGATAGCAGGTGGATATGAGCAGACTATTAACGAGAAAGCTTGTGATGTCAATGAGGATGGAAGAATTAACTCAGCAGATGTTATTCTTGTGCGTCGATATATTGCAGGTGGATATGGCGTGAATCTTGGTACGACAACGGAGAAACACACCCATACCATGAAGGCAGTTGAGGCAAAGGAAGCTACTTGTACTGAAAAGGGTAATCAGGCTTATTATTACTGCACCTCTTGTGGTAAATATTATAGCGACGAAAAAGGTCTTAATAATATCAAATTGGAAGATACTGTAATTCCAGCTAAGGGACATGTTTCCGTGGTAGATGCTGCAGTAGCTGCTACTACAGAAAATACAGGACTTACCGAAGGCTCACATTGTGGTGAGTGTGGTGCAGTGTTAGTAAAACAGGAAGTTGTTCCAAAATTGGAGAATTCAGAGAACTCTATTACCTATCATCTGTATGAGGATGATGCATATTTGCAGAAGCAGGAAATTGAAAATACAAACCCGAATACATATAGCTCTGAAACTGGTTTAACATTGAAGAATATTAGTTGTGAAGGTTATATTTTTGAAGGTTGGTATGATGGAGAAGGTTCTAATGCCAAGCAGGTAAAACAGATTGCTGCAGGCGAGAAGGGTAATGTCGATCTGTATGCGCATTGGACAGCAAGAGAGTATACGATTACTTTTGATTCGCCATTGGCAAAAGTGGATAGCATTAAATACAAGGTAAATGAAGGTGCGACATTGACGAATCCTGAGTGGTTTGGCTATACATTTATGGGATGGACCGATGAGAAAGATAATCTTGTTGATAAGATTCCATTGGGTAAAACCGGAAACATTACCTTGCATGCTAACTGGACCAGTAAGAGAAATCAGACAAGACCGGTAAAACAGTTAGGCGAGCCGATTATTTATGAAAATGATAAAGATGGACAGTATTTATTTGCATATGAAATTGGGCAGATGGAGAATGTTCCTTTATATACCATTAAGGATTTTGGAAATACAAGTGGTTTAACAATTTCAGAGACTATAACATCAAGTGGAACAATTAATGAAAGTACATCGAATTCTATTGTTAATTCACTGGCGCATTCAACAACTGAAACAACATCTTGGACTCTATCAAAAGATTGGAATGACAGTTTGACACTTGTTAAGACTCATACGGATGAAAGTGGAAAGGTAGTAGAAGATTCTAGTAGTAAAGTTTCCGAGAATAGTGTTGTGACTGTTAAGGGAAAGGAAAAAACTACTAATAAGAATGATTCAACTGTTGACAAAACAGGTATATCAGCATCAATAGGGACAAGTATAGGAACTGAAGCTCTAGGAACAGAGGCTAAAATTGATGCAAGCCTAACTGCAAATCAAGACAATACTACTGAAAAGTCAAAGAGTAAAACATGGAATAATTCATCAAGTAAACAGAAAAGCAACTCATCCAGTGAGAGTAGTACGAACTCTACAGCTTTAAGTAGTAAAGTAAGTGATACATATGGATATAACAAGAGCCATTCAGAGGGAGGATCGGAAACAACAGCATCTTCGTCAAGTAATACCTCTTCATCCTCACAGGAATATGCTACCGCATTGACATATTCGACACAAAAGACGGAAACTACTTCCAAGACGTATTCGAATGCGGAGGCTCCAGAGGGATATTACAGAATGGTATGTGCTGGAACAATTCATGTCTTTGCTGTTGTAGGATATGATATTGCGTCTAGTTCCTATTATGTATATACATATGGTGTACAGGATGATGACACATATGATTTCATTGACTATTCGAAACAGACACATAGCTTTGATGATTATGAAAATGGAATTTTACCATTTGAAGTTCCGTTTGAAGTAAACCAGTATATTGATAATGCTTTGCTAAGATCCAAGGGACTTGTTTATGATAGTGAAACAGGCACGGTTGTAGACTATACTGGTGAAGGAACCGATGTGTATATTCCTGATTATATCTCTACTGAAAACGGAGACGGGACAACGTCTGTTGTTAAGATTGTTGGCATCGAAAAAGATGCTTTTGCCGGAAATGATAAGCTTAAGTCGATCAAACTTAGCAAGCATATTACGGAAATACCAGATCAAGCTTTCGAAGGATGTTCATCACTTACTTCTGTCAAGGCAGAGGGACTACAAACTATTGGCGATAAAGCGTTTAGTGGATGTAGCAGTTTGGATGATTTTACGGTAACTACAAACATTAAGAAGCTTGGCAAAAATGCATTTACCGGAGCAGGAAAAGTTACAGTAAATGCCAAGAATAGTGATATTGCCAATGCGGCAATTACCTCAGGAGCTACCAAGTTAATTGTTAATCTGGCTGATATGGAAGATACGTTAGCAAATAAGACATATGATATAACCAAATCAACAGATTATTTTGAATTAAATGGTGGTAATAAAGCATATAAAGGACTTAAAATTTCTTCCGATGCTAAAGAAACTACACTGAACGGTTTTGTATTTGAAGACAATAAATCAGCTCCGATTGTATGTTCTTCTGAAAAACTGAATTTGGCAAGAATATCCGCTAAGACAAATGGATTTGCCATGATATTGTCTGCTGATAAGACAGATATTTCGCTATATGGTACGATCAAGTTGGAGTCGACAAGTTCTAACGTTGTATTGTCCAAGGATGTGTCCTTGACGAGATTGAATGCTAATATTGTTGGTAAATTAGTATTGACAGGTGACTATATGATCTACGGTAAAGTGGAAGGCGATTCTTTACTGAACTTTACCAGTGGAAAACTTGTGACAATTAATGAGGACAGTTACAATAAGTTAAAGTATGGTTCTATGGATTGGGTATTGGAATCAGAAGTTCCAGATAATGCTACAATCGTTGGCGAAAAGTGGACGTATGATTACACAACAAAAATTACGTCTAGCAATAGCTCAGTAGCAGGTTATACCTTATATGATTCTTCTTGGGTATGGGGACCATATGGAGGCTGGAGCGGCTGGTCAGATGGTAATATTAGTGGCAGTGATTCCAGAAAGGTTGAGACGCAGTCTGTTCCTAATGGATATGCCACGCAGTATAATTACATTAGATATTTATCTGCAGATGGAAGAACATCCGGACCTTGTTCTGGTGTGTGGGGTGGAAAGTCTTGTACCAATTATCAGGAACGAGGTTGGGGAGCTCAGCTTGCCTGTGTAGGTAATCAGTATTCAAAACAAATTGGAGGTTATTTCAATTTATACGGAAGTGCTCCATGTTGGTATGGAGAATCTACAAGACAAGTGGTATCCTCCTATAAAACACAGTATCGTTATGCAGACCGTTCTAAAGTATACACATATTATCTGAAGAAGGTCGAAAGCAAAGAGTCTACTACAAAGGTAGAAGCATCTGACAGTATTAGTAATGTTAAGAGATGGGTTCAGTATGTAGTAGCAAAATAATATGCTGAAATGCCTAACTGTACATAAGTTATGATAGCATTTGGCAAGAAGTAGAAAGAGAGGATCGTTATTTTTAGCGATCCTCTTTTTTTATATAGGCCTAGAGGCTTCATTTGCGAAATGTAGTTTTTCTTGGAGGAGAAATGGAATGCAGCAAATAAATAAACCACCTGCTATGCGGGTGGTGGAAAGAGCTTAAGCGATGTGCAATGATAAGCTCCTTTGTCATAATAATGATGGTCTGCCAACCACATTAAAAAACAAAGGAGGTTGTCTGTATGAACAACAATAACAGTTTATCACATACTACATGGGATTGTAAGTATCATATAGTTTTTGCACCAAAGTATAGAAGAGAGGTAGCGTATGGAAAGTTAAGAGAAGATATTCGCAATATAATTACCATGCTTTGTAAAAGAAAAGGTGTAAATATTATAGAAGGAGAAGTATGTCCAGATCATATTCATTTGCTTGTTGAAATTCCACCCAAAATGAGTGTTTCATATTTTATAGGATATCTAAAGGGAAAAAGTACATTGATGATATTTGAGAGACATGCAAAATTTAAAATATAAATATGGGAATAGACATTTCTGGTGTAGAGGATATTATGTTGATACAGCAGGAAAAAATGCAAAGAAAATAGAAGAATATATTCGAAATCAATTACAAGAAGATTTGGAATATGACCAGATGACAATCAAAGCGTATGTTGACCCGTTCAAGGGTGAGCCAGTAAAGAAAAACAATTAATAATAAGCCCAGGGGGCTTAAGTAAGTGACTGATGCGGTGGGCAGACCTTTCGGCGAGTCTTTAAACTCAGACGCCGGCAAAGAGGCCTTATAGTCCGCAAAGCAAACCACCGGCTTAGCCGGTGGTTGTGATTGTCATGGCTCTAAATTTTAAGCTTAATGAACTGGACTGAATAACCAAACTTTAGTATTTCTTAACCTTTACTGTCTTGTTGCCCTTCTTCTTCAGGAACTTTTTGTATGCCTTATATTGTTTCTTTGGCACATTGATAACAAGGTTCTTTGCCGTTCCCTTAAAC
>ERZ791631.1735-NODE-1735-length-11597-cov-3.683417_pt1 | contig 11597 bp, 13 predicted proteins | sample MGYA00509961_ERZ791631 | MGnify/ENA primary metagenome ERZ791631 (study PRJEB30046, sample SAMN00715248) | human gut metagenome | study: EMG produced TPA metagenomics assembly of the A metagenome-wide association study of gut microbiota in type 2... | reverse complement strand
TGGCGGGCGGCTTGTATCAATATGATTCTTACAAAATCAGTTTGGTATTGGAAACTACAACAGGGGAACAACCTCCTAAAGATGAAGACGAGTATTATATTGCTAGGGTTCAAAATAATGGAGGTACGATAACAATCTTAGACGAACGAGAAGAATTTTGGAATTTGGGTGGAGGAGGAGCACCCACGGACTTGTTCACGTTAACGATTCTGCCAAACCCTACTGATGCCCGAGTACTCATTGACGGAGTGGTTACTAACACCGTGACAGGTGTGAACGGGCGTACAGTTTCTTATTCCGTCTCAAAAGCGGGTTATATTACTAAGACAGGTACTTATACTTTCCACGGCATAGATGAATCTATAACCGTGACCTTAGTTAAAGACCCGAATCCTGGTCAAGATGTAACGATTACGGTGCGTACAGACACTCGTGACACTTCTCAAGGAACCGTGGCTCTTAATAGTGCGGCGGGTACTGCCATGCAAACATTAACCGTGCCAAGTGGTACATCTGTTAAGATTACGGCAGCGGGTGCGAACGGGTATCAGTTTAACGGTTGGGAAGGAAGTAGTTTGGTTGTGGGGGACGTTGCGGTGCAGAATGTTATCGTTACACAAACCATGACTTTAACGGCGAAGTTTATTCAAACTTCCGGTGATTATTGGGATTTTGAAGTGAAACTTCCTACTCCTGTCGGAGGTCAAACTCATGAATTATTAACTGTGCCTTCTTCCGCCGGAACAGGAGAGGACGAAGGCGTGATGGTAAAAATAAACTAAAATGCAGCTATTTTACACAACGACAGCAGGTTACGATCAACCCCAACCAAACCCCGGCGTTTCATTGGGAGGATACAAGTCTTCTACTCCAGTAGGAAATGATGACTTTGGAAATATTTTTGATGATATTTCAGTGATGGCGATTAAGAAGGAAAGGGACGAATACCGGGCAATTATCTTACGTAACAGCTACACTCAAGAAGTAACTGACGTAACGATAAAGATGGTAATTCCAGAGGATGCGATTTGCACCTTTAAAATGGCGACAACCGTATTAAATGGTAAGGATAAGTATAACAAGCCGTTTATGGAGAACGTAGTTTCTCCTACTAATAAACCATTCAATGCACAATTTGTTGAAATGGCAGATGGTGCAGAATTACTGATTCCTTCTATGCAACCCGGTGAGGAAGTGGGTATTTGGATTGGTAGACATATTGATGTTGAAAAAGCCCGTTTGCAATATGAAACGGTAGCTGAAAAAGACCCAGATGACCCGACAGGGAGGCGATACCGCCCTGTAACATTCCCTACCGTTGAAAGTGTTGACGTACAGATAGGGTGGAACTAAGGATATGGCGGGTTAGCCCGCCTTCCTTAAAATTAAAAATGATTATGTTATATGATGAAGAAACTACTATAAAGATTGTTCTTCGATGTTATGAATATCTTCAGATTAGAATGCGGGTGCAACCCCGTGACATTAATATGAATACTCAACAACATCAGAAGTGGGTGAAGAAGTTTATTGCTAAACTACCACCCTCTGCCGGGGCTGATTTTATTTGGGACTTTCTTTTGTTTCAGTTTTATATGTACGCCCGGCAAACACATAAGCAACCCCCTCTATGCTCGTGGTTTTTAATGCAGGAAGCGTGGAGAAGATATGAAGAGTATGAAGAAGGAGCGTTTTATTATTCCCGGCTATGGGGGTCAGCACAAAAGTTTAGCTGCCCGGTTAAGAGCCACACGTACACCCCGGTAAAGCAAGAAGTTTTAGATAAGGAAAGACTTAGAATGTCAAGAATTTCCGGACCGAATTTCTGTGTTGCCAAATACGGGGAAAAGGCATACGTTGAAGGTAGTGAAATGTGTGATAAATGCCCGTTTGAAAAGACGTGTTACACGTTGTTTTGTAACGGGGGTAACTTATATCACAGGTTAGAACAGCTTCCTAACGATGTTTCTGGAAACGTGAAGTTAAGACCCGTTAATTCAAGTATGGCAGATTATGGAGAAGAAGATTTGTAGTAATTGCGGACGTGAAAAGTATATCGTTAATAAAACGAAGTGTTTGTGTGATGAATGCAATTATAAGCGTTTGCACAATGGTTTAACCCGTTTTGAAATTGCTAGGTTAAGGCAGCAAGCCAAACCACCCAAGAAAAAGAAGCCTACGGGTGAATTAGAGCTCTTTAAGGAGATTTGGGCTGAGCGTCCGCATATTTGTACCAAGTGCGGGAAGCCTCTCGGTGCGACGTTAAAACCGATCTTTTTTAGCCACATAAAATCAAAAGGGGCTTACCCCGAATTGCGGTTAATGAAAACAAATATAGAACTCGTGTGTGCCGAATGTCATCAGATTTATGAATTTGGCTCACGGAAAAACTTATAATAAAAGATTACGTATATGGCAGTATTAGATGATAATTTTAGCGCAGACGTGTTAATGAGAATTTGCCGAATTTTGGGCGCACCTAAAGTGGCAGATTTAATAGACTTTCGGGAAGATGTACCTGAAGCACGTTTGAAAAAAGCGATTAACGGGTTTGCGGATAGATTAGAACAAAAGTTTAAATCTAAATTGTTCACGTTTAGGGATAGGGAAAAACAAAGCGTTATTCGCTATTTTATTGTTAGCTTTAAAGAAGGGGAATCAATAGAGGGGGAACCGATGATAATCATTAATGATTTCAAGGATGGGATTAAGGCTGATAAGAATCCTGTGTTAGATTTACAACTAGTTTATGACGATATAGAAGATCGTGATAAAGATATTGAGGATTTAAAATTTTTACTAAAATAATTTTGTTATGGACACGACTGTTAAGTACATCATCGTTAGTGACACCGAAACCGGGGGGCTTCCGAATAAGAACAAAAAGGCTTTTGACGATGTAGCACTCGCCGAGGTTGCTATGGTGGTAGTTGATTGTATTAATTTGGACATTGTTACTGAATACAATGCGATTATTGCTCCCTATAAAGACGGGTTGGAATATTCCCCACAGGCGGAGGAAGTACACGGGTTATCAGTGCGACATTTGACTGAAAACGGAGAAGATATTAAAACCGTGTATAAGGAAACAAAAGCCATTCTTAAAAAATATGCCAACAAGAGAATAGGTGCTATTCTAGCCGGGCATAATTTTCAACTTTTTGATATTCCATTTTTTGAAGGTATGTTTGCCTTCAATAATGATGATTTGTGGGAATACGTGAAGTTCGTTGAAGATACCATGAAATTGAGTTGGTACCGGGGTTTGGAACAAGAGAATTACAAGTTGGGAACGTGCTGTCGCAAAGAGGGTGTTGAATTGGTAAACGCTCACCGGGCGTTAGCTGATACCCGTGCGAATGCCGAATTACTTATCAAATATTTACAAATTTTCAGAGGGGACGGCGTGGCTAATACCGCCCCGGTTGAAGTGAAATCAAGGTTTAGAGAAACTTTTCAAATTGTGTAAGAGATGATAAGATTTAATGAGGATGGGAAGCTGTCGCATAAACAGCTTGACGCCGTTTTCAACACCACATTCAACGTCCTGGAGGCTCTCCCTACCAAGGCGTTGAATCAACTGTTGGACGGGTATGGCGGTGATGTCGATGAAATGATGAACGAGATATTTAAGCAAACGAATCAGGTGCTTAATTTAAACCATACCTTAGAAACCGAACGTCTTCAGTACGTTGATTGTCTTACGGAATCGATGGATGAAACGTTAAAGGTGAAATCTTACAATTATTTCAAGACGACTATGCTGCCTTCCTTTAGACAAGGGTGGAGAAATTTAGAGTGGGGTAATATGGTGCAGTTATATCCTAGTAGTGCCTACCTTGCCGCTCGTTCGCATGGGAAGTGTTTTATTGCGGGTACTCCAATTTTAATGGCTGATTTCACGGTTAAGAACGTGGAGGATATTTACCCCGGTATGGAAGTGATGGGGATAGATTACACGCCTCGTAAAGTGCTTACCCGACATATAGGTGAGGGGCAAATGTTTAGGGTAGAACAAGAGAATGGCATCCCCTACGTGGTGAATTTCTGGCACGTGATGTGTTTGTATGATACCAAGAAGAAAGCGTATGTAGAAATGCCCATGAACGAGTTTTACAAATACCCGGTAAAGAAGCAGCGTCGTTTTCAGGGGTATCGGGTTTTTAGTCCGGACACGCCAATCTTTGAAAAGAGCGACATTAAAGTGACTTGCATTGGTAGAGATTCTTATTACGGTTTCATGACAGATGGTGATCATTTGTTCCAATTAGAAGATGGAACCGTGGTGCATAACTCCTACGAGTTTTGTTACGCCTTTCCATTGTGGAGGCTGTACACCTATAAACGCCCCACGTTCATGAGGGCTGACACTCCGGATAATAAGAATCGTCAAGAAACTTGTATTATTACTAATACGGAAAAGTTGGGTAAGGAGCATATTGATAAAATTGCGGAGGAAATTAAAATTAATGATGCTCTAGGCTATCGTATTAACCCGAACGGAAAGGCGTCACTTGCTGCCACGGGTATAGAGGGGGAGAACGGTACGAAATTGCACTTGCGTGGAAAGGATGGGTTTATTCGTGGTTTGCACGTGGGGGCGGTGGTGAGCGATGACTTACCTGACGAATCCAGTATATACAGTTTGGAACAGCGTGAGAAATTAATTGATTTGTTCAACGGTACGATCTCACCTATCGTTGAGCCATACGGGTATAATCTTGTAGATGGGACGCCGTATCAGGAAAATGACCTTTACGCTAAGCTGAAAGAAGACCCCAAGTTTAAAGTATTCGAATACCCGGCAGTCTTTCCTGATGGACGTTTGCTCGCTCCTGACCGTTTCACGTTTAAGAAATTGATGGAGGAAAAACAATCATTGGGAACTATGGTGTTTAGCCGTGAGTATTTGGTTGTGCCAATCAGTGACGATAGTACGATATTCCCGTGGGAAATTCTTATGCGGAGCACGTATGGAATGGAAAAGTATATGTTAGTAAATAACATAGAATCCTTTCCTATTAAGTTAGCCAAAGTCGTGATTGGATGTGACTTTGCTGTTTCCGGTAACGTGGGGGCGGATTACACTTGTTATTCTGTTTGGGGTAAAGATTTGTTAGGGAATTATTACCTCCTGTACATTTATCGTGAAAAAGGGTTATCTCATAACGAGCAGTTGAATAAAATAATGCAGCTAGACCGTAGCTTTAAGCCGAGCGAAATCGTAGTAGAAAATAACGGTTTCCAAAGCATACTTGCGGATATGGCACGTCAACAGGGTATTAGAAATATTACACCGTTTACCACCACAGCCGGAAATAAGAAAGACTTACGTACCGGGTGGGTGTCGTTGGCAGCGTTGTTCGAGCGTGGGGCGATAAAATGCCCGTGGCATACCGATAGCCGTAAACAGGTCGAGCAAATGTTCGGGGAATTCAATAGTATTGCATTTCGTCCGGACAAGGGAACGCTAGAAAGTATTAGCGGGCATGATGATACTGTGTCATCGGCGTTTATGGCTATTAACAAGTTGAGAGAGGGAACTATTAGAGTAGTAGTAGATTCAATTTAAAAGATTATGAGTAAAAAAGTTGATGCCGTTCTCAGCCCTAGTTTTGTTGAAGAAATGATGCGATTAGCATTCGCGAATAGAGAGTTCGCTAGGCTTGTCACGTCAAATATTGATTTAAGCAATTTCCCTAGGGAATTGGGTGGTTGTAAAGCCATGTTAAAAGTATTGAATGACAATATGAAGAACGGTCGTCATGCGACGTTCGGCATGGTGGAAATGGCTTATAGTAATAAAGAGGATGTTCTCAAAAAGATAAAGGATGTACAGGCGTTACCCGTGCCAGAGGTAGAACCGATGGTGGATCAACTTGAAACCTTCCTAAAGCGTCAGACGTTTGTTGCCACGCAACATGAGATTTCTGATATGTATAACGAAGGTAAGCAAGAAGAAGCGATGGCGTTATTGGAGAAGCGAATGATAGAAATCAATAGTTTCTCCCTAACTAAAGATAACGGGCAGTTTAGACGTGTGTACAGGGATTTTGATAAGAATATTAATACCATAGCCGCAAAAGCGGAAGATGAAACTCGTCGTTCGAAAATGCCTATCGGTATCACAACTATTGATGAGATTACCGATGGGGGTATCCCCCGTCAGGACACGGTGTTAATGATCATGCGATCCGGTGTTGGTAAATCAACGGCGTTGAAATACATAGCGTGGTATAACACGGCAATAGCCCATAATCACGTTCTTCACGTGCAGTTAGAAGGTGGAGCGGATGAGGCGGTGGTAAAGTTCGACCAGATGATCGCTCATACTACTTATTCCAAAATTATGCGTGGAGATTTAACTGAAGAAACCCGGCTACGGGTGAAAGGGTTGATTAACCGGGCAAACCTTGTGAATAGTGATATTGACGTTTACGCCACGGAAGAGTTACTAGACCTCACGATTGGTGATCTAGTGCAGGTTATAGAGGATTACAAAAAGGAATACGGGTTTTACCCTGACCTCCTAACGTTGGACTCTATAGACTTGTTATTGACGGGTGAAAGCCGTAAAATAGACTACGATCCCAACTTTATAAAATACCGCTTGCAAAAGTGCGCCCAACGGTTAAAAGATATTGCTAAGAAGTACGACATGGTTGTCGTGACAGCAACCCAAACCGGAGACGTGCCGTTTGAAGTGTGGAACGATCCTAACCGGGTTATCACCCGTGCCAATACCGAAGGCGACCGTACATTGGTTAAGCCATTTTCATTCGTGTTAACGGGTAACGTTACGCTAGAGGAAGGAAAGAATAACATGATGCGGTTGTATTTTGATAAAATGCGTAATTACAAGAACAACGGTATTATAGTTAGAATTCCAACGAATTACGAGAATGGTTTCTTTTATGATATGGCACGTTCCTCTACATTGGAAACCGTGTTAGACGTTTCAGCGTTAGAGAAACTAGAACGCCGGGGTAAAAACAAGGAAAGAGGGGTCAAAGAGGAGCGAGTAGAGATTCAACCGGGAGTGTATGGCAGTAAGGTTGCCGACGGTGCGCCCGTGTCTAAAAGAGACTCTAGCGACGTTGTAGACGAACGTACCATGAAGGAATCATTTAAGGATTGGAATAAACGCAATAGAAAATGAAATACGATAAGGATGCCATAATTGCTGAATTTAACCTTGTTAAGTTCGGAACCCAAGGTTGGTTGACCAACCGGAATATGGAATGTCCTTTTTGTGGAAAAACGGGTAAGTGGGGGATTATTTTTAACGAGAGCGGTATTGCAACGTTTCACTGTTGGAAATGCCCCCGCAAAACTTCCCTATACGAATTTCTAAAAAAGCTAAATAAAACTTCCCTAGCTAAAAAGACGTTTGTTCCAAACACGGCTAAGGATTTGGACAAGTGCCCCCGGCTTGATGTGGAGGTTCAAATGGATAAAGCAAATTGGATGGAAGAGGAAACGGAGGAGTTTAAGATTACCCCGGTTTCCTTACCGCTAAGGTTAAAACCTTTGGTTCACGATGCTTATTTGGATGGGCGTGGTTTTCAGGAATGCCATTACAAGGAATTTGAACCTTCTTATACGGATTCACCCCTTAATCCCAAGTTACAGAATTACATTATCTTTAAGATAAAGATAGATGGTATTCCAGTGGCGTGGTGGGCTAGAAGTAGAAATAGTAAGGAATGGCACAAGGCTAATCTGGAAGCGTATAAACGGGGAGAAGCTGATTTGGTTTTACGGTATAGAAACTCGAAAACGGATTTTCAGGACTTACTAGGCGGGTATGATAATATTATTGAAGGGAAGACAGAAACGGTTATTATAGTTGAAGGTATCTTTGATAAAATAAATATTGATAACCTGTTAAGTCTTTCCGAGGTTGATGATATCAAATGCTGTTTCACGTTTGGTAATAATATAGGGCGGGGGCAAATAGAGGCGATGCGCCGTAAGAAAGTTAAGACGGTTATTCTCTTATATGATTACGGCACGATAAACGAAAGTAAGGAAACGGCGTTTAGAATGAGAGATGTATTTGAGCAAGTGTACGTGACCGCTATACGGCAGGAGGGAGTTGATCCGGGTAATATTACGTTGGAATATTTAGAAGAAGTTTTAACCCAAGCGACAGACCCTATAAACTTTTATGCGAATAAAGTGGAAGTAAAATTTTAAGGTATGGAAAACGAATATCGTATCAGTCACGAACAGTTCCTAATTAATCTTCAGTTAGAGTACCTAACTCATAGATTAAGATCATTGATTTACCGAACAGCGTCTTACGCTCAGGTGGCGGCAGATATAGCATCTAAGAAAAGATCGAAGATACAGGATTTAGGAAAGAAATTTGGGATACGGACAATCTTTGATCCGGGCTTTGACGTATTAGGGTTTGTAAACTTATATTTCTGGTCGGGGCGGGGTTTACCGCACTTCCAATATAAGGATGAGGAGCAAAGAAGAGTACAAGGTAATTATGACAAATGGTATATTTTGTTTCGTGGAACACGAGTGAAATATAAAGGCAGGAGAACCGAAGTTGTTTCGAATAATCCTGCACGGGAAGAAGTGATCGTCAAAACTCTTTCCGGCAATGAATTGGCGAAATATAGTGAATTAATAATTAAAAAAGATTTCGAATGGATTTGAAAATTGTAAACCACAGTACACATGAATTGCCCGTGTACAAGACAAAAGATTCGGCAGGAGCCGATTTAAGAGCGTTCTTACCTGAAGAGAAAGTTATTTACCTGCAACCGGGGGAACGTCGGTTAATCCCTACCGGGTTACACATGGCTATTCCGGAAGGGATTGTAGGGTTGATTTGCCCTCGTAGCGGTTTGGCATTAAAACAAGGTGTTACCGTGATTAACGCACCGGGGGTAATTGATGCCGATTACCGGGGTGACGTTGGTGTGCCTCTAATTAATTTGGGACAAGACGTTGAGAAAATTGAGGATGGTGAGCGTGTAGCACAAATTGTTTTCGTGCAGTTTGTGCAGGCGAATTTTCAGGTAGTAGAAACAGAAGCCGATCTTGGAGAAACAGAACGTGGTCAAGGAGGATTTGGACATACCGGGAAGAATTGATAAAGATTTTGTCCAAGATATTAAACTTTTAAGACAAAAGTAAGTATATTTGTATATCGAAACATGAATTACAGTTTAAAATAAATTAAAGAAGATTATGGCAAACGCATTAGCAACTAGAGTAAAATTTCGTAAGTATTCGGCAGAACAGCTTCAGAACGTTATTAACAACGAAGAATCAAACGAAGTAGAAATTCAGGTAGCAACCGAGTTATTGGAAAAGATGGGTGGCGCATCCGCACCGAAAGCCGCACCCGCAAAGAAAGAGGCTCCAAAGGCAAAGAAAGCCCCGGCTCCTAAAAAGGAAGAGCCGAAAGAAGAAAAGGCTGAAAAAGAGTTACCCGCTGACAAGTCACCGGAAGCGGCTGCAAAACGTCAGAACAAAAAGACAACCGAGTACGTTTCCGATGAGCAGTTGACCCCGGCAGAACAAGCCCGCTTAGACAAGGCTGAAAAGGAGTTTGATGAACGCCAGAAAAACCGGAAAACCCCTTCCAAGTCTGACAAAACGATGAAGGAGAAGGCTCCTAAGACTGAAAGAGCAACCAAGCGTGAAAATCTTGAGGAATCAAACGAAGTACCGGGCTTGAAGGTTGGTAGCCAAGTAACCTTGAAAGAAGGTTCCGAGGTAGGTACGATTACCCGTGTATATCTTTCTTCAGACGGCAAAGAGAAATGCATGGTGAAGTTTGGTGATGCCAAACCGATCAAAAAGCGTGTGACGGCTGTGGAACTCGCCGAAGAAGCTAAACCGAAAGCCGCCCCGAAAAAATCTAAGAAATAGTGAGTCCCACTATATATCTAGTCAAAGGTATTTCAGGAAGTGGCAAATCAACGAGGGTTTACCTATTCTTGGAATACCTTGAATCATTAGGGCTAGAATTGACACCTTTTAAATTTAAAACACTTGACGGAAAACAAAAGGAAGTAGGAGTTTATTGTGAGGATTTGGATTTGATTTTCGTTGGGAAGTGGTACGAAAACGGCGGTGTACGCCGTTGGCAGGGGCACGACAGTATGACGGGGCGGTTATGTCATTCTGAAGGGCTTAGCTACTTCCTAAAGAGTGTTGCACAAAAGGGTCACAGTGTTGTTTTGGATGGTGCGGGCACGACGGCGACATGGCGGCTTAGACCCAAATTTTTGTTTGAGGACAACGGGTTTAAGAGTATTGTTCATATACGGTATGATTACAAGCCGGAGCAGTTGCAAGAATATTATGACAGGATCGAATACCGTTCTGGCGAGCCTCCCAAGGGGGATAGTATGTGGCGTAAAAGTAAAACCTTTCTACATGACTATCAGAAGGCTGTAGAAGAGGCTAAGACGGTTGTATCGGCAGGTTGCCACGTGTCTTTACATGATGAGCCATACGATACCCCGGTTTATGATTTGGGTGTTAGAATTTTGGAGCACGTGGGTTTGGAAGACGTGCAAGATGAGTTCATCGCTTATTGTCAAAATTCAGATTATCTAATTAAAAACTCCTTTAATGAATTCCAGAAAATAAAATGAAATTTCGAGGGCGTATATATTGTATAGAATGTACTGTAAATCATAAGTGGTATATTGGTCAAACTTCTAGAAGTTTACAAGTTCGGATGAATGGGCATATCAAGTTAGCTCTGAGGGGAGGGGAATTTGCTTTAAGTCGTGCTATACGAAAATACGGCGTTGAAAACTTTGTAATCGAGGAAATCATGTGGGTTGAGGCTCCTAATAAACAGTCTCTAAAACGGAAACTAGATTTTCTTGAACGTCATTTTATAGCCCGTTACGACACGAAACATACGGGCTATAATATGACGGAAGGAGGAGAAGGTGTATTAGGAATTCAATTTGATGAAGAGTCTAGAATAAAAATGTCTGAATCTGCTAAAAATAGATGCGATGAAAATTTTAGAAGAAGACAATCTATTGTTGCTAAACGTTTATGGCAAAAGGAATCTTTTCAAAAGTTAAGGTCAGAAGCCGCCCATTTGAATTTATTAAATAAAGAAGTTCAGAAAAAGATGGGTTTGGCTCGCCGAGGATTAAAGTTTACTGAAGAGCATAAGAAGAAAATAGGTTTAGCCGTAAGCGGGGAAAGGAATGGTATGTATGGGAAAAGCCACCCAAAAGAATTTATTGAAAAATTTACTAAGAAAGTTTATCAATATACTCCAGAGGGGGTTTTAGTGAAAGAATGGTTTTCTATTATTGATATTAAAAGAGAATTGAAAATAGGCAGAAAATGTTTAAAGAAAGCTATTGCAAATCAATTTATTTATCATGGTTATATTTGGAAATTTAAAAGATGAAAAAGAATAAAATTATTCCAGTCCCTAACGAAAATTTTCAATATTATTTGTATTGGATTACTAAAAGAATGGAAATTTTTTGGAACAAATACGAGGGTAAACCCGCCCCATGGACGGACGATCCTATATTACAAAAATATAAATTTTGTAATACGTACAGGTGCCTCGACAGAGTTAGTCAGTA
>ERZ791631.1720-NODE-1720-length-11663-cov-12.313146_pt1 | contig 11663 bp, 9 predicted proteins | sample MGYA00509961_ERZ791631 | MGnify/ENA primary metagenome ERZ791631 (study PRJEB30046, sample SAMN00715248) | human gut metagenome | study: EMG produced TPA metagenomics assembly of the A metagenome-wide association study of gut microbiota in type 2... | reverse complement strand
AGTACTTTTGTGCCCGATTATTCCGCACCGGGTTCGACAAAGTGCTTTCTAAGTGATTAGAGACCACCCGACGGAGCTAACTTATACATTATATATAAGAAATGTACGCAATTGTAGAAATCAACGGTCAGCAATTTAAAGCAGAAGCTGGCAAAAAGCTGTTTGTACACCACATCCAGAATGCAGAAAACGGTACAACAGTAGAATTTGACAAAGTTCTTTTGGTAGACAAAGAAGGTGCTATCACCGTAGGTGCTCCCACCGTAGAAGGTGCAAAAGTAGTTTGCCAGATTGTATCAAGCCTGGTAAAAGGTGACAAAGTTCTCATTTTCCACAAGAAAAGAAGAAAAGGTCATCGCAAGTTGAACGGTCACCGTCAACAATTCACAGAGTTAACAATCACAGAAGTAGTAGCTTAATCAATTTAAAACAGTAAGAAGAAATGGCACATAAAAAAGGTGTCGGTAGTTCTAAGAACGGCCGCGAATCACAGAGCAAGAGATTAGGCGTTAAGATATTTGGTGGCGAAGTTTGCAAAGCTGGTAACATCATCGTTCGTCAAAGAGGTACTGAATTCCACCCGGGTAACAACATCGGTATGGGTAAAGACCACACTCTTTTCGCTTTAGTAGACGGAACTGTACAGTTCAAAGTAACCAAGGAAGACAGACGTTATGTATCTGTAATCCCCGCTGAAAGCGCGGAAGCGTAAGTTTCAGAATAAAAAATAAAGAAAAGGGATGTAATCCAATGGATTGCATCCCTTTCTTTTTATAGCAAAAACAACACCTTATTTGTTTTTTACTTATCTTTGTGCTCTCAAATCAAGATTTTAATCAAAACAAAGTATCAAGATATGCTTACCATCAAACAAATTACAGAAAACACCGACGCGGTGATCCGCGGACTGGAAAAGAAGCATTTCAAAAATGCTAAAGAGACAATAGACCAAGTAATTGCCTTTAACGACAAAAGACGTAGCACACAGTCTGTATTAGATAACAACCTCTCTGAAGTGAACTCTATTTCCAAATCTATCGGACAACTGATAAAGGAAGGGAAAAAAGAGGAAGCTGAAACTGCCAAAAGTCGTGTAGCCGAGCTAAAAGAAACTAACAAGACTCTGCAAGCCGAAATGGACCAGGCTGCTGAAGATATGCAGAATCTGCTCTACACCATTCCTAATATACCTTATGATGAAGTACCCGAAGGTGTGGGCGCCGAGGATAATGTAATAGAGAAAATGGGTGGCATGGAAACCGAACTTCCCAAAGATGCACTACCTCATTGGGAACTGACGAAGAAATATGATTTGATTGACTTCGACTTAGGCGTAAAGATCACAGGAGCCGGATTCCCGGTTTACAAAGGAAAAGGTGCACAGTTGCAACGCGCACTGATCAACTTCTTCCTGGACGAAGCCCGCAAGGCTGGCTATCTGGAAATCATGCCTCCGACAGTGGTAAATGCAGCTTCCGGTTACGGAACAGGCCAGTTGCCCGATAAGGAAGGACAGATGTACCATTGCGAAGTAGACGATTTATATCTCATTCCAACAGCTGAAGTACCTGTAACAAATATCTATCGCGACGTGATTCTGGAAGAGAAACAACTTCCTATCAAAAACTGCGCTTACACGCAGTGTTTCCGTCGCGAAGCCGGATCTTACGGTAAAGATGTGCGCGGTTTGAATCGTCTGCACGAATTTTCCAAAGTAGAATTGGTACGCATTGACAAGCCGGAACATTCCAAACAGTCTCACAAAGAGATGCTGGATCATGTAGAAGGATTGCTGCAGAAACTGGAATTACCCTATCGTATCCTTCGCCTGTGTGGCGGTGATATGAGCTTTACCGCTGCTCTCTGCTTCGACTTCGAAGTTTATTCAGAGGCACAGAAACGTTGGCTGGAAGTAAGTTCCGTTTCTAACTTCGATACTTATCAGGCTAATCGCTTGAAATGCCGTTACCGCAGTGGAGAAAAGAAAACAGAGCTTTGCCATACATTGAACGGATCTGCATTGGCATTACCACGCATCGTTGCCGCTTTACTGGAAAATAATCAGACACCGGAAGGCATCCGTATTCCAAAGGCACTGGTGCCGTATACGGGTTTTGAAATGATTGACTAAAAATAACTGCGTTATTCTGGCGGGTAAATCATAATTCGCTCTTACACAGGTAACCTCAGACGTTTATACCATTACGTCGATATGGCCTGGTAGGGGCGAATTATCGTTCGCCCACATCAGTTACACAGCTTTTTAGAAGAAACTTTCTTTGTTTTTACCAAATAACCCGTATCTTTGTAATCCGTAACAATCTGAAAGTAATTACGTAATTATACCAACAAAATTTATAGATAATGAACAAAATCATTAGCAAAGAACATTTTTCTGAAAAGGTTTTTAAATTAGAGATTGAGGCACCTTTAATAGCCCGTTCACGTAAGGCAGGACACTTCGTCATTGTACGTGTAGGCGAAAAAGGTGAACGTATGCCATTGACAATTGCGGCGGCTGACGCCGTACGCGGTACTATCACTTTGGTAGTACAGGAAGTAGGCCTCTCCTCTACCCGCCTTTGCGAACTGAATGAGGGCGATTATATCACTGATGTGGTAGGTCCGTTGGGACAAGCTACTCATATTGAAAACTTCGGAACAGTGGTTTGTGCAGGTGGTGGTGTAGGCGTAGCTCCCATGCTCCCTATTGTACAGGCTTTGAAAGCTGCCGGTAACCGCGTTATTGCCGTACTTGCCGGACGTAGTAAAGAGCTGATTATCCTTGAAAAAGAAATGCGTGAAGGTGCAGACGAGGTCATCATTATGACCGACGACGGCTCTTATGGACGCAAAGGATTGGTAACCGAAGGCGTTGAAGAAGTCATTAAACGGGAGAAAGTGGACAAATGTTTTGCCATCGGCCCCGCCATCATGATGAAATTTGTTTGCTTGCTGACTAAAAAATATGAAATACCGACCGATGTCTCGCTGAATACAATCATGGTGGATGGTACAGGTATGTGCGGTGCTTGCCGCATCACCATCGGCGGAAAGACCAAATTCGTTTGTGTAGACGGACCGGAATTTGATGGTCATCAGGTAGACTTCGACGAGATGTTGAAGCGTATGGGTGCCTTCAAGAGCATCGAACGTGAGGAGATGCACAAACTTGAAGAAGGTGAATCCTGTAAAGTTATGCCGGAACCTGCACAGGAAGTAGACGAGAAAAGTCGTAATGCCGCATGGCGTCTGGAGCTTCGCAAGGCAATGAAACCCAAAGAACGCACCGCTATTCCGCGTGTTGAAATGAACGAACTCGATCCGGAATACCGCTCACATAGTCGCAAAGAGGAAGTAAATCAGGGGCTGACAGAGGAACAAGCCCTGACGGAAGCTAAGCGTTGCCTCGATTGCGCAAACCCAGGTTGCATGGAAGGTTGTCCCGTAGGTATTGATATTCCTCGTTTCATCAAAAACATTGAACGCGGAGAAATACTTGAAGCTGCCAAGACGCTGAAAGAAACCAGTGCCCTGCCTGCTGTTTGCGGTCGTGTTTGCCCGCAGGAAAAACAGTGCGAGTCAAAATGTATCCACCTGAAAATGAAAGAAAAGCCGGTAGCTATCGGCTATCTGGAACGATTCGCCGCTGACTATGAGCGTGAAAGCGGACAAATCTCCATACCGGAGATCAAAGAAAAGAATGGTATTAAGATTGCCGTCATTGGCTCCGGACCTGCCGGACTTTCTTTTGCCGGAGATATGGCTAAATATGGTTACGATGTTACTGTCTTCGAAGCGCTTCACGAGATAGGTGGTGTACTGAAATATGGTATCCCCGAATTCCGTTTACCGAACAAAGTGGTGGATGTGGAGATTGACAATCTTGCCAAGATGGGGGTTAACTTCATTAAAGACTGTATCATAGGTAAGACTATCAGTGTGGAACAGTTGGAAGAAGAAGGTTTCAAAGGTGTATTCGTAGCATCCGGTGCCGGATTGCCTAACTTTATGAATATCCCGGGAGAGAACTCTATCAATATTTTGTCATCCAATGAATACCTGACGCGTGTCAACCTGATGGATGCAGCAAGTGAAGATTCTGATACTCCGGTACCTTTCGGTAAAAATGTAGCCGTTATCGGTGGCGGAAACACAGCTATGGACTCAGTACGTACTGCACGCCGTTTGGGTGCCGAACGTGCTATGATTATATACCGTCGTTCCGAAGAGGAAATGCCTGCACGTATCGAAGAGGTAAAACATGCAAAAGAAGAAGGTGTTGAGTTCCTCACACTGCATAACCCTATCGAATACATTGCCGACGAACTGGGAAAAGTGAAACAAGTCATTCTGCAAAAAATGGAACTTGGCGAACCGGATGCTTCCGGACGCCGTAGCCCTGTAGCAATCCCAGGTGCAACAGAAACTATTGATATAGACCTAGCTATCGTCAGCGTCGGAGTTTCTCCTAATCCGATTGTACCTTCTTCCATTCCGGGACTGGAAATGGGACGCAAAGGCACGATTGCAGTAAATGAGAACATGCAGTCGTCTATTCCGACCATTTATGCCGGTGGTGATATTGTTCGTGGTGGTGCTACTGTTATTCTTGCTATGGGCGACGGACGAAAAGCCGCTGCTGCTATGCATGAGCAACTGAGCAAATAAGCAGAATTTGTCAAGAGCAAGTTTACATAACATTAACAAAGCGGGAAGATTTCGGTCTTTCCGCTTTTCTTTTTCCAAAATAGATGATCTGTTTACTCCGATTACATCATTCATTTGCCCTAAACAGATGGTATGTTTCGAGCGATTACATGGTATATTATGAACCCAAACATAGTATCTTCTGATAAACCCTACATACAGGCACAAAAAAAAGAGGGGCAACTTGCGTCACTCCTCTTACTATCTTCGTTCCCGAAACTAAATCAGGATTACATGGACAAAGATACGGAATCAAACAGCTAAAGTCAAGTTTTTCACCGTTTTTCTTCCCGTTTATTTCACCACTTTGTTCGTTGCCGGATCAGGGAAAATCACCGACGGCTTGAACGATTTGGCTTCTTCAAAATCCATCAAAGCATACGACATAATAATGATGATATCGTCCGGCTGCACCTTACGGGCTGCCGCACCATTCAGACATATTTTGCCCGAACCACGTTCACCTTTAATAATATAGGTTTCAAAACGTTCGCCATTATTGTTGTCGGCTATGTACACTTTTTCACCGGCAATCATATTGGCCGCATCCAGCAAGTCCTCGTCAATCGTAATGCTTCCCATATAATTGAGGTTAGCTTCTGTGACACGAGCGCAATGGATTTTCGACTTCAGCACTTCAATCATCATAAGGTCTGATCTCTCTTTTTAGGTTTATTACTTTTTATACTTAATGTTGTCAATCAAGCGAACCTCACCACAGAATACTGTAATGCAACCTACAGCATACGCCGTATCTTCCCAATTGGCTATTTTCTGCAACGTGTTGCCATCTACCAGTTCGAAGTATTCCAGACGCAAACCGGGAGCGGCTGCAATGGCATCTTCCACAAACTTCTGAGTCTCAGCAACTGTATGAGAAGCCGCAAAGGTACGACTTTCAAATAATGTTTGCGATATTTTTAAAGCATTTTTACGTTCTTCGGCAGATAAACGCGCATTACGACTACTCAGGGCCAGCCCATCCTCTTCACGCATAATGGGACATCCCACAATTTCCAACGAATAATTCATCTGGCGCACCATCTCACGAATGATAGCCAACTGCTGGAAATCTTTCTCTCCGAAGTAAGCACGGTCCGGCTTCACTGCATCAAACAGCTTGCTCACAATCTGACAAACACCATTGAAGTGTCCCGGACGAAACGCACCTTCCATCACTGTATCCAACGGCGCATAGCTAAACTGGCGCATATCTGGTTCGGGATACATCTCCGCAACCGAAGGAGCGAATACAAACGCAGCACCGCAAGCTTCCAACAAAACACAATCGGCATCCAGCGTACGGGGATATTTCTCTAAATCGTTCTTGTCGTTAAACTGTGTCGGGTTTACAAAAACACTCACTACCGCAGCATCATTCTCTGCAACACAACGTTTCACCAATGACGCATGACCGGCATGTAGGGCACCCATTGTAGGCACCAATCCTACCTTTTTACCTTGGGCCCGTAAAGCCGAAAGTTCGGCCTGCAAGTCCTTGATAGTATGTACTATTTCCATTTTTATAGGTTATATAATAACTTAGTTGTTCGCAAAAGCGGTGCAAAATAAACTATTATTTAGCATATAAAGAAGAAATATCGCAAATTAATGCAAAAGTTCTGCTTGAGCAGCACTCCTCTTTGAGACAAAGCATCACTGATTAACAAGCAGTTAACAATTCATAAGGAATTATAGAGTCGCCTTATTTGCTCAAGTGCCCGATTTTTTTTATATCTTTGCAGAATAATTGAGAACATTGTTATTATGACAAAGGCGAATAAGGTTTTATTTATTACCCAAGAGATTACTCCTTACGTACCAGAATCCGAAATGTCCCTTGTAGGCAGAAACCTACCTCAAGCAATCCAGGAAAAAGGCAGAGAAATTAGAACATTCATGCCTAAATGGGGGAATATCAACGAGCGCAGAAACCAATTGCACGAAGTGATACGCCTCTCCGGTATGAATCTGATTATTGATGATACCGACCACCCCCTTATTATTAAAGTTGCTTCCATTCAATCTGCCCGCATGCAGGTATATTTCATCGACAACGATGATTATTTCCAGAATCGATTGCAGACTGCTGATGAGAATGGCGTGGAATATGGAGACAATGACAGCCGTGCTATATTTTATGCACGCGGGGTATTAGAGACGGTAAAGAAATTACGCTGGTGTCCGGATATCATCCATTGTCATGGCTGGATGACTGCCTTAGCTCCTTTGTATATCAAGAAAGCATATAAGGACGAGCCTTCATTCCGTGACGCTAAAGTAGTATTCTCCGTTTTTGAGGATGATTTCAAAGAATCATTCAATGCTGATTTTGTAAACAGATTGGTATTGAAAGGCGTTACTAAAAAAGATGTGGCTCATCTGAAAACTCCCGTAGACTATGCTACGCTGTGTAAACTGGCCATCGATTATTCGGATGGTGTAATTCAGCAAAGTGAAAATGTCAACGAAGAGGTAATGGAATATGCCCGTCAAGCAGGAAAACCGATTTTAGAATATCAAACTCCCGAAACATTTGCCGATGCTTGTAATGAGTTCTACGACAAAGTGTGGGAAACAGAACAAAAATAAACAAGATAACAAAGAAAACTATGAAAGTTAAGTACTTAGGAGCATTGCTTTTAGCGGCAACCCTTACTTTCTTTGGTTGCGATGACAATACAGGAACGTTAGGAATAGGAATGTTACCCGGATCTGACGGTATTAGCGCACATACGACAACATTCAATGTGACTACACGTTCTGTGGTTGCTGATTCTGTATTTGCAAAAACCAGTACTGGATATGTAGGTCGTTTTACAGATCCTCAATTCGGATATTACGAAGCCAGCTTCCTTACTGAATTGAACTGTATAGATGATTTCAGTTTTCCTGAAAAGTATGATTTTGATAAAAAAACGGGTATTTTGACTGATGATACAGTAGCAGACGTACGTTTAGTTGTTTTCTACTCTACATGGTTCGGTGACTCTCTGAATGCCTGCCGTATGAGTGCATATGAATTGGACAAAAAATTAGAGCGTAACCGTTATACCAATATCAAGCCGACAGATTATTATGACTGGCTGAATCCTACAAAGTCATTATTGGGTCGCAGAGCCTATACAGCTTATGATACAAGCGTAACGGATGAAGAAAGGAACGAAACCGATAGTAATGGTAACAAAACATACTATCCAAGTGTTATTTTTACACTCGACAAGGACAAATTTGGAAATGATTGGCTTGACCTTTGCCAGAGTCATCCCGAGTATTTCAAGAACTCCGATGCTTTCATTGAAAATGTATTCAAAGGTGTATACATAAAAAGCGATTATGGAGACGGAACAGTACTCTACGTAGACCGCGTAGACTTACAAATGAAATATCAGTACTATGTATTGAATGATACTACCAGAGTACCTTATAAACGTAAACAGGAAGGTTTCGAAGGACAGGACTCTACTGCTTACAGATGGCAAACAGAATTTGCTTCTACAAAAGAAGTTATTCAAGCGAATCAATTCCTCAATTCTGATAAAATTGCAGAGCTTGCCAAGATAGAAGATTGGACATACATCAAATCTCCTGCCGGAATTTTCACAGAAGCGATTTTACCATATGATGAAATCTATGAAAAGTTATCTAACGATACACTCAATGCCGTAAAACTGACTTTCACTAATTATAATGAAAAAAGTGATTATGAATTCAGTATGAGTGCTCCAAATGAGGTTTTATTGTTACGTAAAGTAGATTTCAAGAGTTTCTTTGAAGAGAACAAGTTACCGGACAATATCACTTCCTTTACAGTGGCACATAATAATGTAACAACTAACCAATATACATTTAATAATATTGCCCGTTTGGTTACAACCTGTATCAAAGGAAAGGATGCTGCAAAGAAAAAAGCAAAAGAAGAAGCTGGCAGTACCTGGACTGACAAGAAGGATAAACAATGGGAAGAAGACTGGAAAACAGTATACCTGATCCCTGTTACAATCAGTTACGATACAAGTAACAACACTAAAACAATGACTGGTATCCAGAATGATTTGAGACCAGGATACGCCAAACTGAAAGGTGGTCCGGCTAAAGAAGGTGACAAAGTTAAGAATCCACTAAAGTTGGAGGTAACTTACACCACATTTAATAAGTAAGCTTTTCCTAAAAAGTATATCAACAAAAAAGCCTTTCGTTCATTTGAACGGAAGGCTTTTTTGTTGATATACTCTAAAAGAAGTGACTACTTAGCAACTTCTTTCTTAGTCACTTTCTTTGTCGCTGGTTTCTTTGCTGCCGGGGCTTTAGTTTTAGCTGTTGTTGCTTTGACAGCCTTTACCGGAGCAGCTTTCCCTTTTTCCAACTTAGTCTGTAATTGTTCTAATTCTTTATGCAATTCATCAATTTCATCACCTTGATTCTTAATAGTCGTCAACAAGGCATTCAGTTCCTCATTGTCTATATCCATTGGATAAAGCGACTCTACCCGTTTGATGAAATCACCCAAAACATTCATATAGTTGGTGAAAGCATCATACGGAGATTCATAAATACCCCTATTCAAACCTACACCACTATTTTTCGTAGTCATAAAGCGGAAGTTATTACTTGCCTGCAAATAATCCCAATCCTGCTTGATACGACGGTCATCAGACAAATGGATACGTTCAGCAATGCTATATAGCTTATTGAAAGCTTCGCGTTGCATACTGTTACCCAACCAGCAACTGGTGTCTCTTTCCTCATCAACCCAAGACATAGGATATGGCACATCCAGTTGGGATACCGATTTCAATTTACTGATAATCTCTGTTGGCGTAGAGAATGTAATACCTTTATCTTTTGCACAAGCAGGCAACGCCTTCAGGAATTCCAAGATATTGGATGAAAGTGGCTGGGACATTCCCAAAGCACTCAGTTCCATAAAGATATTGATAACCTGTTCTTCCTGTGGCAAAGCATCAATCCAGCCAATATATTTATCTGCAAACAACGGATACTCACTCCATTCCGAGTTAGAAAAACGCAAACTTATATCATCTGAAAGTTTAAAATCACGCAGCAACAATTTCAGGTTGGGATTATGACTGCAATGATATACATAGTGCGGGCTCTTCCAGCCCAAAACATGTTTGGCACCTTCAGTCAACATGCCTTTAAAGCCCATACTTGCTACCAGTCCTCCTATTTCATCAGAATAAATCAAGCTGGAATTACGGAATACCTTCGGTGACTTACCGAACATTTGCTTCATCTTAGCGCACTGACGCTTTACTTCTTCTTTAAAACAATCCTCGTTTGCCAAAGAAGAAAGCCCATGGGAATAAGGCTCGGCAAGGAATTCACAACATCCTGTGTCATTCAACTGATGTAGCAGATCAATGACAGCCGGCGCATGAATTTCCAACTGTTCCAAAGCCACACCGGAAATGGATAAAGCTACCTTAAATGCACCTCCGGAATTCTTTGCCATGTCAATGAGCGCACTCAATGCAGGAATATAGGAACGTTCGGCAACTTCGTTGATACTATATTCGTTGGCATAATCATCATAGTAATAATGATTCGTACCTATATCAAAGAAACGATAGCGTTTCAGGTGAATGATTTGATGAATCTCAAAATAAAGACAGATGGTTCTCATATCTATATTGTTTTATTGTTATCTATTATATTGTTTAATGACCTCTTCGTAGATGCGGCGCACTTTCAATCCCACATCTTCCCACTTAATGGCATCCACTTCCTTCTTACCTTCATCACGTAAGTATTCATAAAGGGCAGGATAAGTACAGATAGCATAAATCGCATCTGCCATAGCGTGGATATCCCAATAATCGGTCTTAATACATTTCTCCAAAATCTCGGCACAACCGGATTGTTTAGAGATAATGGTAGGTACACTACACTGCATAGCTTCCAAAGGAGAAATACCAAATGGTTCCGAAACAGAGGGCATGATATACACATCACTTGCCTTCAGCATTTCATACACTTGACTTCCTTTCATGAAACCGGGGAAATGGAAGCGGTCGGCAATACCGCGTTCAGCTACCAAACGAATCATCTGGTTCATCATATCACCATTACCCGCCATTACGAAACGGATGTTACGAGTACGGTGTAATACCATTGCAGCAGCTTCTACGAAATACTCAGGTCCTTTTTGCATAGTAATACGACCTAAGAAAGTCACCACCTTTTCATTCGGTTTCTTCTGCGGTACAATATCCTGTATTTCCTGCGGAAGCGGAGAAACTGCATTATGTACGGTAGATACCTTGCGTGGATCCTGGAAATACTTATGAATAACCGTTTGGCGAGTCAGCTCGCTCACACACATAATGTGATCGGCATGATCCATTCCATTCTTTTCAATGGCATATACAGTGGGATTCACATTACCACGGCTACGGTCGAAGTCAGTGGCATGCACATGGATTACTAACGGTTTGCCTGATACTTGTTTGGCATGAATACCTGCAGGATACGTCAACCAGTCGTGTGAGTGGATGATCTCAAACTCCTGTTGACGTGCCACCACACCGGCCACAATAGAATAGTTATTGATCTCTTCGTGTAAGTTGGCCGGATAACGGCCGGAAAATTCGATACAACCGAGATCATTGGTATGCAAATAATTAAAATCGGCATAAATATGATCACGTAAATCATAATAGAGCTGGGGATTCATATAAGAACCTACACGTCCCTGAACATAATCCCAGTTTACATCACGCCACACTACCGGAGTGCTATTCATGCCTATGATACGCAAGAAGCTCTGGTCTTCATCGCCCCACGGCCTTGGAATACAGAAAGTAATTTCCATATCTTCCTGCTGGGACATTCCCTTCGTCAGACCGTAGCTGGCAGTTCCCAAGCCACCTAAGATATGCGGGGGGAACTCCCATCCAAACATTAAAACTTTCATTTTCGTTCCTCCTCTT
>ERZ791631.1716-NODE-1716-length-11685-cov-3.197163_pt1 | contig 11685 bp, 23 predicted proteins | sample MGYA00509961_ERZ791631 | MGnify/ENA primary metagenome ERZ791631 (study PRJEB30046, sample SAMN00715248) | human gut metagenome | study: EMG produced TPA metagenomics assembly of the A metagenome-wide association study of gut microbiota in type 2... | reverse complement strand
CCGAGGAATACAAGGCGTTAAGCAAGCCCGAAGCTAAAGCAATACGCAAGCGCATTGCGAGCCTAAACCGCAAAATTGCACGTGCTAACAAGGCTTTGGGGTTGGTACCCGTTGCCGAAATGCACCCGGCACTACAAACGTATAACCCCGGCGTTGTGGTTGCGGAAACCGCCCCGGAAACCGTTGAAACAACCGCTTTAGTACCCGTGCAGGCTTAACCGCCTGCACACGGCAAATCCAATGTTTAACCCCTAAAAACAAGCAATTATGAATTACACGGTATTTTGCGCAATGTGCGCCGCACAAATAAAGGTTTACGAAACACAAGTTGAAATATTAAACGTTGCCAAACAGGAAATAAAAGCAAGTTTTAACGGCAAGGTATTAAACGCACGTTTGCTGAAAGCCATAGATGGCGAGATAAAGCGTGTGCATCCTACCCAAAATATAATAGTACGATTAGATTGGGGTAATTATAACGGCGTTGCGCTTACAGTTTATGACGGCGAAAACCGTGCCTACCGTGCTAGCAGCCCCGACCGCAACGGTTACTACACAACGGGGTACGTTATTGACGACACGGCAAAAGCCATTATAGCCATAGATAAGGACACGCAACGTGTAAACGCCCCCGCAACCGTGGAAAACATTACCACCACGCAATTACAACTATTAGACAAGGTTGACGAAGTGCGGCGGGATATGCGCCAATATGACGAAGTACGGCAAGCCGCCGCCAAATTGCAAGCCGAAATAAGCAACTTTAGAAAACAATATAGTTACCGTTTGCGTACCTACGTGCCCGGTTGTAACCTGTAAATTAACCCTATTTCCCACACCCAAAATACAAAAGCCATGTTACACAAGAACCAAACCTTAACCGTTACCGTGTACGGCAAGAAAGTACAGGTAAAGCAAGTGAACAAAACCGTTGCAAAACGATTGTACAACGCCGGGCATGAAATACACTTGTTACCGTGCCGAGTGAACATAAATACTTCGTGGGGTTTATTGTACACGACGAATGCAAAGGAATGCGATAACGTGCCGTTTGATAGCATGGTGAACGCATTCACGAGCTACAATTGCAACACGCAATTAGGAAGGTACCCGCATTATTACGCCGTGACAAACTTGTTGTAGCCCCTATTTCGGTTCCCCATGATACAAACCGGGTGCGCTGTATAACGCACCCTTTACCCGTGTTTAGGGCTCATGTGGTCTACCACTTTAGCCCCGTACAGGCTTAGTTCCCGTAACCATTTGGCACGGGCACGCACGCCGTCCGGCACGTTGGCGGTGGTGGTTACCACGGTGTAAGTGTTCCCGTCGGCGTGCAAAACGGGGGGTTCAATCGTTCCCGTGTTTTGCAACATACTTAGCCTAATCCGGTTTGCGGGGCTGTTAGGCACGCTTAAAATTGCTCTACATAACATATTGTTACCTTGTTTAGTTACTACATTTGTACCCGTGTAACGTTGTGCACGGGCTAAAAGTTACAATTTCCCGTCCCTAAAATGGGGTCTGTTTTAGGCTCGTGTTGGCATTATTTACGTTTAGCCATACACAAGTATTACCGTTAGGGGCTAAATGGCTGTACGGGGCTAAAACATGGCAATTTACCCGCTTCCAATACCTAAATTACAACCCCGGTACCGCAAGTCGCTCCGGTTGAATACATATCGCTAACCGATTTTGCTAATGTTTTATTGCAAAGTTCATTGTTATACCGTTTATTTGCCCTATATTTGTAGTGTTAAACAAACAATAACCGCCCACAGGGGCACAAAAACTAAAACACATGAAAGGTAAACCAACAAGTACAATCGACCCCCAAAATTTTGTAGAATTGGAACATGGCAATTACCGTGTTGCGACCGTAATACAAGTTGAAACCGATAAAGTGGTAGTAAAGTGCCATTTTGATAATATTAAATTAGCACTTTATCCCAATGCACCCCACCATAAAAGTATAAAGGAACTCGTCGTTGGTAAAGTGTGCCGGGTGTATAGAATGTCGTTCGATTCTTGTATTTTAATAGATGTAAAAGAATAACCCCATGTACACGAAAGAAATTACATTACAGGAAGCCCAACCGGGCACACGTTATCATCTAGTTGGTGATATTGCTAACGGTTACCGTAACGGCGAACCCGTTACAAGCCACGAGGAAGTAACCCGTAAAATTACCCGCATAACGGAAACGCACGTTATATGCGAATGCGGGCGGCGTTTTATTATAAACTCTAATTTGCATATTTATGCGTAGTTTATTACAGATAACAACGGGGAGCGGCACGTGCGCCGCCGCCCTGTTATACGGGCTTTACACTAGCGAAACCTCTCCTTTGCTGTGCGTGCTTACAAGTGTTGCGCTACCCGTTGCACTTTACGTGGAATACAAGCTATTAACCCTTATACCCAAACGAAAATGACAACGCAATACATTGTAAACCATTTTAAGAGAAAAGGCTATTATATAGCACTATGCCTGAATACAGGTGGTAAAGTAATAGTGAAAACCGGACGTGAAACAAAACTGTTTAACAGTTACGCCGCCGCACACAAGTATTATTTCGGTTATTAACCCTTAACGTTAAAACAATGGTAACACAAAACACGCCTATTTCCGCTCCCCAAAATACAACCCCCGCCGGGGCGCAAGCCTTGTTAGGAATGGCATTTATACAAACCGCCGCCGAATTAGTGGTAGAAACGCCTGTTACCTTTGAATGGGTAGACATCAATAATTTTACCCTAACATATACCGGGGAACACCCCCAGAAAACCGCCCGTTTGTTAGAAATAATTAATGTAGACGGGCGTGTGTTTGCCAAAGGGCATTATAACACGGAACTTGATGCAACCTGTATAGTAGTAACCATAAAACAAGAACAAAATGAAAACCTACACTACCATTTTAGAAGCCACGACCAATAAAGAAGCCATATTGTTTGCGATGGAGTATGATTTTAGTGAAGAAGAAATAGGAGAAAGCCCCGTTGACCCGCAAGATTTACGCTTTGTTGGCACCGTGAACGGCGTAAATGTTTATTACAACGTGATAGCCGACTACCACTTTTTCACGCCCGCAAATGTTTAGTTCCCATCCCTAAAATACGAAACCATGAAACTATTACAAGTAAAACCGAAAAACTTCGTTACAATGTACGCCATACAGTATAACGGAAAGAACCTTGAAGAACTGCAAGAATGGGTAAAGAATTTTGAACCCAACTTTACCACGGTAGAAATAGACTGCGACCCCCATTTTCCTAACCCCGATTTAGTTTTAACGGATATAAATAAAGATGAATACGATATATTCGTGGGTGATTGGTTAATGGTTGAAGTGCATTCAAACAATTTGCTAAAATGGCAAGTAATCAGTAATTTTGAATTTAATAAAGAAATGGAAGTGGTTAAATAATCTATTTCTGGTCACTAAAATAGGAATTTATTGTTTGGTTTGTTTTACATAGTGTTTGCACCGGGGTATATACCCCGGTGTTTTTGTTGTTGGTAGTGGTATGGTGCAACCGCCGCAACCTCTATTTCCCTTCCCCAATTTAGTATCCCCGTTTTGTTTACCGATTGTTAGCCCGTTTAAAGCACTTTAACAGGTGGGTAATGTTGGGGTATTACCACGGCATAATAATCCCTTAAAACGCCTTATTTCCGGTCGCCAAAATGGCAACCATAATAAAACCGCCCCCGACATGGGAGCGGCAAGAAATATTAATTATCTAATAAATATGAAAACAGTACGGAATTATACGGTGGGGATGCCCAATAGTTTCATTCTTTCGTGCAATATTGTTAGGTATTGTTTCATGTGTTGCTGTTGAGCAACCATTAATTCAAGCTGTGTAGGGTCTAATTTCGTGTCCTCGGTTAGGAACGTTTTGTCTAAAAACTGTGTGAGTTTTGTTAGCTTGATGTTTAGCTCCCGTTCCTCTACTTGTAACCGTTCTTTGAAAGTGGTAGGTTCTAGTTCTTGAACTCTATCTGTGGATTCTAAGATGAGTAAAATATACGTGCTAGTACAAGCCTGTATTTCCCATCCCGTGTTTAGCAACTCTTGTATGTGGTTCACCTGTTCATAATTTGGAGAACTACTAATACTAATAACCTTTACTTGCTTCATGCGTCTTTTCTATTTTCTGTAATACCTCGTGCACGTCCATAATTTTGTCGGCTAAATCGAGGCGTTTATTGTTAATAATGTCCCTTATTTCCTCCAACAATAGGAGCGGGTCAACGTCACTAACGGTGTACAATGCGGGCACGCCATCCCGGCTAATGGCGTCCCGTTGTATGGTTACACCCACGTGTAACACGGGGGAATCGGCGTAACGTTTTCTGATTAATTCTTCTATCACTGAAGGTATTGGGATTTGCATTTTGCTCATCACGAATTTGGTTTGTTCTTTCGCCACGGTATTCATCCCCTCGTTATTTAATTTTCACTACCTTGTACATCGCTCTCTTGGGGAAATTCACTTGCATACGCTCCGTCGGTATGTTTAACACGGGTACGTCTGGATTGTAACTTATGAATATTTCTATCGCTGTCAGGTCAGCCCCACAAAACACTCCCCACGTGTGGTCATTTTTATCTTTGTCTATCTCTTCTTGGTACTCCCTTAAATCGTTCGGCATAACCTTGTAAGCATCTGGATTTGGCGGGCACACGAAGGACACGAGGTATTTCTGCCCGCACACGGCTATTTCCTTGGTAGGGAACGCCATCATGTCAGTAATGGCTTCAAGAAAACGTTTCCTAAAGTCTAAACGTTTACGCCTTTGGTACACGTGTAACGTTACCCATAACACGAGCAACGTGCCTAAAATGGTCAATAAAATTGTTTCTGTCATAATTCTACTATATTTAATTGTTAATTACTATGCCATGTATATACGCACTTATATCTCCTCGGTTAGTATCTCCTTATACCTTTTGTCTTCAGCGAGGCGTTCCCACAACAATTGTTTCGCCCTGTGTAGCGAGGCTTTAACGGTGCCCAAGGGCACGTCTAACTCATCGGCTATCTCATCATAGGCGAACCCGTCTATGTACCGTAGGTGAACCATAGTGTAGAAAGGTTCCGGCAATTGTGCGATAACACCTCGCACTAAATCGACACGTTGTCTTTGTATGGCAGCATCCGCCGGGGTACGGTCAGGGTCAGGAATAACGAGCATCGGGCGGTCTTCCCTATCGGGATCGTCCTGTTCTATGCGGCACATCACTACCCGCCCGTGCTTGCGTTTATAATCTATCGCACAGTTTACCCCTATGCGGAATAACCATGTACTAAAGGCGAAATCCGTAGTGTAACGTTTCAGGTTTAGAAAGGCTCTACTAAAAGATTCCATGAGTAAATCGTTGGCGGTTTCCTCATCCCTCACAATTTGTAAAATTGAATACTTCAAGGAATAGCGGTATTTATTGAATAGTTTTTCGTATGCCTTTTGGCTCCCATCGAGTGCCTCTTTTACTAGGGCGGCATCCAACTCTTTAGCATCCATATATTTTATAGTGTTTAGCGTTTATTGCGCAAATGTAGTGTTTACTTTGTAAACGGCAAAGAAAATAGGGATTAATCTTCGTCATCTTCCCCGTAAGAATTTTCTTCGCTTCCTATTTGCTTGTGGAACGTGGCATCCGTCATCATTTTAGTCATGGCACTCACCGCCATCATTTCTTCCCATAAATCTTTCTTACTCTTCTTTTCTTCCCACATTTTATCGAAATCCTCATCAGTTTTACACGGGTAGAGTTTATGTTTTTCAAGATACCCACTGTAAAATATTTCACGCATTCGGCGGCGTTCCTTCAGATAGTTTTGCCTGTGCCATTCGAAGAAGATATTAAATTCTATGTATTCGGTAGGAGTGAACGACACCTGAATGTCACGACCGTTCTTTGCTTGGTACACCTTTACTTCGTTACGAAATCTGTCATCAACCCCGTACAGGTGGGTGAACACTTGTAAGAATAATTTGTAAACGGAAGTACGAACGTGGAAATGATATACCCGACGGGCTTCACCTTCGTTTAACTCTTCTAGTGTGATGCCGTACCGGGCACATAACCTCTCTAAAAGTTGTTGGGCGGCTTCCTTTTCACCGCTCACGCCCTGTTCCGCTAGGGCTTTCACTTTCTTTATCTTCAATAAGATAGCTTTATCTTGTGTTGCCATAGGAATTCATTGTTTGTTTATTCTGAAATAGGCGTATTCACTCGCCAATCCACCCTTTATAATTCTTCTAACAATAACGTTGTTAGCTTCGCCTTCTGGACAATTGGGGTTGCTACTAGCGAATAAGAAGGTTGCGCCTTCCGGCACGTCAGTACAATAAAATAGAATTATTTTCACGCCGTTACCATCCACGTATTCATACGGATTGGAGATTGGAACCTGCGGGGTGTGAATGTAGGGTTTTACCCCGGTACTAAATTTAAATTCTTGTAAGTGTTCGTTCTGTGTTTCCATCTTGTTTAGTTTTTATTGTTTATGCAAATGTAAGCATTATATTTAAAACCACAAGGAAACATCCGTAAAAATGCGTGCCGAATGTTATTCACCCGGCACGCTCACTAAACTATAAACTATATGAAAACTACAAACTTCACGCTACATTTTGTTTCTCATGCTGTAAATCTTTTACGTTCATATAAACCATGTAGGGACACTCGTCACGCAAGCCAATCAGGCTCACACCCCGGTAATGTATCTCTATTAATTCAGCGTCGTACCCCGGTATTTCCCAAATCATTAGGGGTTTATCGGGTTCGTTAGGGAACCACGCTTCGATGTCTGTTGGCGTGGTGGGTTTGTGTTGAGGCTTAACCACCCTCAACTCCTCTTCCGTACATTCTAACCGGGTCATTATAAATTGCATCGCTTCCGGATAACAAACGATATCTCCTTTCACTAGGTCTTCAATCTCTTCTTGAGCAAAAATCTTTAAGTCTAACATAATTCTGGATTTCTTATATATTGTTTAACTGTGTTATATCATACGTGGATTAGGGAGGATAGTTAGTCCGTTTTCCCTAGGTTTGCAAAATAGTTCTTTAAAGAATGCTTCCATGGTGACAGCCATTTCCACTGTCTGTTGCCTTCCGGCTTTCTTACCCGTGGCTAAATTTTCACACGTGAGTACGAGCGGGCAACGCCCATCATAATCCACGATTGAAACGTATTGTGAACAGAATACTCCATCACGTTGCATGGTAAAGAAAACCCGGTAATGCCCCGCACTATGAGGATGATAAAGCGTGATTGAAATTTTCCAACCTCTTTCTGGAAGAGAACCACCCATGTACATGATATTACCGTGGAATTCACCGCTAATTGGCTCAATACCGTACATGGTATATTCTGTATTCTTATAGGGAACTTTAATCGAGCATTCCATTATCTACTAAATTTTGGTGTAACATTTGCGATAATCTTTTCTCTCTATCAGTTTGGGGGCGTTCGTAGGTAACACCACCTTTGTAAACATTCCCTTCACACCAAAACTTCCAACCCCACGTTATTGAATAACCAATTTCCTTTCGACATCTTTTATCAAGCGTCACGAAAGTATATTTCGACCCCGCTTCCCGGAAAACTTTTAAAGTTACAACTTCTTTACCTTTACGACCTCGATAAAGGTGAATTACAGCAGATGTAGGAATGGAATTAATACGTGTTAATGTCCACTGTGTTTTATCAGTTACGTTTACGATAATTTGTTCTGGAGTTTTCATTGTCTTATTGTTTATTAGTTTGTATTGCAAATGTAGGGCAAATATTTTAGGTGCACAAGATATTGCGGATATTTTATTATTCAAAAAGAGGATGAGTCGGTTGACTCATCCATGACAAACAATAAACCCTAAAACTATTATGTGGTAAACACAATACTAATACGTGGGGTGAAAATATTTTGTTACAAGGTTACAAACTTTATTTTGTCAACACCGTATATTATTTGTTTATAAACAATCTAATCATTTTAATTATGAGTATTAATACCGGATTAACTCCTGAAGAACTTGAAAGGAGTGCCAAATTATTGAATGGTTTACTCGCTGACCATTTTACCTTGATGCTCAAGACGTGGCAGTTCCATTGGAACGTGGTAGGAGAATCGTTTGGTTCATACCATGAAGCCATGTTGAAGTTATACGAGGCGGAAATCGAACGAGTTGACGACGTGGCTGAACGTGTACGGGCTTTGGGTCACCGCCCGTTAGGAAGTATGGAAGCCATGTTAAGCCATAACCATATTCCAGAATTTTCCATGACGGAAGCCGTTCCACAGGAAATTGATATGTGGAAACACATTAGGGATGACTGGGACAGAATGGTGCGTGTTATTCGTGATATTCACGCTCAGATTCCTGAAAATGATTTGGCTACCCTGAATTTTCTGGAAGACATGATAGAATCCATGGAAAAAGAAGCGTGGATGAATCGTTCCTACAACGTTACCCCGGCGGGCAACTAACAAAAGAGGGGGCTTTCGCCCCCTTTATTCTTCGCTATCTTCTGGTTTCTTACCCTTCTTCTTTTCCTCCTGTTCCCGCTTCTTCTTTTCCCTTCGCATTTTGCGCTGTCGTGCAGCCTCTTTTTTGCGACGGGCTTCATCCTTCAGTATGTTTACTTCACCCTCTTCCTTTGCTTGCTTGTGACGAGCGATAGACTCCCCTATCGCCCCTTTTATGTACATACCTTTTTGTTGGCGGTACTTTTTATTAAGGTTATAGTCAATAGGGAACTCGTCTTTCGGTTCTTCTACGGTCTGATCGGTTGGTTTTAACACAACGCCCTCGGTAAGCACGTTCAAGCCCGTGTCATCGGGCGTGACCGGATTAGCCCTGTCATCTTCCACCCGTTTGGCTTCCTTAATGGCTTTCAACCGTTGAAGCATTTGTTTACGGCGTTCTTCAGCCGTCATGGCTTTGGCTTCTTCCTTCTCCTCCGTCACGTCAGTAATAGGAGTGAATTCATCTATGAACTTCTGAGAAGCGGTTTCTATCTTACCCCAATCGTAACTACGTATAAGGGCACTCGGTAATTCAACCGTGGTTCCATCCATGACGTTACCGTTGAATCCGTTAAATTGCTTGTACCAACTGTTAGCCAACTGCCCTATAAGCACGGCGGGGTTAAGCCCGGCTTTTGCCGCCGTTAACCCTATTACAAGGGCGTTAACGGATAGTTGTGCCATAGCGGAGTTAATGTTACCTTCGGCGTGTAGAGTGGCATTGATGTCTATTCGACCGTCAACGGTCATCTTGATTTCGTTACCCTTGACTTCCTTACGTGCCTGTTCGATGATACGAATGATAAGGTTAGCGAGTTCGGTGTTTCCACCCCCTTGTGCCTTATTCTTCAATTCAGCATCTATTAGCAACTTGTTAAGCACTTCCAAACGTCCGGTTTCCGTTGCTATACGAAAATCTTTGTTTTGTAGGATGTATTCAGCACGACGGCGACTGATTAAATCACGGTTGTCAACGTAAAACTTCTTAAGTTCTTCTTCTGGAATCTTGATGCGGTACTCCTTACCCATCACTTTGGCAACGTCATTCACCGTGTAGAACTTACCAAACAATTCCAGAATCGTACCCGTGTAATCCACGATGTTACGTGCTCGGTGGGTTTTCTTTCCTAACGCCTTGTTTAATTCCAAGACGGCGTTTTGATACGCCCGGTCTAACCGCAGGTATGCCAAACGTTTTCCATTCGCCTTGCGTACCGCTTCCAAATCTCCACCGTGCGTTTTCACGTAGGCACTAACGTTTACCGTTTGTTGGAAGTCTATCTCAATGGTACGTTCATCATCGAGACCTTCATTGATTAGGAGGGTAAAGTAACGCTCCTCACTGAGATCACGTTTCTCTTTCGCCCATTCGCTAGCCAAATAAAGGTCTTTAATCATATCGGTTGACTCCAGAATGTAATCTGGAGCATCCCGCATGATCCGGTCTTTATCCTCTTGGGTACATACCCTCTTTTCCTTTGTTTCTGCCATATTATTTCATACAGTATATTCCGCAATTCATTAATTGAGTTACCACTTTCCATTCGGGTTCCCCATCCATTTGATATAACATCCGTATCTCTTTATCAACCTCACGGGTCGCTATTATTTCCCTTTCGGGTGTTCGAAGGAACGGTTGAGTATTCCTATACTTCATATTACCGAAAGGGTACACCAACGACGTGTGTAACACGCCATTCTGACACCAAATATTAAAAGAATACTGCGAATATTTCATTAACCGTATTTTATCTGAGAACTCGTCTATTCGTATATCCTTTAATTTACGTTCCAAAGCGTTGATGAAGAATTCTGAAGGAACCCCGTTAGAAGGGTGTCTTAACAAATACCGTTTCACACGTTTACACCGCCACCGTCTACGATTCTTTTTACAATAAATAACTATATATCCGATAAGTGCAACCAGACCGAATCCGAGTAAATTGTACATTAAATTATTCATGGCGTATTGTATTGTGCCCCGCCGGAACGGGGCTGATGAAAACTATTTCTTCTTACCCTTCTTTTTAGGGGTGGGTTCTGGCTGTTCTTCAGGTTCCTCAGTGCCCGGATTCACGATTACTTCAACGAGTTTGGTTTCCTCTATCTTGTTAATGTCGGCACCACACGCCCATCCATCAATGTAATGTTGAACGTTTTCCGTGGCTTCCTCAATGGTGTTGGCATCCACCAAAATGTAATAGGAGGTCTTGATGTCTTTTCCGCTATCGGAAGTTTCAATGGTTGTAACCTTGGATTTGTACAAAATGTTACCCGTGCCTTCCACACTTATATCGGTGATCTTACTTTGGGTAATCTTTACTATTTTGATATCTTCTCCCGGAAAATGCTCAGCCATGTGGGCGAGGGCTTTCATTTCTACTTCTGAATAGTTTTCCCCCTGAAACAAACGGGTTTCCTTGATTGTCTTGTATCTGTTACTCTCGGTAACGGTTAATCTTTTTGTCCTTACTTCAAAATTTAGCATAATCTTTTTGTTTAGTATTCGCCATCTTCATCTTTGTTTTTGGCGAATAGGGTTAAATCTTCTAATACCACGTACCACCATTCTTTACGAGTCGCCACCTTGAATCGGGTGGGGAACTCTGAAAACCGTGGGTAGCATTCTTTTACTACTACCAACGTGTTTTCAGGAAAGTGGTGTCCGCTTTCGTTGTGGCGGATACGACAAATGTCTCCCGGTCCGATTTGTTTTTGGCTCATGACTTCTTGTCTTTAGGCGGCTCAGCCATAACGCACGAAGTATTTAGGAACTGTATGGCAACGCTCACGGCGTTCTGCAACGCAAGGCGTGTAACCTTAACGGGGTCAATTACCCCAATCTCAAACAAATCCACGATGCACATGGAAGAAAAGTCAATCCCCTTGCGCCACTCACTTCCGATTTTGGTTTCTATTACCGCTTCGTATTTATCAGGGTTTACCCCGGCATTCATGCACAATTGACGGAAAGGCGCACGTAAAGCCCCGATTACCACTTCAATTCCCACACGTTCATCCTCCGTGGTATTGGTTGTCCAACCTGTTAGATATTGCGCTGCCTGATACGGCATCATACCTCCACCCAGCACGTAGCCCTCGTCAATGGCTGCACGTGTGGCGGCTATGGCATCGTC
>ERZ791631.1701-NODE-1701-length-11754-cov-3.012822_pt1 | contig 11754 bp, 5 predicted proteins | sample MGYA00509961_ERZ791631 | MGnify/ENA primary metagenome ERZ791631 (study PRJEB30046, sample SAMN00715248) | human gut metagenome | study: EMG produced TPA metagenomics assembly of the A metagenome-wide association study of gut microbiota in type 2... | reverse complement strand
AAATGGTTGGTACAATCCGGTTAACTTCGCAAGATGGGCCGATCCTTCTTATTCTCCTTATACCTATACTATTGATGACAATGGTAAAATTCATTGGGGAAAACCGTGGACGATAAATAATGAAATGGGAGGTTTGATAAACTGTTCCCGTGTTATGGAAATGCAACCACAAGTACAGAAAACAACCCGAATCATGGGTAATACCTTTATTCAGTTGACTCCGCTTAAAGGCTTAACTGTCCGGGCTCAACAATCGGCAGATGCTTATGACTACCGTTCAACATTGAAGGCTTATCCGGACCCTCTGAATGAAATGAATAAAAATGTCGGTAATGTAAGAGAAGCTTTCCAACGCTTTTACTCATTTACTTTTACCAATACAGCCGAATATAAATTCGATATACAGAACGATCATCACCTTAGCTTCTTAATCGGACAAGAATCTATCATTCAAAAAGATGAGGCATTTAATGCCCGTACTCAGGGACATTCCGACAGCCGCTTGATGTTGCTTTCTGCCAGCCAGACTCCATATGCAACAGATCCTTTCGGTTCTTCATTGACAGAGACCGTATTCAACTCTTACTTTGCAAGATTCAACTACGACTTCATGAACAAATACTACTTTGATGCTTCTGTCCGCCGGGACGGTTCTTCTCTTTTCCCGAAAGATGAACGTTGGGGTACATTCTATTCAGTGGGAGCCATGTGGAATATGAAGAAAGAAGCGTTCCTGGAGAATGTCGATCTGATTGATGATTTACGTTTGAAAGTAAGTTACGGTTCTACAGGTAACTCTGGAATTAGCGATTATGTATATATCGGTTCAATTGGAAACGGACAATATAACAATGAAGCGAGCTGGACAATCAGCGGAGTACAGAACGACGGTTTGACCTGGGAAACTGTGAAATCGTGGAATGTGGGTGTTTCCGGCCGTTTAATGAATGCTTTAAACCTGGATATTGAATTTTACAAAAAGACGACGACAGATATGTTGATGAGCGTACCTTTCTCTTATACGACAGGACACTCTTCTGCTAATGGTAACGTTGGTAAGATGACGAATACCGGTATTGACGTATCTGTAAATTACGATATTTTCAGTAAAGGTGATTTCTATTGGAATGTTAGTGCTAACTTCAACTACAATAAGAATGAGATTGTAAAATTGTATGAAGGTTTTGAGAATTTCGTACAAGCCGGTACCGGAATTAAATATGCAGAAGGACATGCTTTCGGTGAATTTTTCTATGCAAAATATGCCGGTGTAAATCCTGCTAACGGTAAACAGTTGTGGTATACTCCGGAAGGTGGTGTTACTGAAAACTACTCAGATGATCTGAAGCAATTTATGGGAAAAACCCGTTTTGCTCCTTGGGCCGGAGGTTTTGCAACAACAGTGGCCTGGAAAGGCATTTCTCTGAGTGCAGACTTTACATGGGTAGCTCAAAAATACATGTTGAACAACGACCGTTTCTTTGTTGAAAATTCAACGTTTGCAGCCGATCAAAATCAAGCGAAAAAGATGTTGAACATGTGGACAACTCCGGGACAGATTACAGATATTCCAAAAGCAGGAGAAGCTCCGCAATTCGATTCCCGTTTTGTGGAAAATGCCTCTTTCGTTCGTTTGAAAAACGTAACATTATCTTATACATTCCCCAGACAATTATTGAAGAAAACCGGATTTATGGAAGGAGCCCGAATCTATGCTATCGGACGTAACTTGTTGACATTTACGGATTATTCAGGATATGACCCGGAAATTGACTCTAACTTGTCCATGGGTAAATATCCGAATACCAGACAGTATGAAATCGGTGTAGAGTTGAACTTCTAATTTTAAATTTAATCAGATGAAAAAGATATTATATACTTTGATAGGTATTACGGGTCTTTCCCTTGCTTCATGCGATATGGACAAATACCCGTATGATAAAATCCCTACCGACGAAGCTTTACAGACAGTAAGTGACTTTAAAAATTTTCGGAATGGATTTTATGAATATACACAGGTCCTGTTTACAGGTGATTATGTTATCCAACCCGAAGTTCAAGCTGACGGTTTAAATGCAGTTATTGACTTTACTAATACTTATGGCGCTTGGTACCGCTGGCAGCACACAGCAGAGAGTGGCGGACAATGGTCCGGTTTCTATGCATTGATCAGTAATTGTAATTTGGTATTGGAAAAAGGGGTATCACTGATGCATACTTTTTCTGACGCGGATCAAATCACATTAAAGCATTATTTAGGTGAAGCTTATTTTATGCGGGCATTGGCATATGAAGAATTGGCTATCCGTTTCTGTAAACCGTATAATGCATCTACGGCTGCAAATGATTTAGGTGTTGCTTTAGTAACAAAATATGCCCCTTCCAGCCAGTCTTCTACTTATCCGGCACGCTCGTCATTGGCAAAGACATATGAGCTTATTACTGCAGATCTTGACTCAGCAGCCAAATATATAACGACACCCGGAACACAAAACTCCGGTTATCTGACAGAAGATGCTGTTGCTGCACTAAAAGCACGGGTTGCTTTACAGATGAAAGATTACACAGCAGCTATCAATGCTGCACAACCATTGGTAGATGGTGACAAGTATCCATTAGTCACGACGGCTGCCGCTATGAGAGATATGTGGACAAACGATAAGTCTACGGAGGTTATTTTTCAGCCCATATTCATATCAGGCCAATTGGGTAGTGCTACCGGTACGGTCTTAATTGATAAATCAGGAAGTAATACCAAAGTTAATCCGGATTTTCTTCCGACGAAAACAGTATTGGATTTATATGATCAAACGAATGACCTTCGCTTTGCTGCTTACTTTAAAAAAGGATCGATGAACTTTTCTTCAGGTTCTCCTCAGCTTTATTATTGTTCCAAATATCCGGGTAATCCGCTTTATTGTACGGGTAATACCCAGTTTATAAATGCTCCGAAAATACTTCGTATTGCAGAAATGTATCTGATTTTAGCTGAAGCATATAAAGAATCCAATGATGAAACCAATGCGTTGAGTTATTTGAACGCTTTGCGTTCAAAACGTATCGCCGGTTATACAGACCAAACATATAGTGGAACAGCGTTGACTAATGAAATTCGTAAGGAACGTCAAAGAGAACTTTATATGGAAGGTTACCGTTTGTGGGATCTGAAGCGTTATGGAATAGGTCTTAGCGGACGTACTCCTCAGGACGGAACTTATGTATACCAGAACGGTGGTGCAAATTCAACAGAAATCAGTAAAGAAGCCAGTGATTTCCGTTTTGTATGGCCGATTCCGACACATGAGATCAATGCTAATCCACAAATGAAAGATCAACAAAACGAAGGATACTAAAAAGGATTAATTATGAAAAAGATATACATTTTATTTATTGCGTTATCCGCATTTTTCTTAATGGGATGTGAAAATGATCCCATTCACTATAGCGGTCCTGACTTCGTATCATTCAACGAAGGAGCTATAAACAAAGTTGTTAAAGAGAACGAAGACGGAATTTTAGAGATTACACTGGGAGTTTCCAAAACAAGCAATGCAGATCGTACTTTCAGTGTCGTTGTCGACGCAGCCAATACGACTGCAGTAGAAGGTCAGGATTATGAGTTTGTGAATAAAACCGTTACGATCCCTGCCGGAAAATATACCGGAGTAATTAAAGTAAAAGGCAATTATGACAATCTGACTCCTGAGGCTGTTAAGTTAACTCTTAATTTAGTAGCTGATCAGTCTATGTTACAGGAAGGAACAACCACAAGTGTTGTCGTAAATCTAAGTCGTTTCTTTGAGATTACCATGGACTGGCTGGAAGGCAACTGGTTGGCTCAGGATACAAAAAATGGAGCCAATGACGGAGATCCTTACGACATGACCATAGAACAAATTAATGGAGATACGATTGCTATAGGCGGATTATTCGGAGTACCTTCCTTAATCAAGGGTATCGTTGACTACGATAATGCTCAGATACAAATTCCTATGCAGCAATATATGTTTTCTCAGGGAGGAGCTGATTATTTTATTTTTAATGTTGTCGGAAGCAGTTTGTATAATAAGCCTATTGTTTGTGATATTAATTTCAGGGGAATAACAACCGGATCCTATGGTGTTTTGAATGCATCGTACTCAGGATGGTTTCCTTATATAACTGTAATGGTCAAAGAGGAATGATCCTCTTAGGATGAACTTATCGGGAGAGGATGCAAATCAGCATCCTCTTCTTTTTCTCACTAAACCTGCAACCATGAAAAAATTAATCTTTATTTTATGTCTATTTCTATCCGTGCCTTTGTTAAAGGCTCAGGATGTAAATAGTGTCAATTCGACGATGAACAATTTCCGGTTGAGTATGTTACCGGATGCCATGGATGTCGATTCCCCTAAATTTGCAGCAACCTATGACGGCACCCCTTTCCTGGAAAAGGAATGGCAACCCGGAAGTGTGACCCTAATTTCCGGAGAAATAAAAAAATACTCTATGAGATATTTTGTATATGGAGAGCAGATTTGGCTGAAGAATGAAGCCGATTCAACCTATACTCTGAATCTTTCGGATAAAATCGCGGGGATAACGATTGGAAATAGACATTTTATCTACACTGATTATGTGACCGGGAACAGGTCCGGAACAGGTATACTGGAAGTGATGTATAACGGAGCGGGCTGCAAGCTTTTGAATCTCCATACCTGCCAGCTTGAAAAAGGGCGTCCGGCTAACGGATATCAGGAAAAAGAAAAGGATAAGTTCCAGCACAAAGAAGTTTTGTATTATCAACTGGATGAGCAGGAAGCATCGGTATTGCCCCGCTCTAAAAAAGAATTCTTATCCGTTTTCGGCGACAAAGCGAATCTTATCGGAAAGTATTTCAAAGACAATAAGCTGAAAATGAAACCGGAAGACCTGATAAAAGTCTTTACTTATTATGATGAAATAAAATAAAAGCATATATTTATAGCTAATTTAATCTACCCCATACAATGAACCATAAACTATTCTTTCTCCTGCTCGGCCTTCTTTTTCTGGGCTGTCAGGATGATAAACTCGGAAACGAGGATAAAAGCAAGGAGCAACCCGGGTGGACCCGGGAAAGCCGGACAAACTTCCTTCCCGGCGTCATCCGGATAAAACTGCAATCCGGAAGTTCTGAAAAAGTACGCCTTTCTTCTGCCGCCGGGACGGCACAGATGGGGATTTCCGAAATCGACCGCATCGCCGCCGAACTCGGGGCCTCACAGATCAAGAGGGTATTCCCGCCAGCCGGAAAGTTCGAAGCCCGGCAGCACGCCGCCGGACTCGACCTGTGGTATGACATCCGCTTCAATCAGGATGTTCCCCTGACAAGGGCCGCCGCCGATCTCTCGTCCGTAGCGGGCATCGACATCATAGAACCTGTCCGCCGGGCCGTCCGCACAGGCGGCGACCGCATCGTCCCCGCTGATGCCGCAGCCCTTGCAAAACCGGCTGCCCCGGGGACCTTCAACGACCCCCTTCTGTCAAAACAATGGCATTACAACAACAACGGAAGCATCCAGTACTCCGTAGAGGGGGCTGACATCAACCTGCAAAGGGCCTGGGACGTCACCGCCGGTTCCCGCGAAGTGATCGTCGCCGTCGTTGACGGGGGAATCGATATCAACCACGAAGACCTCCGGGACAACGTATGGAGAAACGAAGACGAGCAGGAAGGCCTGGACGACAACGATAACAACGGCTATGACGGGGATGTATACGGATGGAACTTCGTACACGACAGCCCGAACATCGTGGCTCACGCACACGGTACCCACGTTGCGGGAACGATTGCCGCCGTCAATAACAACGGCATCGGCGTGTGCGGCGTTGCAGGAGGAAGCGGGAACAACGACGGAGTACGTGTCATGAGCTGCCAGATTTTCGCCCCCAATGCACAGGACCCAGACAAGGACGACGGCACCCAGCAAATTCCCTCTGCCATTGTTTACGGAGCCAACAACGGGGCCGTCATCAGCCAGAACAGCTGGTCCTATACATTTGACGAAGGGGTTACCCCGACCTTCCCCAAGGCTACCAAAGAGGCCATCGATTATTTTATCACTTATGCGGGAATAGATGAAACAGGCATACAGACCGGCCCCATGAAGGGCGGTATCGTGATCTTCTCTGCCGGCAACAGCAACCGGGACTACCTCGAATATCCCGCCCAGTATGATAAAGTCCTTTCAGTAGCCTCCATGGCTCCGGATTTCAAAAAGGCCTATTATTCCAATTATGCAGACTGGGTTGATATAACCGCTCCCGGAGGAAGTTTCCGCTACGGCGGCAAATACAACGACAACTGTGCCATCCTGAGCACCCTGCCCGACAACAACTACGGATACATGCAGGGCACCTCCATGGCCTGTCCCCATGTCTCCGGGGTTGCGGCGCTGATCGTTTCCGAATACGGCGTGGGACATCCCGGCTTTACCCCGGAGGACCTGCGCAAGCGCATCCTCAATACCGCAAGGGATATTGATGCCCACAATCCGGAGTTCGCCGGAAAGCTCGGCGTCGGCTACATCGATGCCGCCCGCGCCGTACAGACCGATGCAGGGATTGCTCCCGAACCGGTGAATGACCTGCAGGTTGTCTGGAAATCAAATTCTGCAGAACTTGCCTGGAGTGTTACGGCCGACCAGGACAACGGGACGGCTGACCACTATGACATTTACCTGAGCACACAGCCGTTCGGGAACACGGACCTCAGTACCCTTGACGTAACCGGGAGGGTGGATGTCGGAAACAAGGCTGCCGGAGAAGGCGTGGCTGCCACGCTCGGCAATCTGACCCCCAAAACCGTTTACTATATCGCGGTCGTTGGCGTCGACATGTTCGGAAACCGTTCGTCTGCCGCCTTCGAAAGCGGCGAAACTCTGAGCAACCAACCCCCGGTTGTAACGCGCAGGAATTCAGGGGACATCCTGCTTAAAGCCTACCAGACAAGGAAGGAATACTTCGACGTGACAGAGCCGGAAGGACAGGGCTATACATTCACCCTGAACGATATGAAAGGCGTTTCGGCTGCCCTGGAAGGCAATGCGGTTGTCGTTACCATCAAAGCCCCGGAAGTTTCGGCAGGGGAAGCATACAGCGGTACGGCCGTACTGACCGTCACGGATGAAGCCGGAGCTGCAACGGTTGTCGGCATCCCGTTCGCCATAGAGAAAAACAACGCCCCCGTTATCACCCAGGCATCCTGGGAAAACATGTACTTTGAGCGCAACGGGGAAAAGCAGGTTATCCCCCTGGGGGACTACTTTACGGATGCAGACGGGGAAGCCCTCAGTTACGATATCACCAGTTCCGTCACCGGACTTATAAGAACGGACGTAGAGAACGGGCAGCTGACCATTACGTCCCTCAAAAACGGGATGGCCACAGTCACGGTTACTGCCGGCGATTATTTCGGAAAGACATGCAGCCGCGAATTTGTAGTGATGTCGAGGGACAACCGCGTGCCTGTCGACCTTTATCCCAATCCGGTAAAGGACAGGATGAATATCCGCATGGGCAAAGAGGTACAGGGGAAGATCGGCGTTACCCTTTACAATACAGGAGGAACACAGGTATGGGAATCGGCAGAGACGATCTCTCCGTTCGATCCGGCACAGGTGGATCTGAGCAGATTACCGGGGGGCAGTTATGTGGTGGTAGTGAAATACAACGGTAAAGAATACAAGAATAACATAGTGAAACTGTAATGATGAAAAGAACAAATATATTATTGGCCTTTCTTTTGTGCTCTTTCTTTGGGGCACAGGGCCAGAGCGCCTCATTTCTGAATATCAATCCCGATGTCCGTTCTGCGGGTATGGGAGACGGTGGTGTAGCTCTCGGAAGCAATGCTTTTTCCTTGTATCTCAATCCTTCGGCTACGGTTTTCGGGGATTCGAAGGGGGCGGTGGCCTATTCGTATCTGCCGTGGCAGCGGGAACTGACAGACGGCAGTAATCTGCATGCCCTTTCGGGATATTACCGTCTGGGGAACAAAAGCGGCCTTTTGGCCGGGTTCCGTTATTTTACGCACGGCGATATCGTCGTAACGGACGGTGAGGGCAATACTTCGGGGAGCTTTACCCCGAAAGAATTTTCGATAGACCTGGGTTATGCTTACCGGCTTTGTGACCGCTGGTCTGTTTCGGCCGTGCTTCATTACATCAGTTCGGATCTGGGGGACTTCTCCGGAGCGAAGAAGGGTTCGGCCTTTGCAGCGGATCTGGGTGCGATGTATCATGCGCCGTCGTGGAATGCGGGTCTTTCCGTAACGAACCTGGGTTCAAAGATCGATTACGGTTACGACAGCTATGATCTTCCTGCCAGCCTGAAAGCGGGCGGGGCTTACTGGCATACCTTTTCTGACCGGCACCGTCTGACGGGTCATGCGGAGCTGGCTTACCGTCTGATGCCTTCCGATTACAGCGGTGTGAATGTTGGTCTTGGGGCCGAATACCTTTACAACGATCTGATAGCGGTGCGCGGGGGTTATCACATCGGGGACGATAAGAAGACAGGTCCGAGTTACGCCACTCTGGGCTGTGGTCTGATGTACCGCGGAGCAGAAGTGAACTTTGCTTACTGGCTGGCAGGCAGTGATTCACCGGTGAAGGGGACGTTCTGTCTCTCTGCCGGATGGAATTTTTAAAAGGCCGGGAGGATATTTTAGAGGACGGCGGAATTTGATCAGGGAATCGTCTGAAAAGCTTTGTTTATAATACAAAAGCTTTTCGGGCGATTTTTTTAGATTTATATTCACTGTTTTATTAAAAACCGGATGTTTCAAATTGTTTTCAGAAATGTGAAAAACCTATTCAGATAAGGGTATTTAGTTAAATTACAATATAAAATACCCATATTTGTTTAAATTGAAACAAAAATAACGAATGGAAATATTATTTTTTACATTTTAAAATAGTATAATTGTGGTTTGAAAACAGGAGAGGCTATTAAACTTTGTTTTACCATTAAATTTATGACGATGAATACCCGTCTATTATTTCTTTTATTTTTATTGTTCGCATATTCTTGTAGCGAGGATAAAATTGATCGTTCGAATGATAAGGATATACCTGAACAAAAAGTTGTTGAAGGGAATCATTTAGTAAAAGGACTTGTGAGAATCAAGTTAAAAGAAAGTGCTGAGCAACGGGTAAGTTTGACCAGTGTGGATGGAAAGACCCGTACCGGAATTTCGGCATTGGATGAATTGGCAGACCGTTTAGGTGCGACAAAAATCGAGCGGGTATTTCCGCCGGCCGGAGAATTTGAAGCCAGAACGAGAGCGGCCGGTTTACATTTGTGGTATGATATCTATTTTGACGAGACGAAGCCGGTTACCCGGGCTATCGGTGATTTGTCGGAATTGGCAGAAATCGATAAGGTCGATCCGGTACGTAAGATCAAGCGGGTCGGAGGAGTAGTCCGGGCTATACCGATAACGATGTCCGGAAGCGGGATCGAGGCTGCTTTGCCGGGGAGGCCGAATGATCCTCTTTTGAGGGCGCAATGGCACTATGTAAATGATGGAACTGTGAAGGATGCGGTTGCCGGTGCCGATATTAATTTGTTGGAGGCCTGGAAGGTGACTACCGGGTCGCCGGAAGTGATTGTTGCTATTGTAGACGGTGGTATTGATTATGAGCATGAAGATTTGCAGGATAATATGTGGGTGAACGAGGCAGAAAAAAATGGAGCGGCAGGTCGTGACGACGATAATAATAATTATGTAGACGATATTTACGGATGGAATTTTGTCGATAATACAGCGACGATTATTCCCCATAGCCATGGTACTCATGTTGCGGGTACTGTTTCTGCTGTGAATAATAACGGGAAAGGCTTATGTGGAGTTGCCGGAGGAAGTGGAAATCACGACGGGGTGCGATTAATGTCTTGTCAGATTTTTAAGGCAGACCCGAATGACCCGAATGAGGATATCGGTACAAATCGTACTCCACAGGCGATTAAATACGGGGCCGATAATGGGGCTGTTATCAGTCAGAATAGCTGGGGATTTGTTTTCGATAATAAGGAACAGACCTATATGGATAATGCGACCAAAGAAGCTATCGATTATTTTATAAAATATGCCGGTACGGATAAAAACGGTAATCAGGTGGGGCCGATGAAAGGGGGGATCGTTATTTTTGCCGCCGGTAATGAAGATTCGGATTATAAAGCTTATCCGGCTGCTTATGGGCCGGTGCTGTCTGTTGCGGCCATGGCTCCGGATTATAGAAAGGCATGGTATTCAAATTTTGCGGATTGGATCAATCTTACGGCCCCCGGCGGGACAGAACCGATGGGTGTACGTTATGCTAAAGAGTGTATGGTTGCCAGTACGGGACCGGGAAATGAGTATATATATATGCAGGGAACTTCGATGGCCTGTCCCCATGTATCGGGTATTGCGGCTTTGGTTGTTTCCAAATATGGGGTCGGGCATCCCGGATTTACGCCCAATGATTTGAGAGAACGTCTTTTGGCGGCAACCCGGGATATAGATCAGTATAATGCGGGATATAGAGGAAAAATGGGTGTCGGATACATAGATGCAGCTTTGGCTCTTCAGGAGGATAGAGGCATTGCTCCGGAGCCGGTAGCGGATTTGGCTATCACATGGGGTGCTGCTTCCGTGCTTTTGAAATGGAGTGTTACATCAGACGAAGATAACGGAACGCCGGATCGTTATGATATATATGTGAAGACACAATCTTTTGACGACATGGATTTAAGCGGGATTGAACCGACAAAATCTATCGATGTAAGTCGTATGAAGTTTGGGGATGAGGTGTCTGTGCGGATACAAGGTTTGATTCCGGAGACTCGTTATTATGTTGCGGTTGTCGGTGTGGATCGTTTCGGGAATCGTTCGGCTTATACGGTAGAGGGAGGTGAGACCGTCACAAATACGGCTCCTGTGGTTGTATGGAGAAATCCTACGGATATCGTATTGAAAGCCTTTGAAACGGCTAGAATTTATTTTGATGTTACGGACCCTGAAGATCAGGTTTGGGAATATCGCCTGGAAAGTACGCCGGATGGCGTTTCTGTCGGCCGGGAGGAGAATACGGTGATTGTGACGATTGTTGCACCTGAAATCACAGCGGGAGTGAAAACTCCGCTTCAGTTAATCGTAACCAATGAAGGAGGAAGTTCGGAAACCGTTGAAATTCCTTATGAAATATTACCCAACCGGACTCCTGAAATAGTCGGGACTGTTACTTTTGAAAATCTCTATTTTGGGAAAGTCGGGGAAACGCAGACCATCGATCTTAATACGTATTTCCGGGATCCGGATGGTGAAAATCTGAAATATACAGCAACTTGTTCATCGAGCGGTTTGGTTTCAATAAGTGTAAGCAATAACCAATTGGTATTGAAATCTCTCAGAACCGGGTTGGGTAAGTTGACGATTACTGCGACGGATCATTTAGGTGCTACAGCTAATATTGTAGTTGATATTTTGGTTCGGGATGATTCCCGTATGGCCGATTTTTATCCGAATCCGGTGCGGGATGAATTGAGTATCCAGATGGGTAAAGAGGTAAAAGGAAATATTGAAGTCAAATTATATAATACGAATGGCGTACTTGTTCTGGAAACGGGAAAAGAGATTGCCCCTTTCAAGCCTGCTAAATTAGATGTAACTAAATTGCCGGGCGGTAGTTATGTGGTGGTAGTGAAATACAACGGTAAAGAATATAAGAATAACATAGTGAAACT
>ERZ791631.1696-NODE-1696-length-11773-cov-3.900836_pt1 | contig 11773 bp, 7 predicted proteins | sample MGYA00509961_ERZ791631 | MGnify/ENA primary metagenome ERZ791631 (study PRJEB30046, sample SAMN00715248) | human gut metagenome | study: EMG produced TPA metagenomics assembly of the A metagenome-wide association study of gut microbiota in type 2... | reverse complement strand
CTCATGTCGATACGCGTCATCATCGAGTCGTCGTTGAAGAGGAACTCGGCCAGCGCTTTGGCCAGCTCGGTCTTGCCGACGCCCGTGGTGCCGAGGAAGATGAACGAGCCGATCGGCTTGCGGGGGTCGTTCAACCCGGCGCGCGAACGGCGCACGGCGTCGGAAATGGCGGCGATGGCCTGCTCCTGACCGATGACGCGCCGGTGCAGCTCGTCCTCCATGTGCAGCAGTTTCTCGCGTTCGGAAGCCAGCATGCGCGTCACGGGGATACCCGTCCAGCGCGACACCACCTCGGCGACGTCCTGCGCATCGACCTCCTCCTTGATCATCGAGCCGTTGGCCGACGCCAGCTTGTACTCCTCCTGAAAGGCGGCGATCTCCTTTTCGGCCTCCTGAATCTTGCCGTAGCGGATTTCGGCCACCTTGCCGTAGTCGCCCTGCCGCTCGGCCTGCTGGGCCTCGATCTTCAGCTGCTCGATCCGGTCCTTGTTCTCCTGAATCCTCTTCAGCAGATCGCGCTGGCCCTGCCATTTGGCACGCATCTCGGCGTCTCTGGACTTCAGTTCCTCGATCTCCTTGGTGAGCTGCTCCACACGCTCCCTGTCCTTCTCGCGGCGGATCGCCTCACGCTCGATTTCGAGCTGGCGCACACGCCGGTCGAGGGTGTCGATCTCCTCAGGCACGGAGTTCATCTCCAGACGCAGGCGCGAAGCCGCCTCGTCCACGAGGTCGATCGCCTTGTCGGGCAGGAAACGCGAGGTGATGTAGCGCGTCGAAAGTTCGACGGCGGCGACGATCGCCTCGTCCTTGATGCGGACCTGATGGTGGTTCTCGTAACGGTCCTTCAGTCCGCGGAGGATCGAAATGGCGTCCTCCTGCGTCGGCTCATCGACCATCACCTTCTGGAAACGACGTTCGAGGGCCTTGTCCTGCTCGAAGTATTTCTGATACTCGTCGAGCGTCGTGGCACCGATGGTCCGCAGGTCGCCGCGCGCAAGCGCGGGTTTGAGAATATTGGCGGCGTCCATCGCGCCCGACGACTTGCCGGCGCCGACGAGGGTGTGGATCTCGTCGATGAACAGCAGTATTTCACCTTCGCTGGCGACGACCTCCTGCACGACGGCCTTGAGCCGCTCCTCGAATTCGCCCTGATACTTGGCGCCCGCGATAAGGGCGCCCATGTCGAGCGAGTAGATCACCTTCGACTTCAGGTTTTCGGGCACGTCGCCGTCCACGATACGGTGGGCGATGCCCTCGGCGATGGCGGTCTTGCCCACGCCGGCTTCGCCGACCAGAATCGGATTGTTCTTGGTGCGGCGCGAGAGAATCTGCAGCACGCGCCGGATCTCCTCGTCGCGGCCGATCACCGGGTCGAGCTTGCCCGAACGGGCCTGTTCGTTGAGGTTGACGGCGTACTTGCCCAGCGCGTCGAACTGCTGTTCGGAGGTCTGCGAATCGACCGTCGCACCCTTGCGGAAGATACGGATCGCTTCGAGAAGCTCCTTCTCGGTGGCGCCGCTGCGCTTGAGGATGTCGGCCGCCTGTCCGCGTTCGGCCACGAGACCCAGCAGAAGGTGTTCGACCGAAGCGTATTTGTCGCCGAAGTTCTTGGTGAAGTCCACGGCGCGCTGAATCACCTTCGAGGTCTCCTGCGCAAAGAACTGCTCGCCGCCGCCCTCGACCCGCGGCAGGGAGCCGACGGCGCGCTGGGTTTCGTCGCGCAGTCCGCGCACGTTCACGCCGACGCGTCCCAGCAGGAACGTGGCCAGCGAATCGTCCTCGCGGATCAGCACCGCGAGCAGATGGAGCGGCTCGACAGCCTGCTGTCCGCGCTCCCGCGCAAGGTTGAGCGCTGCCTGCAGCGCCTCCTGCGCCTTGATGGTCAATGTGTTTATATTCATAATCGCAAAGTTAAATTTCACACGGTCCGATGGTTCGCGTCCGAGGCAGCAACCTGCGGCTTACCGCCGCGCATGCAAGTCCGACTCACCCTCAAATCCCCGCCCGGCGGGGACTCGTCGCATTGCGACCGGATCGCAGACGCAAACCATTCGTCATCAACATCCGCAAAACACCTGCCAACCTCATTTTTCGGTCATTGTGTCATCTTTTGTCACAACACACTGTCAAAATGCGTCAATTTGGCGCAACGGCGGACAGCCGCGCAGGGACGGCGGAGGGGACAATTTTTAATCCCGAATTTTCAAATCTTCGCTCATATTTCTTATCTTTGCGGAACTATGAGTGATTTTATCGTCAGCGCACGCAAATACCGCCCCGCGACCTTCGCCTCGGTCGTCGGGCAGAAACATATTACCTCGACGCTCAAAAACGCCATCGAGCGCGCCCAGCTGGCCCATGCCTACCTCTTCTGCGGTCCCCGCGGCGTGGGAAAGACCACCTGCGCCCGCATCTTCGCAAAGGCCATCAACTGCCTGAGCCCCAACGGCGCAGAAGCCTGCAACGAGTGCGAATCGTGCCGCTCGTTCAACGAGGGCCGCTCGCTGAACATCCACGAGCTGGACGCCGCGTCGAACAACTCGGTGGAGGACATCCGCACGCTGATCGAGCAGGTGCGCATCATCCCGCAGGTGGGCCGCTACTCGGTATTCATCATCGACGAGGTCCACATGCTCTCGGCCGCGGCCTTCAACGCCTTCCTAAAGACGCTCGAAGAGCCGCCCGCACACGCGATCTTCATCCTCGCGACGACCGAGAAACACAAGATCATTCCGACCATCCTCTCGCGGTGCCAGATTTACGACTTCAACCGCATCCGCGTCGAGGACAGCGTCGAATACCTCAAATACATCGCCGGGCAGGAGAACATCTCGGCCGACGAAGAGTCGCTGAACCTCATCGCGCAGAAAGCCGACGGCGGCATGCGCGACGCCCTGTCGATGTTCGACAAGGCCGTGTCGTTCTGCGGCACGACGCTCGACTACCGCAACGTGGCCCAGACGCTCAACGTGCTGGATTACGACACCTATTTCAGCGTTACGGAGATGCTGCTCGCAGGCAACTACGTCGATGTGCTGGTCACGTTCGACACGGTGCTCTCGAAAGGCTTTTCGGGGCAGACCTTCACGGCGGGACTCAACCGCCACATGCGCGACCTGCTGATGGCCAAGCGCCCCGAAACGCTGCGGCTGATCGAAATGACCGGAACGCTGCTCGAACGATACCGGACGCAGGCGGGCGCCTGCAATGTCGAGTTCCTGTTCGGAGCCATCTCCATTCTGACGGAGCTTGACGGGAAGATCCGGCAATCGTCGAACCAGCGATTGCTCGTCGAGCTGGGCCTGATGAAAATCGCAGGACTCGGCCAAAAAAAAAATGACGATCTGACCTCCTCCGGGGAGTATTCCCTCCCCGCCCTCTCACCCCGTACGGCCGCAGGCGCGGCGGCGACTCCGACGGCTGCGGCACGACCCGCGCCGCAGCAGAGCGCGTCTACAGTTCAGGCGCAGACGGTTTCCGCGGCAGGACAAACGACGCCGGGTACGTCCCAGTCGGGTGCGGGAGCAACGGTGCAGGCCGCAACTCCACCGGCGGCAGGACAAACGGCACCGTCCGCAGTTCAGCCGGGAGCAGGACAAACGGGGCAAGGCACTGTTCGGCCGGAAGCCGGATCGACGGCATCGGCCGGCATACCGCAGGTATCCGGATTTTCCGTACGCGGAGCCGCGATGCAGATGCCGGGTCCGCAGGCAGCGGAAGTTTCCGCTCAGGACAACGCTCCGCAGGCTGCGGCAGCCGGACAAACGATACCGGGCGGAGCGGCGAATCCCGCGGCGCAAGGAGGAATGGCGAATCCGGCGATGCAGAGCGGGACACCAAACCCGACCGCGCAGGGCGGAGCGGCAAATCCGGCGGCGCAGGGAGGAACGGCGGGACCGACGGTACTGGGCGGAACACCGCATCCGACGGCACAAGGCGGAGCGGCCGTCCCGGCGGTGCAAACCGCAGGCGGAACAACCGCTGAAACGGCTCCGCAGCCCGCACCGGCAAAGCCCGCAGTGCAGACCGCACCGGCTCCGGCACGGCGTCCGCTCATATCGGGCGCTTCGCTCTCGGAACTGCTCGCCTCGGCGGGCAGCGATCCCGACGAAGAGCTTTCGGACGGCGAAACGCCCGACGAAGCCGAAGTCGTAACCGTCGATCCGGAGTGCGCCGAAAAGCTGGAGCATGCCCGCAGCAGGATACTGAACCTCATCAAGGAGAAACGCCCGCGCTTCGTGCCGGCCTTCGAGCTGATGACGTTCCGCGACAACACGATCTCGGTGAGCGTGCCGACGAGCGAACTGCGCGAAGAGATTCTGCGCAGCAAGACGGGAATGCTGATGCGCATCGCCGAACTGGCCGGAATAGAGGGAATGATCGAATTGGAGGTCATCGTAAACGAGGAGATACGGGCGGTGCGTCCGATCAAACTCGAAGACCGGGTACGGTACATTACGGAGAAAAACCCGCTGGTGGCGGAGCTTCGCAAGGCACTGGATCTGGAGGTGGAATAACGCACCGATTTACGGCGCACGCCGCAGGACCGGTTCAGGCGAACGGCCGCAGACGGAGGCGCATGCTGACCGCCGGCACGACCGGCCGGACGCCGTACAATATTGATAATCAAGACAAAGAAACAATAAAATGGCAACAAAGAATTTCATCGAAGAACTCGAATGGCGCGGCATGATCCACACGATCATGCCCGGCGCAAAGGAACAACTCGAAAAAGAGATGACGACGGCCTATCTGGGCATCGACCCCACGGCCGACTCGCTGCATATCGGACATCTGGTGGGCGTGATGATCCTCAAGCATTTCCAGATGTGCGGACACCGTCCGCTGGCGCTCATAGGCGGCGCGACGGGCATGATCGGCGACCCCAGCGGCAAGTCGCAGGAGCGCAACCTGCTCGACGAGCCGACGCTCCGCCACAATCAGGAGGCGATCAAGCGGCAGCTCGCCAAACTGCTCGACTTCGAGTCGGACGCGCCGAATGCCGCCGTGCTGGTCAACAACTACGACTGGATGAAGGACATCTCGTTCCTCGAATTCATCCGCGACATCGGCAAGTGCATCACCGTCAACTACATGATGGCCAAAGACTCGGTCAAGAAGCGTTTCAGCGGCGAGGGCGACGGCATGTCGTTCACCGAATTCACCTACCAGCTGGTACAGGGCTTCGACTTCCTGCACCTCTACCAGACGATGAACTGCAAGGTGCAGCTGGGCGGCGCCGACCAGTGGGGCAACATCACCACCGGTACGGAGCTGATCCGCCGCAAGCTGGGCAGCGAAGCCGAGGCGTTCGCCATCACCTGCCCGCTCATCACCAAGGCCGACGGCACGAAGTTCGGCAAGACCGAGAGCGGCAACGTATGGCTCGACCCGCGCTACACCTCGCCCTACAAGTTCTACCAGTTCTGGCTCAACGTCAGCGACGAGGACGCCAAGCGCTACATCCGCATCTTCACGCTGCTGGACCGCGAGACCGTCGAGGCGCTGACCGCCGAACATGAAACGGCGCCCCACCTGCGCATACTGCAGAAGCGGCTGGCGCAGGAGATCACCACGATGATCCACTCCAAGGAGGAGTACGAAAAGGCCGTCGAGGCTTCGGCGATCCTCTTCGGCGGATCGACCTCGGAGGCACTGCGCAAACTCGACGAAGAGACACTGCTGCAGGTGTTCGAGGGCGTGCCGCAGTTCCGCATCGCCCGTGCCGAGCTGGGGCTGCCGTTCGTGGACCTCTGCGCCGAGAAGGCGCAGGTCTTCCCCTCGAAGGGCGAATGCCGCAAGATGGTGCAGGGCGGCGGCGTGTCGCTCAACAAGGAGAAGGTCGCCGACGCGGCGCGCGAGGTGACCGAAGCGGACCTGATCGCCGGCAAGTACCTGCTGGTGCAGAAGGGCAAGAAGAATTACTTCCTCCTGATCGCCGAATAAGATGGAGTACCGCATCGTTCTCTCGCGGATGGAGTTCCGGGCGCTGCACGGCTGCTACGAACTGGAACGCAAGGTCGGCAACCGTTTCACGGTCGATCTGGAACTGACGGCAGAGCTGGGCGACGTCGCCGTGCAAGACGACGTGCGCAAGACGGTCAATTACCTGACGGTCTACGAAGTGGTGCGGATGCAGATGCGCATCACGCAGCACACCATCGAACGGGTGGCGATGAACATCATCGAAGCGATTTACGCCGCCTTCGCGCAGGTACGGCATGTAAAATGCACCGTATCGAAACTGGCGCCGCCGCTGGGCGGAAAGCTTGAGAAAGTGAGCGTCGTGCTGGAGAAATAGGACGGGTGTGCGCCATGCGCGCACCCGTTTCCGATAATAAACAGGTTAGGTTATGCATCATAAGGAGAGTCGCGCCACGCTGGGTGGCAAATTGAGCGCCGTGCTGGTCGCCGCGGGCAGTTCCGTCGGGCTGGGCAACATCTGGCGCTTCCCTTATGTAGCCGGGGAGAACGGCGGCGGGGCATTTCTGATAATCTATGTCCTTTGTGTCCTGCTGCTGGGATTGCCGCTCATGATCGCGGAATTCACCGTGGGGCGTGCCTCGCACCGCAACGCCGTGGGTGCCTACCGGGCGCTGAACCCGCGGTGGAGCTTCCTGGGATACAACGGCGTGCTGGCGGCATTTCTGATTCTGGGATTCTACTTCGTGGTTTCGGGATGGACGGCCGAATACATGGTGCACTCCGCCACGGGCGAGATCGCCCGCTACTCCACGGCCGAGGAGTACAAAAACCTCTTCGAAACCTTCATCAGCAATCCGTGGCGGCCGGTTCTCTACACCTGTCTGTTCGTGCTGGCGACCCACTTCGTGATCGCGCTCGGCGTGCAGAAGGGCATCGAGCGTTCGGCCAAGATTCTGATGCCGCTGCTCTTCGTCATCCTGATCATCCTGTCAGTCCACTCGCTGCTGATGCCGGGCGGCGAAGCGGGACTGAAATTCCTTTTCGCTCCGGATTTCTCGAAAGTGACGCCCACGACGGTGCTCGTCGCGCTGGGGCAGGCCTTCTTCTCGCTCTCGATCGGCATCGGGACGATGGTCACCTACGCCTCGTATTTCAAGCCCGACACCAACCTGCGCCATACGGCGCTCAACGTCACGATCCTCGACACGCTGGTAGCCGTTCTGGCCGGCGTGGTGATCTTCCCGGCGGTATTCAGCGTGGGCATCGAGCCTTCGTCGGGTCCGTCGCTGGTGTTCATCACCCTGCCAAGCATCTTCAACGACATGCCCCTGAGCATGGTCTGGTCGTCGGTATTCTTCCTGCTGCTGGTCGTGGCGGCGCTCACCTCGACGATCTCGCTGCACGAAGTGGTGACGGTCTACCTGCATGAAGAGTGGCACCTGAGCCGCAAGACCGCGGCATGGCTGACGACCGCCGCAACGGCCGCGCTCGCATCGCTGGCGTCGCTGTCGCTGGGCGTGCTGAGCGGCTGGACGATCTGCGGACTTTCGCTTTTCGACTCGCTCGACTTCCTGACGGCCAACATCCTGCTGCCCGCGGGCGGATTCTTCACCTGCGTCTTCGTCGGCTGGAAACTCGACCGGCAGATACTCAGGGACCAGATCACCAACAACGGGGAGCTGAAATTCCGCATTTACGGCGTCTTCATCTTCCTGCTGCGCTACGTCTGCCCCGCCGTGCTGCTGCTGATCTTCCTCGACAACCTCGGCGTATTTTAACCGCCGGACCGATGGCAATACCAAAACCTGAAACCAATAACAACCCGAACCATGAAACATCCGCTACTTCTACTGCTGATCTGCTGCGGGCTTTGCACCGCAGTTTCCGCCCGTCCGATCCGGGGAACCGTCAAATGCGGCGGCAAACCGCTCGCCGGAGTCGCCGTAACCGACGGCTACACCTTCGCGCAAAGCGACGCGCAGGGAGCGTTCGCCCTCGACGCCGACGACGAGGCGTTATTCATCAGCGTCGTGACCCCGGCGGGGTACATCGCACCGCTGAAAGAGGGCATCCCGCAGTTTTTCCTCCCCTACACCCCTTCGGCCAAACGCTTCGACTTCGAGCTGCAGGCGTGGCCCGGAACCGCGGCATGTTACGAACTGCTGGCCATCGCCGACCCGCAACCCAAGACCGACGAGCATTTCGAACGGCTCCGCACCGAGATAATCCCGCCGCTGCAGGCTGCAACAGCCGCGAAAAAGGCGCAGGGAGTCGATCAGGCCGTCATTCTGCTGGGCGACATCGTATGGGACTCGCCGCAGTTGTTCGCCAAAATCAGGGAGCAGTTCGCATCGCTCGGAATCCCCGTTTACGGCGTGATCGGCAACCACGACCACGACCTGAACAAATTCACCGACCGCGAAGCCACCGAAAACTACCGGTCGCATTTCGGCCCCACGTATTACGCCTTCGACATGGGCCGCACCCACTACGTCGTTCTCGACGATATCGTCTACCACGGCGCCCGCAAATACGACGAGCAGATAGACTCGATGCAGCTGCGCTGGGCGGCGGCCTACGCCGAACGTCTGCCGGCGGGTTCGCGCGTCTGCTTCGCGATGCACGCTCCGGCCATGAAGTCGTGGCGCGACGAACGCCGCGTCATGGAGTCGGCCGAAACCCTGATGGACGCCTTTGCGGACCATGAAATCCATTTCATATCGGGACATACGCACATCAACTCGAATTTCGACATCCGCGAAGGCGCGATGGAACACAACGTGGCGCAGATATGCGGCAACCTCTGGCGGGACCCGATCAACCGCGACGGCACGCCCAAAGGCTGGCAGCTTTTCCGCGAATGCGGCGGGGATTTCGCGTGGACCTACCAAAGTCTGGAGATGCCCGAAGCCCGGCAGCTGCGCGTATGGGGTCCCGGCACGGCGGAGGACTACCCCGCTTCGGTGATCGCCAAGGTATGGAACTGGGATTCCTACTGGACGGTCGTATGGTATGAGGACGGCCGCTACCGCGGCTCCATGCAGCGGATCTGGTGCAACGATCCCGACTACATCGCCAACATCGACTCGCTGAAGGCCGCCGGGAAAACGGTATCCAAGTCGCAGCGGCCGCGCACGACGCACTTCTACTTCAAGGCCCGCCCTTCGGCATCGGCCCGCGAGATCGAAGTCGTCGCCACCGACCGTTCCGGCCGCCGCTACTCGGAGCGCATAACGCTCCCGACAAAGGAATAGGACAAAAGACAGACAGGCCGCCGCAGACAGACAAGGCGGACGGCAAACAGACACGCAGACAAGGCGCCGCGGACAGACAAACCTGACACAGACAAAGGCAGACGCAGACAAAGGCAGACGCAGACAAATAAGGCTGACGGTAAACAAAGACCGATGCAGGCAGACAAGGCGGACGGCAAACAGATACACAGACCGCCGCTGCGAATGCGGCCGCCTGAGAACGAAAAAAAACGGAGAGTCGTACAACTCTCCGTTTTTCATGTATCTGCATCGCTGCCGATCAGTTGATATTCCGCCGGTCGGGTTCGTGGTCCGGCGAAGCGGCTTCCATCTCGATCTGCAGTTTGACCATATTGACGGCCGTGGCGGCGGCTTCGTCGCCCTTGTTGCCGTGACGGCCTCCGCAGCGGTCCAAAGCCTGCTGCATGTCGTTCACGGTCAGCACGCCGAAGGCGATGGGCATGTTCCACTGGATTTGCAGCTGCGTGATGCCCTGCGTAACGCCCTGACAGATGAAGTCGAAATGACGGGTGTCTCCCTGAATGACGCAGCCCAGCGCGATCACGGCGTCCACGTCGGTATATTCGGCGAAGAACTGCGCGCCGAGGGCCAGTTCGAACGTCCCCGGAACATACTTGATCTGGATGTTCAGGTCGGGACATCCGGCGGCGCGGAGCGTCCGCACGGCGCCTTCGAGCAGGGCTTCGGTGACCTCGCGGTTCCACTCGGCCACGACGATTCCGAACCGCATGTCCGCGGCCGAAGGCAGGGGTGAGTCGAATTTGGAAAGGTTGTGATTCTTGGTCGCCATAGTCCCGGTTATTTCACGCTGCCGAGGAGCTTCTCCGCCTCACGCGCATCCGTCGATGCGGGATAGGAGGTCAGAATCTGCTCGTAAAATGCGGCTGCCTTTTCGTTGTTGCCCTGAGCCTGCTCGGCCAGACCCGCCTTGCGCAGGTACATCGGTGCCGTCAGGTTGTTGTCGGCGGCCTTGACGGCCTGCTCGTAGAATTTCACCGCCTTGGCGTAGTTCTGCTGCTCGACGGCGATGTCGCCCTGCAGGCCCAGATTCTGGGCGTTGATGAGCGCTCCGGGGATGCCCTTGACCGGCGAATACTTCGCCAGATATTTGGCGGCGTTCTCCAGATCGCCCGTCTTCAGGTAACAGATACCCGCATAGTGCTTGGCGAGGTTGCCCGAAGGCGTCGAACCGTACTCTTCGATCACGTCGAGGAAACCGGCGCCGTTGGCGTCGCCTTCGAGTGCGAGCTGATAATCCGGATTCTGCTCCTCGAAACGGTACTGAGCCTCGGCGATCCGCTCGGCGGCTTTGGTGGCGCGAGGGGCTACGATCAGTGCGCGGTATCCGAAAATAAGGGCTGCAAGAACCAGCAGTCCCAGAAAAATATACGCCATGTTACGGCCGTTTTTCTCGAAGAAAAGCTCAGTTCTGTTCATTGCTTCGCCGAGGGTCTCCTGCTCGGCTACATGCTGCTTTGCCATATGAAAAATATCTTGTTTTAGTTAAATTTCGGTATGTTAGTCTGCAAAGATACAAAACTATTCAGAATGTGCAATGCGCTGTCCGCTTTTTTTGTATCTTTACAAAAAACAGACGGCGCCCCGCACGGGCGGCGGTCCGGCAAATCGCAAACAAGTTTGCATTTGCACTCACCTTGCATTATCTTTGGGCTATGTTTCTGAAGAAAATATCGCTGCTGAATTTCAAAAATATCGAGCAGGCGGAGCTTGCCCTCTGCCGGGGCGTCAACTGTCTGGTAGGCGACAACGGAGCCGGCAAGACCAACGTCATCGACGCGGTCTACTACCTGTCGATGTGCAAGTCGTCGCTGCTCATGACCGACGGGCAGAGCATCCGCCACGGCGCCGATTTCTTCCTCGCCGAAGGGCAGTATCTCACCGACGGGGGAAAGAGCGAAAACATCGTGTGCTCCTTCTCGCGCAAAGGCGGCAAAGTGCTCAAACGCAACGGCAAGGAGTACGAACGGCTTTCGGACCACGTGGGGCTGATTCCCGCGGTGATCGTGTCGCCGGCCGACAGCGCGCTGATCTCGGACGCCGCGGACGAACGGCGCCGCTACCTCAACGCCTTCATCTCGCAGCTGGACCGGAGCTATCTGGCCGCCGTGATGCGCTACAATGCCGTGCTGGCCGAGCGCAACCGCCTGCTGAAAACACGGCCCGACGAAACCATGCTCCAAATCTACGACATGCAGCTGTGCGAACACGGCAAGGCCATCCACGCCCGGCGGCAGGAGTTCGCCGAGCGGCTGCAACCGGTGACCGCGGCCTATTACCGCATCCTTTCGGGCGATAGGGAGCAGGTCGAGTTGCACTACAAATCGGAGCTGAACCGTCCGTTCGAGGAAATTCTGCTCGACGCGCGGCAGAAGGACATCGTCAACGAATTCACGACGGCAGGCATTCACCGCGACGACCTGGTGCTGAAAATCGGGGGATATCCTCTGCGCAAATACGGATCGCAGGGGCAGCAGAAATCTTTCCTGATCGCCCTCAAACTGGCGCAGTACGCCGTCGTCGCCCAAGCGAAGGGCGAACGCCCGATCCTGCTG
>ERZ791631.1693-NODE-1693-length-11788-cov-3.705787_pt1 | contig 11788 bp, 6 predicted proteins | sample MGYA00509961_ERZ791631 | MGnify/ENA primary metagenome ERZ791631 (study PRJEB30046, sample SAMN00715248) | human gut metagenome | study: EMG produced TPA metagenomics assembly of the A metagenome-wide association study of gut microbiota in type 2... | reverse complement strand
GGGCGTTTCCATTTTCCGGACGGGCGGCGGCTTTTGTACGTTTAGTACATATTGTCGTACATACTCTGACTCTTGTCGTATTTGAGGTCGGAGAGCGACGCCGCCTTGACGCCGATGTTGAAACTCCAGCTGCGGTGGTAGCCGAACGGAATCCATGAAAAGGACATCTGCCAGCAGTGCAGGTCGCGCGAAATGGAGACCGACGAGGTCGTCAGCTTGTTTTGCTTGATGTCGTAACCGCCTTGGAACGTGACGCCCGTCTTCGGCGTCAGATTGACGCTGCCGTTGAAGCCGATCGTCTGCGTAATGTTCTTTTTATAGCCTTTGGGCGGATAATTTCCCCGCGATATGGAGTAGTTGACCGTGTAGTTGAAACCGAAGTTCCACGGCAGCGAGAAGTCGTAATAGGTTTGGGCCATGTACTGCCTTCGCAGTACGGGGTCCATGTTGCCGTAGGGGTCGTAGAACGGGTTCATGTATTCGGGCGGAATGCTCGTGATGTCGTTGATGGCGCGTTCCGTACGGTCCTGACGCGATTTGAAGGTGTAGCCGAACGACCAGCCCGTCGATTCGATACGTCCCGGAAGGAAGAGCTTGTCGTACAGTTTTCCGTCGGGGGTCAGCTTGTAGAGGTTGAGCGTCGCCGAGAGGTTGATGCCGAAGTTGCCGAACAGCGTGGTGCGGAACGAGATGGGGATGGTCGAGAGTCCCATCGAGTCGGCCAGAAAGTTATACGAACCGCTGAGCCGCAGCTCGTCGATCAGTTTGATCTTCTTGACGCCTGAGGTGTCGCGCTTGCTCAGCACCTTCATTTCGAGGTTCTGCGACAGCGAGAAGTTCATCGACATCGAACGTCCCGAACTGGGGACGCCGTAGGCATTGACCGAATAGGGTGAATAGGGGCGGAACGTACCGGTCGAATCGGACTGGTAGTTGCTCTGATAGCCGTATTTGGGATCGCCGAAGTCCGGGGCGTACGAGAATCCGATCGACGGCGTGATCGTATGGCGGATCGCCTGAATCTTGCGGTCGCGGCGTTTTTTGGTGAAGTCGTACATGCCGTAGACCGTCGTGGAGGCCGAAACGCTGAAGTTGTAGTTGTAGAGGCGGTAGAAACCGTAGTTCGTCGGCAGCGTGTCGGTCTGGTTGGTGACGGGGTTCCACTCGAACTCGACCTTCTTGAAATACCACTTCTCGTTGTAGTTGGCCGACGGCGAGATGTTGATGTAGTTGAAGAGGTTGAACGACGCCGAAACCGGGATGTTGTGTTCGATGCCGTTCTTCATGTTGTCGAGCGTCTCCTTCGAGAATATTTTGTCCTCGGTGGTGCTCACCGAGTTGGTCATTTTACCCGTGTACTGCATCGAAATCTTCTCGTACCAGCGGTCCTTGCCGGTTTTCTCCTTGCGTTTGAAGGGGTAGAAGCGCGAGACGTTGAAGACCAGCGTGGGCAGGGTTACCGAAATGGTCTTGTTCTGCGAGTTCTGCGAAATGGACATGTTCGCCGAGAGCGAGAACGGTGTGCCTGCCCAGTTCTTCGAATAGGCGATCGACGAGTTGGTCTGCGTGGCGAGAATGTCGTTGAGGTTGGTCGCCGAATACTTGCTGTAACCGCTGGTGGCGAAGTTCACCGACGCCGAGAAGGTCGAACCGGGGTTGGCCTTGGGGTCCTGCGAATGGGTCCACTGGATGCGGAAGTTGCTCTGCTTGATATAGTCGGGTTCGCCTTTCTCTCCCGTCTTGATGTTCGAGTACTGCATGTTGAAACTGCCGCTGTACTTGTAGCGCTTGATGTAGCGCGATGCGGCCGACGCCTCCCACGAACCGAGCGTGTAGATACCGCCGCGGACGGCCAGATCGGCGTAATCGCCCAGCGTGAAGTAGTAGCCCAGATCGCGCAGGAAGAATCCCTTGGTGTACTCTTCGCCGTAGGTGGGCATCAGCAGACCCGACTTGGGACCCGAACTGATCGGGAAGAAGCCTTCGGGAATGCCCAGAAAATAGATCGGCACGTCCTCCATGACCAGATAGGCCGGACCCGTGACGACCTTCTTGCCCGGAATGACCTTGGCCTTGGTCATCGCCAGATAGAAGTGCGGATGATCCGTTTCGTCGCAGGTCGTATATTTTCCGTTCTCGATGTTGATCGTGTTGTCGGGCATCTTCTTGACGCTGCCGCCCACCAGCCAGCCGTCGCCCTGCTGTGTCGCCACGCCCTTGATCTTGGCCTTCTTCGATTCGAGGTTGTAGGTGATCGTGTCCATCTTGTAGGGGGCTTCGCCGCCGTCGGAGAATTCGGGTTTGGTGACGATGGCCTTGCCTTCGAGCGAGTCGGGTTTGCCGTATGCGTGGATCAGCTTGGAGTTCATGTCGATCTGCATGTAGTCGGCCTTGAGGTTGCTGTTCTGATAGGTGACGTCGCCTTCGTTGTAGATGTAGACCATCTTGTTGCGGACGTCGTAAACCAGCGAGTCCTTGTTCTTGCCCGAAATCGGATCGTCGAGGAAGGCGCCGGGCTTGCGCGGCCGCTTGACCGAGTCGCGGGCCACGGTGTCGGCCTGCCTGCCGGCCAGCGAGTCGGCCCGGCGGGCGATGAGCGAATCGACCTGCGAACTGAACATCGAGTCGCGCTCCTCCTGCGACATGGCTTCGAATTCGGCGTGGCGGCGGGCTTTCTCGCGGGCGGCCCGTGCCTGCGCGCGGCGTTCGCTGCGTGTGCGGGCGGCTTCGGGAACTTCGGCCGCGGCTTCCGGAAGGGTATATGCCGGAACGGAATCGTGGGTGCGGGTGCTGTCCGGGGCGGCTGCGGCGAACATGCTCCGGGGTGCGGACGCGCCGAACACCAGCTGGGCGAAGAGCAGGATCAGCGCCGCCGAAAACAGATATTTTACCCTAAGTTTATCCAAAATTCCAATAATTTTTCGTACCTTTGCCGACATGTCGGCAAAAACGCCTGAATCAGGTCTCCGGCGACCTCCCGCGGGGTTTTCAGGCGCGACAAAGATAGGTAAAAAATTACAGAAAGCTTACACTTGATCTCTTAAATATGCGCACACGACTGTTCCTGTTATTCGCATTTGCGGCCGTAACCGTTCTTACGAACGCGGCATCGGCCGGGAATATTGCGCACGGAGTCGAAGTTGTGGTGATCGACCCCGGTCACGGCGGCAACGATCCCGGTGCGCACTACGGCGGAACCAGCGAAAAGGACCTGACGCTGAAGGTGGCTCTCAAGCTCGGCAAAATGATCGAGGAGGGCATGCCCGGCGTGAAGGTGGTCTATACGCGCAAGACGGACAAGGCGCTGGGACCCGACAAGGCGAAAGACCTGCAGGCGCGTGCCGACATCGCCAACAAGGCCGGCGGCGACCTCTTCATTTCGATCCATGTCAATGCGGCCAAGTCTACGGCCGCGCGCGGCGTCGAGACGCTGATCATGGGCGAAAGCCCCAAGGAGCAGCGTTACAACGAAAACGCGCTGTTCGAGAATAACCGCGAGGATCTGATCGACATGTCCGACGAACGTACGGCGGCCATCGTGCGGGCCTATATCCAGAACCTGCAGTTCACCTACGGCGAATACAGCATGGCCATCGCGCGCTGCATTCAGAACAACTACCTGAAAGCGGGCCGCCACTCGCGGGGCATCAAACCCCAGCTGCTGCGCGTGCTCTATGCGACCGACATGCCGGGCGTGCTGACCGAGATCGGATTCCTCTCCAATTCGCAGGAGGCTGCCTATATGAAGTCGGAGAAGGGCCAGACCGAGATCGCTCGTTCGATTTACGAGGGCGTGAAGAACTATTCGGCCTATGTGCTCGAAACGCGCAACGCCGAAGAGGAGGCCGCTGCGGCGCCTAAGGCGGAGCAGAAACCGGAGCAAGTGGTCGTCGGCAAGGAGCCTGTGCGCGGGGCCGGCGGAAAGGCGGGGGCGAAGGACTCCGCCGCCAAATCCGAATCCGTGACTGCGCCGGCAGAGCGGGAGACGTCCAAAACGCAGACGCCGAAAACGGAGACTCCCAAGGCCGGCGCCCCGAAGCGTGAGACGCCGAAAGTCGAAACCCCGAAGCAGCCGGCTCCGAAACAGGACGCGCAGCCGCTGCGCTATACCGTGCAGGTGCTGGCCAGCCCCCAGACCGTGCCGGCTTCGTCCGAGCGGTTCAAGAGCTACCGCGGCAAGGTGAAGCAATATACGGCCGACGGCAAATACCGTTATAAGTATTGCGTCGGCGAATACGAGACCCGCGCTGCGGCGCAGAAACAACTGGCGGCGGTGCGCAAGGTCTTCCCCGACGCCTTTGTGGTGAGCTGCCGGGGAACTCGGATCGTGAAATAAAAACATACGAGATATGAAAAGGGAAGTTAAGATCGGAATTTTCGCCGTGGCGATGATCGGCGTCGCATGGGCGGGCATCCGCTTTCTGAAAGGATTCGATATTTTCAGCCGCAATGTCGAATATTATGCGGCTTACGACCAGATCAACGGCGTGCAGAACGCTTCGCCGATCATGATGAAGGGCGTCAAGATCGGTTCGGTGACGGGCCTGTCGTTCGACCCCGCCCGCAGCGATAAAGTCGTGCTGCGGTTCACCATCAAACGCGAGTACCGCATTCCGACCGATTCGGAAGCCAAGATTTTCAGCAACGGGCTGATGGGCGCCAAGGCGATCGAAATCACCTACGGCACGGCCGACACCTACCTGCATAAAGGTGATACGCTGCGGTCGAGCCGCGACCGCGACCTGATGGATGTGGCCGGTTCCGAGCTGGATTTCTTCAAGCAGAAGGTCTCGCAGCTCACCGGCGATCTGTCGCGTGCGCTCGACAACCTCAACAGGCTGATGGAGGACAACGCCGGCAATATCGCCGGGACGCTCGGCAACCTCAACTCCGTGACGGGCGACATGGCGCAGATCCTTTCCGCCGAGAAAAACAACCTGAAAAGCGCGCTGGAGAACCTTTCGAAGTTCTCCGACATGCTCGGCGACAACGCCCAGCGCGTGGACAGCATCATCGGCAATGTGGACCGGGTCGTCGCGCAGTTCTCCGAAGAGGAGTTCGCCGTCAAGCTTTCGCAGACCGTCGGGCATCTCGACGATCTGGTGGCCCGCATCGCGCAGGGCGAGGGCACGGTGGGCAAGCTGATGAACGATCCCGAACTTTACGATTCGCTCAACCGGGCCAGCGAGAATCTCTCCGCACTGCTGGCCGACGTCAAACAGTATCCGGGCCGTTACGTCCATCTTTCGCTCTTCGGGCGCAACCCTGAGAAGATGAAGGAGCGCGCCGACCGGAAGGCCGCGAAGGCCGCCGAGAAAGCCGAGCGCGATTCGCTCAGGCGGCTGCGGTAGCCCTTTACCCGACATAGCACCATGATTTATCCTGCAAACTTCGAGCAGAAGATCGGCTTCGACCGGCTTCGTGAACAGGTTGCGGCGCGCTGTACCATGCGTGCCGCCCGTGCGCGGCTGGCCGGCGAGACCTTTTCGACTTCGGCGCGCGAGATCGCCCGGCGGCTGACGCTTGCCGACGAGATGCGTCTGCTGCTCGATATGGAACACGAATTTCCCGGCGGGGAGTATCCCGACGTCGATCATATTGTCGCCAAGCTGCGCGTCGAAGGCTCGTTCCTCGACGTCGAGGAAGTGGTGACGCTGCATCGTGCGCTGACGGTCGTCGGCGGCATCGTCGCGTTCATTCTCAACCGTGAAGAACAATATCCGGCGCTTCACGCCCGCAGCCGCGGCGTCGCGGCCTTTCCCGAAATCGTGCAGCGGATCGACGCCATCGTCGATCGCTTCGGTAACGTGAAGGACAACGCTTCGCCCGGTCTGCTGGAGATCCGGCGCGCCGTCCGCGAACGCGAGGGACAGGCCGCCAAACGCCTGCAGGCCGTGCTGTCGGCCGCCAAAAGCGCCGGCATCGTCGATGCCGACGCCCAGATTTCGATCCGCGAAGGCAAAGCCGTGATTCCGGTCGCCGCGGCCAACAAACGCAAACTGCAGGGCTTCATCCACGACGAGTCGGCCACCGGACGCACGTTCTACGTCGAGCCGGTCGAGGTGGTGGAGATCAACAACGAACTGCGTGAACTGGAATACGCCGAGCGGCGCGAGATTGTCCGCATCCTCTCGGAGTTCACCGATTCGGTGCGTCCCGATGCGGAATTGATCGCCGATTCGGGCGATTACCTCGCCGAGATCGACATGCTGCGCGCCAAAGGGCGCTGGGCCTCGGAGAACGGCTGCGTGAAGCCGATCGTCTCGACCGATGACCGGCTGGTGCTGAAAAACGCCCGCCATCCCTTGCTGCAGCAGACGCTCCGGGCGCAGGGCCGCGAGGTCGTGCCGCTCGACATGCAGCTGGACCGCCGCAAGCATATCCTCGTCATTTCGGGGCCTAACGCGGGCGGCAAGTCGGTCTGCCTGAAAACCACGGGCATCGTGCAGTATATGTTCCAGTGCGGTTTCCTCGTGCCGGCGTCGGAGGTCTCCGAGCTGCCCGTGTTCCGGTCGATCTTCATCGACATCGGCGACGAACAGTCGATCGACGACGATCTTTCGACCTACTCGTCGCACCTGCTCAACATGAAGAACATGCTGGCCGGGGCCTCCTCCGCGACGCTGGTGCTGATCGACGAATTCGGGTCGGGTACCGAGCCGGTCATCGGCGGCGCCATCGCCGAAGCCATCCTCGAACGCCTGCTGGCCAAGGGGTGCTACGGTGTTATCACGACCCATTACGCCAATATCAAGTATTATGCGTCGAACACCGAAGGCATCGCCAACGGCGCCATGATGTTCGACGTGCAGCATATCAGGCCGCTGTTCCGGCTCGAAACGGGCAAGCCCGGCAGTTCGTTCGCCGTGGAGATCGCCCGCAAGATCGGCCTGCCGGAAGAGATTATCCGCATTGCGGGCGAGAAGGCTGGCAGCGACCATATCAACATCGAAAAGCAGCTGCGCGAAATCGCCCGTGACAAACATTACTGGGAACAGAAACGCGACCGCATCCGCCTGACGGACCGCAAGGTCGAAGAGCTGGAACAGACTTACGCCGAGCAGCTGGCGAAGATCAAGTCCGAGCGGCAGGAGATTCTGAAAAAGGCCAAGCAGGAGGCCCAGCGGCTGATCGCCGACGCCAACAAGCAGATCGAGAATACGATCAGGACCATCCGCGAAGCGCAGGCCGAAAAAGAGCTGACGCGGCTGGCGCGCCGTGAGCTGGACGACTTCCGCGATGCGGTCGAGCAGGCCGATACGGCCGAGAAGGACGCGCAGGTGGCCCGTGAGATCGAGCGTATCGAACGCCGCCGCCAGCGGCGCATCGAGCGCAAAACCCAGCGCGGCGAAGCGCAGGCGGCGGCCGCTGCCCCCGAACCGCCCAAACCCCGCGAGGTCGAACCCGGTTCCAAGGTCCGCATGGCCGGGCAGGATATGGTCGGCGTGGTGCAGTCGGTCAAGGGGAAGAAAGCGCAGGTCGCCTTCGGGCAGATACTTACCACGGTAGACCGGAAACTGCTGACCGTGGTGTCGAACAGCGAGTTCCGCGAAGCGACGCGCCCGCAGACGGCCCGTACGGTGGTCTCGGTCGATATTTCGGCCCGCAAACTCAATTTCAGGGACCATATCGACGTGCGGGGCATGCGCGCCGCCGAAGCGCTGGACGCCGTGCAGGATTTCGTCGATGACGCCCTGATGGTGGGCGTGGGTTCGGTTTCGATCCTTCACGGCAAGGGTACGGGGGCCTTGAAGGAGGAGATCCGCCGCTATCTGCGCACGGTCCCTGAGGTCGAAAGCGCCAAGGACGAGCATGCCGACCGCGGCGGGGCGGGCATTACGATCGTGACTTTTAAGATGGACTGACGATTTTTCGCGGCGTTCCGGCCGAGTGCGGCGTGTCGTGTCGGCTGCCAAGAGTAGACCGCACGGCAGACGGAACGGAAAATGATAAGAGGATGAATTACAGACTTTCACGTATTGCCGCCATTTGCGGCGGAAAGTTTTCGGGCTGCGATTCCGAGGTGCGGTCGGTCGTTACCGACAGCCGTTCGCTTTCGTGCGAGCTGGGGTGCCGCCCGATGTTCGTCGCCATGCGCGGCGCGAACCACGATTCGCATGATTTCATCGCCGGCATGCAGAGCCGGGGCGTTCGTGCGTTCCTCGTCGAGCGGGGCGTCGAAGCCTCCTCGTGCACAGGGGAGTGCGGTTTCGTGCAGGCGGACAACGCCATCGAAGCCCTTCAGCGGCTGGCGGCCTATCACCGGGCGCAGTTCCGGGGTACGGTGGTCGGCATCACCGGCTCGAACGGCAAGACCGTCATCAAGGAGTGGATCGCCGAGGAGCTGCCCGAAGGCATGAAATATTACCGTTCGCCGAAGAGCTACAATTCGCAGCTGGGCGTACCGCTTTCGGTGCTGATGCTGGAGGGCGACGAAGAGCTGGCGATTTTCGAAGCGGGTATCTCGAAACCCGGCGAGATGGAACGGCTCGAACGCATCATCCGCCCCGACGCGGTGATCTTCACTTCGATCGGCGACGCCCATCAGGAGAATTTCATCAATCTGGAACAGAAATGCGACGAGAAGATGATTCTCGCCCGCAGCGCTTCCAAAATCATCTACCACAGCTATTACGAGCCGCTGGGCCGTATGGTCGCGGCGCATTTCGCCGACCGTCGTCCCGTCGATGCTGCCGCGTATCCCGAAGTGCCCGAATCGGTCATCGGCAACGCCGCTTCGCGCCGCAACGCCCAGATCGTCGAGGCGTTCTGCGATGCGATGCATTATCCCGCCCCTTCGTTCGCCGCGGCTCCTTCGGTGGCGATGCGTCTCGAAGTGAAGGAGGGCATCAACGACTCGATACTTATCAACGACGCCTACAACCTCGACCTCAATTCGCTGGCGCTGGCGTTGGACTACCTGCACAGCGTGGCGCTGAGCCGCCGTCGTACGCTCGTGCTGTCGGACATTTCGCAGAGCGGTCTCTCGGACGACGAGCTTTACAGCCGCGTGGCGGGCATGGTCGCACGCGCCGGAATCGACTTCCTGATCGGTATCGGTCCCCGCCTGAAACGCTATGCCGCGCTGTTCGCCTGCGACAAGGAGTTCTTTACGGCTACCGACGAATGCGTCGCGCGCATCAACCGCGACGCCGTGGCCGGGCGTGCGATCCTGCTGAAAGGCGCACGCGATTTCCGTTTCGAGAAACTGGTGCACCTGCTCTCCCGCAAAAGCCATACGACGGTGCTGGAGGTCGATCTCGACGCCATGATCCATAATCTCAACTATTTCCGGTCGAAGCTGAGCTTCGGGACCCGGCTCGTGGCGATGGTCAAGGCCGGTTCGTACGGCGCGGGCGATTTCGAAGTCGCGCAGATGCTTCAGCATCAGGGGGTGGACTATCTCGCCGTGGCGTTCGCCGACGAGGGCGTACTGCTGCGTGAGCGGGGGATTTCGATGCCGATTGTGGTGCTCAACGCCGATGCTGACAGCTTCGACGTGATGATCGCCAACCGGCTCGAACCCGAAATCTACAGTTTCCACTCGCTCGGCGCTTTCGCCGACGCAGTGACGCACGCGGGCGAAACCCGTTACCCGATTCATGTCAAGCTGGATACGGGCATGCACCGGCTGGGGTTCGTGGAGCAGGAGATCGCGCAGTTGTGCGCGACGCTCGCCGCGACGCCGCAGGTCAAGGCGGCTTCGGTCTTCTCGCACCTCAACTGCGCCGACATGCCCGAAGAGGATGCCTATACGCGGGCGCAGATCGCCCTCTACGACCGCATGAGCGCGCAGCTCGCCGCCTCGCTGCCTTATCCGGTCATCCGCCATACGGCCAATTCGGCCGCCATCGAGCGCTTCCCCGAAGCGCAGTTCGACATGTGCCGTCTGGGGCTGGGGCTTTACGGCTTCGGGTTCCGGCACAACGACGCCCTGCGTCCCGTCTCGACGCTCAAAACCCGCATCGTGCAGATCAAACGCCTGCCTGCGGGCGATGCGGTGGGGTATGGCCGCGCCGGGAAGCTCACGCGGCCGACTACTACGGCCACGATACCGATCGGCTATGCCGACGGGCTGGACCGGCATCTGGGCTGCGGCCGCTGGTCGGTGCTCGTGGCCGGACAGCCTGCGCCGATCGTCGGCCGGGTCTGCATGGACAGCTGCATGATCGACATTACGGACATTCCCGGCGTGAAGGAGGGCGACGAAGTGTCGGTCTTCTCGCCCGTGCCGGGCAACGACCTCGAAACGATGGCCCGCGTGCTCGATACGATTTCGTATGAAATCATGACCTCGGTTTCGGGGCGTGTGAAACGCATCTATCTCAAGGAATAACGGGATGAAATGCTACGACTGCGGCGGCCTGATCGCGCCCGGAGCGGACAAATGTCCCGCCTGCAACTGTCCGGCGGAGAGGGCGCAGGCCGTGAAGTGTCTCGAAACCCGCCTGCTGACGGCCCGCGTCGAAGCGGAGTCGGCCCTCGACCAGCTGGGCCGGGCGAAGGTCGCGATGCTCTGCGCCGCGTTTTTCGCGCTTGTCGGCGGCGTGGTCGTGCTGGTGCATGCCGGGGGCGACGCGACGATGCTGGCCGTCGGGATTTTCATGGCTGCGCTGGCATGCGTCTACGCGGCATTGGCCTTTCTTGTCCGGAAAGCTCCGCTGGCGCTTTCGATCGCGGGATTTCTGCTCAGCTGGCTCTGTCTCGGCGGGCTGCCCGGTCTGGTGATCGTCGGGGCCATGGCGTTGAGTCTCTGGTTCGCCGTGCAGTATGTCCGCATTACGAACCGTGTCGGATTGTTGGAACGAAAAATCGCTGAACTGAAAAAATGTACGGAACACTCTATCTGATCCCATGTCCGATCTCGGACGAAACGGCGCCGTGGGACGTGTTGCCCGCAGCCAACCGCGCCGTTATGGATTCGCTCGACTATTTTATCGTCGAGAATACCCGCACGGCGCGGCGGTTTCTGTCGAAAGCGGGCGCGGCGCGCCCGATCGACACGCTCTGCTTCCGCGAACTGAACGAACATACCGTCGCCGGGCGTGAGGTCGAAGAGCTGGTGAAACCGCTCGTCGAGGGGCGTTCGGCGGGCGTGATTTCCGAAGCGGGCGTGCCGGGCGTCGCCGATCCGGGGGCGCTGGTGGTCGAAGCCTGCCACCGCCGCGGAATCCGTGTCGTGCCTCTCGTCGGACCTTCGTCGATCGTCATGGCGGTCATGGCGTCGGGGCTTAACGGACAGTCGTTCGCTTTCAACGGCTACCTGCCCGTCAAACCGCCCGAACGGGTGCAGGCGATCCGCCGTTTCGAACGCCGCGCGCACGCCGAAGGCCAGTCGCAGCTCTTCATCGAGGCCCCGTACCGCAACGTCAAACTGATGGAGCAGCTGTTGCAGACCCTTGCGCCCGAAACGCGGCTGACGGTGGCCATGGACATCACGGCTCCCGGCGAATTCATCCGCACGCTCCGCGTCCGCGAATGGCGTGCCGCCGAACTGCCCGCGATGAACAAACGCCCTGCTATTTTCATCATCGGATAGGCCCTTCCGGAGGTTGGTATACAATTTGATCGACTATAAGACGGGAAATCTGAAAAACAACTATATATGAAAAAGGAAAAAGCTTATAATGAAGCCATTAACGGCGACGAAGGGTTCGAGCCGGGCGACGGTTATCCCTCGTGCGACGGCGAACCCTGTGCCAATGTGTCAGACGAGCCGCAGGAAGAGACTGACACAATGGCAGACGGGGCCGACAGCGGCGCCGCACCCGATTTTGCGGCGGCCGCC
>ERZ791631.1692-NODE-1692-length-11788-cov-7.149834_pt1 | contig 11788 bp, 9 predicted proteins | sample MGYA00509961_ERZ791631 | MGnify/ENA primary metagenome ERZ791631 (study PRJEB30046, sample SAMN00715248) | human gut metagenome | study: EMG produced TPA metagenomics assembly of the A metagenome-wide association study of gut microbiota in type 2... | reverse complement strand
AGTCCTTGCCCAGAGCGTTCAGCTTGTCGCCCACCAGATCGTAGACGTGGCGGCCATCTGCCAGCTTCTCATACTCAAAGTCCTTGGCACCGCCGTTGGAGGTGCGGCAGAGGACGAACATGCCCTTGCCCTGCTTTTCGGCATAGGGCAGGTAGGGGCTGATGGAATCCAGACCCATGTAGGGGGCCAGGGTGACGAAATCAGACTCGAAGTCGCCGGTAAAGTGGCCCATGGCGTACATCTCGGCGGTCTTGGCGATATCGCCGCGCTTGATATCGGCGATGACAGGGATACCAGCCTCGCGGACAGCGGCCAGGGTCTCGGCGTAGGCCTTCATGCCCTCCAGACCCAGGGACTCGTAGTATGCGATCTGTACCTTGTAGCAGCCAGCCACAGCCTTGGTGGCATCGATGAGCTTCTTGTTGAAGCGGACGATGTTCTCCCCCTTGGTCAGGGCGGTGTCCACAAAGTCAGCGGGCAGGTAGCTGAAATCAGTGTCCAGACCCACACACACCGGGCCGCGGGCCTCAACAGCTTCGTACAGTTTGTCCATGTTCGTCATTGTCGGGTTCCTCCATACTCTCTTATTACGAATTAAACCTCTCAGTCAGCGCTGACGCGCTGCCAGCTCCCCTAGTAGGGGAGCCCTTGGCAAAGAGGTGAAGTGATACGTTCTGACTTTTACTCCTCAGCCTGATAGGTCAGCTTGCCGCCCTTGATGGTGGCATAGACCCTGCCGTAGAGCTGTGCACCATCAAAGGGGCAGTTATGGCTCTTGGAGTGCAGCTTTTCTTTGTCCACGGTGTAGGGGGTGTCGAGATCCACCAGCACGAAGTCTGCATCGTAGCCGGGCTCCAGCTGGCCCTTGGCAAGGCCCAGGATCTCTGCCGGGCGGGTGCTCATCAGGTGCACCAGCAGTTCCAGCGGCAGACCCTCTTCCCTGCAGAGCTTGGTGTAGCAGACCCCAAAGGCGGTCTCGCTGCCCACCATCCCGGCCATGCCCTTCAGCTTGTCCTCCTCAGAGTGGGGAGCGTGGTCGGTGGCAATGGCATCCACCACACCGGAACGGATGCCATCAATGAGCGCCTGCACATCATCCGCGGTGCGGATGGGCGGGTTGACCCGGTAATCGCAGGTCTCATTGTTGAACCACAGGTGATGCGGGGTCACCTCGCAGGTCACAGGTGCGCCGCGCAGCTTGGCCATCTGGATGGCCTCCAGCGCGCCCCGGGTGGAAACGTGGCACATGTGCAGCCTGGTCTGGTAGTACTCGCTCAGCCAGCAGTTGCGCACGGTCTCCAGATCCTCGGCCAGCCGGTAATCCCAGGGGCTGATCTCCATATCCTCGGCGTGGCTCATCACGGTGATATCCCGCTGGGTGCAGATGGCAAAGGCCCGGGCCATGGTGGCGTTGTCCTGCACACCATGGCCATCCTCTGTGATGAACTTCACGCTGGCGGGCAGGGTCTTGAGGTGATCGATGGTCTTGCCGTCAAAGTTCTCGGTGATGGAAACGGTCTGGTTCACATCGCACAGTCCCACCTCGGCGGCCTTCTGCTCCACCATGGCTGCCTGTGCGGCAGAGGAGCAGACGGGCTTTGTGTTGGGCATCAGGTTGACAAAGGTGTAGCCGCCTGCGGCCGCAGCCATGCTTCCGGTGGCAATGTCCTCCTTATATTCAAAGCCCGGGGTGCGCCAGTGGCAGTGCAGGTCCACAAAGGCGGGCAGCACGGTCAGACCGCCTGCATCGAGGACAGTCTCCCCTTCCCCGGCCAGTGCGGAAAGATCCTGACCCACGGCGGCGATCTTTCCGTCTTTCACGAAAAGCTCCACCGGGCGGCCCGCAGCGTTTACAGCGTTGATGAGCAGCATATTCTTTTACCTCCCTGTTCGTATTTCGGATGGGCGGATGCGGGCGTTGCAGCCCGCGGACAGGCAAAAAAAAGAACTTTTCCACAAACGGAAAAGTTCAAAAAGCGAAAAAAGGAAACACGGAACCCACCGCAAAAACGGCTGCAAACTGCTTTTTCAGTTCAGCGTTCATTTTTGACAGCATTCGTCCGCTTCTCCTTTTCCTTCGCATTTGTTTTCGTTATATTTTATCATAGAAACGCAAAATGTGTCAATGCTTTCTGTAAGATTCCTGTGTGAAAAGGTTTTGGCTGTATCTCCCGGAATTTTGGCTACTCTACCGAAAACCCGTTTCCCGCCCCATAATCCCTGCGCGGAGGGGTATTTTTCTCCGTCAATTCCTACCAAAGCACTGTACATTGAAGTTTGCATGTGTTATTATAGTATCTGTCAAAAAGAGAGAGCCGCACTGAGGCGGCTGAACAAAAAGGGAGGGTTTCCCACATGAGCTTATTGGAGGACGCACGGAATATCCAGCGCAAGGACCCCGCCGCACGCAGTGTGCTGGAGGTCATCCTGCTGTACCCCGGCTTCCATATCCTGGTCTACCACCGCATTGCCCACTGGCTGTATGAGCACGGGCACTTTTTCCTTGCCCGCTGGGTCAGCCAGCACGGCCGCCACAAAACCGGCATCGAGATCCACCCCGGTGCCCAGATCGGCAGGTGCCTGTTCATCGACCACGGCATGGGCATCGTGTTCGGCGAGACCACCGTGATCGGCGACAACTGCACCATCTACCACGGCGTGACGCTGGGCGGCACCGGCAAGGACACCGGCAAGCGCCACCCCACCCTGGGCAACAATGTGCTGATCGGCGCGGGCACCAAGGTGCTGGGCCCGGTGTATATCGGCGATAACGCCCGCATCGGCGCAGGCAGCGTTGTGCTGCGCAACCTGCCCGCCAACTGCACCGCCGTGGGCGTGCCCGCCGAGGTGGTGCGCATTAACAACAAGGCCGTCAACCCCGCCGACGACCTGGATCAGCAGGATCTGCCGGATGTCATGGCCCAGCGCCTCACCGAGCTGGACCGCCGCATCAGCAGGCTGGAAAAGGACGCACAGGGGGATGTGCCGCCCAGCATCCACGAGGTCATCCAGAAACAGCAGCGTTAAACCTCTCCGTCACGCTTTGCTTGCCGGCCCTCCTCAGAGGGGAGCCTCTGACATGGCGGTACTATCCGCAAAAACTGCACAAAGCTTCTGCAAAACGAAAGCAGCTGCGCTCCGCACACACGGAACGCAGCTGCTTTTCTGTTATTTACAAGGAGTTGCCACCAGTTCTTTGACCTTTTGTGCCGCTGCCGCCACCAGCTGGCCGATGGGCTGGTCGGGCACGCCCACCACGATGTTCTCACAGTGGTTGATGGGCACCAGCACCCGCCGGGCGGGGCTCTGGCAGACTGCCGCTGCCATGGCGGGGGTGATCTCGCCCAGCAGCGCGTCAGCGATCACAATGCCGATGGGCCCCACGATGATATCCGCGGTGCGGCAGTTCACGACCACGGCGTTCTCGCCGGTGGCGGCGCGGACCGTCCCCGCCTTGAGCATGGCCGAAGTCGCAAGGCTGTTGGTGCCCACGGCGGTCAGCCGGGCTTCCGGGCAGGCGGCAGAGATGGCCGCCACCAGCTGGCGGCCCAGACCGCCGCCCTGGCCGTCAATGACCAGAACGTTCATCAGAAGTCGATCTCCTCCAGCCGCAGCAGGGCGATGATGTAGATCTTCAGGGCCTCCAGCAGCTTATCGATAGGAGCTGCCTCGTTGGCACCGTGCATCGGGCCGCCGAACTCAGGCAGCACCATGTCCTCGTGCTCGGGGCCAAAGCTCACCGCATAGGGGAAGTGGCGGGCATAGGTGCCGCCGCCCATGGTAAAGGGCGTGGCATTCTCGCCGGTGACCTCGTTGTAGGTCTCGATGCAGGCCTTGATGGCGGGGGTATCGGCTGCGATATAGAAGGGCTCGGCACCCTCGGCGTTCTCCAGAGAAGCACCCGTGCCGATGGCCGCCTTGATCTGCTCCTTCATCTTCTCGGCGTTGGTGCAGGTGGGGTAACGGCTGTCCATGGTCTGGACGATCCGGCCCTCCCGCATGAAGATGCGGCCGCCGATGATGGTCAGGGGGCCGAAGGGGCCGTCGGCGCAGTCGATGCCCAGGCCGGTGCCTGCGGTGGAAGCGTGCAGCTTTTTCAGGGCTTCCAGATAGGCGCGCTCTGCATCGTTGCACAGGCCATTGTCCAGCAGGTAGTTCACCACCAGACCGATGGCGTTGACCGTGCCCTCGGGCATGGCGGCATGGCCGCTCTTGCCCCAGCCCCGGATACGCACCCCATTGCCTTCCGGCTCCAGCGTGATGTTGGGGGCATTCTTCAGCTTGGTGATGTCAGTCTCCACCAGTGCGCTGGCGCGGTCGGGGACTGCGTTGTTGGCAACGCCGCCCTCGAACTCCTTGATCTCACCGTTGCAGACCGGGCTGACCAGCTCCGCACCGAAATGGCCCTTCTCACCGTTGCACACCGGGAACTCTGCATCCGGGGTGAAGCAGAACACCGGGGCCGGGTAGTTCTTGAGGTAATATTCCACATCGTTCATGTGGGTCTCTTCGTTGTCGCCAACCATTGCGCGGATGGGATACCGCAGGGAAACGCCCTCCTCCTTGAGGAACTTCAGGGCGTACAGGGTAGCCACCATGGGGCCCTTGTCATCAGCCACACCACGGCCGATCATCCAGCCGTCCCGGATCTGCATCTTGAAGGGGTCCTGGCTCCAGCCGTTGCCCACGGGCACCACATCCACATGGCAGATGGTTGCCAGATACTTCTCAGGGTCTGCACCGGCCAGCTCGGCATAGCCGATGTAGTTCTCGCAGTTGCGGGTCGCCAGACCCATGCCTGCAGCCAGCTCCAGCGTCTTGTCCAGCGCCGCGCGTGGGCCTGCGCCGAAGGGTGCGCCCTCCTCCGGGGTGCCCTCTACACTGTCAATGGCCACCAGCGCCGCAATATCCTGCAGCAGCTGCTCCTTGTTTTCCGCAATATATGCGTCAATTTTCTGATTCAGTGCCTGATCCATGTTCTACAACGTCCTTTCTGACCGGAAGCGGCTTCCGGTTTTCACACAACTATTATTCAGTGTAGCATACTGCGGGCAGAAAAGCTACCGGCATTTTACACGACAAAAGCGCCCGCGTTTTGTCAGCCTGCCGCAAACAGCCCGCTGACCGCGCCCAGCAGCCCGGCGCTTGCCAGACCCATGATGATGCCCGCCAGCAGCACACCACCCATGCAGGCAATGAGAACATCCTTGAACTTCATGTCCAGAATGGAGGCTGCCAGCGTACCGGTCCAGGCACCGGTGCCGGGCAGCGGGATCCCCACAAAGAGCAGCAGGGCAACGGTCAGACCCTTGCCGGCCTTTTCCTCCAGTTTGCGGCCGCCCTTTTCCCCCTTGGTGATGAAGAACTTGCACACCGGCCCGATGACCGGTTTGTGGTAGCCCCAGATGAGGAACTTGCGGGCAAACAGATAGATAAAGGGCACCGGCAGCATATTGCCGAGCACGCAGACCAGATAGGTGGGCAGGGCGGGCAGGCCCATGCCCAGCCCGATTGGAATGGCACCGCGCAGTTCAATGACCGGCACCATCGAGATAAAAAACACCATCAGATAATTCTTGAGCATCCAGGTTTCTCCTTATTATAAGATCATGATCGTAACGGCTTACAGGTCGATGACCAGCTCCACCGGGCAGTGGTCGGAGCCAAACACCTCGTTGTGGATCTCGGCGGCGGTCACCTTGTCGGCGATGCGGTTTGAAACGATGAAATAATCAATGCGCCAGCCCGCGTTCTTTTCCCGGGCGTGGAAGCGGTAGCTCCACCAGCTGTACTTCACCTCGTCCGGGTGGACCGCGCGGAAGGTGTCGGTAAAGCCCGCCGCCAGCAGCTCAGTCATCTTGGCCCGCTCCTGGTCAGTGAAGCCCGCGCTCATCCGGTTGGTCTTCGCATTCTTGATGTCGATCTCGGTGTGGGCCACGTTCAGATCACCGCAGAGGATGACCGGCTTTTTTGCGTCCAGCTCCAGCAGGTAGGCCCGGAACGCATCCTCCCAGGTCATGCGGTAGTCCAGCCGCTTCAGGCCGTCCTGGCTGTTGGGCGTGTAGCAGTTGACCAGATAGAAGCCGGGATATTCCAGCGTCAGCACCCGGCCCTCGTGGTCGTGCTCCTCCCTGCCGATGCCGGTGGTCACGGCCAGCGGGGCCGTTTTGCACCAGCAGGCCGTGCCGGAGTAGCCCTTTTTCTCGGCGGAGTAGGTGTACTCGGTGTAGCCCTCGGGGGCAAAATCAGCCTGCCCCGGCTGCATCTTAGTCTCCTGCACCGAGAAGATGTCGGCATCCAGCGCCGCAAAGCTTGCGGCAAAATCGTGGGTCAGGCAGGCCCGCAGGCCATTGACGTTCCAGCTGATCAGTTTCATATCCTGTTCCTTTCTTATGCCTGATATTTTGTTTTCCATGCGCCGCTCTTCATGCGCGCCACAAAGCAGATGACACGGCAGACCCAGTCAATGACCATGGCGATCCAGACACCCACAGCACCCCAGCCCATCCTGACACAGAGCAGGTAGCTGAATCCCAGCCGCCAGATGGCCATGCTGAGCACAGAGACCACCATGGTAAATTTCACATCGTTGGCCGCGCGCAGGGCGTTGGGCAGAACAAAGGAGGCCGGCCACAGGAACAGACCACTGCCTGCGTGGATCTGCACCAGCAGGATAGCCAGCGCCATGGTCTCGCCGGAGAGGGCGTAGATGCCCACCAGCGGCTTGAGGAAGAGCAGGATGCCGCCGTTGAAGATCCCCATGGAAATGTAGGCCCAGAGCAGCAGCTTGCGGGTGTAGAAAACGGTCTGCTCATTGTCCCCTGCGCCAACGCAGCGGCCCACCACTGTGATCATGGCCAGACCGATGGCCTGCCCCGGGATGCAGCCCACGCCGTCCAGATTGTTTGCCACGGCATTGGCGGCGATCTGCACGGTGCCGAAGGTGGAGATCATGCTCACCACCAGAATGCGGCCCGCCTGGAACAGGCTGTTCTCAAAGGCGGACGGGATGCCGATGCCCAGGATGCGCTTTGCCATCCGGCCATCCAGCCGGAACGTTTTGGGTACGGTGAGCATGTGGCCCTTCTGGTAGCAGCGGTTCAGGATGAGCACCGCTGCCACGGCACGGGAGAGGACGCTGGGCCAGGCAACGCCGTCCACACCCATGCCCAACACAAAGATGCAGACCGCATTGCCCACGATGTTGATGATGTTCATCAGGATGCTGATCTGCATGGAGATTTTGGAGTTGCCCATGCTGCGGAAGAGCGCCGCACCGGCATTGTACATGGCCAGGAACGGGTAGCTGACCGCCGTGATGCGCAGGTAGAGCACACCGGCCTCCAGTACGTCGGCATCGATGCTGCCATAGCACAGCCGGATCATGGGACGGGCCAGCACAAAGCAGAACACCCCCACACCCACGCCCAGCAGAGCGCTGAGCAGGATCAGCTGACCCGAGCTTGCGTTGGCGTGCTTCTGCTCCTTTGCACCCAGATACTGGCTGACCACCACCGCGCCGCCGGTGGCCAGCGCCGCAAACAGCACGATGATGAGGTTGTTGATCATATCCACCAGGCTGACACCCGAGATGGCGGCTTCGCCGCAGCGGGAAACCATCATGGTATCGGCCATGCCCACCGTCACGGCCAGCAGCTGCTCCACCAGCAGCGGCCCCACCAGCCTGAGCAGGTCACGCTGGCTGAACAGCGGGGCCCGCCCGCCAAAGCACGGAGCCTTGTTTTGTGCGATCGTATGTTCCATTCTATCCCTCGCTTCTTCCCACACCTTTTCTGCCCTTCCGGGCCGCAGAGCGTCTTTTTCTCATAGATGTATCCATCATAACACAGCCGCATCCTGTTGTAAAGAATCAGCTTCTGTGATTCCGGACCTCTGCCCCCAGCCCGTGCTTGTTTCATCACTTTGCCAAACACATCTCCCCCGTTTTTGTGCGTTGTGACAAAATTACTTTTTTTGCTCGAACAAAAGAACTTTTTTCAAAAAAGCTCTTGTATTTTTCTGTGAAAAGTGTTATCTTGTATCCAACAGAAGCGTCAGTTGGATACAAAGCGAAACGACGCGCTTTCCTTTCCGGCACTCCTGTTGTTCATCCTTCTATTATTATGCTATTTTCTTCATTTACCTTCTTATCATTTACCCTGTCCTGAAAGGGACAAACAAAAAACGCTTCCCCACCTGCACGGGGGAGCGTTTTTTGTTTGTCTGCCGCCCACCATAGCAAAGCGCCCTGCACCTTTCACGGTACAGGGCGCTTTGTATTGCAGTTTTACAGCGCTGCAACAGCGGCCTTGAGCTCATCCACGCGGTCGGTGTTCTCCCACTTCACGCCCAGATCCTCGCGGCCCATGTGGCCGTAGGCGGCCAGCTTGCGGTAGATGGGCTTCCGCAGGCCGAGGTCACGGATGATGGCGGCGGGGGTCAGGTCAAAGACCTTCTCCACTGCCTGCTCGATCTTCTCATCGGCCACGGTGCCGGTACCAAAGGTATCCACCATGATGGACACAGGCTTTGCCACGCCGATGGCGTAGGCCACCTGCACCTCACACTGCTTGGCCAGACCGGCAGCCACGATGTTCTTGGCCACCCAGCGGGTCGCGTAAGCGGCACTGCGGTCCACCTTGCTGGGGTCCTTGCCGGAGAATGCGCCGCCGCCGTGGCGGGCGTAGGTGTCAACGATGATCTTGCGGCCGGTCAGGCCGCTGTCACCCTGCGGGCCGCCCACAACAAAGCGGCCGGTGGGGTTGATGTAGTACTTGGTGTTCTCATCCAGCAGCTCGGCAGGGATGGTGGCCTTGATGACCTTTTCCATGATGTCGGCCCGGAGCTGCTCCATGGTCACGCTCTCGCTGTGCTGGCTGGAGATGACGACTGCATCCACACGGATAGGCTTGTTGTTCTCGTCGTACTCCACGGTGACCTGGCTCTTGCCATCCGGGCGCAGGTAATCCAGCTCGCCGCTCTTGCGCACCTCGGTCAGCTTCTTGGCCAGCTTGTGGGCCAGGCTGATGGGCATGGGCATCAGCTCAGGGGTCTCATCGCAGGCATAGCCGAACATCATGCCCTGGTCACCGGCACCGCCCACCTGGTCGTTGGTGCCCAGTGCGATATCGGGGCTCTGGCCGTCGATGTTGGAGATAACGGCACAGGTGTCAGCATCAAAGCCGTACTTTGCACGGGTGTAGCCGATCTCAGAGATGACCTCGCGGACGATCTTCTGGAAATCGACATAGCAGCTGGTGGTGATCTCGCCCATGATGTGGACCAGACCGGTGGAAGCGCAGGTCTCGCAGGCCACGCGGGCATCGGGATCGTGGGTCAGGATCTCGTCCAGGATGGCATCGGAGATCTGGTCGCAGATCTTGTCCGGATGTCCCTCGGTGACGGACTCAGAAGTAAACAGGTGTCTTGCCATAAATTTTGTCCTCCATGTGTGTGGTGAATCTTGCACAGCTTCATACACGTCCATCAAGTTTGCGCAAACAAAAACGCTCAGAACCGAAGCTCTGAGCGTTTGCACTCTTATCTTTCGGTTTCCCGCAGGATTTGGCACCTTATGCTCATCGCACAGGTTGTCGGGCTTCACAGGGCCTGTCCCCTCAGCCGCTCTTGATAAGTCGGTATTCAGTTGTTTTCTGAAAGATATCTTATCATCTCTTCGTCAGATTGTCAAGAAGAGTATCACTCTTTTTAGACATCTCAACGAAATTGATTAGGATTTCCCCTAGAAGTACCGGGAGTTTCTTGATGCTCTCTTAGTAACCCTTGGCCTGTTCGCCGTTCAGCAGCTTAACCGCACGGGAAGTGCCCAGGCGGTCTGCGCCCAGAGCGAGGAACTTTTCCATATCCTCCACGGTGGAGATGCCGCCGGCAGCCTTGACCTTGCAGCGGCCATGCACGCCCTTGACCATCAGCTCCACATCGTGGAAGGTAGCGCCTGCGGTGGAGAAGCCGGTGCTGGTCTTGATGTAGTCAGCGCCTGCCTCACAGACGATGTCGCACATCTTTTCCTTTTCCTCATCGGTCAGCAGGCAGGTCTCAATGATGACCTTGAGCACCTTGTCGCCCACAGCCTGCTTCACGGCACGGATGTCCTCACGGACAGCATCGTATTCCTTGTTCTTCAGGCGGCCGATGTTGATGACCATGTCCACCTCGGCAGCGCCGTTCTCAATGGCAGTCTTGGCCTCAAAGGCCTTGCTGGCGGTATCCATAGCACCCAGAGGGAAGCCCACCACGCAGCACACCGGGATGCGGCCCGCCATATACTCGACCGCCTGCTTTACATAGCAGGTGTTGATGCAGACGGATGCGGTGTGGTTGGCAATAGCCTCGTCGCAGATGACCTGGATCTGGGGCCAGGTGGCCTCGGGCTTCAACAGGGTATGATCGACATGGGAGAGGATCTCTTCACGGGTCATATTATTTTCCTCCATCAATTCTTGCTGGCACGGCGGACCTTTGCCATGCCCACAGCGCTCAGGGCAATTGCCGTTACGGATGCGGTGGCACCAATGATGCCCAGAACAAGACCGGAAACCAGGAATGCAAAACCTTTCAGACCACGTTTCATAATACCGTACCTCCATAAGTTAATATTCAACCTCTCAGTCTCGCTTGCGCTCGCCAGCTCCCCTAATAGGGGAGCCCTTGGCATAAAGATGAAGCATCACCCGGCTGCCAAGGCCTCTCCTACTAGGAGAGGTGGCAATGCGAAGCATTGACGGAGAGGTTATTTCTTCTTAAAGATGATCAGCTTGCTGAACACATAGTTCAGCACGATCACCAGTACATTGGAAAAGACCTTCACGGCAAGGCCCCACAGTGCCTGCGCATTGTAGCGGCTGGTAACGAAGATCGCCGTGGGGCCGTCTGCACCGCCGATGACGGCAATAGCGGCAGAACCATCCGTGACCCCCGCCGGTGTGCCTGCATAGGAGGCTGCCATCTGGATGGCCGTATCCGGGCCAAGCCAGTGGGCCACCACGCTCAGCACCCCCTGCATCAGCTCGTCCATCAGCGCTGCGCCCTGGGCCGCCAGCAGATTGCCCAGCACCAGCATAATTGCAGTGTCCAGCAGCATTGTGCCCAGACGGCAGGTGACAAATGCACCAAACTCCTTTGCCATCGCCCTGCCTCTGGTCTTGCTGTTGAACACAAAGGCCCGGTTGGTGGTGTAGGCAAACAGGATGCAGAGGATGTTGTCCAGCACATTGCCCCAGCTGTTGGCGGCGGTGTAGCCGAACAGCCTGTTGAACAGGGCGTACAGCACAATATTCAGCAGGGTGGTCAGCACGCCGAAGATCAGGTAGGAGATGACCTCATAATGCTTTTTGATCCATTTGAACATAAAAATATCTTTCCTGTCAGCATCCTCACCCTCTCCGTCATTGCGGAAGCGAGACTGAGAGGGCAATCCGCTTAACAAAAACAGCCCCGCCGCCGTTACCCGGCAACGGGGCTGCAGTCGCATTGTGTCTGAAACTCAGCGAACCACGGACTGATTACTCAGCGTCGTCGTTCAGCAGAGCCTTCATGGACAGGCTGATGCGCTTCTTGTCGAAGTCAACATCCAGCAGCTTCACATCGACCATATCGCCGACCTTCAGTGCGTCGGAGACCTTCTCAACGCGATCATTGCTGATCTCGCTGATGTGGACCAGACCGTCAACACCCGGCAGGATGCGGACGAATGCACCGAACTTGGTCAGGGACACGACCGGAGCATGGAAGGTGCTGCCGATGGGGTAGTTGTTCTTCAGCTGCTCCC
>ERZ791631.1648-NODE-1648-length-11991-cov-2.493549_pt1 | contig 11991 bp, 6 predicted proteins | sample MGYA00509961_ERZ791631 | MGnify/ENA primary metagenome ERZ791631 (study PRJEB30046, sample SAMN00715248) | human gut metagenome | study: EMG produced TPA metagenomics assembly of the A metagenome-wide association study of gut microbiota in type 2... | reverse complement strand
TCTTTATGGAACTCGTGGTGCTAACGGTGTTATGATCATTACGACGAAAAATGGATCTGATCTGGCAAAGCCTATTATAAACTTTCGTGTTGAAGGCGCTGTCTCTCAACTAACAGATGTGCCGACAATGGTAGACGGCGTTACTTATATGAATCTGTATAATGAGGCGCAAACTCGTGAACCTGCTACGTTGGATGTTTACTCTTCAGAGCAAATTGAAGCAACTGAGAATAGGATAAACCCATATTTATATCCCAATGTAGATTGGTATAATGAGATGTTTAAAAAGAACTCTTTTGCACAGCGATTTAATTTTAATATACGTGGAGGGAGTAAAAGAATGGATTATTTCATGAGTGCAAGCGTGAAACATACAGATGGTAATTTGAAGTCATTAAGTAAGAACTTTTATTCGTATAATAATAATTTGAATATCTGGAATTATGATTTTGTAAATAACCTGAATATAAAAGCGACTTCGACAACCAAAGTTTCTTTGGGTCTTAACGCTTCCATAAAAGAATGGGAAGGACCGGAAAAAGATGTGGCTAGTATCTTTTCAAGTGCATTAATGGCAAATCCTGTTGATTTCCCTATTTACTTTCCTGCAGAATCAATGGAAGATACTCATATTAGATGGGGAGGAAAGTCTGGTGCTCCTAATGGAAGTTATGTAAACCCTGTAGCAGATTACGTATCTGGTTATAGCAGCTATAGTCAAACGACAGTAGTAGCTAATTTGAGAATAAATCAGAAATTGGATATGTTTGTCAAAGGATTGGAATTTAATGCATTGATATCATATAAAAACAGGAGTTATTCCGAAAGTCTTCGAAAAGGAAACATTAATCAGTATGAAATCAATTCTTCCGATCCGGCAACTAGTAAGTATACTACGGGTATTATCGGTACAGAGAAAAGTACGGAATTAAAAACAGAAGGAAGTACTACAGGTGATCGTAGATTATATATACAAGCAACGTTGAATTATAATCGAAAATTCAACAAAGTACATGATGTTAATGCAATGCTGTTGTATAATCAGGAAGAAAACAACTCTGATCCGGTTGATCTGTTTACAAGTCTTCCTCGTCGGAAACAGGGGATTGCAGGACGACTCTCTTATGCGTTTAGTCATAAATATTTGATAGAAGCAAATTTTGGTTATAATGGCTCTGAGAATTTTCCTAAAAGTAAAAAGTTTGGCTTTTTCCCCTCTGTTGCGTTGGGTTACAATATCGCTGAAGAAAATTTTTGGAAGCCGTTGAAAAATATTCTCCCACAGTTCAAAATGCGTGCTTCATGGGGATTAGTAGGTAATGACCAGACCGGAGCTGGAAGGTTTACATTTCTGGAGGATTTAAATAATGCAGGAATTGCTTTTATGACAGGTACAGGTTCTTCTGGACAAAGCAAAACCTTGTCCGGACCAACATGGATTAGATATGCAAATCCAAATCTTACTTGGGAAGTCGGTGAAAAAATAAATGTGGGTTTGGATACCCGTATATTCTATGATTTAGCATTTTCTATTGATTTCTTTAAAGAAAAACGGACGGATATTTTTATGGAAAGAGCTTCTATTCCGGCAATGCTAGGAACTGGTGCAACAAAAATCTCAGCAAATTTGGGTGAGATGGAAAATAAGGGAATTGACGCAAGCTTGGATTATAATAAACAGTTTAATAAAAATTGGTTTATATCTTTTAAAGGTACTTTTACCTATGCACATAATAAAATATTGAAACGTGACGAACCGTTGAACCGGCAATATCCGAATGTCTCTACGATTGGAAATCCTGTTAATACTATTTATGGATACATATCCGACGGACTTATAAAGGATCAGGCGATGCTTGACGCATATGACAAAACGCATGGATTTGCCAATTTCCCGTTGATGCCGGGCGATATTAAATATAAAGATATCGCTGATGTCAATGGTAACACTGATAACGTGATAAATACGAATGACCGTGTAGCTATGGGATACCCTACGGTGCCGGAAATCATCTATGGATTTGGCCCTTCTATTAAATTCAAGAATTTGGATTTCTCGTTTTTCTTTCAAGGAGCGGCTCGTACGTCATTGATGATGAGTGGGTTTCATCCTTTTGTTGGAAATTCAAATACGGCACGGAGAGGAGTTCTTGATTTTGTTGCTGAAAACTGTTGGACTACTACGAATCCCAATGAGTTTGCCAAATATCCTCGGTTAACTTCAAAAGATAATCTGAATAACAATCAAAATTCAAGTTATTGGTTGCGTGATGCCTCATTTCTAAAATTGAAGAATGCGGAAATCGGATATACCATAAAGAATATGCGGTTTTATATCAGTGGTTCTAACTTGTTGACTATTTCCAGTTTTAAATTGTGGGATCCCGAGATGGGAGGTGGTTCGGGAATGAAATATCCTACTCAACGCACTATTAATTTTGGTTTCCAAATGACCATAAACAATTAAATATAAAATTATGAAATCAATAATCTTTGTATATATAGTTATGGTAAGCATGGTGTTCTCATCATGTAATTATCTGGATGTGATGCCTGACGAACGCGCAAAAATTGAAGATTCTTATAATACTCCTAGCCGTACGGAAGGTTTTTTGTATTCATGCTACAGCTATCTACCTAAGAAGCGAATGTCGAATATTGGTAGTACTATTTCTGTAAATCCCATAGATCGTCTGACAGGCGGAGAAACAACCTCATATTATAAAGCTGGTGAAAATGGTGGAGTACTGACGGCTGGTAAATATACTCCGGCGGCACCTCTTTTGGCAGGCGAAGTTTGGAATACGTGTATGGTAGGGATACGTCAATGTTATGAGTTTTTAGATATAATAGATCAAGCTTCAGTATCTATTGAGGAAGAAAGAACGATTTTTAAATCAGAGGCATTATTCCTTATTGCTTATTATCATTTTCATTTATTACAAGCTTTTGGACCTTCTCCGATTATCAGGCACAAATTTGATCCAGACATAAGTGATTTTTCAGAGATGCCTGCGAGAAGTAGTTATGATGATGTTGTAAAGTTTATTGATGAAACATTGGAGCAAGCTATGCCCGGATTGGTTGATACACATACTCCAAATAATTTTGGAAGAGCGACAAAACACGTTGCTCGTGCGTTAAGGTCACGTATGTATCTTTATGCGGCTTCTCCTCTTTTTAACGGGAATAGTGAATTTTACAATGACTTTGTAGATGCGGATGGGAAGCATCTTATTTCTCAAGAGTATAGTGTGAAAAAGTGGGAAAAATCAGCAGAAGTTACTTTGGACGCTATCCGTGAAGCAGAAAAAGTATATCATTTATATGGTGATGTTGAAGCAGGAGAACCTACGGCTGCAAAACCGGGCTTTACAAGTAGCACGGAAAGTGGTAAAGCTCAACGCAGGGTAAGGTATTGTTTTATGGATGCTGCCAATCTATGTGAAGTTATTATGGGGGATAACAGAACGGAAACATTATATGATGTGCAAATCCGCTCGTCTGTCAGACAAACCAAGCAGGCTCCTTTCGCCATGGCCAATTCAACAGCCCCTACTTTGCAAATGGTTGAATTGTTCTATACCAAAAACGGTCTGCCTATTGATAAGGATGAAGAATATGGCTATTCAGAGCGTTATGAGTTAATTAATTTACCGAAAAACTTTGATGGGAATATGTATGCCGATCGTCCTAACGACCAGACGATAAAACTACATTTGAATCGTGAACCTCGTTTTTATTCATGGATTGGATTTGCGAATGGTAATTATGAAATATCTCGATATAATGCTGTTGATTTAGCTTTTAATAAGGCTTATGTACCTGGAGGACTGAAGATGGTTGCAGGAGGTGCACATGGTTGGAAAACCGGACAGACAACTCATTTTTCCGTCACTGGATATTTGAATAAGAAGTTTACTCATCCGGGTTTGACTACTAAATTGATACAATATCCCTTTCCGGTCTTCAGATTGGCAGAACTATATTTGAACTATGCCGAAGCACTGATAGAAACAGGCAATCCTGCTAATTATTCTATCGCAAGAAATTATATAGATAAAGTCAGGGTTCGTGCAGGAATTCCGATTATAGAGGAATCTTTGGAACATGCTACTTCCGATTGGAAAGGGAAAAAAGATGATCAGGAAGTCTTGCGACAAATAGTACGTCAGGAAAGGCAGATTGAGTTTTACCTTGAAAATCAACGTTTTTGGGATTTACGGCGGTGGAAAAAGGCGGAAGCTCTTAATGAACATTTTAAAGGATGGAATATTGCAGGAACTTCTATTATCGAGTTCTTCAAGGAACCACAAAACAATCCTTTCTTGACAAATTCATTTAGTAGGGAACATTATCTGATGCCAGTGCCGCTTAGTGAAATCGAACGAATGCCACAATTGATACAAAATCCTTATTACAAATAAAATAATTTACGAGTCTACTTTTGTGGTGGACTCGTTTAAATCAAGAGTATATGAAGATAAAATTTATATTCCTTATAGTAATATGTTTTAGCAATGTTTTTTATGCTTGTTCTGAAAATAGCTCGGAATTTCCGGAAAATGTAGAGATAAAGCAAGATGATAAAGAAAATTCAGTAATTGAAATAGATGTCAATAGAGTCTTTTTCTCTCCTGTAGGGCGGTTGACTAATGTTATAGAATCTGGAAAAAATGGAGAACAAGAAAATCAGGGCAAGTTTTATAAATATACGAAAGGATGGTCAAATATTTCAGATACACTAGTATGGGGAATAGATGTTATAAATGCTGGGGAATTGAAGGTTGTTCCTATATTAGGAGTGCCTGAAGTGCAGCATGAGTCTGAAATCGAACTACTTTTGGATAATCAAAAGCAATTGCTAAAATTAAAATCTACAGGTGGATTTGAAAAGTTTTCTTCTCAAGATACGGTTATATTTCAAATAGATAAACCGGGGCGTTATCAATTAGGAATGAAAATAGCTTCTGTTAAACAAAACCAAGAAATTGCCTATGTAAAAGGTGTAAATCTAACAGGTAAAGCAGCGGAGAAGTTAAAAGCCGTAGTATTACGTTGGCGTCCTCTTGCTGTCCATTGTGGTTTTAGAAATAATACCGATCCTTCTGAAGTTGTTATGGCAGTACATGAGAATACAATTGCCACTCCTTGGATTGATTGCTATCAGCCCATAACCTCTCCATTTGGTTATTATGGTTCTACTTGGAATGCTCAGAATCAACAGTTTGGTGGCTTAAATTTCTCATTATGGAGTTTTGCTGCCAATGCGGAACCGCCAGCATCAGAAAAGTTTAGTCATTTAATCGCTGTTGGGGAAGGATTTTATATTGACGGTTTTAATCATGAGGGTACCGGAGTAAAAGCTCGTGGAGAAAATCCTTATGAAAAGATGCATGGTACTACACAGGTTTTAGCTATAAAAAAAATACCAGGTATCCCATACGATGTCTATTATAGTTATTACTGGAATACAACTATAAAACGATGGAAATTATTGGGCTGTGGAAAGAAATATAATAAATCTGGTATTATTGACAACTGGTGCTTTTGTCGAAGTTCCTGGAGCCGCGGAAAAAGAACGTAGTAATCATGTTTTACGTCAGGTAGATTTTCGAGGTTGGTTAAAAGATAGTAATGGTAAATGGTATCCAATAAATACTATGTCTCCTACGGGGAATCTCGATGAGAGTAGCTACAAGAATTGGGGCAAAACAAAGGATAATAAATTCTTTATGCAGACAGGAGGTTTTAATACTCTATTATCTAAGCGTCCTGAGCCGATATCTATTTTATCTGATATAGAAATGCCTGAATATCTTTCTTCTGAAAACATGAAGGATTTGGAGAAATTGCCAGCTACCATTGAGATGCTTGGAATAGAGAGTTCAGAAATTACTTCCAGTTCTGCAATAGTTCATTTTAATATTAAGGAAACAGGCACTAATGCTAAAGCCTATTTATATTGGGATACAAAAGATGGGTTAACCTTTGTGAAAGGCAACAAAGGAGGAGCAGGTGTTGTAGAATGGAGTAATGTGCAGGAAATCTCGATTCCTTCTGACGGAACTCTTTTTTATAAGTTAGAGAATTTGAAACCCAATACCAACTATTATTATCGACTTCAAATTAAAAGTGATCAAGGAGAAACATGGAGCTTTGACACTCAGAAATTTAAGACTAATTTCTGAACTACTCAAAGTAACTATTTAATCAAATAAGATGAAATATTTATTGTGTTTAATGGCTGGTGCAACAGGAGTGACGACTGTGTCAGCTTATGAAAATCCGGAAGTCAAGTTGGATACTGACAAAAAACGTCCTAATATTGTATTGATCGTAGCGGATGATTTGGGTTATGGAGATTTGAGTTGTTATGGAGCTACCGGAATACTTACTCCCGGGATGGACCGTCTTGCCGGTGAAGGGATTCGTTTTACTCAGGGTTTTTGTACTGCCGCAACTTCTACTCCCAGCCGCTATTCTGTAATGACAGGCAGATATCCTTGGACCAATCCTGCCGCGAAGATACTACCGGGAAATGCTGCACTTATTATTGATACGGAAGCGATCACACTACCCAAAGTGATGAAGCAGGCCGGATACATTACAGGCTCTGTCGGAAAATGGCATATTGGCTTGGGCGACGGCAATGTGGATTGGAATAAAAGGGTCTTTCCGGGAGCTTCGGAAATAGGATATGATTATTCTTTTATTCAGGCGGCTACAAATGACAGAGTACCTTGTGTGTATTTGGAAAACAATAAGGTGGTAGGGCTTGAATCGGATGATCCGCTTTTTGTTGATTATCGGAAAAACTTTCCGGGTGAGCCGACGGGGAAAGATAATCCGGAATTACTTCAGATGCATCCTAGTGTAGGACATGCTGGTTCGATAGTGAACGGTGTATCTCGTATCGGCTTTCAAAAAGGTGGAAAGGCTGCTCAATGGCGTGATGAAGACATGGCCGAACTGTTTCTACAAAAAGCAAAACAGTTTGTTGTTGACAATAAAGACCGTCCTTTCTTTCTTTATTATGGATTGCATCAGCCACACGTGCCCAGAGTTCCTAATGAACGTTTTGCTGGAAAGTCGGGGATGGGACCTAGGGGAGATGTAATTCTAGAAGCAGATTGGTGTGTGGATGAATTCTTAAATACATTGGATGCGTTAGGCTTGACGGAAAATACAATTGTTGTATTGACAAGTGATAATGGGCCGGTACTGGACGACGGATATAAAGATCGAGCAGTAGAACTGGTTGGTGAACATCGTCCGGCCGGTCCCTTACGGGGATGGAAAACAACGATGTATGATGGTGGAGTACGTATTCCGTTTATGTTGCGCTGGCCGGCCGTTGTCAAACCTCAGGTGTCCGATGCATTTGTTTGTCAGATGGATTTGCTAGCTTCGTTTGCGAAACTGTTGGGAGTGACTTATCCGGATAAACTGGATAGTCGAAGTACTCTGAAGGCGTTTTTGGGCAAAAGTAAGAAAGGGCGCGAAGCGTTGGTCATTGAAGGTATGTTTAATTACGCATACAGAAAAGGAGATTGGGCTTTGATTCCGCCTTATCGCAATCATCCCCATTGTCTGCTTTATAACTTGAAAGAAGATATCGGACAACAACATAATGTGGCAGAGAAGTATCCCGATAAAGTAAAAGAACTGACAGACGAGTTTGAAGCTTTGAAGGAGAGTACGGGTAAGAAAACAAAATTCTGAAATTTTAAATAGTAGAATAAGGATAATTATTATTAAGAACAATCTCAACACTAAATATAATGAAAAGAATACTATTACATTTTATTCTTTGGTTTGTAACTTGCTTTATAGCCTACTCGCAAGATATGACCGGACTGGACATTACCCAGTATTGGCATACTGGGAAAACACTTCCGTTAGCATATTATGAACATAGTCCGAAGATTCCGCTTAATCTAAAAAATGACAATGGATATAATGTTTTGTTGGACGTGGCTCATCAATGTGATTTTGCTACCATGTGGCAGCTTCCTCCCCGTTTGCATAAGTTGGGGTATAGAGCGCATGCCAGTCATGCGGCACTAAACAGTGTGCTTTCGGACGAAGGAGTTAGCCGCAGGCGTATCCCATACGATCTGAAAAACGGCATACGTCCTTTTGCCTGGTGTCCTAATCTCAAGTATAACGTGGTTGTCACAGACCAGACTATTCCTGGAGCACAACCTTATACCGGACGAGAGATAGCTTCCCTTAAAGCATTTGTAGAAAAAGGAGGGGGATTAGTCATTATGGCTCATCCTGTTTCCGAAGATAGGAAGCAGGACTGGAGCTTGAATACACTCTTGAAAGTTTTTGACACGGAACTAGGCGCCAATGTGCAGGAAGGAAACTTAAAAGCAACCTCTTTTGTACCAACAGACTCATGGACAGTTGATGAACGGTATGAAGGAAAATCGGTACAAATGAGGCGTGTCTTCGGAAGGGGACGTGTCATTGTATTTGGAAATGCATCGCGATTTGACTATACCGGAAAAGACGCAGAACTTCCAGCCAACAAGGTCATTAACGAACTTGTGGCAAATACTTTGGAGTGGCTTTGTCGGGAGCAACAGCCTGTAGGAGGATTCTTTCCCGCCAGAACTGGTGGAGGCGGAGATATCTATCCGGAAAAAGAAGTAAACGCGGATGGAATAGTGGTCTATTATGCCGAAAATCAAATAATACCGTTACTGAATGTCATTACTGCTGAATTTCCTAAAATTACCCGACAAATATACGAATGGTATCCCTCGAAGCCAACTTCGGAACCAATGTATCTTTTATTGTGTGCTGGCAATGGCGGCGGTTGGGCAGTAAATGCTTTCAAGCCTAAAGAAAATGGAATAATCAGCTTGAATCCGGATGGCATTATATCTATTTACGCCCATGAATTGGCGCATACGATGAAAGGTCCTGTCAATGATAAAGGAGAAACGGCAGGGGTGCCTCCTATTCCAAATTCGGGAGAGGCACATGCAGGATGGTTCCAGGGGAAAATAAATGCTATGTATAATTCGGATTTATTGTCGAAACCTAACCGATATTGTGACAAAGTTTTCAAAGAAGCCTATTTTAAAGACATAGACTTTACAAAGTATTATGAAAATGAAGCGCTTCGCGAACGGTTCGGAAAAACTAAAGACTGGAATAAAACATGGTATATTTGGCAAAGGCTTGATGATACGTATGGTCCGACTTGGTATACACGTTGGAAATGGATCCAGCATACACGTTGGCAGGAGACTCCGCAATATAAGCTTACGTGGGAGGAGATGGTAGAAGATATGTCTATTGCAGTTGGGCAGGATTTGTTTCCGTTTATGAAACAGTGTGGAATCCAATTGTCACGTGATCAGATAGGTATTATCATTTTCCGTGATAAAAAAATCCGACTTCCTCCGGCGCGGATAGAAGTTACGTTTCCCGGACCGGTCCGTCTGGAGGCAATCGTTGATTACAAAAAAGAACTTAAATAAAATACTTAATTAATCAGTACATTATGAATGTAAAAAGAATTCAAACATTTTTCTTTCCTTTAGTGGGAGGAAGTCTGGCTTTGACCGCTTGCCAGAAACAGGAAAAAGTTACCCGACCTAATATTATCTACATATTGGCGGATGATTTGGGATATGCGGAGTTAGGATGTTATGGGCAGGAAAAAATAGAGACCCCCAATATTGATCTTTTGGCCGCGAATGGGATGCGTTTTACGCAGAATTATGCTGGGACTGCCGTATCAGCCCCTTCCCGCTGCATTACTTTTACTGGACTTCATAGCGGACATGCTTATATCCGTGGTAATGATGAGATGGGAAGTCGGGGGAATGTGTGGAGTCATGAAGCCATGCTGGCAGACTCTAGCTTGGAAGGACAACGCCCGTTGTTGGAAGGGACGGTCACTTTTCCGCATTTGTTACAGCAAATCGGATACCGTACGGGAATTGTCGGCAAATGGGGATTGGGTTACCCCGGTTCGGAAGGTACTCCCAACAAGATGGGATTTGATTTTTTTTATGGATATAATTGTCAGCGCCAGGCCCATACTTATTATCCTCCATTTCTTTACAGGAATGAACGGCGTGAATATCTGACAGATAATAAATTGCTGATTCCCGGTACTAAACTTGACGAAGATGCCGATCCGCTTGATGAAAAAAGTTATGCTAAATATACTCAAAAAATATATAGCTGTGATCTTATGTATGATGAGATTCTGAAATTTGTCGAAGAAAGTAAAGATAAACCTTTCTTTTTGGCATGGACCACACCGCTTCCGCACGTACCATTGCAGGCTCCAGAACGCTGGGTCAAACATTATGTAGAGAAATTTGGTGACGAAGAACCCTATTTAGGTAATAAGGGATATTTCCCCTGTCGTTATCCTCGTGCTACTTACGCTGCGATGATTAGCTATTGGGATGAACAAATTGGCGGACTCGTAGCGAAATTGAAAGAGTTGGGTATCTATGAAAATACGATCATAATTTTTACCAGTGATAACGGGCCTACATTTAATGGCGGAAGTGATTCGCCGTGGTTCGATAGTGCCAAGCCGTTTAAGTCGGAATATCCGTGGGGAAAAGCTTCTATTCGGGAAGGTGGAATTCGAGTTCCGTTCATAGCATGCTGGGAAGGACATATCAGGCCAGGGAGTGTCAGTGATCATATTTGTGCTTCATGGGATATTATGCCTACTGTCTGCGAACTCGCTGGATATACTGAATCGGTTCGTACGGATGGCATTAGTTTTGTACCCGAATTGTTGGGCAAAGAACAGCCTAAGCATGAATATTTATATTGGGAATATCCTGAGGGAGGAGGTTCTAAAGCGATACGTATGGGAAAATGGAAAGGGTTGATTTTAAATATCCGAAAAGAAGGAGAAGATAAAATGATGTTATTCAACTTGGAGACAGATCCGAGAGAACAGCAGGATGTAGCTGCCGATCATCCGGAAATTATTTCTCAAATGAGAGCAAAGATGAATGAGGCGCATGAAGAACCGTTGATTAAACGTTTTGAGATAAAGAAAAAGGAGCTTGTTAACAAGAAAAATTAAACAAGATGAAAGGGAAACATATTCTATTAAGTCTTTTATTGATAGTATTTACCGCTTGCTTTCAATCTTTAGACGTACAAAGTTAGTACTATTTCTTTGTTACGGTAAGTTAAAAGAGTTTTTCTTCAAACTTTCCGGTTGAATGGGAGGGGTGGGTAAATGAAGATAACAAGGATGATATAAAGTTTTGATGTGTCCTTGTATATATTGAAAGATACCGTATTTTTGTGCATATATTAAACTAAGATAGGTTATGCTGGATGTTATTCTGATTATAGTAAGCGCCCTCTGCATGATAGCCGGGTTGGCCGGCTGTGTGCTTCCGTTCCTCCCCGGTCCTCCCATAGCATATTAGGGACTGGTATTTCTTCATTTTACAGATAAGGTACACTATACTTCGACACAGTTGATAATCTGGCTGTTGATTGTAGCCGTGGTGCAGGTGCTGGACTACTTTACTCCGATGCTTGGAAGTAAGTATAGCGGTGGCAGTAAATGGGGAAATTGGGGATGTATAATCGGGACCCTTGTCGGACTTCTTTTCTTGCCTTGGGGTGTTATTCTCGGTCCGTTTCTGGGAGCAGTGATTGGTGAATTGCTTGGCAATAAAGAGTTCTCGCAAGCACTCAAATCAGGAGTAGGCTCATTAATCGGATTTATACTGGGCACTTTGTTGAAGTTTGTTGTCTGCGGTTACTTTTGCTATCAGTTTATCCTCGGATTTATCAAGTGATACTGATAGAAAAAACTGTGTTTTTGTACGCTAAGCGTTTCTTTTTCTACATCAAGTATGCAGTCAGTAATGAAAAGGACTTGACAAACGCATTTTTATGTTGTATATTTGTAGAAGTAACGTGCAATAAAACTATAAATTAAAATTTGAAAATGAAAGAAAGTAATCCATATAA
>ERZ791631.1629-NODE-1629-length-12136-cov-2.414452_pt1 | contig 12136 bp, 12 predicted proteins | sample MGYA00509961_ERZ791631 | MGnify/ENA primary metagenome ERZ791631 (study PRJEB30046, sample SAMN00715248) | human gut metagenome | study: EMG produced TPA metagenomics assembly of the A metagenome-wide association study of gut microbiota in type 2... | reverse complement strand
TTCGAGCCAATAGATCAACCGTCCACGCTTAACCAGCGTGAAACTCGGTTGTCTATCTTGGCTCTTGAGATTAGCGGTTTCGTAAATCAAGATATGACAATAATTTCACTATATTTTGGAGCGGACTCTTCCGCTTCTTTTCTTATCCACAAAAATAGAAAACTCTTTGAATACCCCCAAAAGTTATTAAAATATAATTTCTCTGTAATTACATTCTTATAGCAGTCCAGACGTCCAGATGTCCGGACGCTCTAACAGAAGAATATCCATCTGGAATACAGTTAGCTAATGATTTATACTTACTATACAGTATTGAGCAGTATCATCTAACTAACTTCTTCTTAAAATCTAAGGAAATACGTTATTATCTGAAAGTAAACCTTGTTAGCATCAGCTAACAGCAAGATGTGTTCCGAGTAACCCGGAACATTTCGGTTATTCGAAATTCTTGCCCCTTACAGGGGGGAAATCAACCTCCAAAGTCGGTTGATTAGATTTAAATTATTAAAGAGAGAAGAAAATGATAGAGGGCATTTTTAAAGCATATAAATAAAATTACACTTTTTTAATTTGTTTTGATAAATCAGTATCTTTGTCCTATATCATTTAAGTGGACATTAGGAAAGGACTTTGTATAATAAATTTGTAATAGGAAATGAAATAGTTGTTGATTGAAAGAGAAGTGATATACAGCATTTTTCTTGTGGTTAGATAAGAAAATATAACATGTAAGCAGAAGTTTACAAAAAACATTTTTTGTACTAAATAATTGATACGAACAAATGCTTTACAGAATGGAAGAGATGTAGAATTTATGGGTGGATAAATAAAGGGACTTTTGCCGAGAGGAAACTTGATATAAATGGATAATTATAAAGAAATGACGAACAATAATTTGAATAGAGAATGGCAGGAAGTAATTCCTATTTTTTCAGATATATTGATGAAATATAGCCGTAAAGAAAAGCTTCATGAAGTGGAAATTGATAGGCTTTTTGACAAAATTAAAAGAGCACATGAAGAAGATATAAAAAATGATGCTACAATGACTACAATGCAAAAAGAAGCTGCACGACGGGATTTGTTTCTGACGAAAAACACATTAAATCATATAGCAAAAGAAATTCTAAGAAATAATCATAGGTTAATTGAAGCACATACCAAATGAAAAAAGAGAATTTAAGCATCTTGTTTTCGCTTATAGCACTTGTAGGAGTAGTAACTGTATGGGGTTTATGGATTTGCAATACTCTTAGGTTATCGGTTGTCTCGCTTGATAGTTTTATTGGAGTGATGATTACACTACTTGGTATACTTGTTACGTTTGCTATCGGGTGGCAGATTATAAATGCTCTTGAAATAAAGGCTAAATTGAAGGAAATTGAAATCATAAAAATGAATCTTAGCAAACAGCAAGAAGACTTTGTGGAATTTTCCAATAATATAAAGTGTGAAAATCTACTTACTGTTACAGAAATACGACTTGATGTAAAAGGGTATTCTGAGGCTTTTATGTATGCTCTTGAAGCATTATCGTACGGAGTATATTGTCGTGCAAATAATTTAGAGTATATTCTTGATATTTTAGATATGTGTGAGGAGAGAATTACGAAAGGTCGGAAAGTATACAAAGATTATTATGAAAGAATAACAACGGCAGATAAGAAAATTCGAAGCTCAGAACATTTTTATGCTGTAAGACTTAGTTATACTTCAATATACGACAGCTTTATGAAAAAAATTGTTTTAGGGGACAAGAATAGTTATGACTTTGATTAAAGTTATACTATCCGAATATCAACAAACGGAAGTCAGATTTATTTTCTAATAAGTAAATTATTACAACGTGTCTTTTGGCTTATTTTAATGAATAAGGGTTCTGAGACATGTTTCGGTGATTTTCCGGTAACGTTAATTGTCTTTGTTAAAAGTAACATTTAATAATACCCGATAATTTAATACTATCATGATTGCACCAACTCAAATACGCAAACCGGAAAATTGGCAGGATTTTGAAAAACTTTGTAAAAAGTTATGGGGAGAGATATGGGAATGTTCTGATACAATACAATGTAATGGTCGTATTGGACAACCTCAACATGGTGTGGATATATATGGTATACCCAAAGGTGAATGTGAGTATTACGGGATACAATGTAAAGGAAAAGGCGATTATGTTCAAAGTATACTGACTATAGAGGAAATAGATAATGAAATAAAGAAGGCTTTACTATTCAAGCCTGCCTTAAAAAGATTGATATTTGCTACAACTGCTGATAAAGATAATAAAACAGAAGAATATATAAGAATTAAAAATATTGAAAATAAACGGAATGGTTTATTTGAAATATATATATCATTTTGGAAAGATATTGAGGATTTGTTGGAGGAACGGAGAGATACTTATAATTGGTATATTAATAATTGTCAGTACAAAGATGTATCAGATATAGAGATTTTTGTTGATTGGGAAAAAGAATATGAAGTAAAACCTCAATATGTTCGTACAACTAAAAATTATTATGTTAGAGAGAAAAGGGATTTTGATATGGATCCCTTCAGAGTATTGAATCAAAAATTATTGGCGGAATGTGAAAAATCGTTTTCAAGTGGAAGGACTTTAAACAGTGTTTTTAATCCACCTCGTAAAGTCGATTAGCGTTGGTGTTCAATACCAATTAATATAGAAAATACTGGAGCAACAGTAATTAAAGATTACAAATTGTATCTGACATTTGAATCCGATAAAATATTAGCCATTGATGATGGATTTTGTTATTATAATAATGCTTTGATGGACCAGGCTATGGTTGCTCAGATAAATGCCAGTAAAGATGCAAAGAGAGAAGTTTTTGAATCATTGGAGTATAGTAATGTAATAGAATTCAGACCAATTGACCCAATTTTAGTGCAAACAGACAAAAAGTCTTTTAAAGTTAAAGTAAAACCTAAGATTATGAGTGGTGAGATAAAAATTGATTGGGATTTTAAGTCGCAAAACTATCGTAAAGAAGGAACGCTTTTATTAAAAGTTACTCCTCTTTATGAAGATAAAAAAATTGATATTGAAGTTGAAGATTGTAATCAGTTAAAAGATTCTGAGGTTATAATCGAGCCTAAAATAATTGAGGAGTAACTAAAAAATATACACGTATAAATTATTATGATTATTTATTTGCTATCTTTGTCTATGAAACGAAGCAGAAACCGGAAGTCAATTCACTGCCAGTTAATGCCAACAGAACGTTACTAAATCGTTACGGTACGAGGGTGACAGTTTAGAAAAGATTTGAAGATTAGCAAGATAAACGCTGGCGGTTAAAACCCCAGGCGGATCACAAAAACCGTGTCAAAATCGGTCAATACTTATTGTAAAACCTGTAATATTAAGACATTACAGGTTTTTTTGTGTCTTTTGTCAAGCCGTCGCGGTCTTTTTATATTGACAATTTAAGCTTAAAAAGGTCACTTATCCGTCCACTATCCGTCCACTATCCGTCCACGTACTTTTCGCCTTTTTTGTCTCAAATGACGTGGACGGGAAAAAGGCATATGACTGCATAACTCCTGCATTGTCTAAGGGGTAAATCATCAAACTTGATTCGATAGCTCAGTATAATAAGTGTACGGGCTTGAAGTATTGCATCCGTTGGTTACAGTTGTCGATTTGCCGAAGGCAACGCATTTTCCGGCTCGCGTCGTATTGAATTTTGGTGTGTATGCTCTTTACCTGAAGCAAACCAAATGCGGGGATTTATGCTATGGAAAACAGATTTACGATTATCAGGAAGGAACAGTGACAAGTTTTGCGCCGGGACAAGTGGTTGAGAAGATGGCAGAAGGAGTAAGATTTTGGAGACCTTGTGAAGAAAGAAACCGGAAGAGATGTAAAATCTGTAAATGGGGTAAGTATATCTGTAATTGGGGTTGTGGAAAAATGAAAATAATACTTTAATTTTGTTATTGGAAAATTATAGGATATGGGTTGAAAAAGCTGTGAATGCACTGTATTTGTACATATCTCTGCTTTAATTAGATATTTACGTTTATGGATGAAATTATTAACTTAACCAGTGTCGACCAGTACAATTCTTTGTATGGTTTTGAAACGTTACACCCTTTGGTATCAGTTGCAGACCTTCGGAAAGCTACCAAATCGCTTAATAATGTTCAGTTGAATTACGGTTTATATGCCGTTTTTCTGAAATTGTATAAGAGTTGTGATATCCGTTATGGACGCAGGAAGTATGATTATCAGGACGGAACCATCGTCTGTTTTGCTCCCGATCAGTCTGTTTCCATCACTAATTCGGAAGGAGTTTCACAGCCGGTGCTCGGTTTGGTGTTTCATCCCGATCTGATACGTGGTACAACGCTCGGAAAGAATATCAAGCAGTACGGCTTTTTTTCTTATGCCGTTAATGAGGCGTTACATTTGTCCGAACAGGAAAAAAGTATTGTCATAGATTGCTTAAAAAATATTCAATTGGAATTGACTCATGCGATTGATAAACACAGTAAGTCGTTGATTGCAATGAATGTTGAATTATTGCTTAATTATTGTATGCGTTTTTATGAGCGTCAGTTTATTACTCGTGAAAATGAGAGTCATGATGTTTTGACAAAATTCGAGGAATTGCTTGACGAATATTTCAGTAGTAATGTTCCGGAATCTGATGGTTTGCCTACCGTAAAGTATTTTGCCGGTAAAATCTGTCTTTCTCCTAACTATTTCGGTGATATGGTAAAGAAAATTACCGGGAAGACAGCGCAAGAGCACATTCAGGAAAAGGTAATTGATTTTGCCAAAGAACGCATCCTCGGTACGGAAGAAACTGTCAGTCAGATAGCCTATTCGTTGGGTTTTCAATATCCGCAACACTTTTCCCGTTTGTTTAAGAAGCGCGTAGGATGTACTCCTAACGAATATCGTGTACAGACCGAATGACTGTTTTTAGAATGAAAGGGAATACGTTAGACATAAAAACGGTATGCGAATGTAATCAATGTCTGGGAAATAAGACTTTACATCCACAGGTAAGTATTATCAATCTGGAGAAACCCGATTTAGGACAAGATGCTGTGAAATTTGAGTTTTACGCCGTCCTGTTGATAGAAGATTGCCCGGGTGGTTGTAATTGTTGTGGGCGCAAGTATTATGATTATTCCAACGCTACAATGGTGTTTCTCGCTCCCGGAGAGATTTTTCGTATGAGTGAGACCGGCGCATTACCCGATAAAGGATGGCTTTTGGCATTTCATCCCGACCTGTTGTTTCGTACTTCATTGAAAAATCATATTAAAAGTTATACTTTTTTTGCTTACGATAAAGAAGAAGCATTGCATTTGTCACAGCGTGAAACGTCCAAAGTTGTATGCTGTCTTGAAAATATAGAAGAAGAACTTCACCATGCTATCGATATGCATAGCAGTACTATTTTGTCGCGTCATATCGAATTGTTACTGGATTATTGCGCCCGCTTCTACGAGCGTCAGTTTATTACCCGGGAAACCAAAAACAAAGCTATTTTGGAAAAACTGGAAAAATTGCTCAATGACTATATGGTTTCCGGTAGATTACAGAGAGGAGAACAGCCGGCATCTGAGTACTTTGCCGGAGATTTGAATCTGTCGGTTGCCTATTTTAATGACGTGTTGAAGTTTGAAACCGGTAAGACACTGACGGAATATTTTCAGTTTAAACGGTTGGATATTGCCAAAAGGCTACTGTTGAAAGCAGGCACTACACCTGCTGCCGTATCGTGCCAGTTAGGGTTTCCCAGCGTGCAGTATTTCAGTTTGATATTTAAGAAAATAACGGGAATATCACCCAGTGAATACCGATATTCGCAAAATTGAAAGACGGAAGAGGGGCAGCCTCTTCCGTTTTTACTGACTGTATCGTAGATGACTAATTTCAGAGGTTACCTGATCTTACATTGAATCTGGTACCGGTATTTTAATGTCGTTGTTTAATTTTACTGCTTTATAGTAGGGCAGTCAGGGGTTGTGTCGGCCGAGAGTTCTCCGCTTTGGGGCGTAGCTTCGGCATTGGCTGCATCATTGGCCGATAAAAAATTTTGCATACTGCACGTTGGCATTTCCGACCGGAAATGCACTTAAGTTCTGAGGAATTTTTTCTTTTTTCATATCCTGTGCATTTAACGGATTTGCTGCATGAAACAACAGTGCTATTGCTGTTGTTGCCATTATTGTTCTTTTCGCTTTCATTTGAGTAACTGATTGATTTTCTATCGGATATTTCAAAATTACGGCGTTTTGATTGTAATAGGAGTAGATAAATTACGGATTGTCCTACCCATATACAGGTGGTTTTCAGATTGTCGGTATGTGTCTCTCATAACAGAAATGACAAAGAAAATTGTGTTTTTAAATTCCGGGTTATTAATTTAATAATTGGCGGTATTTCTTTTAAAATTCAGCCGGGATAAATAGCGGATATAAAATGTGTTTTATTCCTGTCTTGTCTATAAGTTTAAATTTTCGTTAAATTATATTTTTCTTTGGCGTTTGCACGTTCAGGATTTTATTGATAGTTTTACAGCCGTGTCTATTCTAAATCGGTGGTATACATAATTGTTTAATATTTGGTAATTAAAATGAATCATTTTAACAGCAGGAAAAGGCACTTTTTTATAATAACTTTTGATTTTTAAACAGGAGCTGAAATTATTACTGTCTATTCATGTTAAAAACACAATTTTCTTCCGCAGCTTTTGCAGATACAAAACCACATTACGCTATTCTCGACGGATTACGTGGTGTGGCTGCTATTATGGTCGTATGGTTTCATATATTCGAAGCTTATGCAACAAGTCATTTAGATCAGAAAATCAATCACGGTTATCTGGCAGTGGATTTCTTTTTTATCTTGTCCGGTTTCGTTATCGGTTATGCTTATGACGACCGGTGGAAAACAATGACTGCCAAGGATTTCATCAAACGCAGAATCATACGTCTTCATCCTATGGTTGTCATGGGGGCTGTTATCGGAGCGATTGTGTTTTATTTTCAGGGATGTCCGGTATGGGATGTTGCAAAAGTTACAGTGGGAGCCTTGTTTGTGGCAACATTTATCAATGCCCTTTTAATACCGGCTACGCCCGGTACTGAAATCCGGGGTTTGGGGGAAATGTATCCTTTGAACGGCCCGAGCTGGTCTTTGTTTTTCGAGTATATCGGAAATATTCTGTATGCCTTGTTTATCCGTAAATTTTCTACAGCAATGCTTGCTTTGTTGGTGGTTGTTGCCGGATGTGCATTGGCTGTTTTTAGCATATTCGGTCCTTATGGGGATATTTGTGCCGGATTTTCGCTGACAGGAATCGAGTTTACGGGAGGATTTTTTCGTTTGCTATACTCTTTTTCTGCCGGTTTGCTTTTATTCCGTATGTTTAAACCGACCCATATAAAAGGGGCATTTTGGATATGCAGTTTGGCTGTCATTGTTCTGTTGGCTGTTCCGCGCCTGGGGGGAGCCGGACATTTATGGATGAACGGCTTATACGATACGATTTGTTTTGCTCTGTTATTCCCCCTTATCGTCTATTTGGGTGCTTCCGGCAAGATTACCGATAGATATACGAAACGGGTATGTAAATTTCTGGGAGATATATCCTATCCTTTGTATATGGTGCATTATCCTTTTATCTATCTGTACTATGCATGGGTTAAAAATGAAGAACTTACATTCGGGGAATCATTATACGGAGCTTTGGCGGTAGTTATAGGGAGTATGCTTTTAGCTTATATTTGCCTGAAATTGTATGACGAATCTGTTCGTAAATATTTGGCCGGGTGGTTTTTGAAAGCTAGGAACCGATGATTTTTGTAATTTATTGAACATGTGAAATGTAATCGGGGTAGACATCCCGGCCGGAACATAAAATAAGATAGGAAAACTTCTGAAATTCAAATGATTTCAGAAGTTTTTAATTGTAAATACAAGGCTTTTTCTTTTTCAGCAAAGGCGGTCGGTTTAATAGCACAATTGCCCCGTCTCTGTGATTTTACTTTTTGTCATGTTTTATTTATCGGTTTCCGCAGCCTGCATCAGGCAGAACTTTGGGTATGATCATATGCTTATGCGTGCTGTTTGTAATTTATTTATCAACAGCGCCATTTGGGTATGAGATTTATTTCTTTGTGATTGGCCGGGGAATCTTATTTCATTTCTTTTTTCAGTTGTTCGAAGATGGTGAGTATTTTTTCTCTGTCTTCGATCAGTTCGGGAGAAGATATTAAAAAATTGCCGTTTTCGATTTTCATGTTTACCTGTGGAGCGGTGATGATTTTACCATTGTAGAGAAAGCCTATTTGTTTGCCTGTTGCTTTTTCGGTGGCGTCAGCCCAGGTTTTGATTTTGCCGGCTTTTACTTTTCCGGTGAGTACGTAAGTCATGGTATTTTCCGTGTTGAGCAGGGAGTCGATCCGTAGCATTTCGAAATCGGCGACCGTGACGATCGGGGAAGGATCGAATGCGTTTGTCCGGCTATCGGTAATGAAGTACCAGCCGTTTGCATCCTGTTTATTTGCTCCGTTTGCAAGTAAGGTACAGCATATACTTAAAATCAGATAAATTGTTTTCATATTGAGGTGTTTTATGTGGATAATTGTATGGTCTGCTTTGGGCGTGATCGGGTAAATGGGGTTGTGTTGTCTCTGATTTACATTTTCCGTGAGGGATACAAATCTGTGTATTGAAACAAAGGTAATTATTATTTTAATTTTTGGAAAAGTATATGGATATGTGTTGATATTTAAATCGGTTGTGGTGTGTTGCATAGGATTTAACCGTATATTTGTTTTCGGAAGCGATAGGGAAAATTCAGAAAATCATATAAAGTTAAAAGAGAGTTCGGGTATGTTTAAAAAAATAGTAGTAATCGACGACACCGGATTGAGGCCGTGGGCTTTGGAACGTTTGTCCGCTTTAGCAAAAAACGTGATATGTTATGATGATATACCAGCGGATGAGGAGGAGGCGATATCCCGGATCGGGGATGCGGATGGTGTATTGGTTTCGTATAATACGAGGATCGGGCGGCAGATAATTGAAGCTTGTTCCGGGATAAAATATATCGGGATGTGTTGTTCGCTATACAGTGAGGAAAGTGCTAATGTGGATATTGCTGCGGCACGGGAGAGGGGAATTGTGGTGTCGGGAATACGGGATTACGGAGATGAAGGTGTGGTGGAATATGTGATAAGCGGGCTGGTTCGTTTATTGCATGGTTTCGGTGAGCATCAATGGAAAAGGGAAGCATTGGAACTGACGGGGCAGAAAGTTGGAATTATCGGGTTGGGGCGTACTGGAAAGATGATTGGCGATGCACTCCGTTTTCTGGGGGCTGAGGTGTCTTATTTCGGACGGAATCGAAAGCGGGAAGCCGAGAAGGAAGGATATACTTATTATCCGTTGGCTGAACTTTTACGACGTTCGGATATCGTATGTACCTGCCTGCCGCGGAATACGTTTATCCTGGGAGATGCTGAGTTTATGAATTTGGGTAAGGAAAAGATATTGGTTAATACGTCGGTAGGGCCTACGGCTTTTTTGCCTGATCTGTCGAAGTGGTTACGGAGTGATGTACGTAATTTTTACCTGTGCGACGGTGTCGGAATCGGGGCATACGCCGATGCATTGGCTGAATTCGATAATGTACTTTATACGCCTAAAGTGGCCGGGCATTCGGCACAGTGTATGGAGCGGCTTTCGCAAAAGGTAATTGCCAATATCGAGTCGTTTTTGACTGTTTCGTAGAGAGAAAACAGGCTGTGTTCAGACGAAGACCGTCATGCCGGCAATAGAAAATGAAGGGGCAGAAAGAAAATAAAATTTTTCTTTCTGCCCCTTGTTCTTTTTAATTGGGAGAAGATGTATTCCAGTTGATTTTTTGAGAGTAGTACATAATAACGGCCAGAATAACAAAGAGTCCGAGGCTGCCTGAGAGTAAGGCATAGGTTTCCATCCGGATGAGTACAAAGATATAAGTGTATAGCAGTGCCAGCAGGCCTCCGATAGTGAAGGCCGTTTTTCGGATTTTTAGTATTCCGATGAGATACAGTGTGATCAGAATAATAGTCATCAGTGCAGAGATCAGATAGGCCGGGGTAAATCCTAGGTGCTCGGAGATAGCGATCAGTAAGGTGTAGAACAGGCAAAGAGCCGATCCGATTAACAGGTATTGAAAGGGATGGATGTGTTTTTTTTGCATTACCTCGACGAAGAAACTGACAACAAACGTGAGGATGATGATAAGTGAGGCATATTTTACCGAACGCATGGATTGTTGGTATTGCTGTACCGGCAGTAATAATTCGGTGCCGAAGACGGCTAATTCCTCGGAAGTGAGAGTACGATTACCGCTGAAGGTTTGCGGGTAGTTGCGGTTGAGATGTAATATCTGCCAGTCGGCCGTAAAACCGGTGTCTGTGACTTCTCTGTTTTCCGGGAGGAAAGCTCCGCAGAAACTGGGCGTATTACAGTTGGAGTTGATTTTTATGTTTGTGATTTTTCCGAAGGGAGCGAATTTTAAAGATTGTGAGCCTTTGAGATGAATCTTGATACTGAAATCAACCGTATCTCCGGGCTGTAGATAGCGGTTTAGCGGTAATGGAACGGATATTCCGGAGGGTAGGATCGAATTGGCTGGAAGGCCGGGATTGAGCGGAAGTGTTTCATTTCCCCATTTTACTTCAGGTTGTCTGCTGATCCCCCGGAGGTCGGATAAACCGATATTGAGGCTGGCATGTCCGGTAAACAGATTGCCGGCAGCAATATCGTTGCTGAAGTCTTTGGGAAGAATGAATTTGCCTTTCAATTCCAAGGGAGTTTTATAGACGACAATTTCGTATAATCCTCTGTTTAGCTTTTCGGTTTCGATATTGCCTGTAATTTCCAGGCTTTCCGGCAAGATGTGGAGATTATTCGCTACGGTTACAATTTTTCTTTTACTTTCACCGTTTTCATAAGTAATGTCTTCCCGTTTTTCATAGTAGGGAATACTGATAAACGGACCGACGACCTGCTGTGCACTGCTCCACTTTTCCTGTACTTCATTGCCGGCTTCATAGGCGGTGTATTGACGTTCGGTGATCAGTCCCCGGATCATCGCCAGCGGAATGAGCAAAAGCAGTATTAAGGCTCCGATCAAAATGATTTTTATCGATAGAGCATTACGTTGCATGAAATTCGGATGTGTTGATTTGTCTCGGTTTGAAATTGGGATTTGTGTTTCCATAATCTTATTTATTGTGTTGTTAAAAGTACTTTGAAATTCAAAGTTTAAAAGTAAAAAATATATGTATTTTATTGATCTATTTGGTTTTTTAAAAAGTTTTCGAGAGCTGTCAGATGTTTTTTAAAAGCTTCACGGCCTTCCGGGGTTACGGAGAATGTCGTATTGGGTTTACGTCCTATAAATTGTTTAAGACTCCGGATGTAACCCAATTCTTCCAGACTCCGGGTATGGCTGGCCAGATTACCATCGGTTAGTTCAAGCAAATTTTTCAAGGATACAAAATCGATGGATTCATTGACCAGGAAAACGGACATGATTCCGAGGCGGGCTTTACTTTCAAAGGCTTTGTTTATATCTTCTAAGTTTAATTTCATGTGCTGTGTGTTCAGGCCACGGAGGCAGCTTGTTTTTCAAATTTGAAATGGAACCAGATGCCGTAGATGATGTGGAATATTCCGAAACCTACTGTCCAGAATAATAGTGCATATCCTTCTATAAAGCTGTCGGCCAATCCCAGGGCCAGTTCTGTATAACCTAAATAACGGGTGTTGGAATAAGTGTAGTTTGAGGCATTGATCAGTGCTATACCATAAAATATCAGCATGATGGATGAAGTTAGTCCGTAGTGTTGCTGGTATAACATGGCCAGACAAAAGATACCGCCGGCAGTCAATGGCAGAAAAAAGTTCCATAGTAATCTTTTGGCTGTCCGGTCGAGTCCGAAAGGACGGTTGTTTTTCAGTGCCTTATGACGGCACATGAGTATGACGGTAAGGAGGCAAATTCCGATCAGAATGGCGGCAAAAATCAATAGAATCCGTAGCCGGCCCGGGGTATTTATCTGTAATATGGGTATGGAAGAAGTTTCCGAC
>ERZ791631.1625-NODE-1625-length-12165-cov-15.746738_pt1 | contig 12165 bp, 10 predicted proteins | sample MGYA00509961_ERZ791631 | MGnify/ENA primary metagenome ERZ791631 (study PRJEB30046, sample SAMN00715248) | human gut metagenome | study: EMG produced TPA metagenomics assembly of the A metagenome-wide association study of gut microbiota in type 2... | reverse complement strand
CGGTCTCGCGGACGATGGGAGGCGTGCCGTAGCGGCAGGCCACCATCTGTGCCAGACCGCAGGGTTCGCTCTTGGAAGGCATGATGAAGGCATCTGCGCCTGCGTAGATCTCCTGCGACAGGGCCGGTTCGAAGCCGATGTAGGTGCCTACGCGGCCCGGATGGCGTGCGCACAGGTCGGAGAAGAAGTTCTCGTACTGGCTCTCGCCGCTGCCCAGAACGACCAGCTCGATGCCGCGGTCCACCAGACCATCGGCGATGCTCTGCACCAGATCAAAGCCCTTCATGCCGACCATGCGGCTGACCATGGCAAAGACGGGGCTGCCATCCTTGTTCAGGCCGAACTTATCCTGCAGGGCTTCCTTGCACTTTGCCTTGCCCTCTTCAAAGTTGGTGATGTCGTAGTTGAAGGGGATGTTCTTATCCGTAGCGGGATCGTTGGAATCGGTATCGATGCCGTTCAGGATGCCGCACAGCTTGTACTGCTTCTCGCGCAGCAGAGCGTCCAGACCATAGCTGAACCACGGGTCGAGGATTTCCATGGCATAGGTGGGGCTGACAGTGGTGATCTTATCGGCAGTCTCGAAAGCACCCTTCATGAAGTTTGCGCAGCCGTCGTACTCCACGATGTGCTGGTCACGGCGGCCGATGCCGCAGGTATCCTCCAGAATGTCGGTGCCGTACTTGCCCTGATAAGCGATATTATGGATGGTGAAGATGGTCTTGATGCGGTTGAACTTATCCAGATGGCGATAGTACAGGTTCAGGTACACCGGCACCAGAGCGGTCTGCCAGTCGTTGCAGTTGATGATGTCGGGGGTGAAATCGATGTAGAACAGGGTCTCTAAAACGGCGCGGGAGAAGAAGGCGAAACGCTCACCGTCATCGTAGAAGCCGTACAGGCCGCGGCGCTTGAAGTAATACTCGTTGTCCAGGAAGTAGTAGGTCACGCCGTTCCGCTCGGTCTTGAACAGGCCGCAGTACTGGCTGCGCCAGCCCACGGGAACGGAATAATTGGTCACGTACTCCAGCGTGTCACGGAACTTCAAATCGCCGTACAGGGGCATAATGACGCGGGCATCCACGCCGTCCTTGACCAGAGCCTTGGGCAGGGCACCCGCAACGTCGGCCAGACCGCCGGACTTTGCAAATGGGGCAGCTTCCGAAGCAGCATACAGGATTCTCATAGGATCGCTCCTTTCATATAGTGGGATATTTTCGTTCTCCCCCACCGCCCTTGCAGGCAGCACGAACCATTTTTACAAAAGAGCAGGCGGGGGCACACAGGTGCCCCCGCCCCTCTCAAGAGGGGCTACCGGGGAGGAAGCCGCCCCTATGGATAACTCAGTAAAATCAGACGGTGTGGTTCTTCTGCACGTACACCGGGAAGCTCTCGGTGCCGGACAGCTTCTTGCCGGCGGTGATCTTCACGTTCTTATCGGTAACAACGCAGTCCAGCTCGGCATTGGCTTCCACAACGGTGTCCTGCATGAGCACGCAGTTCTTGACAACGGCACCCTTCTTGACCTTGACGCCGCGGAACAGCACGCAGTTCTCCACTGTGCCTTCGATGACGCAGCCGTCGGCCAGAATGGAGTCGGTCACCTTGCAGCCCGGCACATAGCGGGTGGGGTTGTCGTCGCGGATCTTGGTGTAGACCGGGCTCTTCTTGGGGAACAGCTTTTCCAGATTCTCGTCATCGGTCAGCTTGAGGTTCTCGTCGAAGTAGCTCTTCATGTCACAGACATGTGCCACATAGCCGGTGTACTCCAGAGCGTGGATGTTCAGGATGTTGACATTGTGGGCCAGAATATCGCGCTCGAAGTAGATCAGGCCGCGGGAGGTCGCATCCCGGACCAGCTTGAGCAGGGTCTCGCGCTCCAGAACATAGATGTTCAGGTCAAGGTTCTGCACGCCGGGGCGGTAATCGTTGAACAGCAGCTCGGTCACACGGCCATCAGCATCAACGGTCAGGGTGTAGTTGTCATTCTTGCGGCCCTCGGGGATCTCGGTCTTCTGGTAAGCGACGGTCACATCGGCACCGCTTGCCTGATGAGCAGCCAGCAGAGCGTTGAAGTCGTAGTTCAGGGCAACGTTGGCATCGCTCATGACCACGTACTTTTCCTTCTGGTTCTCCAGGAAGTTCATGATAGAGCCCAGAGCTTCCACACGGCCGGAATAGATGCGCACGCCCTTCTCAGCGAAAGGAGGCACGATGTTCAGGCCGCCGTGACGGCGGGCCATATCCCACTCACGGCCGGTGCCCAGATGATCCATCAGGGAGTGGTAGTTCTTGCGCACCACGATGGAGACATTGGAGATACCGCAGTTTGCCATGCTGGACAGAACAAAGTCCACCATACGGTAGCGGCCCGCGAAGGGGATCGAAGCCATTGCGCGCTCGGTCACCAGCTCGGGGACGGTATTATCATAACTGTTGGGAAAAATAATACCCAACGCATTGGTGTTCTGGCTCAGCATACTTCCATACCCTCCTTGACGGATTCAAAGACTTTGGCACCTTCCTTGACGGTTGCGCCTGCGCCGACGGTCAAGCCGGTGCCCACATGGGCAATGGGGCCATCGCCGCCCACTCGTGCACCTGCACCGACCACAACATCCTCCGCCAGGATGCAGCGCTTGACAACAGCACCGGCCTTGACCACAACGCCGTCCATCAGGACTGCGTCCTCAACGGTAGCGCCCTCTTCCACAACAACGCCTGCGCTCAGCACAGAGTGATGCACATTGCCGTAGATCTTGCAACCCTCCGTGACGAGGGAATCCTGCACCACAGCGCGGGGGCCGATCTTCTGCGGAGGCAGGACCGGGTTGCGGCTGTAGATCTTCCACTTCTCGTCGAAGATATCGATGCCGGAGTTTTCGGGATCCAGCACTTCCATGTTGGCTTCCCACAGGCTGTCGATCGTGCCCACGTCACGCCAGTAACCGGCAAAGCGGTAGGCGTACATCTTGCGGCCGTCGCGCAGCAGGGCGGGGATGATGTTCATGCCAAAATCGTTCTTAGAGTTGGGGTCTGCTTCGTCCTCTTCCAGATACTTTTTCAGCACATCCCAGTTGAAGATGTAGATGCCCATGGAAGCCAGATTGGACTTGGGTACCGGGGGCTTCTCCTGGAACTCGGTGATGCGGTCGTTCTCGTCAGCCACCATCAGGCCGAAGCGGGAGGCTTCCTTCCAGTCCACTTCCATAACAGCCACAGAGAACTCTGCGCCCTTTTCCTTGTGGAAGCGCAGGAAGTCGGCATAGTCCTGCTTGCAGATCTGGTCGCCGGACAGGATGATCACATACTCGGGATCGTAGCTGTCGATGAAACCGATGTTCTGGTAGATGGCGTTTGCAGTGCCCTTGTACCAGTCGGTGCCCTTTGCCTGCTCGTAGGGCGGCAGGGTGTGCACGCCGCCGTGCAGACGATCCAGATCCCAGGGCTGGCCGTTGCCGATGTACTCGTTCAGCTTCTGGGGCTGATACTGGGTCGCGATGCCAACGGTGTCGATGTTGGAGTTCACGCAGTTGGACAGCGGGAAGTCCACGATGCGGTACTTACCGCCGAAGGACACTGCGGGTTTTGCCGTTTTCTGTGTCAGCGCGTACAAGCGCGAGCCACGTCCACCGGCAAGGATCATTGCCACAATTTCTTTTGCCATAGCTTTATTCTCCCCTTTAACATTAACATTTCCGTTGTTCGGAAATGATCGTCAACATGTGCGGTATGGGTCGGCCGAAGAGCCGGGTCATTCCTTGGGCTCCTTCGGTTTGCGGGTGCGTTTTGCGGGTGCTTTTTCCGCCTTGGGTTCTGCCTCTGCCTTGGGCTTGCGTCCGCGCTTTTTGGGTGCTTCCTCGGCCTTTTCCGGCTCAACCTTTGCCTTGCGGGCGGTCTTTTTCACCGACTTTTCCTCTGCAGCGGCAGCTTCTGCCTTGGGCTTGCGGCCCGGCTTCTTTACTACCTTTGCTGCAGCTTCCTCCGCAGCGGTCTTTGCCTTTTTGGCTGCGGTCTTTTTTCCCGCCTTATCGGTCTTGTCCGCTGCGGCCTTGCGGGTGCGCTTGGTGGGCACTTCAAAATACAGGGTGCTCATGGGCGGCAGGGTGATGGTGATGCTCTGCTCAAACCCGTGCATCGGCTTTTTGTGGGTGCGCACGGCCTTGTTGTGGACTGCGCCGGAACCGCCGAACTCTGCATCGTCGCTGTTCAGGATCTCCTTGTAGGAGCCTGCCACCGGTGCACCCAGCGTGTAGCCCTCGCGCAGGACGGGGTTGAAGTTGCACACCACAAGGATCTGCTTGCCGGAGGTATCCTTGCGCAGGAAGGCGATGACGCTCTGCTGCGAGTCATCCGGCACGATCCACTGGAAGCCCTCCCAGCTGTAATCCACCTGCCAGAAGGCGGGGTGCTCCTTGTAGAAGGCGTTCAGGGTCTTGACGTAGGTCTGCAGCTCGGTGTGCTTATCGTAGCCCAGCAGCATCCAGTCCAGCGGCTTTGTCTCGTTCCACTCAGCGAACTGGCCGAACTCCTGACCCATGAACAGCAGCTTCTTGCCCGGGTGGGCCATCATGTAGCCAAAGAAGGTGCGCAGGTTTGCAAACTTGGCGTCGTACTCACCGGGCATCTTGTTGATCAGGCTGCCCTTGCCGTGCACCACCTCATCGTGGCTGATGGGCAGCACAAAGTTCTCGCTGAACGCGTAGAAGAAGCTGAAGGTGACCTTGTTGTGGTTGCCGGAACGGAAGAGCGGGTCAGTCTTCATGTAGCTGAGCATATCGTTCATCCAGCCCATGTTCCACTTGAAGTTGAAGCCAAGGCCGCCGTCCGAAGCAGGCTTTGTGACCATGGGCCATGCAGTGGATTCTTCCGCGATCATGTACTTGTGGGGGTGACGGCCCAGCACGGTGTCGTTCAGCTTGCGCAGGAAAGCAACAGCCTCCAGATTTTCCTTGCCGCCGTCCTTGTTCGGCTCCCACTCGCCCTGCTTGCGGTTATAGTCCAGATACAGCATGGATGCCACCGCGTCCACGCGCAGGCCGTCGATATGGTACTGCTCCAGCCAATACAGTGCGCTGGAGATCAGGAAGCTCTGCACCTCGCTGCGGCCGAAGTCGAACACCATGGTGCCCCACTCCTTATGTTCGCCGCGCTTCGGATTCGGGTCCTCGTAGCAGGCTTCGCCATCAAAGTTGTACAGGCCGAACTGATCCTTCGGGAAGTGAGCAGGCACCCAGTCCATGATCACACCGATGCCGGCGGCATGGAGCTTATCCACAAAGGCCATCAGGTCCTTGGGGGTGCCGTAGCGGCTGGTGGGTGCAAAATAGCCGGTGACCTGATAGCCCCAGCTGCCGTCAAACGGATATTCCATGACCGGCAGCAGTTCCACATGGGTATAGCCCATCTCTGTGATATACGGGATCAGCTCGTCTGCCAGCTCGGAATAATTGTAGGGCTTGCCGCCCTCCTTCATCTTCCAGCTGCCGGCGTGCATCTCGTAAATATTCATCGGGCTGTTGATCACATCAGCCTTTTTCTGTGCTGCCTGCCATGCATCATCGTGCCACGCAAAACCACTGATATCGTAGACCTTGCTGCCGTTGGACGGGCGGGTCTCGGCGTGGAACGCATAGGGATCGGCCTTATAGACCAGATCACCTGCGCGGGTGGTCACGCAGTATTTATAAACATCATATTCCTTCATGCCCGGGATGAACAATTCCCATACGGAATCGCCATCCACCTTGCGCATCGGGTGGCTGCCCGGCTTCCAGCTGTTAAAGTCGCCCACCACGCTGATGGCTACAGCATGGGGTGCCCACACGCGGAACACCACACCTGCTTCACCGGCACGCGTTTCCATGTGTGCGCCAAAGTAGCGGTATGCTTCACAGTTATTGCCCTGTTTGAACAAATACACCGGCAGGTCCGATGCATTGCTCTGGATCTTCTCCTCGGTCGGTTTCATAGACTGCTCCTCCCCGTACAGATGCACAAAGCGCACCTGTAGCTTTTTACCCTTTTATATTAAAGAATTTCGGTCTGTTTTTCAAGAGTTTCGCCGCATTTTACTGTAAAATTTACCATAATCTTTTCGTTGATATTTTTTCCTTATATACATACCCGCCAAATTTTTACAAATTTTATGGTGAATCCTGCCAATCTGACAATAAAAAAGAGCCTCTGCGCACCCCCCAAAGGGAAGGTGTACAGAAGCTCTCTGTTTCTGTTGAAAATTTTCAGTTCCGGTTTCCCCGGTTCTTTTCAGCCTGCTCAGTCCACCACGTAGACGTTCACCTGAATGGCTCCATTGATCACGCTCTCGGCATAGGTCTCGTAGAACAGGTCCACAAGGATCTGGCCCTTCTGCACGGCAATGCCGGTATCGGTAGCCACCGCATAGCCGTACACGAACTTGCCGTCGGTGGAGGTGATATACAGCTTGGTGCCGTAGGGGATCACATCCGGGTCCACAGCCACAGTGCCGTAGCCCAGACCCAGACCGGAAGAACCCTTGCCGGTCTTGGAATAGTAGCCGGTGGCCTTGCCGGTGAGTACCTTGCTGTAAGAGGCAGGTGCATTGGTGGTGCCGTCCGGGCCGGTCAGCGGGGAGACCGGCGCGCCTGCGCCATAGGTCTTTACGATGTGGTTGGTCGGCTCCACAGTGGTGGTGGAATCCACCACGATGCTGTTTTCCAGCTCGCCGTCCACATAGCGGTCGCGGGTGGTGATGGTCTGCTGGCCTTCCGCACCATGGCGCACCGTGGTGGCGCGGCCGGTGTTGCGGAAATACAGGCTGGTGTAGACGTACTCGGTATCGTAGGGGATGGCCTGCGTCTCCACACGGTCGGTGTAGTCCACGCGGTGCACCGTGATGGTGGAACCTGCGCTCACCAGCTGGTCCAGAGCAGGCTCGGTGTAGTCGTCACCCTCCAGGGTGATACCGGCACGCTTCAGGGCATCCGCCACGGTGCCGAACACCATTTTGACGGGGTACTCCTGACCGTCGGCAGTGATGCTGACGGAGAATGCGCGCTCAATGTTCAGGGCGGCAAGGTTGCCGCTGTAGGCCGTGTAATAGACCTGATCGCCCTCTTCGGACTGGATGCCGGAAAGGTTCATGACCTGTGCAGGGTCGGTCTCGGAGGTGAGGATCACCTGCCGGGCACCATTGGAGTCTGTGACGTAGGTCAGCCGCAGATTCGCAGCGGTCACACTGAGTGTAGCCACAAGGCACACGACCATGACACAAAACGCCAGCACACGGGGAGAGACTGCATGCTTGCAGTCAGACAATGCTTTCTTCAATTTTACGGAAGCGATACGAGACAACTCCTCTCTTTTCAAAATTGGCTGCGGCTGCGGACATGTTTTTCATGCCCCGGCCGCCCGGACTGCGGGGCGGGCAGAAGCCATCTGGCCCCACAATCAAATACGATGCCCTCTTTTTGGTAAAATCGAGCATCGTATACAATTTGGACTCCGCTGCGGAGGGTGCAGTTACCCTCCCGGCCCGGACCCCATCTGCCCGCGCCGCGCCGTATATAAGACGGCTTTTTACTTCATCCAGATAAATTTTAAACGCTGCAACGTCTGTTGGTTCCGTTGAGCGGCTCTTATTTTACCAGTCCAATGGCCATTTGTCAAATCACCTTCTCACACTTTGTTAGTTTTTTGACGTTGTTTTTTGTGCAACTTTAACATTGTTTTCTCCAAAATATTGTTTTTTCGGTTATTTCCTTCCGATTTTCGACCTGTTTTCTGGGGTGTTTTGTTCACGAATTTTTAACATTTATTTTGGACTTTTTGCACCGGAAACTGCACTTTTGGGTTCGTTTTCCCATGCGGCAAGCGGCCAAAAATCGCTGGTTTTCCGTACGAAGCCACCTCTTTTTCATCCCATTTTTCACCCACAAAGAACTGTGCGAATTACCCATGAAAAGCGCCTTCCGGCAAAATGCCGAAGCACAGAAATTTGTGCAGCAAAAGACCACACTGGCAGCTGCCGGGCAGCGGCTGTACAATCAAACAAAAAACAGAAAGGAAGGTTTTCAAGTGAACATCAAGATCATTCAAAGGCAGTGCGGCGGCACCGAATTTCTGTCCCAGCCGCACCGCCTGCACCTCGGTGCACAGAACGCTGCCGGTGTGGACGAGCTGTGCTTCACGCTGCCGGAAGCATGGGCCGGGTGCACCGTTGCGCTCTACCTGCGCCGCAGCGACGGCACCCTGCTGGCACCGGTCTCACTGGACACGCAGCACTGCGTCACCGTGGACCGCCGCCTGACCGGAAGCACCGGCGGACAGTGGATGCTGGCAGCCATCGATGCCAGCGGCTACGCCGCCTATACCCGGCCCGGCAGCTACGACACCTACGCCATCCTGCCCACCGACGGCGGCGCGGAAGAGCTGCCGCCCTCGCAGTATGAGCAGTTCGTGGCGCGTGTGCTGGAAAGTGCCAGTACCGCTTCCACCGCCGCGCAGCGTGCCGCAGCCAGTGCTGCAAGCACGGCATCCAATGCGGCACAGGCCCAGACCGCGGCACAGCGCACCAGCGCCGACAGTGCCGCTGCATCCCGCTGTGCAGCCCGTGCCGAGGCTGCTGCCGCACGGGCAGAGGAGCTGGTGCCCACCGACGGTCAGGTAGTGAGCGTGAACGGCAAAAGCGGCATCGTAAAACTGACGGCGCAGGATGTGGGGGCGCTTCCCTGCCCGGCAGTTCCGGTCTCCGGCCAGCTGCTTCGGGTGCTGAGCGTGGACCCCAACACCGGGGCCGTGTTGACCGATACTGCCGCCATGCCGGATCTGTCGCCCTATCTGCGCAGCAGCACGGTGCCCACGGCTTCGGCCCCCGGCGCAGTGCGGGTGGACCCCGCCTGCGGCATCAACGTGCGCAGCGACGGAACCCTGATCATCGCACCAGCTGCCCGCGAACAGCTGGACAGCATGACGGATGCACTTCTGCCGCTGACCGCAGCCCTGCTGCCTTATGGCGTGAAGAAGGCTCTGACCACCGCCGCAGCCGCCGGGGAATGGACCGCTGCCGAAAAGGCAAACGCCCTGCGCACCTTCGGTGCCGATTTTTCTTCCTATTATACAAAGGAAGATGTCGATGCTCTGCTGGCCGCACCCAGCTCCGCTGCCTACCCGGTGGGCAGCATCTACCAGAGCACCGACCCCACCAGTCCCGCCGCCCTGTTTGGCGGCACATGGGAGCAGATCGCATCCGACCGCGTGCTGATGGGTGCCAGCAGAAGCCACGCGGCAGGCACAACAGTAAAGGCCGGACTGCCGAACATCACAGGCTCTTTTGTCGCGGATGTAAAAAAGGGTGAACATAAGGTATCCGGCGCATTCACTGCCGGCGATCTGATCGCATCTACGGGCGAATACAATTCCTTTTCTGATGTATATAAGTTCAGTCTGGATGCGTCCAAGTCTAATGCCATCTACGGCCGCAGCGCCACCGTGCAGCCTGCCGCCTACTATGTGCACATCTGGCGGCGCGTGGCCTGAGAAAGGAGGTTTTGAACCATGAAGATCATTGACGAGAACGGCGCAGCCATTGAAAACCCTGACCTGACGCTTGGGTATCTGGTGGACGACACCGAGCCAGTGGAGCACCCCGCCGTGGAAGGCGTGGAAGAAGTGAGCCACTACGAGACCGTAACGGAGTATCCCGGCGGCGGCAGGGATGTGCGGAAGGTCATCGACGTGCCGGGCGTGCCTGCGCAGGCCGCATGGACCGAACAGGTGCCGGTGCAGAGATACATCCGCTATACGGAAGAAGAATTGGCCGCGCGGGAAAAAGAGCGCCAGCAGGCCGAGGAAGCAGCCCGTCTGCCCGAGACGATTGCCAGCCTGACCTGCCAGCTGACCGACCTGCTGCTGGCCCTGTGTGAACTGCACGAAGGAGGTGGTGTGTAATGGCAAGGATCTATGCGGCCCTGATCCGCAAGGGCATCAAAACGCTGGAGGATGTGCCCGCCCGGCTGAGGGATGCCGTGGCAGCGCTGCTGCAGGAGGACGGCCATGCTTAACGTTTACTCCCGCGCAAGGGATGGCGAAACGCTGCTGAGCCGCAGCTTCCGCGCAAAGGAATTTGCCTGCAAAGACGGCACCGACCCTTTGTTTGTGGACAGCGAACTGGTGCAGGTGCTGCAGGCCATCCGTGACCATTTTGGCGCACCGGTGGTCATTACCAGCGGCTACCGCACCGCTGCACACAACAAGGCTGTGGGCGGAGCGGTTTACAGCCAGCATCAGTATGGCCGTGCCGCGGATATCCGGGTGTCCGGCGTGCCGGTGGAGCAGCTTGCCGCCTACGCCGAGACCCTGCTGCCCGGCACCGGCGGCATCGGCCGCTACCCCGCAAAAGGCTTTGTCCATGTGGATGTGCGCAAAGCAAAAAGCCGGTGGGTCGGGTAAAGGCGGTGAACGGAATGGAAACGATCTTATCCGCTGTCATTGCCGGGGCCGTGACCCTGATCGGCGTGCTGATCGCCAACAGCCGCAGTCAGGCCGTGACCGACACCAAGCTCGAAGAGCTGACCCGCGAGGTGCGCGAGCATAACAATTTTGCCCGCCGCGTACCGATTTTAGAAGAACAGATGAAGGTGGCCAACCACCGCATCGCTGACCTTGAACAAAATGAGAAAGTGAGGAATTGATATGAACTTTGGTAAAATTTCTGCCGCCACCATCGCCCGCACCGCTGTGCTGCTGCTTGCCCTGACCAATCAGGTGCTGAGCGCTCTGGGCAAACCTATGCTGCCCATTGAGAGCCAGACTGTGGAACAGCTGGTGACCGCCGGCATCACCACCGTGGCCGCGCTGATCAGCTGGTGGAACAACAACAGCTTCACCTCTGCAGCCATTCAGGCCGATGCCGAATACGCCCGCCTGAAGCAGAAAAGTGAGTGAGAAAGCCCTCGAAGCAGTGTATCAGTAGTACTTTTTGACCGAAAAGTATTACTGATGCAGTCATCTTTCACAGCAGCCCCGGAAGGCACCCAGACAGCCTTTCCGGGGCTTTTTTGCTGCCCAGATGATTCGTTCCCGCAGATTCAAGAACGCTTCGCGCAGGTTTCGATGACTTTTGCACTGAAATCATGTATAATCCGGGCAGAAGCAAATCGGAAAAGAGCAGTCAAGAGACTGTAAGCGGCCCCCTAACGCCCCAACGTAAAGGGACTGTTGCAAAATAGTCCCAACAAAAAAAATGAGATAGGTTTCCCCGAAAGGGGGTGCCTATCTCATTTTTTGTTGTAAACTGAGGTTGTGAAAAAACAGATAGAACCCGCGCGCTGGGTGCATTGCAGCATACCAGAGCGCGGGTTCTCTTTGATCTATAAAGTTTAATCGTCGTCGCTGTCCAGCTTGAGCACAGCGGTAAAGGCTTCACTGGGCAGGGAAACGCTGCCCAGCTGACGCATCTTCTTTTTGCCTTCCTTCTGCTTTTCCAGCAGCTTCTTTTTGCGGGAGATGTCGCCGCCGTAGCACTTGGCAAGCACGTCCTTGCGCATGGCTTTGACCGTCTCACGGGCAATGATCTTTCCGCCGATGGCAGCCTGTACCGGGATCTCGAACAGGTTGCGGGGGATGTTATCCCGCAGCTTTTCGCAGATGCGGCGGCCCTTGGCATAGGCGTTATCGCGGAACACGATCATGGACAGCGCGTCCACAGGGTCGCCGTTGAGCAGGAAGTCCAGCTTGACAAGGTCGCTCTCGCGGTACTCCTTAAACTCGTAATCGTAGCTGGCGTAGCCCCGGCTGCGGCTCTTGATGGCATCAAAGAAGTCGTACACGATCTCGCCCAGCGGCAGAGCATAGTGCAGATCAACGCGCACATCGTCCAGATACTTCATGTCGATCAGCACGCCGCGCTTGTTCTGGCACAGATCCATCAGGCCGCCCACATAGTCGTTGGGGGTGTACAGGTGAACATCCACAAAAGGCTCTTCCTGCTTGACGATGTTGGAGGGGTCGGGGTAGCTGGAAGGATTGTCGATCATCTCCACAGTGCCGTCGGTCAGGGTAAGGCGGTAGCGCACGCTGGGGGTGGTGGTGATGATATCCAGATCAAATTCCCGTTCCAGACGCTCGGTGATGATCTCCATGTGCAGCAGGCCGAGGAAGCCGCAGCGGAAGCCGAAGCCCAGC
>ERZ791631.1620-NODE-1620-length-12181-cov-3.762246_pt1 | contig 12181 bp, 9 predicted proteins | sample MGYA00509961_ERZ791631 | MGnify/ENA primary metagenome ERZ791631 (study PRJEB30046, sample SAMN00715248) | human gut metagenome | study: EMG produced TPA metagenomics assembly of the A metagenome-wide association study of gut microbiota in type 2... | reverse complement strand
TACATCGTCGCCGACAAGGCCACCCCCTCGGTGGTCTACGCGCTGAACACCTCGAACGGTTCGACCCGCTGGTCGTACACGCTCGACGCGGCAAGCAACAGCATCCCGGCCGTCGATAATCTCGGCCAGATCCACCTCTGCACCAAAACGGGCGATTACGTCGTGCTGAGTGCCGAGGGCGAACTCCGCTACAAGGAGCATCTGGCCGACTCGGTGGACGGCTCGCCGACGATCTCCGAATGGGGCTACTCCTACTTCCTCGGCAAGGACTCGGCGGCAGGTGCGCTCAAGGTTTACTCCGTAGCGCTGCCCGGCGTCACCTCGCCCGCAGCTTCGGCGTGGTCACAGTACGGACAGAACGCACGTCACAGCAACTACCAGAAATAACCGAATGTAGAATTCCGGAGGGACGGCGGTCCGCAGGGCCGCCCCGCCTTCCGGGAAATATAAGGAACCTGAACATGAAAAAAACAATAATTCTCGCGATGTTCGCGGCGCTCTGCACCCTGACAGCCGGATGCGCCGACGATTTCAAAACGGTACTCAACGACAAGTACTACGAGGACGACACGCCCTCCCGCGAACCCGACATCACCGAGCAGACGCTCACGCTCGGCAGCTACAACCTCTGGATTTCGGGCAAGGGCACGGGCGACTACCTATGGACCAACCGCCGCACGGTGCTGGCGCAGTCGATCGTCAAAAACAAATGGGACATCTTCGGCTTCCAAGAGGCCAACGGAACGATCCAGAACGAGCTGCCGACACTCGTCGGGCAGCAGGGCGGCAAATACGAATGGTGGTTCGTGGGCCGCGACTCGCAGGACGGCGTCAGCGGCGAAGCGCTGGGCATCGCCTACAACCCCGAACGTTTCGAGCTGACCGACAAGCACTTCTTCTGGATTTCGCCCACGCCCGACGAAATGAGCTACGGCTGGGACGAGCTGGGCTATCACCGCATCGCCGCCTGCGCCATGGTGACCGACAAACTGTATAACAAGCAGTTCTTCATGATGGTCACCCACGCCCCGCTGGGCGCCACGGCGCGCGCCGAGGGCGCCAAACTGCTGATCGAGCGCGAAAAGATGTACAACCCCGACGGCATCCCCTCGATTCTGGTCGGCGACATGAACGCCGCCATGGACGACGCCTCGTCGAAGACGCTCCGCACCCATTGGAACGACTCGTTCCTCACGGTGGAATCGGATTTCATCAGCGGTCCCGTCGGCACGTTCAACGGCCACAAAATCACAGCCGACCTCACGCAGGCCACGGCGCGCATCGACTACATCTACTCGCGCGGCGACGTGGAGCTAAAATCCTACAAGGTGGACAACACCGTTTACGGCAACATCTACCCTTCGGACCACTGCCCCCTGACGATTCAGTTCGACACCGACTACGAGAAACCCGCACCCGACGTGGTCGAGGGTTCCGGAACGGCCGCGGACCCGTGGCAGCTCAACTCCGTGAGCGACTGGAACACGGTCGCCGCGTCGATCAACCAGCAGGCCGAAGACGCCGTCTACACATCGTCGGCCTACTACCGCCTCACGGCCGACATCGACTTCGACAACAAGAACCTCACGCCGATCAGCTTCGCGGCCGACAACACGATCTATTTCGAGGGCGAATTCGACGGTGCGGGGCATAAGCTCCTCAACGTGAAGCTCGTCGCTCCGGGCAAATCCTGCGGCGTATTCGGCGCCAACAAGGGCACGATCCGCGATCTGGCCGTCGAAGGCGCGCTTTCGACCGAATTCGAGATCGCGGGCGGCATCGTCGGCATAAACGCCGGCGTCATCGACGGGGCGACCTTCAAGGGCGACATCACGGGCGGCGAAGGCGCCAAGACCATCGGCGGCATCGCGGGCCAGAACAAGGGTACGCTGGTCAACTGCGCCAACCTCGGCGGCACGATGAAGACCGACGCCCCGAAAGACCCCAACATGGGCGGCATCGTCGGACAGATCGCCAAAGGCGGCGACGGGCTGGGCCGCTATGTCATCAACTGCTACAGCCGGGTGGACAGACTCGAAGCGAAACACAACGACGTCGGCGGCATCGCCGGCATCGTCAGCGACGACAGCTTCGTCATCAACTGCTACTCGACCGTGGAAAAGATCACAGCCAACAGCTCCTACGCATCGGTGGTGGGTTACAGCAAGAAAGGCAACCTGCAGAACATCTACGGCAACTCGGCATGTCCGTCCAAGTCTGCGGCGAACTCCGCCGTCGGCAGCGACAAGGCGGCCGGAACGGTCTGGAAAAAGACGACCTTCGCTCTGCTCTCGCTCGACGAGATGAAGTCGGGCGCCGTCACCGTACCTTCGAGCGGCGAGTCGTGCGCAAACTTCGCCGCAGCGCTCAACGCCGGCGCGGCGCTCTTCAACGACACTCCGGCGGAAACGCTGCCGGGCAAGCCCGACGTCGTCCTGCGCAAGTGGACGGCATCGGAGAGCTATCCCGTACTGGAAAAATAACTCTTCAGGAGAACCGGAACTTTCCGGTTCTCCCTTTTTAAACCGAACGAAATGAAACGTTACCTACTCATCCTCTGCGCAACAGCCGGTCTGTACGCCTGTTCGCAGCCGGCGGCCGAAACGACGGACAAAGCCCGGTTCGTCCGCGCGGAACTCCACAACCCCTCCTCACGGTACGTCGTGGTGGTCTCGCACCGCGGAGACTGGCGCAACTGGCCCGAAAACTCCATCCCGGCGATCGAATCGGTGATCGGCATGGGAGTCGACATCATGGAGCTGGACCTCAAGCTCACCAAAGACAGCGTGCTGGTCCTGTGCCACGACAAGACGATCGACCGCACAACTAACGGCCGCGGCCGCGTCTGCGACATCACCTACGACTCGATCCGGCGCTGCGTGCTGAAAACCGGCCACGGCGTGAAGACCTCGCTCAAAATGCCAACCCTGCGCGAAGCGCTCGCCGTCTGCAAGGACCGCATCGCGGTGAATATCGACCAAGGCTACGAATATTACGACCTCGCGCTCGCCATCACCGAGGAGCTGGGCGTCACGGATCAGGTGCTCATCAAAGGCAAACGCCCGGTGGAGACCGTCTCTGCAAAATTCGCGGAATACGGACACAACATGATGTACATGCCGATCATCGACATCCTCAAGCCGCAGGGCAGAGAGCTTTTCGAGGAATATGCCTCGAAGGGCGTCGTCCCGCTGGCTTACGAAGTGTGCTGGGACGACTATACGCCCCAAGTCGAAGCCTGCATGCGGCAGGTCGTCGCAGGCGGTTCGAAACTGTGGGTCAATTCGCTCTGGGACTCGCTCTGCGGCGGTCTGAGCGACGACAAGGCCTTCACCGAATCGCCGGACGAGGTGTACGGCCGCCTGCTGGACATGGGCGCTTCGATCATCCAGACCGACCGGCCCGAACTGCTGATCCGCTACCTCGAAGCGCAGGGACGGCGCAAATAACCGAGCGACATGAACAAATTACTGATCTGCATGGCCGTCGCATGCGTGACGGCCGTCAACGCCGCGGCGCAGAGCTTCTCGGCCGCGACCTACAACATCCGCCAGCTCAACGCCAAGGACACGGCCGAGGGCAACGGCTGGGAGCGGCGTCTCCCGGTGATCTCGTCGCTAATCCGGTTCCACGACTTCGACATCTTCGGAGCGCAGGAGGTCTTCCACAGCCAGCTGCAGGGCATGCTCGCGGCGCTGCCCGGCTACGATTACGTCGGCGTCGGACGCGACGACGGGGCCGCGGGCGGCGAATACTCCGCGATCTTCTACAAGCGCAGCCGCTTCCGACTGCTCGATTCGGGCCATTTCTGGCTCTCCGAAGACCCCTCGAAGCCCGGCAAGGGCTGGGACGCCAAATACGTCCGCATCTGCACATGGGGCCGGTTCTATGACAGACAGAGCCGTCAGCGGTTCTGGTTCTTCACCACCCACACCGACCACCGCGGCGAACAGGCTCAGGCCGAGAGCTGCCGCCTGATACTGGCGAAGATCGAAGAGTTGTGCCGCGGCGAGCGGGTCATCCTCACGGGCGACTTCAACGTGGGCGAGACGAGCCGGAGCTATGCGATCCTGCGCGACTCCGGCATCCTGTCCGACACCTACGACACGGCCGAAATCCGCTATGCCGAAACGGGCACCGAAAACTGGTTCGACCCCGACATCAAGACCTTCCGCCGCATCGACTACCTCTTCGTAACGCCGGGCTTCCGAGTGCTCCGCTACGGAATCCTGACCGACACCTACCGTTCGGAAAACCCGGACGGCGGGGAGCGGAAATTCCGGGCCCGGACTCCGTCGGACCACTTCCCCGTGCAGGTCGAACTGGAATTCACGAAGCGGTAACATTCCGATTAACCTGATAACGCAACCAACCTGCTTATGTCAATACTCTCATTTTTCAGAAAAAGCGCACCGGCGCCGCGCCTGCCGAAGGACGACGACGCCATGATGCGTCTCTACAAAAAACTCCGCTGGCAGAGCTTCATCGCCGGCACCGTCGGCTACAGTCTCTATTACGTCTGCCGCACGAGTCTCAACGTGGTGAAAAAGCCCATCCTCGAAAGCGGGGCGCTGGACGCCACGCAGCTGGGCGTCATCGGTTCGGCGCTGCTGTTCGCCTACGCCATCGGCAAATTCATCAACGGATTTCTCTCCGACCACAGCAACATCAAACGCTTCATGGCCGCGGGTCTTGCGGTATCGGCGGTCGCCAACTTGCTGGTCGGTCTCCTCGGCTTCGCCAACGGAGGCGGCATCGTCGGCAACATGGTGCTGTTCGTCGCCTTCGCCGTCATGTGGGGCGTCAACGGATGGTCGCAGTCGATGGGCGCGCCCCCGGCCATCATCGCCCTCTCGCGGTGGTACCCGCTCAGCAAGCGGGGCACCTACTACGGATTCTTCAGCGCCAGCCACAACCTCGGCGAATTCCTGTCGTTCCTGTTCGTCGGCGCGGTCGTCGGCTTCTTCGGCTGGCAATGGGGATTCGTAGGCTCGTCGGTCGCCGGCGTGCTCGGCGTACTGACGATCGTACTGCTGATGCACGACACCCCCGAATCGAAGGGGCTGCCCCCGATCGAGGAGCTGACCGGCGAAGAGACTCCCGGCACGCCCCGCGACCACGGCAAAACTTCCGACCTGCAGCGCTCCGTGATCCGCAATCCGCTGGTCTGGGTGCTGGCGCTCTCCAGTGCGTTCATGTATATCAGCCGCTATGCGATCAACGGCTGGGGCGTGCTTTTCCTGCAGGAGATCAAAGGCTATACGCTGGCCGCGGCCACGCAGGTCATTTCGGTCAATGCACTCTGCGGCATCGTGGGCACGGTCTTTTCGGGCTGGCTCTCCGACGCCTTTTTCCACGGGCGGCGCAACGTGCTGGCCTTCGGCTTCGGCGTGCTGAACACCGTCGCGCTCTGCCTGTTCCTCTACTCCGGCGACGGGCTGGTCGTCAATATCCTCAGCATGATTCTGTTCGGCGTAGCGATCGGCGTGCTGATCTGTTTTCTGGGCGGCCTGATGGCCATCGACATCGTACCGCGCGAAGCGACGGGCGCCGCGCTGGGAATCGTCGGCATGGCGAGCTACGTCGGCGCCGGCCTGCAGGATATCGTCAGCGGCTGGCTCATCAACTCCGGCAAAACGGAGCTGGACGGCGTGACGAGCTACAATTTCGACTCGGCGATCGTCTTCTGGATCGCCGCGTCGGCCGTATCGTTCATTCTGGCGCTCTTCGTCGCCAAACGCTCGCACCGGTAAGCCGCAGACAACTCATCCTCCGAATCAGGCTGCAAGAGATCCCTTGCAGCCTGATTTTTTCCCCCCCCCCGGTCCCCTTTTCCGCACTTTCGCCGGCATAGGGCCGATCGCTCAATTTATAAATTCTATGCGTTGATTTTTAGAAACATCCGGTTCGTTGAATTTATTTGCACGTAAGAAATCCGCGCTGTTTCTTTGCTTTCGGAACAGAAAAACAGCTCCATTTTTCAGTCAAACTAAAAACGCAACAAAGATGAAGAAAATCATTATCGTACTGCTTGCAGCAGCTGCAAGCTTTACGGCGGCCGACAAAGCTTCGGCGCAGGAGAAAGGTTTGTGGATCGGCGGCAAGCTGGGTTACTGGCACGACAAAACGGAAGGCGTCACAACCGATTCGTTCTCGATCGCTCCCGAAGCGGGTTACGATTTCAACAAGAGATGGTCGGTGGGCGTGGCGCTCGGTTACGAGTACCTGAAAGTAAAGGACGGCGGCAGCGCCAACGTCTTCACGGCGTCGCCCTATGCCCGTTACAAATATTATAACAAGGGGATTCTGTCGCTCTTCCTCGACGGCGGCGTAGGCTTCGCCTGCTGCGATCACGAGGGCTTTCAGGCAGGTATTACACCGGGACTGAGCGTGAAGATCAACGAGCACTTCAGCTTCCTGACGCAGGTCGGCTTCCTCGGCTACCGCAAGGACTACTTCAACGGCGGCAGCGGCGAGGCCTTCGGCCTGAAACTCTCCTCGTCCGATCTGAAATTCGGATTCTACTACAAATTCTAACCGACAACGAGGATATTCACGCCGCGCCGGTCCCGCTGGCGCGGCGTTTTTTTGACAACAAAAATCCGCTGCACATACGCGCATGCCCATCGGACCTCGGCCGTCGGTTCACCGTGCGGTCTACCCGTTCCACGCAAACCTCATAGCCCCCTCCGCCGAGGGCATGAAAAAAGACAGCCGCACTCCTGCAACTGTCTGATTTTCATTGGTGGGAACAAGCGGATTTGAACCGCTGACCTCCTGCTTGTCGAGCAGGCGCTCTAAACCAACTGAGCTATGCTCCCAGAATTTTTCCGCATAAAAAAACCATCCTCTTGGATGGTTTCAACTTAGTGGGAGCTGAGGGATTCGAACCCCCGACCCTCTGCTTGTAAGGCAGACGCTCTGAACCAGCTGAGCTAAGCTCCCGTTAAAAATGGCTTGGGACTGCAAAGGTAATTCAATTTTCAGGAACTCCAAATTTTTCAGCAAAATTTTTCATTCTCTTTTCATCACCTCTTTGCAGGCGTTTTTGAAAGAACCTTACGCAACCCTCGCGCATCTGCGCCTGAACAAGGACTTGAACCTAGGACCCCATGATTAACAGTCATGTGCTCTAACCAACTGAGCTATTCAGGCATTCGAAACTTATTGTTTAACCGTTTCGGAGTGCAAATATATAGCAAAATTTCATTCCCGCAAAATTATTGCACGATTTTTTCACAAAAAATGTACCTTTGCAAAACCGACATCCATACGCACCATGACGATACGACGACATATCTCACTCATAATCTTGGCCCTTTGCGCCTTGGCGGCGCCGGCGCACGCCCAGTTGATTTTCACGCCCGATTCATGGGACTTCGGCACGATTTCCGAAACCGACGGCCGCGTAAGCCACACGTTCACGGGCGAGAACCGCTCCGACAAACCCGTCGTGATCCTCGACGTGGTGACCACCTGCGGCTGCACGGTACCCGAATTCACCAAACGGCCGATCCGTCCGGGCGAGAAAACGACAATCAAAGTAACGTTCGACCCGACCAACCGTCCCGGCGCCTTCACCAAAGAGCTGGGCGTCTACTCCTCCGAGCGGCGCAAGATCGCAACGCTCACCGTGCGCGGCTCCGTCACCCCGCGCACCAAAACCACCGAAGAGCTATATCCGGTCGATGCGGGCGGCGGTCTGCGGCTCGCTTCGACGCTCTGCACCTTCTCCTATATCCGCGAAGGACAGCAGGTCCAGTCTGCCATCGGCTGCATCAACACGTCGAACCGCCCGGTCCGTCTGGAACTGCATCCCAAGGAGTCGAGCGGCCTGCTCGCCGCCGACTACCCGCGCGAACTCGCCCCCGGCCAGACCGCCGAAATCAACCTCATGTACCTCAACCCGGAGGGCGCGCCCCGCTACGGTTCGCTGCGCGACGCGCTGGAGGTGCGGGCCGACGGCCGCGGCAACGGAACGCTGATCGTAGCCCACGGTATCGGCATCGACAAGTCCCCGGCCGACACCCGACGGACGCCGAAAGTGCAGATAACCGAAAATATTATTAAATTTGGCCCGGTAAAACACAACGCGCCCCAACAGCAGCGCACCTTCACGCTCACCAACACGGGCGACGGCGAGCTGATCGTCCGCGCCGTGGAGACGGGCGGCAAGGTCGCGACGACGCTCATGCCGGGACAGCGCATCCCGGCCGGCAGTTCGTTCACGGCCAAGGCGACGCTCGACCCCGGCAGGCAGGAGTACGGCGTGGTGACCGATTTCGTAACGATCATAACCAACGATCCCACGCGCCCGATGCGGCGGCTGCGGGCGACGGCGATCGTCGAAGACTAAAGATACGACAATGCGGCTTTACCGCGCAGGCGGATAAAAGCCGGAAACCCATTTATAAATGTACCCGATACTTGAAAAAAGACTCCTCGCAGAGGGCATTTGGCTGATGAAGGTCCTCGCGCCGCGCGTCGCACGCTCGGCCCGGCCGGGACAGTTCATCATCGTCCGCGCCGATGAACACGGCGAACGCATTCCGCTCACGATCTCCGACTTCGACGCCGAAGAGGGCAGCGTCACCATCGTAACGCAGGCCATCGGCGCTTCGACGCGCAAAATCTGTTCGCTCGAAGCGGGCGAAGCGTTCGCCGACTTCGCAGGCCCGCTCGGCCACCCCTCCGAATTCGTCGAAATGCCGCTCGACGAACTCCGCAAGCGGCATTACCTCTTCGTCGCAGGCGGCGTAGGCACCGCCCCGGTCTATCCTCAGGTCAAATGGCTCAAGGAACACGGCGTCAAGGCCGACGTGATCATCGGCGCCAAGACCCGCGACATGCTCATTTACACCGACGCGATGCGCGCCGTGGCCGAAAACCTCCATATCGCCACCGACGACGGCTCCGAAGGCTTCAAAGGGCTTGTTACGCAGGTGATCGACGAACTGATCGGAAAGCAGGGCCGACATTACGACGAATGCGTGGCCATCGGTCCGATGATCATGATGAAGTTCGTGGCCCTCACGACGAAGAAATACGCGCTGAAAACGACCGTCTCGCTCAATGCGCTGATGGTCGACGGAACGGGCATGTGCGGCGCCTGCCGCGTGACGGTGGCAGGCAGGACGCGCTTCACGTGCGTCGAAGGCCCCGAATTCGACGGCCACGAAGTCGATTTCGACGAAGCGATGCGCCGTCAGGGCATGTACCGCACGCAGGAACAGCGCGCCGCGGCCATCGAAGCCGAGCGCCAAGCCGGACACCAATGTAAAATAGGACTGGACAAATAAACGCACGGCGGAACCGGCACGCCGCTCTGCCTACACCCCCAAAAGCATACGACTACAATGGCAAACAAGATACCGCGCGTCCCCGTGCGCGAACAAGACCCGAAAGTACGTGCGACCAACTTCGAGGAGGTCTGCTACGGCTACGACCTCGAAGAGGCGGCGCTCGAAGCGTCGCGCTGCCTGCAATGCAAAAATCCCCGCTGCGTAGCGGCCTGTCCGGTCAATATCCGCATCCCGGACTTTATCGGAGCCTTGCACCGGGGCGAGCTGCAGCAAGCGGCCGACATCATCGCCGAAGACAGTTCGCTGCCTTCGATCTGCGGCCGCGTCTGCCCGCAGGAATCGCAGTGCGAAGGCTCCTGCATTCTGGGCATCAAGAGCGAACCGGTCGCCATCGGCAAACTCGAACGTTTCGTAGGCGACTGGAAACTCGAACACGGCGCCGCGGCGTCCCGCACCGCACCGCGCAACGGCCGCAGAGTCGCCGTCATCGGCAGCGGCCCGGCAGGACTGGCCTGCGCCAGCGACCTTGCGAAAATGGGTTACGGAGTCAAGATATTCGAAGCCCTGCACAAGGTGGGAGGCGTACTGGTCTACGGCATTCCCGAATTCCGTCTGCCCAAACAGCGCATCGTGGCGCGCGAGATCGCCGAAGTCGAGCGGCTCGGCGTGGAGATCGAAACCGATGTCATCGTGGGCCGCACCGTCACCGTCGATTCGCTGCTCGGCGAGGAGGGGTACGACGCCGTATTCATCGGCTCCGGCGCGGGACTTCCCCGCTTCATGGGCATTCCGGGCGAGAACCTCAACGGCGTGGTTTCGGCCAACGAATTCCTGACGCGCGCCAACCTGATGCGCGCCTACGACGACACGTACGACACCCCGATCTACGTCGGCAAGCGTGTGGTCGTGGTCGGCGGAGGCAACGTGGCGATGGACGCCGTGCGCACGGCCAAACGGCTGGGCGCCGAGGCCACGATCGGCTACCGCCGCAGCGAAAAGGAGCTTCCGGCACGTGTCGAGGAGGTCCATCACGCCAAGCAGGAGGGCATCTGCTTCCGCATGCTCACCAACCCCGCGGAGGTCCTCGGCGACGAGCGCGGCTGGGTCACCGGCATCCGGTGCGTGGAGATGGAGCTGGGCGAACCCGACCAGAGCGGCCGCCGCTCGCCCGTAGTGAAGCCCGGCTCGGAGTTCGACATCGCCTGCGACGTGGTCATCATGGCGCTGGGCACCTCGCCCAATCCCCTGCTGGCCGCCACGACCGCAGGACTGGAGACCGACCGCCGCGGCTGCATCACGGCCGACGGGCAGGGCGCCACGTCGCGCGAAGGGGTCTTCGCGGGCGGCGACGCCGTAACCGGCGCCGCGACCGTCATCCTCGCCATGGGCGCAGGCCGCACGGCGGCACGAGCCATCGACGAATACATCAGAAAGCGTTAAACCTATAAATATCTCACAAGCAATGAAAAGCATCAAGATCACGGCCGCCGCCATCGCTTTGTGCGGCATGACAGCCTGCGGCGACAACACGCCCAAAACCTTTACCGGCTTCATCACCGACGCATCGATGAACACCGTAACCGTCGAGAACGCCGAAGGGACCTTCACCTTCTCGACTATGGACGCAGACAAGAGCGAAGCCAACGGCCTGCTGCTCGGCGCCCCGGTCGTCGTGGACTATAAGGGCAAGCTGGAGGACGGCGCCGCAGCCGCTAAAGTCGCCACCGACCCGACCTATGCCGAAGCCGTCGGCAAGTGGACCATGCCCGACCCCATAGACCCCGAAGGCGTAATGGGCATCGAGATCCTGATCGAAGGTCAGGCCCGGTCGATCAACATGGCCACGCTGCGCTACACCTCGTGGGAGCTGCAGGGCGAAGCCGGCAAAATCCTGCTCAAAGGCCAAAGCGTCGGCAACGGCCAGACCATCGACTTCACCGAGACGGGTATCATCGCCAAGGACGCCGACGGCGTATACACGCTGACCATCGAGGGCAACAAGGCTGTTTACACCAAAGCGACCAAATAGCAAGCGCCGCTTGCCGCACCGAAACGCATCCCCGGTCCCGAAAAGGCCGGGGATTTTTCACGCGTCCCGACGGCGGCCGCAATTTGGCGAACCGATTTAAATTCTTAAATTTGTATCCGTCAATTCTACCTAAGCCATGATTAAATTCCTTGCGGGAGCCTTCCTGCTCCTCTTTTCTTTTACGGCCGCAGCCCAGACACCCGAAGACTCGGTCGCTTTCGCCGGCGCCCGCTGGCAGATCACGCCCCTCGCGGCGGGCGCCGAATGCCGCCGCGCCCAGATCGACATGTTCGATTCGCGGCAGACCGTCTCGGTGGTCGCCTACCCCGCCCGTAATTTCACGACGGAGATCATACAGCTCGACGGCAAAGCATGCGCCACGAGCGAGCTGGGCAAAGCCGCCGGAGCCGACGCCGCCCTGAACGGCAGCTACTTCAACATGAAGACGCTCGCCCCCGTAACCTTCGTACTGATCGACAAGCAGATTCTGGGCCGGACGACTCCCGGTGAGACGATGCGCACCAACGGCGTCATCGCTTTGCGCGACAAACGCGGCCGCAAAATGGACATTCTCCGCTGCGACACAACCCAATACTCCCGCATCGCCCGCCGTTACCGCTCGGCGCTGGCCGCAGGTCCGGTGCTGGTCCGCGACGGCCGGAGCGTCGAATACGACTCCGAAGACAGCTTCTACGCCCGCCGCCACCCCCGCACGCTGATCGGCAAACGGGCCGACGGCACGGTGGTGATGGCCGTGATCGACGGGCGGTTCAAAGGCCAGGGCGACGGCGCGACCATCGCCGAAACAGCCTACATCGCACGCCAGTTAGGTCTTACCGAGGCGCTGAAC
>ERZ791631.1595-NODE-1595-length-12347-cov-3.209893_pt1 | contig 12347 bp, 8 predicted proteins | sample MGYA00509961_ERZ791631 | MGnify/ENA primary metagenome ERZ791631 (study PRJEB30046, sample SAMN00715248) | human gut metagenome | study: EMG produced TPA metagenomics assembly of the A metagenome-wide association study of gut microbiota in type 2... | reverse complement strand
TGTTGAAGTCGTCAATCTGACTCTGGATCACGTTGCAAAGTTCGAAAAGGAACTGGCAGACGCTGGCATCCAGCCGGACGAAGTTTCTCCGAAGCTCCTGCCGGATTATACCCGTAAGGTAAACAACTAATCATATTTGCACAGAATTGTTTCTGATGCAATCATAAGAAAGCGGCGGCGTCTTAGATGCTGCCGCTTTTTCATTTGTGAATTTTTTGTGCATCTCTTGACAAGATAGCTGAAATTAGCTATAATAATAGAGTAAAAGAGAGTAGCTGGCGGGGCTTGTCCCTGTTTATGCGGCGTCAGTACGGTTGTTGTGAAACGACCCGCTTCATATCTAAACGGCGAGACTTTTACGGAGCACGTGGACAGGATAGCTGTCGGTTCCGTAAGGTCTCGCCGTTTTCTGTTTTTGTGCTTTTGGACAGCGCTCTGTGCAGGGCTGCCCGAAATACGCCGTTCGCCAGCTGCAAAAAGGAAAGGGATGTTGTGTATGAACGAACATTATCAGCAAACACCGGAAGAACTCTATCAGAAGTTGGATGCCTGTCCAGAGGGCTTGTCCGCCGAGACTGCGGCAAAGCATCTGGAACAATACGGGAAAAATGCCATCGCTGAGGCAAAAAAGACACCCACATGGCTGATTTTTCTGGAACAGTTCAAGGATTTTCTGGTTATCATCTTGATTATTGCGGCGCTGATCTCAGCGTTTACCGGAGATCTGGAAAGCTTTATCGTTATCATTGCCGTTATCACCATGAATGCAATTCTGGGAACGGTGCAGACCGTGAAGGCGGAAAAGTCGCTGTCCAATCTGAAAAAGCTGTCCTCGCCCACGGCAAAGGTACTTCGTGACGGTCAGACCGTGGTTCTGCCGGCAGAGGAGGTCACTGTAGGTGATCTGGTTCTCCTGGAGGCAGGCGACCAGATCCCGGCAGACGGCAGACTGGTGGACTGCGCATCGCTCCAGACAAACGAGAGCGCACTCACCGGCGAAAGCACCAACGTGGAGAAAACGGCGGACTGCATCACCGGAGAAGTGCCGCTGGCAGAGCGGAAGAACATGGTTTATTCCGGCGGTTTTGTCACCTACGGCAGAGGTGTCTGTCTTGTGACCGAAGTGGGAATGCAGACCGAAGTGGGAAAGATCGCATCGCTGATCCAGAATGCAGAGGCTCGGAAAACACCGCTGCAAATGACGCTGGATCAGTTCGGCAAGCGGCTTTCCATTGGTATCATGATCGTCTGTGTGCTGGTGTTTGTGCTGAGCATGATTCGTGTGGATGTCATCAATTTCGATGCAGTCATGGATTCTCTGATGTTTGCCATTGCCCTGGCTGTGGCAGCGATTCCGGAGGCGCTCAGCTCCATCGTCACCATTGTGCTTTCCTTCGGCACCCAGAAAATGTCCCAGGAACACGCCATTATGCGAAAGCTCCAGGCAGTAGAGGGACTCGGCTCTGTTTCGGTCATCTGCTCGGATAAGACCGGTACACTGACCCAGAACAAAATGACTGTCCGGAAAATCGTGGTGCAGGATCACATGATTGCTGCGAATCATGTCAGCCCGGAGAATCCGGAGGAACAGGAACTGATTCTGGCATCCGTTTTGTGCAGTGATGCCACCTGTCAGAACGGCACAGAGATCGGCGACCCCACAGAGACTGCTCTGGTGCGCTTTGCCCAGGATTGCGGTCTCTCGGATGAAGAGATGCGCAGCAGCCATGCTCGTATCAGCGAAATCCCGTTTGATTCCGACCGTAAGCTGATGTCTACCCTCAACCAGTGCGGTGACGTGCGGAAGATGTATACCAAGGGTGCAACCGATGTGCTGCTGGACCGGATGCTGGTCTCCGAAGCAGAAAAGCAGGAGATCGTCAAGCAGGTGGAGGAACTTTCAGAACAGGGACTCCGTGTGCTGTGCTTTGCGTCCAAGACGTTTTCCGGCGACGTGCTGGATGTGGCAGATGAAAACGGTCTGAACTATCTGGGACTGATCGCTGAAATGGACCCGCCTCGTGAAGAGTCCAAACAGGCGGTTGCCGAGTGTAAGTCTGCTGGCATCAAGCCGGTAATGATTACCGGCGACCACATTGTCACAGCGTCTGCGATTGCCAAGGAAATCGGCATTCTGGAAAAACCGGAAGAGGCGGTAGAAGGTGCGGCACTGGACGCTTACACCGACGAACAGCTGGTGGACTTTGTGGCAGATAAATCCGTCTATGCCCGTGTAACGCCGGAGCATAAGATCCGCATTGTTCGGGCATGGCAGAAACGTGGCAATATCGTTGCGATGACCGGTGACGGCGTCAACGATGCCCCGGCGCTGAAACAGGCAGACGTGGGCGTTGCCATGGGTATCACCGGTACAGAGGTTGCCAAGGATGCGGCAGCGATGGTACTGACGGACGATAACTTTGCAACCATCGTCAAGGCAGTCAAGAACGGCAGAAACATCTACGAGAACATCAAGAAAGCAATCCTGTTCCTGCTGTCCGGCAATCTGGCAGGTATCATTGCCGTGTTGTTTTGCTCGCTGGCAGGGCTGCCTGTGCCGTTTGCGCCAATCCACCTGTTGTTTATCAATCTGCTTACCGACTCGCTCCCGGCAATTGCACTGGGACTGGAACCCCATTCCGATGACGTGATGAAACGGAAACCCCGTCCGGCAAACGAATCCATTCTGACCAAGGACTTCCTCGTTAAGGTCGGCTATTCCGGCGTCATTATCAGTATCGCCACCATCGGCGCATTCCTGCTGGGCTACTTCTACCAGGGCGCACACAATGCCGGCGCAGCCATGACCATGGCATTCACCACACTGTGTATGTCCCGCCTGTTCCACGGATTCAGCTGTAAGGCGGAGAAACCGGTGATCTTCTCCAAGCGTCTGTGGAATAACCCGTTTGCCATTCTGGCATTTTTGGCAGGCATGGTACTGATTAACGCCGTTCTGTGGATTCCGGGACTGCATGAGCTGTTCCAGATCGAAAACGGTATGTCCGGCGTACTGCTGGGTGCGATCTATGGCTTTAGCTTTGGCTCTATGGTTCTGATTCAGATTGTGAAAGCCATTGCCGCTGCCGTAAGAAAGAAATAAGAAAAGCTGTTTTTGCAGAAAAAATCCCTGCACTGTATATTTCGCAGTGCAGGGATTTTGTGTTATAGACTGGGTTCGTCGATTGCTTTCAGAAACGTCAGACTCCGTTCCAGAATCCCGTTGAGAAAAGCAATCAAAACGCCGTAGTTGGTGTAGGGGACACCCTGTGCAGCAGCCCGTGCAGCACGGCTTTTCATTTCCTGCTGGTTCAGCATACAGCCGCCGCAGTGTACAACCAGTTGATACGGGGACAGATCTTCCGGAAAGCTGTTGCCGGAGGAAAAGTCAAACTGAAAGCTTTTTCCGGTGTAAGCCTGTATCCATTTCGGCAGCTTTACCGTGCCGATGTCGTTGCACTGGCGGTGGTGGGTGCAGCCCTCAGAGATCAGGATCTTATCACCATCCTGGATCGTATTCAGAGCCCGCGCGCCGTGGACGGCCTGGGTGAGATTTCCTTTATATCTCGCAAACAGGATCGAAAAAGAGGTCAGAAGAATATCTGCCGGCGTTTCAGCAGCAACTTTTTTAAAGACCTGACTGTCGGTGATAACCAGTTTGGGTCGTTTACCTAAATTTTGCAGTGTGTTGGTCAGTTCGTTTTCTTTAACTACAATAGCGGCAGCGTCTGCTTCCAGAATATCGCGGATCGTTTGCTGCTGCGGCAGGATCAGCCTTCCTTTAGGGGCGGCAGAATCGATGGGCACTACTAAGACAACGAAGTCCGAAGGCGACAGCAGATCAGCAACTATCTGTGCTTTATTTTCATCTGCAGGTACGGTTTGGGCGATTGCTTCTTTAAGCTCAAAAATATTGAGCTTCTGTTCAGCACTGACAAATAAAAGTTTCCCGTTTGACAGCAGAGCTTGATAAGCAGTTTTTTTATCTTCATTTATGGTTTCACATTTGTTGATAACGATGAGCAGGGGGATTTTTTTTGTATTGATTCGTTCTATCAAACGCAGATCTTCAGCAGAAGGGCCAACTGCAGCGTCAATAATTACAAGCGCGATATCGGTTTTGTTGAGTACCTGATATGCTTTTTGAATACGCAGGCTGCCCAAAACGCCTTCATCGTCGATACCCGGAGTATCAATGATCATTACTGGTCCCAGCGGCAGCAGCTCCATAGCTTTATAAACAGGATCTGTGGTTGTACCTTTGGCTTCAGAAACGATTGCTAAATTTTGCCCGGTGATCGCGTTGATAAGGCTTGATTTGCCGGCGTTACGTTTACCGAAGATACCGATGTGAACGCGTTCAGAAGATGGGGTAGCATTTAAACTCATAAAATCACTTCCTTTTATATAAATTATATACTAAAATAGTGCGATTATAGTACAGATAAGTTTTCTGAAAAATATACAATATCACACTTGTATACAAAAGTGTTAAATTTATGTAACAGTTATTGACGATGTTGTTAGTTTTAAAGTATATTATATATGCGTGTGGAATAATTCACAACCAAACCAAAATAAAGGAGGCGTATGAATGAGTACTAATAATGATTCAACGCAGCATGTTCAAATCGCAGTAGCCGACCCTACACCCTTGGGACTATTTGGTCTGGCCGTCGTAACAATGGTGGCTTCTGCACAAAAATTAGGTATCGTTGAAGGAGTATCCTGGGTTTTGCCGTGGGCTCTTTTCTGCGGATCCTTCGCCCAGCTGTTGGCTGGTTATTTTGACTATTGCCATCGCAATATTTTTGGCGCAACAATTTTCAGTGCTTTCGGCTTTTTCTGGTCTGCAGTAGGTATGAGCTGGATGATTAAAGCAGGAACCTTTGGTCCTGGTCTGGCTGCTGGTGTGGATCCTAAAGCTATTGGTTTTGCATTTTTGGCCTATTTTATATTTGCCTGCATTGGTACCATTGCTGCGTCCTCTGCAAGTCTGTTCTTATTCGTAGATATGGTTTTCATTGATATCTTACTTTTAGGTTTAGCTTTAGACGGACTTGGTATCGGCGGTCATTTCCCGCACACCATGGCTGCTTATGCTGAAATGGCAGTAGCGCTTATTTCCTTATATGGCGCCGGAGCCGGGTTCCTTAATAATTTCTATGGTCGTCAGTTCTGGCCTGTAGGAGCTCCGCTTGGTATCTGGAAAAAATAGTCTTGTTTGATAAAAAAGCACTGTGAGAATCTCACAGTGCTTTTACTTTTTTCAAAATTACTTAACAAGTTCCAGCCGTGGGTTGGGAAGATGTACTCGTCCTGCTTTAGCGCATACTTTGCCGTCTACCATAACGATATCCGCTGTAAAGTTGATATTACCGTCAAAAAGGCTTGATCCTACTGCATAAGTATCTACAGGAACCTTTAATGCTTCAAACTCTTTGATACGTTCGGCGTCAAATCCGCCGGAAACGATAATTTTTACATAATCGAAACCTTCTGCATCAAGTGCTGTGCGTACATTATGTACTAGTTCCTTGCAGACGCCTGTCGGTTTGAACATACCCATTTGGCTGAGCAGGCTTTTATCTACCATAGTGCCGGAGGTATCCAAGCGGACTCCTGCTAATTTGCGGCCAAGTTTGCGTGCTACCTGTAAAGTCGTACCAACACAGTCATTATCAAAGTCGACCAGGGCAATACGCGCAATATCAGGCGCTACATATTTATCAAAGGCGCTGGTTGCTGCCAGCGTGTCGCCGTTGTATGCTGCGATCAGGGCGTGGGGAATAGTTCCCAGACCTTTGCCATTGCTGGCTAAGGCGTTGGCATCAGTAGAGAAACCTTTGATACCGCCAATCATAGCAGCATAGCCGTCAGATTCCTGGGTTTGATAGGTATCATACCGGGCAGGGAAAAAGAGGACCGGTTTGCCGTTTGCTGCTTTGACAACACGGCGTACATTAGTAGCGATACGGCTTTGCCGCGCCAGAAAACCAAGATAGATAGTTTCCAGATGGGCAAAGTCTGCCAGATCACCTTCGATCGTCATTAGTGTTTCCCAGGGGGCAACCTCATCTCCGTCATGTAAAGCATGGATCGTAATATTTTCAGGATTATGTGCGCAGGTTTTGATCAGGGCGATAGTTTCATCGATGCCGCAAACAACTACCGGTTCACGGGTAAAAAGCTGCATCATTACTCTAGGATGGTGATTATCGCCATTCAGTATCTCTTCGGTACGCAGAAAATAAGCGTCGGTGTAATAACCGGCTTTGATTTTTTCTACCGGAAAATGAAAATGTTCAACTGGTAAACGATTTTTCATGATAACCTCCATCATTATATAGAATAAATTAGCTCTTGATATTGTGCTAATTACATTTTATGATACAATAATAGCGCTACAGGTTCAAGTTTTTTGATAAATTTTTCTTAAATGGAGTTTATAAATGGCATCTTGTGAAAAAAAATATACAATATTATTATTGTCGGCTCCGATAGGTTCAGGGCATAAGCTGGCTGCTCAAGCTCTGGAACAGTCTTTTGCACTGGCAGACAATGTGCAGGTAGTGCACGGAAGTATTTTTGACTTTTTTCCGGGCAGTATCGGCAATGCTTTTTTACGTTTTTATTTATGGGTACTCTCATATTGTCCCTGGCTGTATGAGCTGGCTTATAAATGGGGAAACCGTCAGAGCGGGTCGCTATGGCTGCGTAACTTTATTAATGGTACCTTAGCAAGTTTGGCACAGGATTTTATCGTCAGGACCAACCCCGATGCTGTAATTGCCACACATGCTACACCGGCAGGTATCATGGCTATCTATAAGAAAAAATTCAAGCCGGATTTGCTGTTGGGAGCGGTTGTTACTGATTATACTGTACATAAATGGTGGCTTTGCGAAGGCGTTGATGTGTATTTTGCAGCATCAGAAAATCTGCGTGCACAGTTTGATGGGATTGATGCTGAGGTTTTACCGACGGGAATACCGGTTCGGCGGCAATTTTACCAGGCATATGATCGTCAGGAGCTGCGTCGTAAATTTAATTGGTCTGAGCAGGATATAGTATGTCTGTTGATGGGCGGCGGCGAAGGCTTGTTACCGATGGAGAGCATAGTTAAAGCTTTCCACGGTTATTTGCCACAGCGTTTGAAAATAATTGCGGTCGCAGGACATAATGAAATTTTGCAGCACCGCCTGGAAATTTTTAAAGAAATACCACTGACTGTTTATGGATTTACGGATGATGTACCGGAGTTATTGCTGGCTGCTGATATTGTCGTAACTAAAGCCGGTGGTTTAACGGCGGCTGAAACATTGATTGCGGGCTGCAATTATATTATTTATAAGCCGCTGCCTGGTCAGGAAACAGGTAATGCTGTTTATTTAGAGCAGTATTGCGGTGCACAGGTAGCCGGTTCACCTCAGGAAGTAAAAACGATGGTCTGCCGATATGCGGATGTCGACTCCCAAGTACGCTTGCTTCAGAAGCAGCAGCGCAGCTTGAAATATGGTAAACCTGGAGCTGCAGAAGAAATAAGCAATTATATTTTAAAAAAACTTGAAAAATAAGTAAAAGCTTGACCGTTGACTAAATCAACTCTATAATGAAATGGATTTGGGAAAAATAATATTTTGCGACACCCGGTTTTCGTGTGGATGCCTGCAATTTATCGGAGGCATTGCTGTGGAGCGTTATTATTGGGGTGCTTTAAGCGCTGCTGTCGGATTGGGCAACAGTAAGCTTGAAGCTTTAGTTGCGGTGTTTGGCAGTGCGCGTAGTGCGTATCTTGCTGATAGACAAGAGCTTTTGGCTGCCCGTGTTTATAAAGAGGCGGCCATTGATAAGTTCTTAAAATTTAGAAATCTTGCGTTACCTGAACAGCTGCAGAATTTTTGCGAGCGGCAGCAGGTGCGGCTGATGATAAGCAGTGATGCGGACTATCCGGTCTCATTAAGGCATATCGCATTACCGCCGAAGGTTTTATATATCAAGGGTAATTTGCCCAGGCTTGATTGCAGTATCGGTATCGTTGGTTCACGTCGAGCTTCTACTTATGGGTTAAAGGCGGCGGGTGACTTTGCTGCTGATCTTGCTTCAGCGGGGCTGGTTATTGTAAGCGGTGGAGCTAAGGGTATTGATAGTGCTGCTCACAAAGGTGCTTTACAGGCTGGGGGAAGTACGATTGCCGTACTTGGCTGCGGTATAGATGTTGTTTATCCGCGTGAAAATACGGCGCTTTTCGAGCAGATATGTTCAAATGGGGCGCTGGTAACAGAATTTGCACCTGGAACAGAACCTCTTGCTGCTAACTTCCCGTCGCGCAACAGAATCATCAACGGAATGACGAAAGGTATACTGGTAGTTGAGGCAGCTAAAAAGAGCGGTGCTATGATAACGGCTGAATTTGCCGCAGATGAAGGGCATGAGGTATATTGTATTCCAGGAAGTATTTATCTGCCTAACAGTATTGGCTGCCATAGTCTGATAAAATCTGGAGCACAGCTTGTAGATAGGCCGGAAGATATTTTGAATGATCTGGAATTGAACTTCGGCAGTAAGCAGAAAATAGAGAATTTATCGTTGTTTGCCAGTGAAGGAGCAGAGGCCGTTTCAGAACTGGCTAAAAAATTGATGGATATAATGACACAGGAACCGGTTACGTTAGAGGAACTGGTAGAATTAAGCGGTCGCTCTCTGGCAGAGATCAGCGGGGAACTGCTGGATCTGCAAATGCAAGGTAAACTTGGCCTGGCAGATGGGCGCAGGTATTACCGAATTTAGGAGGACTTATTATTATGACGAAAAATTTAGTAATCGTGGAATCACCTACTAAGTCAAAAACTATTGAAAAATTTTTAGGGCGCAATTATACTGTCCGCGCTTCAATGGGACATTTGCGCGATTTGCCAAAAAGTTTGTTTGGCGTTGATATCGAACATGATTTTGAGCCTAAATATATTAATATTCGCGGTAAAGGCGAATTGATTAAAGAATTGAAAACTTTGGCCAAAAAAGCTGATAAAATTTATCTGGCAACTGACCCTGATCGCGAAGGCGAAGCTATTGGCTGGCATTTAGCGCATATCCTTGGTGTTGATCCGGAAGCAAACTGTCGGATTGAGTTTCATGAAATCACTTCTGGTGCCATAAAAGATGCTTTGAAGAATCCGCGCCCGATTGATTTGGATAAAGTTGATGCTCAACAGGCACGTCGTATTATTGATCGTATCGTAGGCTATCAGCTTAGTCCTTTGTTATGGCGTAAAATAAGAAAAGGCTTGAGTGCCGGACGTGTACAATCGGTAGCAGTAAAAATCATTGCTGACCGTGAAAAAGAAATCGCTGATTTCATTCCTAAAGAATATTGGACTTTGAATGCTAAACTGCGTGAAAAAGCTAAAGCTCCTATTTTTGAAGCAGAGGTTATCAAACATCTGGGCAAAAAACTGGAAATACATACTGCTGAGGAAGCGGCTATTGTAGAAAAAGCTTTGGCTAAAGCTGCTTATATCATTGAAGAAGCAACAAAAAAAGAGCGTAAACGTAATCCGCTGCCTCCGTTTACTACCAGCAGCCTGCAGCAGGAGGCTGTTAAACGTCTGAATTTTACTACCAAAAAGACGATGATGGTAGCTCAACAGCTGTACGAAGGTGTTGCTGTGGGCAAAGAAGGTTCTGTCGGTTTGATTACTTATATGAGAACCGACTCAGTACGTATTGCTGATGTTGCTGCTGCTGATATCCGCAGTTATATTGAAAGTGAGTTTGGCAAAGAATTCAGGCCTTCACATGCAAACAGCTATTCAAGTAAAAAAAATGCCCAGGACGCACATGAGGCGATCCGCCCCACAAGTGTACATCGTACACCGCTGGAAATGGCAAAACATCTGAATAAAGATCAGCTTAAGCTCTATTCTTTGATTTGGAACCGTGCTGTTGCAAGTCAGATGGCATCGGCTGTTTTTGATGTTACTACTTTGCTGATCGGCGCCGGCGATTACCAATTGCGTGCAACGGGCTCTGTTTTGAAGTTTGAAGGCTTTTTAAAGCTAAGCGATAAAAAAGACCTGCTCGAGGATAAGGATAAAACCGTTCCTTATCTGGAGGCTAAAACGCCTGTAGAATTATATAAACTTTTACCGGCTGAACAGCACTTCACCGAACCACCGGCGCACTTTACTGAGGCGACCCTGGTAAAAGAGCTGGAAGACAAAGGTATTGGACGGCCGAGTACTTATTCGCCTACTATCCAGACTATTCTGGACCGCGGTTATATTGCTAAGGAAGGCAAAAAACTGATGATTACCGAGCTGGGGCTCATGATCGTCGATATGCTGACTAATTATTTCAAAGATATTATTGATATTCCTTTTTCTGCTGAATTAGAAACAGAACTTGATGAGATTGCTGAGCATAAAGCTGATAAGACTAAAATACTGGAAAAATTCTATGTGCCGTTTTCAAAATTGATGGAAAAAGCCGACAAAGAAATTGAGGCAGTAGAAGCTCCTGTAGAAGTCAGTGATGTGAAATGCGAAAAATGCGGACGTATGATGGTAATAAAGCAGGGGCGTTTTGGTAAGTTCCTGGCATGTCCCGGTTTTCCGGAATGCCGCAACACGAAGCCGATTCTGCATAAGATCGGTGTTAAGTGCCCTGAATGCGGCGGTGAAGTTATCGAGCGCAAGACAAAAACGCGCCGTATTTTTTATGGCTGTGCCCATTATCCGGAATGTAAATTTACATCATGGGACAGGCCAACAGAAGAAAAATGTCCGAAATGCGGTAAAGTGATGCTGGAACGAATTGAAAAGAACGGCAATAAGAAACTGTACTGTTCTAATGAAACCTGTGAAAATGGCTTGCATATAAAAAAAGGAAAGGCAGGACGCAAAAGTGCTAAAAGCAAATAAACCGATTCATGTTATCGGCGCAGGTTTAGCCGGCTGTGAAGCAGCATATCAAATAATTAGATATGGCATTCCTGTAATTTTGCATGAAATGCGTCCGGTAAAGTCTGACGAAGCGCATAAAACTGCAGACTTTGCGGAACTTGTTTGCAGCAATTCTCTGCGTGCCAATAATTTGGAAAATGCTGTCGGTCTTCTTAAAGAAGAGATGCGCCGCCTTGATTCTCTGATCATGCAGCAGGCTGATAAACATCAGATTCCAGCCGGCGGAGCCTTAGCTGTCGACAGGGAAGGTTTTGCTCAGGGCATTACGGAAATTATTAAAAATCACCCTTTAATTACTGTGGTTTATGAAGAAGTAACAGATTTGCAGCAGTTGGAAGGTTATGTTGTAGTTGCCAGCGGGCCTTTGACGTCAGCAGTATTGGCTGAAAATATCAAAAAGCTGGTAGAAGCAGATTATTTTCATTTTTTTGATGCCGCTGCGCCTATTGTGACCGCAGAGTCCTTGAATTATGAAAAAGTATATCGTGCCTCACGTTATGATAAAGGTGATGCAGATTATTTGAATTGCCCGTTTGAAACCAAAGAAGAATATCTGGCGTTTTGGGAAGCTTTACGAACAGCAGAGCTGGCTCCGGTCAAAGAATTTGAAAAAGAAGTTTTTTTTGAAGCCTGTATGCCTATTGAAGAAATGGCTCGCCGCGGTGAAGATACCATGCGCTTCGGTCCACTAAAGCCTGTTGGACTGGTAGATCAGAGAACTGGTAAACAGGCCTACGCCGTGGTCCAGCTGCGTCAGGATAATGCTGCTGCTTCGCTGTATAATCTGGTCGGATTTCAGACTCATTTAAAATGGCCTGAGCAAAAACGTGTTTTTGGTATGATTCCGGGGCTGGAAAATGCAGAATTTGTCCGGTATGGTGTAATGCACAAAAACTCTTATATCAATTCGCCTAAATTATTGAATGATAAGTTTAATTTTAAAGCGATGCCGAGATTTTACTTTGCCGGGCAAATGACAGGTGTAGAAGGTTATGTGGAATCGGCTGCTTCTGGTTTGATGGCTGGCATTCATACCGCTCGGGCTTATTTAGAGCTTCCCGATATTACCTTCCCTAAAGAAACAGCTCACGGTGCATTGGCACATTATATAAGCAATCCTGAAATCAGGGATTTTCAGCCGATGAATGTTAATTTTGGACTGCTGCCGTCTTTAGGTAAAAAGATACGTAATAAAAAAGAGAAAAACGCTCTGATTGCAGAGCGCTCATTGAATGCTTTGCAGGATGTACTGCAAATAATCAAGTAAGCTGTGATGAACTGGAAAGACAAACATAACTTGTTTTTTAAACTGCTGCGGCTGCACTTTGGTCTGGCACTGTATTCCATTGGTTTGACCCTTGGCATCCAGGCTAATATCGGCTT
>ERZ791631.1592-NODE-1592-length-12366-cov-10.686540_pt1 | contig 12366 bp, 10 predicted proteins | sample MGYA00509961_ERZ791631 | MGnify/ENA primary metagenome ERZ791631 (study PRJEB30046, sample SAMN00715248) | human gut metagenome | study: EMG produced TPA metagenomics assembly of the A metagenome-wide association study of gut microbiota in type 2... | reverse complement strand
TTCTGCTGTTTTCGGCATACCTCGTTTTCCATATGCCGTATTTTTTGTTGTGCATGTTATCTACCTCCCATTGTAGTCAAACTCAAAATTCACACTGCTGCGAACAGTTTTATCTTCCTCCCGCCGAACCAAACAACGCAGCCTTGTAGGCAGGAGCAATGACCTGCAAAAGATATCTTTCATTGCCGCACCTGTAAAGGCAAGTACCTCGTTCGGGATACTTGATAAGGCTGTACTCCGATCCTTCTAACTGCAAGGTGTCGATGAATGCAGTCGGCGAAATGTTGCCCGGATTGAACAGAAAATGATGCGACGGGATACTGAACAGCGGTTTAGTAAACTCCTTTATCTCAGGCAGAAGAAAGTCCTCGATGTTTTGCGAGGCTAATATGAAAGACGATTCCTTTTTACGCACACGTTTCATGCCGTTTCTGATGTATTCTATCGCAGTCATATTAGTGAGGAATAAATACAGCTCATCAACTGCCGCAACAGTATTTCCCTTGCCTAAAAGCTGATCAGACATATATGACAAGATGTTGAACAGCAGAGTATCTTTCAGTCGCTTGTTTGTATCCATAAGACCTTTTACGCCGAAACAGATAAACTCCCCGTCCTTGATGTTTGTTCTGCCGTTGAAATATTTCGACTCTGCACCTTTGCACATTGAGTGCAATCCCAAGCAGATATTCTGCAATATTTCTTCGGTGTAGAGGTGTTTCTTAGCATTATCAAACGCCATAAATTCTTTTTCAACTAACTCATACAGGTCTGACATTACAGGATAGTCACAGCTTTCCAACTTGTCGAGATCTGTAAGATCATCAATGCCAAAACGTGCATACAGTTTCATAAGCATTATCTCTATTGTGTCGATCTCTGCGTCTGTAAAGTCTTTGTATGCTCTGAAAAAGTCTTTTAGGTAACTGATATGCTGACTTAATCGAGTTACTTTTCGGAATGTTTCAGGGCTGTCATCGGTTTCCTTTTCTTGATTTCCAAAGCGAGAATTTTCTGACCACGCTTTCGGTTCAAGCGGATTTATCATATACTCACCCGACATCATGTCAATGTATGTGCCGCCAAGGTTATTGCACAGATCCTCATATTCGTGTTCAGGGTCTAAGCAAAGTATAGATTTGCCTGATTCACGCTGATTGCACAACAGCAGTTTCATAAGATAAGATTTGCCCTGACCGCTGTTGCCAAGTATAAGAATGTTCGAGTTGGTTTTGTCCTCGGTTCGCTTGTCAAAGTCAACAAGAATGTTAGTTCCAAACTTGTCACGGCCGATATATATGCCTTTTTCGTCAGTCTTGCCTGAATAGTTCAGCGGATAAAGATCAGCCACAGAACTTGCAGGAAGAACACGTTCAAATTGACTTGCAAACACGTTATTGCCCGCAGGATGAACAGACAAGAACCCCTCTTTTTGCCGCAAAAGCAAACGGTCAACAGATATTTTGGAACGTGTCAGTTCCATTTGAATATCAGCCTGCAGTTCTTTCAGCTTATCCTCAGTACTTGCTTTTAGCTCGATAAACACGGCCGTATGCAGGAGGGGTTCTTTGTTCCTTCTAAGCTCCGACAGCAGTTCTACTACATCGTCAATGTTGTTCTGAGCCTTTATGCTCTCGTTGACGTCATTTGTGGTGGTCATCATATGGTTTTTCCTCATTGCCTGCTGAACGATCTTCCTTTGCTCCATGCTTGTAACAAGGCGGTTGTAGATACGGAGCGTTACACCGTTCCTGTCCGCAAGGTGAGCAAGTATAGTCGTTTCTTCCGTACTTGGCGGATACTCCGTCACCGCCCAGCAGGACTTGTAGAAGTTTCCGCAGATATAGTGGTCGGTGTAAAAGCGGATCACGCCCGGCATGGTGCAGTCGAAAAAGTCCTTTGCTTCCACTATCTCAAGCTGCTCATCAGACAGTTCTTTTTTCTTCTGCTTTTTAGTTCTCATTTGTTTTCGCCTCCAAATCAAATTCGATTTCTCCCTCGATATCGGGTATCTCATCGCCTGAAATGCTTGTTCCGAAATACAGAGCAAGCATACGCTTGATATCAGATTTGCTCATCCGCCGAGCTGCAAATCCGTGTTCGGAAATCGCTTTATCCACTCGGTTGATGGTGTTAAAGATCTGTTCGTCCTTTTCACGTTTGAACCTTAAAGCGAACACAAACTGTCTTGCAGAGGACATTTCAAGCTGGATCTCGTCAAGGAAATCATAGTCCGCCTGCAAGAGTTTCCGCACCGCCTCGTTCTGCTCCGTCTGCAAACGCTTTTTCACATACATTTTGTTTGAGTCAAAACACTCGCAGGAGTCAAGAGCAAGTATCTCAAGGTCAGGTATAGTGCTTAACAGCATCATAAGGTGGTGTATCTTCACGTCGATATTCGCCGCAGAAAGCACGGAAATATTGGTCGGCTCAACGCTGAAAAACGCTATCTCAGCCTTATCGGTTTTTACGCCGAAACGAGTAAAGCGTTCAAGACCTATAAGACCCTGAACGCTGTTTTTGTTATTCTTCATTAATTTTTCCTCCATAAAAATAATTGCTGTGAGGTTATGAAAAACTTCACAGCATTGAAGATATAGTCCATAATTGCAGTTTCGTCGACCCGAAGTGAGAGGAACGCAAAGCAGGCGGTCGCAGCAAAGGGCAGGACGTTCCAGAAGTTTACCAGAATCACAACCGACAGAATTATTCCGCCGCAGATTATGATAAAATCCCGAACGTTCCAAAACCACAGCTTGACGTTAGCTCTCAGGTTTTCGGGGTAGATGTAGGTTTTCAATTTTATCAAACCTCCTTTTGGGTATAAAAATACAGCCAAGCTTTTGACTTGACTGTACTTACATAAATACTTTATTATACTGTTAAATAAACTGGAATTTACATCAAAGTTTATATTGCATAAAATTACCGTTATGCTCAAAACCAAAGTCAGTGTAAAGTTTAACTCCCATATCTGAAGCTGTGATTTGTATTGTTCCGCATCCATATTGCTTAGCTTCATTGACAATACGAGAAAGCAGTTCTTTTGCGATTCCATTTCGTCTATAATTTGGATTAGTAAACATACTTGAGAGTAAACCAATTTTTCCACTTGGGCATCCAAAATACGGTGGTTTCTCAACAAAAGACATTCCACTGGTTCCTATTATATTATTTCCATCCAATGCCACCCACGAAACAAATGTACCATCCTTCATATGACGTTTATAATAATCCAATAATGCAGGTTTTAAGTCGATATCTTCTTTAGCCCCTTCTTCTCTTAACTGATTTATTCTCATTTCGATAAATACATCCAGTTCTTTTTCACTTAATTTTCTATATTCTATCTCCATGATGTTCGCCTCCGAAAATTCCGATTTACGGCTCTATCAAATTTTCTTCATTATACTACAAAGTATGCTGAATGTCAAGCTGAAATCAAGCCTTTCCTTTAATCAAACCAACAGCTTTACTGCCCATAGAAACAGTATGGCTGACAGACATCATATTCACCCTAACGCTGGTATCAAGCCCGTACATCTGAGCTATCCTCGGCACTTCGTTAGCCGACAGGCATATCCCCACAGCAAGCAATGGGTGCTGAGTGTACGTCAGAAGTCCGATATACAATATCGTTGTCTGCAAAAAAGCCGTCAGGCAGGTCGCTATGACCTGCTTGCACCAGCCGTAAAATCCGTCGGTGTAGCCCCTCGGAACTCCGAACATATACAAGCTCCCAACAGCTATCTGGCAAAGCATTATGCCGCCTCGTTTGATGTTTGCAAACACAACTTTCACCGTGCAGTAACCGAATAAGATCATAAAAAAGAGACTGAACAGCGAAATATCTGAAGCAAGAGCAAATATGACCGCAAGTCCGGTGTCCGCCATTGTGTCGCTTGTTCCGGATATGAAGTTCCCAAGCAGCTCAGTTGCAAACGTACCCTGCATATTGACGCAGAACGAATAAAGCCTTTGCGGAACGGCTGTCACAAGACTTGCCGCCATAAAGCCTTTCAGCACATTTATGCAGGTGTTCTTGATGTTCGCCTGCCCCGATTCATAAGCGACGGCCGTATCGAACACCGCCACAATAAGTCCGCAGACAAAAAGCATCCACGCAAGACTGCCAAACAGTCCAACGAACACCTGTACCCAGGACAAAGCGAAAATATCCGTTGCAGTCTCGTTAATAAATGTGAATAATTCCGCTATCAGACCATACACCTTATTGAATATCCATTCAAACATAATATCCCAAATAGCGTCGCTTATCGCATCGGCGGCAGCACCAACTGTGTTGTCCCAAAGCGATGAGATACCGTCGCTGATCCAGTCAATGGCGTCTGAGATCCAATCAAACATCCCCACCACCTCCTGCCTTTGTTATCTCTCCCTTTACTCTGTACAGCGAGCTGCGGCGTCCGCCTTGGATATGATAGCGAGGTATCCGTTCTAACAATCCACGGTTTTCAAGTTCCGTAAAAGCACGATATACCGTGCTTTTGTGTATGCTCAGATCTTCTGCTATCCTGCGTACAGAGGGAAAACATTCTCCGTTTTTGTCCGCACGGTTTGCCAGATAACAGTACACAGCCACCGCCTTGTGGCTTAGTCCTAAGTCGTAGATCCTTCTTGGAAATATCAATATGCATCAGCTCCTTTTACGTTTTAACAGTTGTCCTTTTCTTTGCTGTCAGCTCCTCATATTCTATCGGACTCTCTTTTTTCTTCTGCGGATATTTCATTTCAACGTCTTTTATCAGTTCATCACGCTCTTTGTATGAAACGGCACGGGCTGTCTTATCGGGAAGTTTGTATTCTTCCTTAAAATTAATACCCCACTTGAAAAACAGTTTTAGCTTGCTTATCATCGGGTGTGTTCCTGTTTTCATAACGATAAACTGTCCTTTCGGCATAGATTTCAGCTCATCCACAGTCATAAGCGGTCTGCCTATCATCTGCAATGACTGGCTTTTATCCCTGCCGTTTGATATAGAACCGCTCAATACAGTCTGTTCGCCCAAAGCTTTTGAAAGCACCTCTGCACTCTGACTGTTTGGTGCAAATCCGCCGAACACAGTAAGCTGAGTGTTGTCGGTTATTATCTCCATACCCTGTTTTCCGTAGTTCTGTTCAAGCTGTGCAAAGGACTGTATTATTGCCACGATGGATATTTTTCTTGAACGTCCTGCGGAGAACATAGATTCAGCACCCTCTATCTTAGGAAAAGTTCCAAATTCGTCGCAGTAAAACATAACTCTGTTTTTTAGTTTTCCGCCGTTTTCGTCTGCAATGACTAATATCTCACGATATAACTGTTGGATAAGCAGGCTGACCATAAAGTACTTGCTTGTATCTTCTTCGGGAAGAACGATAAAGATAGCAGACTTTTCATTGCAGAACTTCTCAGCGTCTATCGCCGTTCCAAAGCACAGCATTTGTTCAAGTTCAGAATCAAGAAAACTGTTGAGCCTTGAAAGTGCAGTCGACATTACCGACAGCATAGACTGGTCGGACGCATTCAGAGCCGCTCCTGCAAGCCATTTGGCTTTGTGTTCGCTTGGAAGCTTATCCATAAGCTTTGAAAAATACATTTTAGGCTTTGATTTCGGGTCTGGCTGATACTTTGCAAGCAAGTCCTGTATCAGCTTAAAAACCGAAACAATGTGACGTTCGTTCTTGTCGCCGAACTCAGCTAAAAGCAGTATGACCGAGGCGAGCAGACCCTCAGCTGCATCGTAGAAAAAAGCGTTTTGTCCGTAGCTGTGGCTGTCACCTCCGCCGATATTGATAATTGTCTTTGCGGTTATCTTTGCATACTTTTCAGCTTTTGCCTTTGCCGAAAGGTCGTTTTTATCAGACAGATAAATATCCATATACTTGTTTACAAGATGCAGTATATTGTTCTCGTCTGAACGTGTGGGATTTCTAAGGTCGAGAACAGAAACATTGTAACCGTAATATTTGCTTGCGATAGTTCCGTAATTTCGTGCCACATCGCCCTTTGTATCGGTACTGATGAACGACATTCCGCTTGCACAGGCAAGTTCGATGTTCGGATACAAGAAGTATGCGGTCTTGCCCACACCCGCAGCGCCTATCATAAGCGTGTGAACATCGCCGTCATCTACAATAGCCACAGTTTTTTTCCCGTGTGTCCGACAGCCTACCACTGTACCTTGAACAGTCGGCAGGTTCTGACCTTTTCTCCACATCTCCGGCTCGAATGGCAGAGGGATAAAAGTACGCTTTATCTCAGCTTTTGTCGCCCACCTCGCAGTTCCGTGCTGTCCATTGCCGACTTTTTTTGCCTTTATTCCGTTAAGCGACTTGTTGTCAAGCAGATTTACGACTACCAAAAATGCGATAAAAAATACAACCAGTATGCCTATTAAAATCATTTGTTTTTCATTCAATTTTTCACTTCCAATCTGTATAGGATATTCTGTCTTTTGTATTTAATAAGATAAGTTAGTTTGTTTTATTCAAGGTATTGCGCTGTGAGGCGGAGGGTATGGCAATAGCAGATAAACGGCTATTGCTGCAAGTTTTTCTTAGAGGACTAAGTCCTCTAAAAAAACTTGTTCAACCGAATTCCATACAGGGTTCGGGTTCTGAAACGATTTGGATATCCTCGGTCTGCTCCTGAACAGGAGCATTTAAAGTTTCCTCAACCGAAATTCTAACAGCGCTATCTGCAAGCCGGTACAGCAGCTTTGCCGTATTTATCGACTGCTCACGGGTACGGGCGGTCTGTCGCAAGTCCTTTAGCACTGTCTGAACACACTCCTGCAAATTCCTTTGTTTCTGTGCCTTTTTGCCCTTGTCGGTATAGGGTTTATAACTACTCTTTAGCTTGTGTTGTAGCCTTTCAAATGCTTGACATTCGCTGTTTATCCGCTCACTTTTGGGCATGAAAAAAGCCGAGCCTGCCAGCGCATACTCAGCGAGATATTTGTATTGCCCGTTCTTAAATGTGGCATAAATCTGCGAGGTCAGCTTATCGGGACGGCATTTTAGATACCCCAGTTCGCTTACTTCTTTCAGATATTCGTCTTTCCTTTTATGCGGAACAGCAGGCAATGGCTCAACACCATTCTGAAATTTCAGACATTCGTTCCAGTCCTTAAACTCAGGTGCAAGACGTTTAACGTTTGGGTATCCGTTCTCATGAAGAATATCTCTAAGCCTGTCCACCGCCTCGATTCCTCCCTCATCGTTATCTACACAAAGCACAATTTCACGGAGGTTAGAATGATTCTTTAAAGCCGTTAAAACGGCATTTTCATAGACTCCGTTCATTGCAATGCAGCTGTGCTTTTGCCAGTCTTTCGGATAAAGCGTAAGAAAACTCATCATATCTATGGGAGCCTCAAACACATAGAGTCTTTTGCTTTCACCGAAATGTGCAAAGCTGTATCTTGTGTCAGAACCTTGACAAGTGATCCTGAAACTATTGCCGTAAGAATTTGTTGAACGCTTGCTTGCCTGCCTTGGAACGCCGTTTTCGTCAACGCCTACGAACACCGCATTATGGTGTTCCTTGTCCTCATAAAGCGTGTGCTGTTTTGCGAAATACGATATAATATCCGGTGCGATAAACCGCTGTTTTATGAGGTAAGCATACACTCTGTGCATATTTGCGTTTGCCTCGGGCAGCTTGAATTCTTTCTTTTCTTCCTTTGCTATAGCTTTCGGAGGACTGTGGGACAACGGAGTGACCGTCCGTCCTAACAGCTCCTGCACCGCCGTCTGAAAGTCCATATCATAAAATTCCTGCATGAATTTTATTGCTCCGCCGCCTATCTGATTTTTGTGATCGAACCAGGTAGAGCCACGGAGGGTTATACTGTCGTGCCTGCCGGAGCTGTCGTAGTAAATGAGCTTATGCTCTCTGCCAACACGCTCTAATTTCTCGCCTCGCATTCTCAGGAATTCTTCGAGGTCTACGCTGTTGGCAAGGATTTTTTTGTTCGTCTGTAAATGGGATATATGACACTTTATCACCTGCTTTCTGTTTACTAGGGTTGATTTTTCGAGGTTGGTGTGGTATAATGGATAATAACATAAATCGAAATTTGTAGGAGATAGCCATGAAAAGTAAAATTATCTATTGTCTGAATTTTCTCTGGACGAGTTTTATTGCATTTTCATTTCCAATATGTTTCGGCTGGATTTTTCTTGATATAACTGGACATTCAAAAGGCTATAGCTATGATTTAGGCTCGGAGAAAGATGTTTCTATTATGCTTGGCTGTATTGAGCTACTGATTTGGCTTGCTTTATCATTTCCCTCAAATATCTATGTATTTCGGAAAACATTGAGTAAAGGCAAGGCATATCTGCTTATCCCTATCGTATTGTATATAACACTTGCTGTAATTTGCGTAATGATTACACATGGTGGGTGGACATCATACGCAAAAGAAGTATTTAATATATAAATTCTGATTTATACTCCCCAAAACCAAAGGGCTGAGCCAACCTCAGCCCTTTTTTCATTTTAAATCAGTACTTCACATTCTCCGCAAACTTAGCCATCAGCTGTGAAAAACTCTGCCTTTCCATCATATCTGAACTGAGAAATGCACCCGACACAACGGTAAGCTTGTTCTCCGAAAGCACAGCGTAGGTTTCCGTGTATCCGAACTGCGTCGCCATACCATCGGATTTCTGAACAGATCCGCACCGCTGATACTTACCCTTTGAAACAACACTGCTTGTCATTCGGTAACTCGAAACAAAGTCATCTTCGGTGATACCGCTCATCTGTGCGGAGGTCTGTCCGAAGTAATAATCTCCGAAGTTTTCAAGGATATATTCCATATCGTGATCAAGATCACTCTGACTTAGATCAATACACAGAACATCGATCATACCGCCGCCGTTTGAGCCTTTCAAAGTAATTTTATTCACACCGTTTGAGTTATCAATTTCGTTCTCAAAGGAACTGCCTTTCATTGCTTCTGTTACCAATGCGCTTGTATCTGCAAAGCATATATTTGAATCGAAAAACTCCGCAATAAAGGTATCATATTTTACCTGTTCTTCATCGACGGTACTTTCAGCCTCCGAAGAGGCAGCCGCACTTACTGTCGGTGCGGCTGTTGTGACCGTTGTCTGCTCGGCTTTGAACGGCGGCGAGATATTTCCGCAGCCTGTAAGGATCACCGCAGACAGTACGGCGAGTATAAGAATATTCTTCATTTGTCATACCTCCTTACACAATAGACCAGATATACAGCGGAGCGGTAAGGGTGAATATGAGGCAGGCGAAGATTATCGCAACAGGAGTCCATTCTATCTGTCCGTGCTTGCGGTAGTCGAGATATGCGAGACCTATCTTAACAAACAGCAAAACCGCAAGAATTACGTCAATTACGGGGAACACAACGTTGTTTACAACCGACACCACCTGCGACCTTGCGGTAGTCCATGTGCTTTGGACTGCTCCCGCAACATCGCCGGAAGCGTAAGCTGTAGTCGACATCATTGTTGCAAAGCAGAGTGTGCTTGCTGCTGCGATCAATTTCTTTTTAGATCTCATTTCACATCATCCTTTCTTTGTTTCTTATCATTCTTCTTGCATATGAGCATACCGAAAGTCATAATAACCGCTGTGGCTACGAGATAAAGTTCAGCACCATTGTCTGCGGATACACCTGTATTAGGAGTATCTATTGTGACTGTAGGAGGCGTTTCAAGATCAGGCGTATGCTCATCATACATAACGACCTCGGTCACAGTTCCGTCAGCATTCACGGTAAACTTTATCTCATTTGCTATCTCATAGCCCTCAGGTGCTATGATCTCTTTAAGTGTGTATTTCTTGCCGGCAATAAGTTTCCCTTCGATCATATGTGGTTCATTTGTAGATACCCATTCTTCAACAACATTTCCGTTCTCGTCGATAATTTGCAAAGTAGCACCCGGCAATTCTTCGCCTGTTGTAACGTCCTGCTTTGAAAAACGAACCTTAGTCGTATCATCCACCATAACTATAAGCGGATAGCCGTTATCCGAAACGGCTGTTGAATCAACGTTTTCTACCGTAACATTGCCGTAAACATCAACAGTAAACTTAATGTCTGTTGCAATAACATATCCGTCAGGTGCGGCAATTTCTTTAAGCACATATTCACCTGCACCAAGCTTTGAAACAATGTGATTTGTGCCGTCGGAAGTCCACTTATCAACTGTCTCACCGTCAGCATTTTCAAGCACCATTTCAGCACCCACAAGTTCTTTTCCGTACACATCACGTTTGGAGATCTCAACAGTAATAGGTTTGTTTTCCGCAGTTATCTCAATAACTTCTCCGTCCTCTGCAATGCTGACAGCATATTCCTTGTCACTAAGAATATACCCCCTTGGACTTTCTATCTCACGAACGATATACTGTCCGAAAGGAACATCTGTAAACTCAAAACAGCCATTCTCATCTGAGGCGGCAGTCATTATTGCAGTATCTCTGCTGAACTTCACGCAGTCGGCAGTAAACAGCCCGAACACAGCATTTTCAAGAGGTTCGCTCTTGTCATCTACCTTATGTCCCTCTATCCTGCCACGCTTGAGAAGATTTACGAATTGTCCGCAGTCAATATCCACAGTCCGGATATCCTGTCCCATATATTCAAAATTCACAAGATACTTTTCACCGTTAAGAACATAGTGTTCATCGGTTGCAATTTCCTGAACATAATACCTGCCGAAAGGTATCTGTACATCAAATTTTGCAGTCATATTCTCAGCAAGTGAAACCTCTGAAAGCAGTCCGTCAGCAGGAATAACCGTACCGTCAGCGGCAGTAATATCCTCTGCGGCAAATAGCCCAAAACGAACGCTTGTATAGCAGTCATTGCCGTAGATCCCGAACAGTTCATCACTTTCCATAACCTTAGAAAGCGATATCCTCACGCTCTGATACTCATTTTCAAAAGCTGTATTCACAGTATCTCTCACCTCAAATTCCTGCCCTGCATATGTCAGCTCAACATCTTTAGGCTTATTGTTCAACACATAACCGTATGGAGCTTTTGTCTCTCTGACCTCATACTTGCCGAGATAAAGCGGCTCGGTTTCGCCATAGCCGTTTTCGTCTGTCGTGATCTCTGAAACAACATCTCCTGCATAAGCTCTTGTTGTTCCGTCGAGCGTAACAATATCCTCTACAGCGATCACCTGAAATACTGCACCGCTGAGATCTCCGTCTGCAAACACGGGAGTGTAAGTTGTTGGATTCACGATCATTTCACCGTTTTCATTTGTGTATGCGGAGGAAGCCGTTGTCACGCTTGTGAAAATATCGCCTGTTTTCCGAACGCTGATCTTTCCTTTTTGAGCGGTATTTTGCTTTTCAACTTTGACAATAGTAAGCGAGTTTTCTTTCTCTGCATTTTCTAAGGAAACCGAAAATGCTACGGGAGTTTTATCAAGCGCATAGCCGTAAGGAGCCTGAACCTCAACAAGAGAATATTCGCCGTAGGGAAGAACTTCCGGTGTGATCAGATACCCCTCAGAATTGGTATAGAATGTGTCGATCGTGGTTGGCGTCGGGTAGCTGAAAGTCATAGAAATCTTCTGACCGTTTGAATCATAGATCTCAAAGCCAGCACCCTCGTAAGGAATTGTTTTTCCCGTTTCGGAATCCACCTTTACAATCTTGATATAGCTTTCAAACTTTGCATTGTTAATGAGATAGCGGTAGGTCTGTCCGCTTTCGCTGATGTTGACATCAAAATCAGCAATAAACTCAGTACCCTCCCAGCCGACTGTCTGATGCACGGTGTAAATTCCGTATGGCATATCCTTGGTATGTGCAAATCCGTTTTCATCGCAAGTCAGATGATCACGTTCTGTTTCAACAGCATTTGCATAAGAACCCGAAGATTTCAGATACACTTCAAATTCAGCTCCCACTTCCGGAGTTTCTATCTGAGTAGAGCCGTCATCGGAATGCTTGATCATTGCGATATTTCCCTTGATAACGTCCTCAGTCACTGTCTTAGAAAGTGGGTTATGCTCAATGAAATAATTCTCAGCTTCTGCACCTACTGAGTAAACTGTTTTGTCAAGGAGATAGCCCTCGCTTGGCGAAATTTCCTGAACAGTGTAGTTTCCGCAGACATACTCTTTTGTCTTGAAATATCCGTTTTCATCGGTCGTATAGGTATCGGCAAGCTCGCCGTCCTTGTACAGTCCGTAAACTGCTCCTGCAAGCGTTCCGTCGCCCTGTGCTGATGCTGTTTCAGAATCCTGCTTTGTTACCTCAACTGTAAACTTTTTGAGGATATTTTTGAATGTCTTGGTTGTGGTCGCATCTGCCGTAAGGGTTGCAGTCTGATCCGCTGGAACTACATA
>ERZ791631.1579-NODE-1579-length-12516-cov-4.413691_pt1 | contig 12516 bp, 11 predicted proteins | sample MGYA00509961_ERZ791631 | MGnify/ENA primary metagenome ERZ791631 (study PRJEB30046, sample SAMN00715248) | human gut metagenome | study: EMG produced TPA metagenomics assembly of the A metagenome-wide association study of gut microbiota in type 2... | reverse complement strand
TTAGGTGGAAAGATCTCGTTGCGTCAAAGTGAAAATTTACGCTTGCGTCTGAGAAGGCATAAGTAGTTGTTTCGAACGCGTTCTTTGCACGATTCTCTGCCATCAACCGAGCGAGTATAGATTCGTCGTATTTCCCAAATTTTTTGTGAGTGAAAAAATTGCCCGAGGTGCACACTTCGGGCAGAAAGTCGGTAATCTGAGTTCGACAACCGAAGTAAATTACTTTTTGTTGCCTTTAATTTTTCTTTGAGATATCAATCCCGAAGAACTGCACCGAAAGCCTACTGAGTTCTCCCGAGGCTCTCAGTTCTGCAATTGTTTCATTGACGATCTTGCGTAGTGACTCACTCTGCGGCGATTTCTTCAGAGGAATGCCGATTTCACCAGCCTGCGGCGTATAGAGCGCAATCTTGATCTTGGCGTCCGGATGAGCCTTGGTGTAGTCCAGGTATGTCACTTCAGAGTTGAGCGTTGCGTCGATGCGCCTTGAGCGTAAAAGCTCAAACGTCTGGTTGAGATCATCCACACCGATCACTTTGGCTCCCGCTTCTTCAGCGGCCAGAGCATAAGTGCTTGAAATGGTGTTGGCCGTTGTTTTGCCCTTGAGATCCTGCATCGTCTTGATATCGGCGCGATCGTCGTTGACAATTACCGCGACACGGTCATAGGCGTAAGGATCCGAGAAGCTGTATGCCTGACTGCGCTCCTTGGTGATGCCCACGCCGTTGATCATCAAGTCATAACGTCCCGCGTTGAGCCCCGCGAGCAGTCCGTCCCATTTGCCTTCGATAAACTGAACCTTGACACCGATCTTTTGGGCGATTCTCTCGCCGATGGCCACGTCAAAACCGGTCAGTTTGCCGTCCTTATCGTGATAGGTCCACGGAGACCAAGTTCCTTCCGTGGCAATCGTGATCGTGCCGCGTGACTTGATTGTTTCCAACAGATCCTGCGTTCGTGCTTGAGCTTCTGCTGCAGTCTCAGTCTTAGCGTCTTCTCCGCATCCTGTGAGTGTCGCCGCCAATAAAACAGCGGATGCGAGCATCGTCAGTGTTTTGAGGTTTCTTGTCATACGTTTTTCCCATTCCTAAATCGATTGTTTGCTTGGTGCTCAGACAAGCGTTTCCAAGAATTCTTTTGTTCGGAGTTCTTTCGGGTTCCCAAAGATCGTCTGTGCGTCTCCTGCTTCCACCACGTGTCCGGCTTCCATAAAAACCACCTTGTTGGCGACGCTCTTGGCAAAGGTGAGTTCGTGCGTGACGACGACCATCGTGAGTCCCTGTTGAGCAAGCTCCTTCAGAATCGAGAGCACGTCACGCGTAAGTTCCGGGTCAAGAGCGGATGTGGGCTCATCGAAGTAAATGATGTCCGGATCGCCAGCGAGCGCTCGTGCGATGGCTACGCGCTGTTGTTGGCCTCCCGAGAGTTCACTCGGATAGGCGTTTTCGCGGTGTGTCAGGGAAAATCGAGCCAGCAGCTCATGCGCCTTGGCCTGTGCCAGTCCCTTTTTGATTCCTCTTCCGACGATCAGTCCTTCGGTGATGTTTTCAAGTGCCGTCTTGTTCAAAAAGAGGTTGTAGTTTTGAAACACGAAACCCGTGCGCTTGCGGATACTCAGAACGTTTTTGCGGGAGATCTTTGCCAGGTCAAACGTTTCGCCCGCAAAGGTCATCCGGCCACCGTCGGCCTTTTCCAAAAAATTCAGGCAACGTAAAAGCGTGGTCTTTCCCGATCCGCTCGGCCCGATGATCGCGACCACATCCCCTTTCTCGACCTCCAGGTCAATGCCATGCAATACGGGTGTGTCCGAAAAGGTCTTGCGCAGATTTTCAACACTCAACAGCATGCGATGTTCCTTTGACTCAACGGGAGACATAGGTTCTCAGGCGCTTCTCGCCGTAACTCTGAAGGCGCGTGAGGACCGTGCAGAAAATGAGGTAAATCAAGCCGACTTCGACATAGAGCAACAAAGGTTCGTAAGTGCGTGCCACGATGCGCTGCGTTGTCATAAACATTTCCGTGACGGTGATGTTGGCAGCAAGCGATGTGTCCTTCACCATGGCAATGAGCGAATTGCCAAGCGTCGGGAAAGCCGTTCGGAAAGCCTGGGGCAACACGATTCGGGCGATCGTCTGCAGATAGCTCATGCCGCTGCACAGGCCTGCTTCAAGCTGCCCGGCGGGAACAGATTCGAGTGCCGCACGGATGGTTTCGGCGCAGTAGGCGCCCTCGTTGACGGCAAAGACGACTACCGCGGCGACGAACGGATTGATCAGCACTCCTGCGTGAGGCAGACCGTAGAAGGCGACGAAGAGCTGCACCAGAAGCGGCGTGCCGCGTGTGACCCAGATATAAAAGCGCGCGAGATCCTTCAGTACAGGCACGTGTGCGTACTGGATGAGCGCCACCACAACCGCGATGACGAGCGCTCCTGAAAAGGCGATCGCCGTAAGCGGAATGGTTACGGTCAAACCCGGCAGCAGAATGTGCCAGAAAGAATCGACAAAAAGATCGAATAGTGCAGTGTCCATTGTCAGTTTGTAAATCCGTTGAGCAGCAAAGTTGCATGCGTTTGCTGCCGACACCCGCACTTTAGGCAGTTACCACTGCCGCACTGTCATTTGAGTTTTGTTTTGAGACAAACGGACAAATAAAAGATATTGCGACGAGTGTCACACGACCAAAGGACTCTTGAATTGAAGCGGCACGAACTCGTTTGCTACCAAAGTCTGACAGTTGCGTAACGCATCTTTACATTGAAGTCGACTATTCTGTGCACAGATCGTGGCGCGATCCCAAACATGCCGCCGAAGCTCAAGTTTTGACGTTTTGGCTTTTTTCCTGACCTATGCGCCGCGGTCTGTCTCACTTGTAGGTCGCAGGCGCCTTCCCTTTAAAAGAGGTCTCAGCCATGCGATCCGTCCTGATTCGTCGTTTTGAGTTAAGCAACCAGCTTACTCACCTATTCAATGCTCTGTTCTGGGCCGTTCTCGCCGCAACAGGCATTCTCATCGGTTCCGCTTCCAGAGCCAACCTTGAGCCGACGCACCTTTCGATCGGAGTCCATTTTGCCTTTGGATTTGCTCTTGCCGTACTGTTGAGCGCATACATCCTTTTTGCAAAATCCCGCTTTCAAAGAATGCTCTTTGAAATTTTCCGAACCGATCGTCCGTTTCTGGCTTGGCTCAAATGTTTGGGCGGGTATCCAAGCAAGATATTGAATCGACCGCAGAAGCCGGGCAGCGTTCCTCCCCAAGGCCGCTACAACGCCGGCCAGCGCATTGCCTACTGCGCTCTTATTTTTCTGAATATTCTTTTGCTCGCTTCCGGCTTTGCTTTGTTCGCACTGCATCAACCGCAGGAGGTACAGAGCAGTGCTTACCGATTGGCGTTATGGTCCATTCCTGCGCTTTCGGTCTTGCCTGTTTGCTGCTTGCAGCACACATTCCGATGGCGTTTTTGTCAAGACAGTCACTTAAAGCCATGTTGAGTCTGGGCAAAGGCTTTTTGTCAGAACAGGAAGCCATGAAGCATGCCGCCCTTTGGGTAAAGGAAGATTTGGAAATCGAGAGAAACGCCTTTGCAAAACAATCCGATCGAAATCAAACGATTCTGAGAGAAAAACGCTTGAATTGATACTGCTGCAAAACAGCCTCCGGTGGAGGCTGTTTTTGTATCTGTATCAAATACTTCTAGGGCTTTATAAGTGCTTCCGGAACGAGAGCGTCGCAGTCAATGAGTTCCAACGACGTCACCATATGCAATGTTCCTTCCTTGTACTTCCTGAAGTGAGGCGTCTGGATATGATGTTGGTAAGCCTCTTGATTTGCATAGATTTCGAGAATGGCAAACCGCGTGGGGTTCTTTTTTTCTTGCATGCTGTACAGGACGCGAACTCCGGGTTCACGCTTCATTGATTCACGCCCCACTTCGGCGGCAAATGCCTTGTATTGATCAAGATATTCGGGCGCAACCGTGATTTTGGAGAGTCGCACAATGTTTTGTTCGTAGGGATTTGCTGCAGCAGTCGAAGGTGCCTCGGCGGCAAAGCCGGAAAATGAGATAACAGCCATACACGTCGCTACCAATGAAAGAACTTTGATCATTGCTAATCCTTGATTATGGTTGAGGTTTAACCGCAGACGGTACTTTCCTCATGCACCCGCTGCGGCAATCGGTCCGACAATCAATCCGCTGGCAATCACATCGCACAAGCGGGTCGAAATGGAACCGCACGTTGCGCCGATGGCATAAAGACCGGGGATCGGCGTATCGTCGGCGGCCCTCAATACCTGAAAGTCCGGATTGACTTCCAATCCGCCTTCCGTTTTGAAACGAACCGGCCAACTCGGCGTTGAGACATAAAAAGGCCCTTTAAGTGCACGGAAAAGTTTGTCTTTGCGTCCGAATTCCGTGTCCCCTTTTCCCGCGGCGGAATCGTCTGCAATTCTCTGAAGCGTTCTTTGCAGCCCCTTGGGATCAACACCGGCTTTTGAGGCTGCTTCTTCAATGGTCTGCCCTCTGAAAAGGGCCTTTGCCGACAATAAATTGGCGTAGCGCCAACGCTCCTTGTTCGGTCCCGTCACTGTAGCTTCGTCCAAGACAACGTAGGCGCCGTCAATGTTTTGCCTGAAGCAGGCCAGTGCACAGCCTGCGTAGCGGCTTTCGTGCTCATTGCAAAATCGTTTGCCGTTTTTGTCGACCAGATAAGCCGTATCCGTATCAAAAAGAATCCACGAGGGACTTCGGAACCCCGGTTTGGGAGCCGCAAAGAGTTTGGGCATGGACTCCATATCTTCGACGGCGGCTCCGACAAGTCTTCCCAGTGTGATGCCGTCGCCGTCGTGCCCCGGCGGAACGCCTTCGCCGATAGCCGTAAATCCTTTGGGAATATTGGCCCACACACGTTTATAGCGGTGCATCATTTGTCGATTGTCTGAAAAACCGCCAGTGGCAAGAACCACGGCCCGAGCCTGGATGAATTGTGTTTTGCCATCCTGCACAAATCGAACGCCGGTGACGCGATCTTGACCTTTATCTTCGGTTTGTGTTTCAAGTCCTGTCACTGCGCTATCGAGCAAGACGAAGACACCGCGCTTTTGAAGTTCATCGAGCATGGCCTGTGCAAATTTCGGCATGGATCCCGGCTTGGACGGTAACAAAAAAGGCTGCTGCGGATTGATCGGCAAAAAATCGATGCCGTATGACATGACGAAGGCCGCAACTGCAGGAGACATTTCTGCTGAACGCCGCAAAACGTTCGGATCATGTTTGGCTATGCCCGAGTACATCGGCGAGTTGGGCATGTTGTCGCGCACTTTTGACAGAGGTTCATCCGTGTGTCCCTCCTCGATCAGTTGCCAATACGAGTCAAGATCCGCTTTGCCTTGGAAGCCCTGCGCCTTATGGACTTCTGAAAAGGCCGACGCGATGATGCCGGCCGATAACACGCCGTCGCCGCCGCAATAGCTGCGCTTTTCAAGAACCACGACTTTGGCTCCGGCACGAGAGGCTGTGACAGCGGCAGCCAAACCCGCAAAACCGCCTCCGACGATCACAACATCGGTCGACATGTCGGCTCTCGGTTTGTCAGCTACAACTGCTGGCGCGGCCAACGCAACGCTCGGTAAGGTCCCAAACGCCAAGGTCGACTGTAAAAGGTGCCTCCTTTTCATGGTGTGTCTCCTATTGCAGGCAAGAATCCTCTGCTAGTCCATTAAATTCGAAGCTGCGCGAGCCACACGAAATTCAAGTGTCTCCCAGGTTGCGCAGTTTCCTTTTTTCAGGGGGTCGGCTTGTAAAAGCAAATTCAGCGAGTCAATTGATTCGCTTTGAGCAATCAGCACTCCTCCCTCACCTTGAACGTAGGCGCCGAAAAGAATAAAGTCACCGTTTTCAAAATGACGATTCAGATATTCCAGGTGTGCCGGCAGATACGGTTTTGCCGCCTCACGGTCAGTAATGCGAACGTCAACGAGAAATTTCATCTCAATCTCCCCAATCTAGTTTTCAGCGCTGGCTTTAATTTCATCGAGAAGCCGTGAGGCATGTTCTTCGGCTTGCTTGAGGATTCGTTTGCGGTCAGCTTCAGTGTGAATGCCGGGAATAAAAATCATGCCGTTTGACCACACGGGAGCCAATGTCTTCATGCCGCACAAGTAGGCAGTCTGCAAAAGCGGCGGAAGGAATGCCTCCACCGGCCAGTTCATTGCACGTCCCTTTGCATACTCCTGAGCCGCCGCACCGGTCGTAAACGACAAAAGAAGCTTTTTGCCGTGTAAAGCTGTTCCTCCGGTGCCGTGGGCAAAACCGCGCGTCAGCACATCATCGATCCATTTCTTGAGAATCGCCGGAACCGAGTACCAATAAAACGGAAAATGCCACACGATCACATCGGCCCGCCGTAAAGCCTCTTGTTCCGCAGTCACATCGAAACCGTTGGGACCGCACAACTGCGCCAACGTTCTGATTTGCATCTCGCAACGGGATGATTCAAGAACATTGAGCACGGCTTTGCCGGCAACGGAGGCTTCCGGATTCGGATGGCCGTTGATGACGAGAATTTTTTGCATGATTTCTCCACTTTTCCAAAATATCAGACCGGACGTATTGAACTGTCTTTTACATTTTTCAATCATCGGAGATATTTTTCATGGTCCATCATGTCAAATTTTTGCTTTTTTTTATCAACTTAAGACGAGATGAATTTCCTGCTTTCCTATAATGGGGTGTCTTCAGTCTCAGTTCTTCGCAAAAGCCCCTTATGTTCGACGCTTTGCTCGAGTCCGCAGCTCAAATCATTGCCCGACATGCACCGCATCACGGTGTATTTCCCACATTGGTTCCCGGACTGACGCTCTATCGCATTGAATCCAATGCATTTATTGAACGCACAGCCGGCGAAATCATGACAACTTTCATTGTGCATGGTCGTAAAACCACGGCGATCGGCGGGAAGATGCTGGAGTACGGTGCCGGGGAAAGTCTGGTGTGCGGCATTGCTTCGCCGAGTGAATTTCACACTCTCGATGCTTCGAGAGACAATCCCTTTCTTGCGCTTTCCGTGTCGCTCGATGCGTCGATTTTGATGGAATACGCCGATGCCTTGTCCGATCGACATAATTCGGGACAATTTTCAGCAATGCCGGGCGGGGTATTCGTCATTCGCCCTGACGAGGATTTGCGTGACGTGTTCCTGCGACTGCTGAAAATACTGGACCGTCCCAAACTGATTGCGGTGTGTGCGCCGTTGATACTAAGAGAACTGCATGCTTTGCTTCTGGATTCATCCTGCGGAGCAGAACTCAGAGCACTTGCGAGTACCGGATCCGAAGGCCATGCCGTTTTAAAAACCGTCAGTTGGATCAGACGCAACTATGCGACAGATTGTTCGGTGGAAGAGCTGGCAAAGAAAACCAACATGTCAAATGCTACGTTCCACCGAAAATTTCGACAAGTCACCGGTTTTTCGCCCGTTCAGTTTCGCAAACGCGTCCGGCTGTTTGAAGCTCGCCGTCTATTGGTCGCTCGCGAAACAAACGTCACCTCGGCGGCCTTTGCCGTCGGCTACGAAAGCCTGGCTCAGTTCGTTCGGGACTATAAGGAACTTTTCGGCTTACCTCCGCTGCGTGACATCAAGCAGCTTCACAACGCCTCAGACGATTGAGCAGTTGACCGCAGATTAATAGGACAATAAGGTTTCCCGGATCGCAACCCGAACAATCTCCAAACCGCTCTTTGCTCCGAGTAGTTTGCGCCGAATACCGGGCAAGTCCTTCCTCAATGGCGAGCCTTCATCAGCTCAGCAATCTGAACAATATCCGAGGGCAACGTTCTGCAGCAGCCCCCCAGACAAACGGCTCCCATAGCTTTCCATTTGGACACGAAGTCGGCCCAGCCTGGCCCCGAGACCGGATGATGCCAGGTCTTTGTCGTCGGATCATACGTTTCACCCGAATTGGGATAAACGATCATTGGCTTGTCTGTGACGGACGAAATGCGCTGCAATGCGTCAGCCACCATTTCACGCTTGACGCAGTTGACGCCGACGGCGTCAACCAACGGATGCTTGCCGCACACTTCGGCAGCCTCTTCGATCGGCGTTCCGTCAGAGATATGACCGCTGTCCTTCAATGTAAAGGTTACCCAGGCTGTAATGTCGAGCTCTTCCATCATTGAGAGAATGACCTTGACCTCATCGAGCCTTGCCTGCGTCTCAACGGCGAGAAAATCCGCTTCGGCTTCTGCCAGAGCCTTCATGCGCAATTGGTGAAAGGCACGGTATTGACCGTCCGAAAGGTGATAGTCGCCCGTATATTCGGCACCGTTGGCAAGATAAGCACCATAAGGGCCGACGGCACCCGCGATCAAAAGAGTTTTCGGCTCTCGTTCCGGATGACGAATCAAAAAATCATCGCGGGCTTCACGAGCCAGCGTCACAGATTGAGCGATAAGGCCATATGCTTTCTGAGAGTCAATTCCGCGCTCTTTAAATCCAGCCTCGGTCGCTTGGTAGCTTGCGGTAATGGCAACGTTGGCTCCCGCTTCGAAATAATCAGCGTGCACCTGCCGAATCTTGTCCGGTTCTTCAATGAGTACGCGCGCACTCCAGAGCTTGTCGTTGAGGTCACAACCTGCCTTTTCAAGTGCTGTGGACATGGCGCCGTCAATCACGACGGAACCGCTCTGACGGATTAAATCGGCTAAAAGGTGCTGCGCCATTTGGTTTCCTCCCGGGTTGCGTTGTGGCAAAGAGCTTAACAAAAATACAGATCACCGGAAGCAGTATCTCAGTTGATACGACTGCGAAGAATTGTGTTGTGCCGATGCTTTGGCGCAGATTGCTTTCAATCGGCTGATTTGATGCAAATCGAAATACCTACACGGGAGTTTGCCCGGTGGTTGGCTCCTTCAACACAAATCACCTTAAAATTCTAAGTTTATTACCGCAATTTCGCGGTATGGATGAACACCGGATTCCTGAAACCAGCAATGCAGAAGAGAACCTTTTTATCCGTCGTGACGGCCGCAGCTGCGCTGTCTGTTGTTCCTGCTTGGGCAAATCAACATCCTAAGCGCACGCTGATTGTCGGCATGGACGCGACTTATCCGCCTTTTGGTTCTCAGGATTCCGAGACGCGCCAGTATGTGGGCTACGACGTTGACATCATTCGTGCGATCGGCAGGGCCGAAGGCTTTGATGTAGAAGTGAGGAACCTCGCCTTTGACGGTCTGATACCTGCTTTGAAGACCGGCAACATCGACATTGCCATCAACGACATCACGATTACGCCCGAGCGTGCAAAAAGCGTCGATTTCTCCAACCGCTACTACATTGCCGGGCTAGGCATTGTCGTCAATGCCGACAATACGACGATCACCAAGGCCGAAGACCTCGAAGGCAAGCGTTTGGCCGTTTCGATCGGATCGACCGGCGAAGCCGCTGCCCGCAAGGTCAAAAACGCCGAGGTGCGAGTCTTCAACCAGCTCACCGAGTGCTACCTGGAACTTCGCAACCGCGGAGTGGACGCCGTGCTCAACGACATCCCGACCAACGACTACTATGTTGTTACCGCCGGCCGCGGCAAGGTGAAAGCGTTGCCGGTGGCTCTGACCCGTGAAGACCTGGGCATTGCCGTCAAGAAGGGCAACAAGGAGCTTCTCAAGCGCATAAACCACGGTCTAGCCACCATCAAGCAAAACGGTGAGTTTGCGAAAATCTTTGAGAAGTGGTTCGGCCGTCAGCCTGAAGTTGAGCTGCTCAGTGACTGAGTCGCAACCGCACGAAAACAAACGATTGGGCGGTTAAGTCCGGCACTTGGTGCAGCCTGACTTTGCGCATGCGGTTTTGTTGCACCCGTTGCAGCCGCCGCAACACCCCGAGTGCTTACCTTTGAAGATGCGCAGCACAGCCAAAGCAAATGCGACGGCGATTACAAAAAGGACAATCCAACTGGCGGCATTCACGGCGCTCCTCCTTTTTAGCTCAGGCCGAGCAAGCTGCCGCCCGTATAGACCATAAAGGCCACAACCCAGGCTACCGCACATTGGAAAACGGCAACGCCCGTCGCCCAGAGACCTCCCAGCTCTCGCTTGATCGTCGCGATGGAAGCCACACAGGGCGTATAGAGCAGACAGAAGACCAACAAACTGATTGCAGTCAGGCCGTTTAATGCCGTCGTCAATGCTTCAGTAGAACCAAATGTCACCGAAAGGCTGCTCACGACGCTTTCCTTGGCCATAAACCCGCTTATCAAGGCGGTGCTGATGCGCCAATCACCGAACCCCAACGGTTCGAACAAAGGTGAGATCCAGCCCGAAACGACAGCCAACATGGAAAGCTGAGGATCTTCAACGGGATTGATGCGGAAATCAAATGACTGCAGGAACCAGATGACGATGGTTGCTACAAAAATGACGGTAAAGGCGCGCTGCAGAAAATCCTTGGCCTTGTCCCACAAAAGCAAAGCAACATTGCGTGCACCGGGCAGGCGATAGTTTGGAAGCTCCATGACAAACGGCATGGCTTCCCCTTTAAACATAGTTCGCCGCATGACTAGACCGAGTGCAATAGCCGTAATAATGCCGAGCAAGTACAGCCCGATCATTACCCACGCACCTTGGCCGGGGAAAAAGGCTGCCACAAAAAATGCGTAGATCGGAAGCTTTGCCGAGCAGCTCATAAAGGGTGTCAGCAGAATTGTCATTTTGCGGTCGCGTTCGGACGGCAACGTACGACTTGCCATCACGGCGGGCACCGTGCAGCCGAAACCGATCAACATCGGCACGATGCTGCGCCCCGACAGACCGATGCGTCTCAGAAAGACATCCATCACAAACGCGACGCGGGCCATGTAGCCGCTGTCTTCAAGGAAGGACAGGAAGAAAAAGAGGACGACAATGGTCGGTACAAAACTCACAACGCTGCCCACACCATTGAAGATGCCGTCGATGATGAGCGAATGAATCGACTCATTGACACTGAGGTTCGTAAGCAACGCATCAACCTTGTCGGTTGCCAAACCGATGAGCCAGTCAAGGCCGTCGGTAAGCCACGCGCCGACAACATTGAACGTCATCCAGAACACCAAAGCCATGATGGCGACAAAGGCCGGAATAGCGGTGTATTTGCCGGTCAGAATGCGGTCGATTTCAAGGCTTCGCAGATGTTCTTTGCTGGTGTGAGGCTTAACGACGGTTTGCGCACAGACGTTGTCAATGAAACTGAAGCGCATGTCGGCGATGGCTGCGGCTCGATCCAGCCCTCGTTCGGCTTCAAGCTGCTTAAGGATGTGTTCGATCGTGCGCTTTTCATTAACGTCAAGATGAAGCTGTTCGGTTATGAGCGCATCGCCCTCGGCGATTTTGCTTGCGGCAAAACGAAGCGGAATGCCGGCTTGTTGAGCATGATCCTCAATAAGAAACATCAGGCTGTGCAGACATCGATGTACCGCCCCGCCATGATCGTCAGTCGAACAGAAATCGTGGACTGCCGGCGTCTCGACAAAGCGAGCGGCATGCAGAGCGTGTTCAACGAGCTCTTCAATGCCCTCACCCCGGCTTGCGGAGATCGGCACAACCGGAATTCCCAGCATCGCTTCCATTTCATTGACGCGAACGGAACCGCCGTTGGCAGCCACCTCATCCATCATGTTCAAGGCCAGAACCATGGGACGGCCGAGTTCCATGAGTTGCAGCGTGAGATACATGTTGCGCTCGATGTTGGTGGCGTCGACGATGTTGATGATGACGTTGGGGTCTTCGCGAAGGATAAACTCGCGCGAGACGATTTCTTCGTTGGTGTATGGAGAAAGTGAGTAGATGCCGGGCAAATCGGTTACGAGCGCTTCATCATGGCCGACAATTCGCCCGTCTTTTCGGTCAACCGTAACGCCGGGAAAATTACCGACGTGCTGGTTCGACCCAGTCAATTTGTTAAAAAGCGTTGTCTTGCCGCAGTTTTGATTGCCAACGAGCGCGATCCGAACGGTCTCGGCTGTCATCAGAGGTTGCTCACGCTTGATCACTTGATTTTTACCGGCTTCTGCGTAGCCGGGGTGATCCATTTCTATCGGCTTGGGGTGCGTTTGTTTTGCCGGCTCCCCTTTGCGGACATTCTTCACAAAAATCTCATTGGCTTCGGCTACGCGCAGAGTAAGTTCATAACTGCGGATTCGGACCTCAATGGGATCTCCCATCGGTGCTCGCTTGATCAGAGTTACCGTGGCCTGAGGGATCAGCCCCATGTCCAAAAAATGTTGGCGAAGCGCGCCGCTTCCACCGACCACTTCTACGGTAGCGGATTGGCCGATGTCAAGTTGATTGAGTGTGATAGTCATTCGTATTGATTCTCCGGGGAGTCGCCATTTTAGTTTGTGCTTTCGCGACTGTCGAAAAAACGCCCGAGAGAATTTGCTGAGAAAAATTTTTACAGTAGAGGCCGTAAAGCCCCTGACTTCAGTCTGGGGATACAAGGCCGATCGTGCACCGCACGATAACAAACGGGCAATACTGGCG
>ERZ791631.1550-NODE-1550-length-12719-cov-12.889292_pt1 | contig 12719 bp, 19 predicted proteins | sample MGYA00509961_ERZ791631 | MGnify/ENA primary metagenome ERZ791631 (study PRJEB30046, sample SAMN00715248) | human gut metagenome | study: EMG produced TPA metagenomics assembly of the A metagenome-wide association study of gut microbiota in type 2... | reverse complement strand
GCTTTACTTGTAAGGTTTGTACAAACTTGTGTGTATCAACAGACGGTTTTCTTAGCTGTTTGGAAGTTACTAATACAAGGGATTTATATCAAGCAGTATTGGAAATGTTTCAGAGTTATCAACCTGCAAAACATCTACATTTGTTGCAAACACTTGATAACTCATATCTTACAGAACATCAATTTTGCCAATTACTTGGGAGAATGAGACTTTATCAATCATTACCACAGGGTTATCAGAAAGATATTCCTAAAATGCTCATCACTGATTCACAAATAAATACAGTTGCAAAAGCATATATTAATGATAAGAACTTTGGGAGTTTGGGGAATGATATTAGTATGTGGAAATTGTATAATCTATTGACAGGAGCAAACAAAAGCAGTTATATAGATAGCTTTTTGGATAGAGCGGTAAACGCAACCGAAATAGCAACGGGAATAAATGCCGCTTTGCATGGAGACACTAAATATAAGTGGTTTATTGATTGATTAAACAGGGGAATATTCAGAAATGGGTATTCTCCTATTTTATTAATTGTATTGCAATGGATAAAAAGAAAGAAACTATGGTTAGAAAGATTGAATATCTGAAAGAAACAATTTGTCATTGTGAGAATAATCTCCAATATATAAAGAGGTTGCAAGCATTGAAATATTGGTTGCTGAAATTAGATGTCTTATTGGATAATTCCAATGATGAGATTTATAGAAAGTATTTCTATTCAGATAAGGGATATTCTTTCTTTGATAGAATCTGTTTATCAATAACAGATTATCAATATGGAAATAAACCTTTCAATTATTAATCTATTTAAAATAAAGAATCATGTTTTATTATAAGATACTTGTTTGGCTCTTTTTTGTGGTATTGGCTATGATTAGTGCATGTGTGCCGTTGATATGGCTTGTACTTTTTATAGGTTTATGGGATATTGAGGAAGCGAATAATCGTCACTAATATACAAAGTGAATGTTTCATTATAAATCAGTAAGTTAGCTTTATAGGTTGCTTGGTGCTATTGGTGGAATATTCACTTTTATTTATTTACTTATAAAATTGAATATTTATGAGCTTGAAATATAGTAATACAACAGCCGATTATCTACAATGGGGAGAAGCTATGAATCTAGTTCGTTCTCTTTATAAAGATGAAGATTATAAGATGTCCCTACTTATTGCAATAGGTTGTTTTTGGGGACTACGAATAAGTGATATGCTTGCCTTACATTGGAAACAGATTTTAAATGTTGATGAATTTACGATAATAGAGAAGAAAACAGGAAAGCAGCGTACTATCAGAATTAATCAGCAGTTAAAACGGCACATTGCAGATTGTTATAAACAGATACAACCGATTGGAATAAATGCACCTATTTTAGTAAGTCAGAAAGGAACGGTTTACAGAGTGCAAAGTATTGATGTATTATTGAAAAAAATGCAAATCAAATACAAGCTATCGGTTAAAAACTTTTCATGCCATTCATTAAGAAAAACATTTGGTAGACAGGTGTATAATATGAATAGCGATAATTCAGAGTTGGCACTTGTTAAGCTAATGGAATTATTTAATCATTCTAGTGTATCAATTACTAAGAGATATTTAGGGTTGAGACAAGAAGAGCTATTAAATACTTATGATTGCCTTACTTTTTAATAAACAATAGTTCTTGCTATTACAAACGCTTTTCGTAACTTTGTGGCAATTTCAGATACCTAATGTGTTGGGGCTGAAAGGACATATTAGTTAACGAAGAGCGTTTTAAATATTATTCTTAATCTGAAATCTCGACAATTTCAATCTCCAAGAATAATAGGCAAGAACGCTCACGTCAATGTTATATACCTATCTTGTTAAGATAGTCTATATATCGTTTGGCGTGGGCTATTGTTTATTATTTGGAGATGGGCAGTCGAGAGCCTCAGATTAGATAATATTCAATAGTTCCCACGCTTTTCTCGTTGTATAATACTACCCAAAGGGAACAGGGTAGATAAAACGATATATAACTACGAATCAGACATTAAGAAACAACTTTTGCTACTATCTTTCAAGTAGCCAACTCAATTTTTGAGCAGCTTATACTACAAATTAAATTATTAACGAAAAGATTATTTACAGAATATGAAGACATTTAGATTTTTTGCGACTTTATTGGTTATTGCTTTATGTGCAGGTTTTACTTCTTGTAGCGATGATGATGATGAAAATCCGTTAGTAGGTGTTTGGTCTTATACGTGGGGAGGTGGAAACAAAGAAATTGTTACTTTTAAATCAGACGGTAAAGGAACTTGGGAATCTTATGATGTGTATGATGATGAGTCTAGTACAGAATCATTCTCTTATACATTTGACGGTAGTACTAAGTTGGTTCTTGATTGGGGAGATGATGACCCTGAAACTTATACAGTTGAAATTTCCGATAACAGTTTGAAGTTAATCGAAGAAGGAGGGCATACAGAAACCTTTATTAAACAATAATTGGGATTTAATAGTACAGTGCTAGTCTTATTAGGCTAGCATATACTTCCGTTTAATAAGAAAAAGAATATATTATGGCATATACAGTAAGAGATTTGTCAAATGCTCAAAGGTTTGAGTATAAAGGATATGAAGTTTTTATGTATTGTGTTGAAGATAGCTTTTGGAGTGGAGAAAGGACTTATAAAGTTGATATAAGTATTAGCGACCATGCTTATTATAGAATAGCAGAAGATATACAGATAGCTCGTTATCAACAGCAGAGACAAAGTTATTTTCCAACGGCTTATAATAGTGGGTACAATGGAACTTATGACATAATGAAGAAACTGAAAGAACGTATATTGTTTAGTTCTTCTTTTAATGTTATTGTAAAACGTAAATTTACTATACTGAAAGATAATGAGCCTTATGTTAGAGATGCAATGGAGCAAATAAAATCTATCATTGATAGTAAGTTTGGTAATGTGGATGATAAATTTAAAAATATTCAAAATATTATTTGACATGACAAGGATTGGTTGGATTATTGTGGGAATACTTGTTTATTTCCTGTTGGGTTGGATTTTAAAGGATATAGTTTTTTCTATCATCACAATCGAAGGTGATACTACAATGGGAGATATTTTGAAGTATGAGCAAATTGTTTACTCTACTTTAACGGCTATTTATATCATTATAATGAATATTGTGCAAGGAGAAGAGAATGAAGACTCAACATGCCCTATTATGTTAGTTATTGCTACATATTTTGGAGCAAGGTTTCTACCTCTTTCAATGGGAAGCGTTATATTGTATAGTATATTAAACATTGTGGCTATAATTTGGGGAGCTTGCGAGTTGAAAAAAGACTAAATAAAAAGAAGGCTAATGGAAGGGGGGGGTAATGATAATATTAGCAGGAGCAGTAGGTGGTTTTATCTTTTCACTCATAGTTAAATCTGAAAACAAAAGAAAACATAACTGATAAAATAAAGATTTATGGGAGCAGTAATAGGAATTATAATTTATGCGATAATAGCATATATTACCTGTCCACGTAAAGAAAATGGGAGTTTTGAAGAAGGAGCAATAGCATTGTATATCATCGTTCCTGTTGTGGTTTTGGCGATTTATCTTATATGTAATAATTAGAAAAAAGTCCATGAGGAAAATTTTATATTGCATATTACCAATCTTCTTATGTTCTGTTTTATCTTGTGATAGGAAAAAACAATCAAGTGAACAGGATATGAAAGATTCGTTAGCAGTAGCTAACTTTATGAAATGTGCAAAGTTTTTGTATAATACTTTGTTTGATGATGAGCTTAAATGCTTTAAACCACGTATTTTTATAAAGTACAGGCAACCTGTAAATGGCTATGATGTAACTGTTATGTGTTTGCCGTATAACTATACTTATGATAAAGAGAGGGAGACTGAAATATGGGGAAATGCACTACTGTATTTTGAAAAGGAAGATAACAGATTCTATATTTACAATGAAAGCTTTTCTGACAGTGTTCTTTATTATGTAAACGAACAAGAAGTTAGAGATAACATGATATTAGAATTGGATTATTTACCTAAATTAACAAAGGAGTATTTGAGTCATAACTCACCATTCTTTTTCTCTGATGTGGATTTTGACGGAGAAGAAGAATTAATTATCAATAACTGGAGATGTGGTACAAGACATTGTAATACCTATGATGTTTACAAGATAACCAATAATGAAGTGAAGCAACTGACAGAAGCACCATTTGTTAATCCAACAGGAAAAATCAGCAATTATAATTCAGATTTTGATTCTGTAAATAAAACTATAACGATACACAAAAGAACAGGAAGTGCTTACTATGGTGGTTACTATAAATATGGCTTAGTTAAAAGAGTGGATTTGAATAGTTATGACAGGCTTAGTAAATGTAATGAATTAGAACTGATAGAGGCTAAAATCATAGATTATGATAGAAATACTTCAACTTGTTCATTTAGACAGTATAAAAGGATAAAAGATAGATTGCAGAAAATAGGAGAAGGTAAGTATGATGACGTTTCTGAATATGATACTATTGATATAAATAAGATTCATAAATAAAATATATCAAATGCCTTATTCTTATCAAGTAACAAGAATCAAGAAGCTCATGATTATGAAGTTAGTAACTATCTACATACTACTATTAATGTTATTACTATCTTGTACTAGTAAAAAGGATAGTAATATACAGGCTACTATTGACAGTTTATTTATATATGACAATCATCCTACTTTGAAAATATCAGAAGCTAAGCATTTGCAATGGGTAGATTCTTTATTAGGAGTAAAAGACGTGAAACTGATTGATTACAGAAATGGGATATACCAATATGATGATACAAGGTTTTATTGGAATAGGACTTTTGATTATTTCTTGGTATATCCCTCTAACTTTACGCATGGAGAAGAATCTGATTTAGGCAATGGCAATCATTTCGTAAATGAAGATAGTACAATCTGTTTGAATGTGTATGCTACTTACTTCGATGTTTTTAAAGATGATTATTCGCTTCGTGAATGGTTCGATATGATGATTGATACAGAAGTAGAACAAGGTAATAGAATTGTCAAGAAAGATATTACAGACCATAGTTATACTATTGAAGGCAATACTAAGAGTGGTAGATGTTTTTACAGTAAAGCTATTTGTAAAAAGGCTTATGGACGTGAGATTATTGTAACAGTGAAATTGAAGTATACAGATTCAAGAAGAAAAGAGGTAGAGAAGCTTTTACCAAATATACTCAAATATGTCTCAATAAATAAGTTATAAAAACAATGGTGTTACGAATTGAAGATATATCTTTCATTGGTGTATATATCAATGACAGCTTTAGAGACTTTAAAGATATAAATGATTATGATAATAAATGCAATAAATGGAAATGGGAATAGACTGATTAGAGTCAATAAAGATACTAATAAAGATGCAGTTAAAGAGTTCTTAGTTACTACGTTAAGTCAATGTGATACAAACGGGCATTTTATTGAGACTCCTTATTCCAAATCTAAGCTACTGGATAAATATTTAGGGGAAGTAGTATTGAATATATATGTGACTAACCCATATCCAGAGCCTATTGGAGAGTATACACTTTGCATACAAGATGACTGTTTTGCAAAATGTTCCCATTTGCCTGTCTACTATGTAAAGCAACAGGTGGATAAGTATTGGGATACAATAGAGTACTTTATAAATGAAAACGAATAAACAAATGAACTATGGAAAATGAGAATTATGCAACTAGAAAATTTCCTCTAAGGATAGAAACAATGTGTGTTCGTAATCCCTTTGACGCTCACAATCCAATATATCACCCTTATCATAACACTAGTAATTAATTCTTTGCAAGAGATTGAAGAGATTTTATTTTCATTTAATCTTTGGGATGATTGGGATGTACTTGATTGCCCTAGAAAGATATATTATGGAATCATTAAAGATAAAGAAGTATTTAGACAATTGCTCAATAAATACTATTGGAAGCCTACGCCAGTGATAAATGCTAATCCAAAATATAATAATAAAAAATGTAAATGATAAACGTAAATAAACTACCACGCCCAAACTACTATGGGATAAATGTATTTAATCCAACCATAGTATCTTATACATTTAGCTTATCCAGCGATGATATGTTGATTTACTATGAGGAAATATTTAGAAATAGAACCAATAAGAATAAGCCATATATTGATAGATTTAATTCTATTGAAGAATTAGAAGAAGATGTATATGGAGAATGTTATTATTATTGGCTTAGTTATGATTTTAAAGAAATATACAATCGCTTAGACAAGCAAGAATTTCTCAATAAGATAAATACACTGATAGAAAAGTATGGAAATGCTGTTATAACAGATGATGTTTCTTTATGTATAAAGACAGATGAACTAATAAGACTAAAAGATTGGTATTATACAATAGTAAACAAATGAATTATTTGCAAGTATTGAGCAAAACAGCATTTGAAGAAATTCAAATAGGGTACAATCTAACTAACGATACGGAATTAGAACATAATTATATGTTTAAGTGGTTTCATAGAAGAAAGGATAATCATAGTAAGCATCTTTTAGAGTTTAAAGAAAGGTTGGTTATGCAAGAGTTAGCTTCTTTAGATATAGAAGCAATCAAACAATTTGCTTTAAAAGATTGGGAACTTGGGGAAACTCATGGTTTACCACATTGGCAAAGAGTGGAACGTAATGGAATAATACTTGCTACATCAGAAGTAAATATTACGGTCGTTAGGTTGTTTGCTTATCTGCATGATAAATGCAGAATAGATAATGGTTATGACGTTGAACATGGAAAAAGAGCCGCTAATATGATTAATGGGATTAGGCATACATTACTAAAAGAACTAACCAATAATGAATTTGAGTTATTGTCTAAAGCTTGCAAACTTCATACTACAACATTGCGAACAGGTAACTCAACTATTGATACTTGCTTTGATGCAGACAGATTAGACTTAGAACGAGTTGGTATAATACCATATCCCAGTAAAATGGCTACTTCAAAGGGACAATATTATGCGAAGAATCTTGGTGAATTTTACGATTTAGCAGCTTTAATAACTATGGAATAATAAAAAGCATATTGGAAAACAGCATTTGAAGAAATTCATTTGCTGTTTTTTATTACATTTGTAGGATTGTAAAACTTAACATCTGACATATGAATATCTATTTAGTAAACGTGAATGGTTTTTCGCGATTAGCATTGGAAAAGTTGGCTAATCATCTTAATATTGATGAAATTATTGATGTTCGAATGAATTGTAGTAGACTATATCTACAAAAATACTATCAAAAATCTTTTCTTGGTGTACGTTACATTATAAAAATGGCTAATTCTACTTATAAGGAAGGATATCCATTGGAATATAGAAAAACAGTAAAGGAAACAGAGTATAGTAGAGAAATCGGTAGATATTGTTCGTTATCTAATGAGGTTGTGGGAGTTGATAAGTTGGCTAGATTTCTATTGAAAAATTATTTTCTGATTCAGAAATACGGATTAACTGACTATGTTACACCTGAGTTGCAAGCATTTTATACTATGGGGAGTATTAATGGCTTATCTTCTTATTTGGTGAATAAATGTACTAATATTTCGGAAATAATAGCTGATTATAAACATAAAAATAAGAGAGTGGATAAGCTTACATCATTAAAATCGTTTAAAGAATTGTTGGGAATTTTAAAGGGGAATATTTTGTCTATGGCTGCTGCAAGAGATTCTTTGGGGATAGAACAATTGCATCATTGGTTAGAGGGACAGAAAATGATTCAGATGCCTCCATTAGAAAACTATATGGAAATGAATCAGTCTCTAATTGAAGAATGGAAAGAAGAAAATGAGTGGTCACCATGTTCTTTAGAAGCATATATTAGAGGTAAGATTACTGAATTTGTTTCTTTTGCCAAAATGAACCCGGAAGAAACTCATTTTTCTGATGTTAATAATATAGCCGTATTTTATAATAATCCAGATTATGAGAATATCTTTAAAGAGCTTTTTGCTCCTATTGATTACGAGTATGAACTTTGTTGTAATAAAATAAAAAAAGAACATATACATGATGAAGGTTGGGCGACTAGTATGGAGGCAGAAAGTATCTTTGAGGATTTATATGAGGATATGTGTTACGATAAGGAGGATTTGGATGAATATCGATATATAAATCTGCAAAGTTTTGATATGAGTGACTATATTCAAATAGAATTGGATTGTTGTGAAGATACGAAGGAGAGGGAAAAATTAGAAATGAAAATGAAGAAATGGGAAAAATGGAAAGAGAAACAGATGATGTGGTGTGTAAATGTTGACGAGGGGGTATGGGTAAAAGATGAGAAAGAGAGAGAAAAAATGATACAGGAAATAAAACAGTCAGAGAAAGAATATGATGAATTTTTGTATGACCCGTTTTGTCAAAGTGATTGTGATGACTGTGAATTTGACTAGTAACTACTAGATAGTGATGATAGTTCTTGTAGAAAAACTAGTCACTTTTTCTTAAACATATTTTTGTAGACCTTTTTATGCAAAAAGATAGATTATTCGTATTTTTGTGATGATAACTTAATGTCAAATCAGAACAGGTAATTAGGAAATCGTTAATTAGCGTCACCTATGGCGTCACCCGCCACCAATTGATGTATAAAAGAAAAAGGCACCCAAGAGTGGAAGCCTCTCAAATGCCTTATTCTTATCAAGTAGCGGGACCCGGGATTGAACCGGGGACCTCATGATTATGAATCATGCGCTCTAACCAGCTGAGCTATCCCGCCATCGTTTCTCGATTGCGGGTGCAAAGATAGATGATTTTTTATAATCTCCAAAACAATTCATAACTTTTTTGTGTTTTTTCTTTAAGAAGGGGTTTGATTTTCCCTATAAACAGGGAGTTTGAGGTCCGATAATGAAAGAATAATTAAATAAAGTGTCTGATTTATGCGGCGTATTTAGAAAAAAGTATTTATCTTGGCACACGTAAAAACAATTCGAAATTGCTATGAAAAAGGAAAAGATTCATTTGGAGTATTTGTTGAATGCAACGTCTAAAAATATTCTTTGGGGAGCTATTAGTACACCGACCGGGTTGGAGGACTGGTTTGCCGACAAAGTTATTTCTGACGATAAAATAGTAGAGTTTCATTGGGGGAAGACAGAACAGAGGAAAGCAGAGATTATTGCCATTCGCTCTTTCTCTTTTATCCGCTTCCGTTGGCAGGATGATGAAAACGAACGCGATTATTTTGAAATCAAGATGACTTATAATGAGCTGACTAGTGACTATGTGTTGGAAATTACCGATTTCGCAGAGCCGGATGAAGTGGATGATATGAAAGAATTGTGGGAGTCACAAGTAGCTAAATTAAGAAGAACTTGTGGTTTTTAGTTAACTTTCAACTAAAAATTTTCGATGCTCCTTTTTTTGTGCTAATTTTGCATCCTAATTGCACGAACCTATTAAGATGCTACGCATAAAGAAATTAGATATATTCATCGTAAAGAGTTTTTTGATGCTCTTTATTGGTACATTCTTCATCTGTCTGTTCATATTCATGATGCAGTTCCTGTGGAGATATGTAGACGAATTGGTCGGAAAGGGATTGGAGATGAGCGTAATGGCTCAATTCTTCTTTTATTCCGCGTTAACATTAGTGCCAGTATCGTTGCCATTGGCAGTGCTACTGGCTTCTTTGATTACTTTCGGTAACTTTGGCGAGCGTTATGAATTGCTTGCGATGAAAGCCGCAGGTATTTCTCTCCTTAAAATCATGCGTCCGCTTGCTTTCTTCGTTTGCGGACTTGTTGGTGTTTCATTCTATTTCCAAAATGTAGTAGGTCCTATTGCCCAGGCTAAATTGGGAACCCTGATCCTTTCGATGAAACAAAAATCTCCGGAGTTGGACATTCCGGAAGGAGTTTTCTATTCTGAAATCAAGGACTATAATTTAAAGGTAGCTAAGAAGAACCGGAAGACCGGTATGCTATATGATGTGCTGATTTATAGTATGAAAGATGGCTTTGAGAAAGCACGTATTATATATGCTGATTCCGGGCGTTTGGAGATGACCGCGGATAAACAGCATCTTTGGCTGCATTTGTATAGCGGAGATTTATTTGAGAATCTGAAAGCTCAAAGTATGAAATCGGAGAATGTACCTTACCGACGCGAGGAATTCAGGGAAAAACATACCATTATTGAGTTTAATTCCGATTTCAATATGGTTGACGGTGAGATTATGGGTAAGCAGTCCAGTGCTAAGGACATGGCGCAGTTGCAGAGTTCCATTGACTCGATGACGGTTGTGGGAGATAGTATCGGACGGCAGTATTACAGGGAAGTGGCAGAAGGAAATTTCCGTCCTTCTTATGGATTGACAAAAGAAGATACGGTCAAAATAGAAAAGGCGGATATTCATGAATATAATGTAGACAGCCTTTACGAAGTAGCCTCTTTAACGCAGAAACAGAAGGTGATTTCTTCTGCTGTCAGTCGTGCGGAGAACGTGGCTAACGATCTTGGGTTCAAGAAATTCACGATGGAGAACAATGATTATAGTATTCGAAAACATAAGACGGAATGGCATAAGAAGATAACGATTTCACTTTCTTGTCTGCTGTTCTTCTTTATCGGAGCTCCGTTGGGCGGTATTATCCGTAAAGGAGGTCTGGGAATGCCGGTCATCGTATCAGTGTTGGTGTTTATCATTTATTATATCATTGATAATACAGGATATAAAATGGCCCGCGACGGTAAGTGGATTGTTTGGATGGGGATGTGGACAAGTAGCGCAGTCCTTGCCCCATTAGGAATTTTCCTTACTTATAAATCGAATAAAGACTCTGTGGTGCTTAATGCAGATGCTTATATCAACTGGTTTAAAAAGATTGTGGGAATTCGTAGTGTGCGCCATATATTTAAGAAAGAAGTGATTATTCATGATCCTGATTACGCACGTCTGACGGGTGATTTGGAACAACTTTCGGCAGAGTGTAAAGCGTATGCCGCCAGGAAACGATTGGAAAAAGCACCGAATTACTTTAAGTTGTGGATGGCGAGTGAGGATGATAACGAGGTGATGGCAATCAATGAAAAGCTGGAAGCGTTGGTTGAAGAAATGTCCAATACGAAATCTGCCACTTTGATCGGTGCATTAAACAATTATCCGGTTATTTCCGTTTCTGCTCATGTGCGCCCGTTCCATATATATTGGTTGAATCTGGTAGCCGGAGTCATTTTCCCTATCGGTTTATTTTTCTATTTCCGCATCTGGGCGTTCCGCGTTCGTCTGGCTAAGGATATGGAACGGATTATAAAGAACAATGAACAAATTCAATTCATCATACAGAAAATCAATAAATAAGTGTTATGAAAGAGACTATTAAAATGGATAGAATAGAAGATGCGATTGCCGACTTCAAAGAAGGCAAGTTTGTCATAGTAGTGGATGATGAAGACCGCGAAAACGAAGGCGACTTGATTATTGCAGCTGAAAAGATAACTCCCGAAAAAGTAAATTTCATGTTGAAGCATGCACGTGGCGTACTTTGTGCACCTGTCACAGTGTCTCGTTGCAAGGAGTTGGATTTACCGCATCAGGTAAGTGACAATACTTCCGTGTTGGGAACTCCTTTTACGGTTACCATTGACAAACTGGAAGGCTGTACAACAGGTGTTTCCGCTTCCGACCGTGCCGCTACTATTCAGGCGTTGGCCGATCCGACTTCTACACCGGCTACTTTCGGGCGTCCCGGACACATCAATCCGTTGTACGCGCAAGAAAAAGGAGTACTTCGCCGTGCCGGACATACAGAAGCTACGATTGATATGGCTCGTCTGGCAGGACTTTACCCCGCAGGTGCCTTGATGGAAATCATGAGTGAAGACGGAACAATGGCACGTTTGCCCGAACTCCGTCAGATGGCAGACGAACACGGACTGAAGCTGATTTCTATCCATGACCTGATCGTTTATCGCCTGAAACAGGAATCCATTGTAGAAAAAGGAGTAGAAGTAAATATGCCTACCGAACACGGAAAGTTCCGTCTGATTCCTTTCCGCCAGAAATCAAACGGATTGGAGCACATGGCTATATTTAAAGGAACATGGAGTGAAGACGAACCGATCTTGGTACGTGTCCATTCCTCTTGTGCTACTGGAGATATCCTTGGCTCACAACGTTGTGACTGTGGCGAGCAACTGCATAAAGCGATGGAAATGATCGAAAAAGAAGGAAAAGGCGTGGTGGTTTACCTCAATCAGGAAGGACGTGGCATCGGTCTGATGGAAAAGATGAAAGCATATAAGTTGCAGGAAGACGGTATGGATACCGTTGACGCGAATATTTGTTTGGGACACCTTGCCGATGAGCGTGATTACGGAGTAGGCGCACAAATCCTTCGTGAACTGGGAGTACACAAAATGAGACTTTTGACAAATAATCCGGTGAAACGTGTTGGTTTGGAAGCATACGGATTGGAGATAGTAGAAAATGTACCTGTTGAAACAGTTCCTAATCCGTATAATGAACGATACTTGAGAACAAAGAAAGAAAGAATGGGGCATACTTTACATTTTAATAAGTAAATTGCCAATTTGTTTTCATATATCAAATATTATCGCTTATTTTGCAACGATTTTCACTCAACAACAATAAAATAGATACAAAATGAATCAATTATCAGATCGTTTG
>ERZ791631.1544-NODE-1544-length-12793-cov-2.701916_pt1 | contig 12793 bp, 5 predicted proteins | sample MGYA00509961_ERZ791631 | MGnify/ENA primary metagenome ERZ791631 (study PRJEB30046, sample SAMN00715248) | human gut metagenome | study: EMG produced TPA metagenomics assembly of the A metagenome-wide association study of gut microbiota in type 2... | reverse complement strand
CCCCGTTGGGAATGCTGCCCACCTTAGAGGCAGACGTAGACGGCGCACTGCGCATATTCAGAGAAGATGCAGTCACGCTGTAGGTGCCGGCATAGCTTTCGCTGAAGTTGGCATCCGAAGGTGCCGCAGTAGTTGTGGTCTCTGCCGGTGCAGTCGTCTGCGGCGGCGCTGTGGTCTGTGCAGCCTCCTGCTTGAGGTAATCCATAGAGCAGTAGCCGCTGATACCGTTGTAGGAAACCGCTGCCCAGCTGCCGTTGGCAGAGGATACGGTCACCTTTGCACCGCTTGGCAGTGTGCCGACCTTTGCGCCGGAAGTAGACGGTGTGCTGCGCACGTTCAGCGAAGATGCAGTTACCGTATATGTACCGGCATAGCTCTCTGAGAAGTCAGAGGTATCTGCACCGCTGCTGCCGTTGTCGCCGCCGGGCGTTGCCGCAGCATCGCCCCAGCCCAGAGAAACAATGGTGTTGTACGCATTGTTCAGACGGCTGGTGTAATAGCTGGAACTGTTGGCAAGCGCCGTGCTGTGCAGCTTGGACAGCGTTACACTGCTGTAAGCGCCTCCGTTTGCAGCCGCATTCAGAATGCGTCTCGCTACGCCCATGCCCCGGTTATACAGCTCTGCATAGTAGACCAGAACGCCGGCATTGGAAATGCCCAGATTCTGACCAGCGCTGATATAACCCTGCACATCGCTGTACGCCAGCGCATCCTGCTTGGACTTGCCTGCCGCAGTGGTCAGCAGGTTTGACGCTGCCGTACCCTCTGCCGCAGAGAACGTCCGGGAATTCCAGCTGGAGGCAGTCATCACTTCGTTATAGAAGGTGCTGCCCAGAATCGACTGTGCCGAACCGGTGTCCGCATTGGCGATAGAACGCATCAGCTGAAGCGCCCGGTCGGCGTGCCACTGTAACATACCGATGCTGACCGCACCGTTGTCATTCCGGTTGATTGTACCATAAGTACCCTCACTCCGGGAGATGATCTGTACAGCGGCTTTTGTCATTTCGTCCACGGAGACCGCAGATGCCGAAAACGATACGGCAAAGGACGAAACGACCAAACCAATAATAGTAAGACAGGATAAAACGACTGCCATGATTTTTTTACGCATAAAAACGCTCCTTTGTGGTGTTTGCGCTGACAGCAGTCGCTGCATCGCAGTACGGCAAGGAACTGCCGCTGCAATGCACCGCAGGAATACGGGAAGTACCATTTCCCATTCCACACAGTTTGCGGCACACGCCTGTCCGGTCCGAAGGCGGAAAGGTGTACTGCGCTCTGCCGGCATTGTCCTGACGGATCAGAGGATCTGTCGCAGTCCGGACAATCCGCCCGAGATGTGCCATCTCTTGGAACTTGTGTGCCGCCTGCATTGCACCCGCCCTGTCCGTGTGTACCGGACAAAAGCGGACGGCAGACGTGAATTCCCCACGGACCAGCGAGTGCTTGTCCACGGGGCGGTGGTCACCGTACAATTGCTATTATACCACGTTTGTAACCGTTTTGCAAGACTTTCCGACCGGATTTTCCGGAACTTTTGCACATATGCACAAAATCATCTGTGGAATCCTGGGACTATCTCACGAAATCCGCACCCTTTTCCGGCAAATTTTGAAATCTATTTTGTAACTTTTTAAGGAACTTTGTCATAGTTTGCGCAGACGCCACGGCAGTCCAACCACCAAAAAGCGGCTTTCCCTGCATGGGGAAAACCGCTTTTGTCGTTCTTTCTGACCGCAGCGTTACTGCAATGTAATGCTGTTTATCAGCGTATCTGCAAATTCTGCCGCACTGTCCTCCTGGTAGCAATAGCGGATCGCCAGCATTTCGGGATTGTCGCCGGTCTTGTTGATGAACCATGCCACGCTGGAAGTTTTGTCAGCGCCGGCGTTGTGGTTGATGACCATTTGATATGCCGCATAGCCCAGCACGGTGCATTCCTTGGAGGTTACCAGTTCATTTCCGCCTGCCCCGACCCATGCAGACTGGTTCTGTTTTATGGCGGCATAGAAGTCCGTATCCGAAACGCTCATAGACTTTGCTGCAATGAGCGCATAGTCCATGTCACGGTTCAAGAACAGGTCGTAGTTGTCGAAACTGGAGGTTATCGTCTCCAGCCCGTAGGAACTGCTGGTATCCGTCAGCCGCTCCCAGCCCTCCGGCAGGCTGATCTGATAGCCGATGGCATCATTGGAATAGGACAGCGGCTCCGGTTCCGGCGCATCTGTCAGCTGGTCGTTTTCCACCACATAGCCGTTCTGGTTCAGATAGATGTGGTCTGCCAACTTGTCCCGGTAGTTCTGAAATTCACCGGTCATGTCCCGCATGGAAAAGACGAACAGCTTGTTCTCCTCCGGGCAGTTTGCCGCCAGGATGGTCACATACGCATCTTTCCCGGCAATTGTCCCCAGCGTCTCTCCCACATACGCCTTGCAGGAAACACCGTCCGCATTGGGGATCTCCGTTTCCCGGAAATACTGCACCTGGGGCAGTGTGGTCGAAAAGGTCAGCAGTTCAAACAGGTCGTTCTCCTGGAACGCATCGAACGTCTCTTCCGGCTTGGCATCATAGACAGCTGCCACAATGCAGTCATCGGTCTCCGTCCCATTAAAGGAAAGGTGTCCGGAGATCGCCGCCCTGCTGCTGTCCGCCGCAAAGCTGTCCGGCACTTCCACCGCACAGCCCACGCCGTCCATGGCATACGGTTTCAGCTGAAAGTCTGCCTGCTCCACCGCCGGGCTTGTCTCTTCTGCCGCAGAGGTTTCAGCCGCCGAAGACGACTCGTTCTGTTTCGCCGAGGTGTCACGGGCGGCAGTCTGTGACTTTCCGCATCCGGTCAGCAGCAGCGCAAACGCCGATGCCACGGCAAGGACGCCTGTCCAGATCGTGTTTTGTTTCATGTCAGATCTTCCTCTCATTTTTTCAAAATATTTTTACCACAAAGATAACATATATATCTTACCATATCTCTTTAGAAAAGTCAAGATAATACAAAAAACGGCTCTTCCGCTCCGGGAAGAACCGCTCGTTCTGTTTGTATTACGCCTTATCCCCGATCCGGCAGCGTATCAATGATATGCGCCAGGAACTGCATCAGCAGAATGGCGTCCGTACCGTTGATCTCGCCGCTGACATCGCAGTCTCCGTTGCTCCGCTGCTGGCTGTCGAACGATACTGCACCGGAAACCGCCTTATTCAGCAGTACAGCGTCTGTGATATCCACTCTGCCGTCTACATTCACATCTCCGTAGAGGATGCTCTGTACTGCCGCTGTGGTGGTTGTGGTCCCCGAGGAGACTGTCGTCTCTGTGGTGGTCTGCCCAGATGCACCGACCCGGATCGAACCGCCCACCGTCAGCGGCACGCCCGACAGCCCGGTGAGATTGTCCGTCCAGCGGGCATCCTTGCCGCCGGCAGAGCGTGCAGACAGGTTCACCACATAGACATCCCCGTCCTCTGCATCCTCCGGCAGACGGAACCGGACATAGCCGATCTTTCCGGCAGGCACATTTCCGCCGGCGCTGTTCGCCCACCAGATAAAGCGGTCACCCTGTCCGGCAATGCCCATGCCCTTATCTGCGCCGCTCTCCACATAGGTCAGACGGCTGTCCCAGGTGATGCCGAAAGCGATGGTAGAATACGACCGGTCTGCGGAAATGGGCAGCTCTACGATGTTATCTTCTGCCGCCAATTCTTCCGGGGTCACGGTAACATTTCCCACGGAAACGGTCAGATTCTTTCCCGGTGCGGCAGAGGTTGTGGTCTCTGTGGACGTTGTTACAGATGTAGTTTCCGTGGTCTGTGTGGTGGTGTGGTCTACGATCTGGATAGAACCGTTGCCGGTAGTAATGCCGCCGGAAGTGCCGTCAGAACGGTTCCAGCCGCTGGATGCGCCTGCCAGCACATCGGCATAATAGGTATCCCCGGCAGCCGCACTCTCCGGCAGCTGGAAGGTGATCCAGCCGATCTCGCCGCCGGGAACATCCTCGCCGGTCAGACTGGAAACGGAATAGCTGGAATAGCCGTCACTGGACGCAGACATTACGTGACAGCCCTTGATCTCACAGCCCACCTGTTTCAGCTGGCTGCTGGTTTGGACGGCGAACCGGAGCGAGGAGAACGAATCCGGCACATACAGGGGCAGCTTGACCCGGTACTGGTTCTTCTCCAGATCTTCCCGGCTGATCTGCACATCCAGCAGTGCCACGTGGAGTTTCTGCGCCTCTGCGGTCGTGGTAGTGACTGTGGTGGAAGTCTCCGGCGCAGAGGTAGCGGTAGTCACTGTTGCAGAAGAGGTGCTGCCGCCGGTAATGGTGATGGAAACACTGCCGCTGCACCGGATGCCGCCGGAATTGCCGCTGGCATCTGACCACTGCATCGTCTTTGCCGCTGTAGTCTCTAACGTATAGACATCGCCCGGCTGTGCGCTTTCCGGCAGGCGATAAGCGACAACGCCTGCGTCTCCTGCCGCAATGTCACCTCCGGCGGTTCCCCGTACCACACACGTGGTACGGGAACCAATCAGACTGCTGTGTACACTCGACAGTGCGCCAAATCTTGCGCCGTCAAATACCAGCCGCTCATCTGCGTTCACGCTGAACTGAATCTTGTTAAAATCTCTGGAGGCATACACCGGAATATTGACAATATAATTTGCCTTTTCCAGCTCTTCCAGTGACAATTCTACATTGTGAAATGACAGGTAAAGCTCGTCATCCGTCAGTTCCGGGCGTGTTGTCGTCTGAGACGCCTCTTTCACGGTCACTTCTGCGGCATAATCTGTACCGTTTACCGATGCGATAACAGATGCAGTGCCTGCGGATACTGCCGTCACGGTATTGCCGCTGACCGTCAAAACAGAGGAATCGGAAGAGCGCCAGCTTGCCGAAATCGGTTCTTCCGCAAGGAATCCCTTTTTCTGCTGATAGGACATTTCCAGTTCCAGCGTCTGTGTTTCACCCACTGTCATTTTCTCCAGCCCCTTCGGCTGAAATGTCAGATCCGCAGTTTTTACCTCGATCTTCTGCACACAGTCCCCATAGGTGAAGTCCAGGGAATTTCCGGAACCGACAGAATTATACTCCGCACAGGTGGTATTCGGATACCGTGCCAGCTTGGTATAAAATGTGCCGATGCCCACCCGGGTGTTTTTCGGGTCGATCATGCTGGTATAGTGTCCGGTGACACCGCCGGTGTTGTTCAGATAGTCCGATTTTTCCTCGTACCACTGTTCGATACCGTCCAGCACGTTCTTGCTGTAGTTCCACGCCAGGCACTCGCCGAACGAGCGCATCCCGTTAGGCGAATAGATGTTGAAACAGCTGTTTCCGTTTGTGCGGACATGGCCCATGGTCTGAGAACTCTCTGCCGCACGGATTCGTGCAATGTATTCCAGATCATCCGACCACTGGATCGGCACATAGTCCGAGGAGGTCAGCGCTGCGCCGGTGCTGGGATTGGGATAGCCGTTGTCGCACGCCTCTTTCCGGTAGCTGTTTATCAGTTCCAGCGCCTCGCTGATCTGCTGGATATACGTACCCGGTATGCCCACCAGCGTGGTGTCCGATGTGCCTTGGGTCACGTCGGTCTCCAGCACAGGCAGGGAAGTTTCCGCATTTACCACGCTGTGCAGCGACAGCCCGGTGACCAGCAGAACCACGGACACCACTGCCGCCGCCATCCGTCTCAGCAGACCGGCGCCGCTGTGGGTATCCCCGGCAAGTCTTTGTTTGGTTTTCTCCATCTTCATTCTTCTCCTTTTCCTGACGATCTGCCTCTTTCGGCAGAACTGGTATTTCCTCTTGTTGTCCATTATATCATACTGAAAATAATGAAATGTAAACTTTCCATTTCTATTCAGCGTATTTGGCGATTTTTGGCGTTCTACACAAAGAAAAAAAGCCGCTATGGGTGACTTTTTACAAAGGCAACACCCACAGGCGGCGTTATATTGCGATATGTTCCGGAAATGCCGGGAGCGTATCCCCGGGCGAGACACAGCAGGAGACCACATGACCGCTTTCCAGCCGGAACTGCCGGAACTGCCAGCCGTCCGGATGTGCCGTGACCGTTTCGCCGTCCAGGGCAAAAACCGCCGTGTGGAGCGGATAGGAAATGCCGATTCCCAGCGCCTTGACAAAGGATTCTTTCAGCGTCCAGAGCCGGAAAAAGGATTCGTCCGGCACGGGGCTTTCCAGCACAAACCGGGATTCATCCGGCGAAAAAGAGCGGTGCAGCACGCCGGGCCGCAGAGGACGAATAAATTCGCAGTCCACCCCCAGGACGTCATCAGAGATGCCGCACGCCGCCAGTCCACGGCAGTGGCTGAGGTTAAAACAGATCTCCGGGTGCGCCGGAAAATAGGGCTTTCCATGAGAATCCCGTGCGATATCGGGTAAGGGCATATGGTAAATGACCTCTACTGCATGGGTAAGGAGCGCATAGGCGGCGGCGTGTTCCAGAGATTTTTCATGTGTGGGGAGATGAGCGGTGAATAGGCGCATAGCGGCTTTTTCCTTTCAGAATGCGGCGGGATTTTGCGGCGGGTCGCCGCTGACCTTTCGCCCCAATTTAACGTTCAAAAAAGGGCAGCGTCACGGCAGGCAAGCTGCCTATGACCCCTCCGGGGGATTTTTGTTTAGAAAACTCGATATCTCGATATAAGGCTCCTCTGCAGAGGAGCTGGCAAGCCGTAGGCTTGACTGAGGAGTCACACTGCCAATCGTGTAATACGTTGCCTTGCAGAACAAGGGTAGGCGAAAAGCTTTTCTTTTTTTGCTTCTTTTTTTCTTTTCAGTAAAGAAAAAAAGAAGAATAACTCTTGGGAGAACTTATTGGCAAGACAACTCCTCTACCCTGTCGGGCATCTCCTCTAGAAGAGGAGACCTTTTGCGTGGCAAACGCCGTAATAACAACATAAACCATCTGCACAAGAAATATCTTGAAAGTCAACATTACAAGTACAGGAAAAGGCAAACAAAGGCGTTTGCAAGCCTAAGGCGGACAGCGAGGCACGAGCGAATTCCGCCGAACGGTTTTTGGGAGTTGTCCCTAGGACAGTGTTTCCAGAAATTAAGGGGCGATGCGAGCATCGCCCCCTACATATCCCATGTCAGCATCCCAGCACAAGGCACACCCTAATTGATAAAATAATCCAGCACCGACCGCAGGGTCTCACTGGTGCTGTCCCGTGAAACCACATTCTGCACCATGACCGGATCGTCCGTGATGATACTGTCCACGTGGAGATTGCACAGACTGCGCACCTCCGACACGCTGTTCACCGTCCAGGCGAATATCTGCTTGCCCTGCTGATGGGCTGCATTGACCACCTGGCTGGTGACGAACACCTTGTTCAGACTGAATGCGTCCGCATATTGCAGGGAGTAAAACTGCCCGTATGCCACGCTCATCAGATATCCGGTGCGAATATCCGGATTCACCTCTTTCACCTTTTTCAACGAACCATAGGAAAACGATGTCACATAGCAGGCATCCGTGTAGTGATATTCCGTGATAAGATTCGCCACATCCTGCTCCAGGGTATCCGAACCGTGCTTTGTGGGCTTGATCTCGATGTTCAGCTTTGCCCGTTTGTCCACAAATTGCAGTGTCTCTTCCAGGGTCGGGATACGTGCGTTGGCATACGCCGGGTCAAACCAGCTGCCGGCGTCCAAATCCTGGATGTCTGCATAGTTCACATCCCAGATGTCCTTGTTTACGCCGGTAGTGCGTTTCAGATTGGAGTCGTGCATCACCACCAGAACGCCGTCCTTGGTCTGCTGCACATCCAGTTCAATGAAATCCGCACCTACGGAAATGGCATCGGAAAACGCATAGAGCGTATTCTCCGGCGCATCCGCAGACAGTCCCCGGTGCGCCATAACGGTGGGATTCTGGAACAGCGCCAGCTGGAAATTCGCCTTGCCGGTGAACACGCTGTACACATAAGACAGGTTCAGCCCCAGGGCTGCCACCGTGAAACAGCCGGCAGTCACCAGCGCTGTGCTGCGGCGAATGGGCTTTGCGCTCCGGCTCAGAGGAATGGGTTCCGGCAGGGCCACCTCCGGCAGCTGGGCGCAGCGCTTTTCCAGCAGTGCCGTCAGATGCGCCATGCAGATGGGCGTTGCGAAGAACGAAAAGCTCCACAGCACCAGCTGTATCAGCAGTTTCAAAATGCGCATCGCCTGGGATGTGATGACATTGCTGTTTCCCGTCCCGTGAATCACCATCAGCACGCCCAGCATGATAAGGCATAAAAATGCCAGCAGCACTGCAAAATAACAGCAGTTCCACAACAGCACGGAGAAAAACGTTTTCCAGAAACGTCCACGTACCAGCTCGGCGCTGGCGGCTCTGGCACTGCGATAGCTGCACTGGTTCTGGGTAAACAGCACGCTGGAAAAGATCCAGCGAATGGAGAGCAGACAGCACAGGACGATCACCGCCACATAGATGGGCAGGAGAAATTCCTTTTTCGTCATATAATAGGCGAAAAAATCCGGGATTCCCATTGCGGTGAAAATACCGGAAGTCGCCGAAAACTGCATGAGCGGGATCAGCACCAGCAGGTGCAGCACCAAAAGCGGTCCGCCGCCCCGAAAAAAATGCACCAGGGAATGCAGTCCGGAGCGCACCATATGCCCCAGCGTGACCCGAACACCTTGCTGCCGGGGCTGGCGGAAACAGGTACAGACTGCCGAGATCTCGAACAGGGTATACAGCGCCGCCAGCAGAAGGATCACTGCGATCAGCAGAATGGTCCAGGGCGAACGGAGAAATTTCACCAGGTTGGATGTGGTGAGATAGTTCAGCTTTGCGCCACGAATGGCAAGCTGGATGAGTCCGGCACACGCCGGGGCGATCACCAGCACAGTCAGCACTTTCCACAGCAGTTCAAACAGCAGCAGCGGTTTCCAGTGCGATGTCAGCCGCCGCAGTCCCACACGAAACTGATTCACAGCCATTCCTCCTTCCACAGAATTTGCAGGCAAAATGCGTTCGCCTTACCTTATTTAGTGTACCACAATTTTTTCGAAAAGTCAACGACAGCGCCGGCTGCAATGCTACAGACAATCACAGTATACCCTTTGCCGCTCATAAATTGCATGGAAACAACACGGCAAAATGAAAAAGCGGTGCAGGACAGGCTTTTGTGCAAGCCCTGCATCGCTTTTTCACAGATTGAAAAGAGAAAAATAAAGAAAAACAAGTGTGATAAAATCTTTTTTTATACGCCGCCTTAGCTGAGCAGTCCACGCTGCATCAACAGCTGCATCAGCAGCAGTGCATCCCGGCTGTCCACATAGCCGTCTCCGTTCAGATCGGCGCTCTGGCTCTCATCCCCGTCCGGGGTGACCTGTCCCACCAGGATCTTATTCAGCGTTACCAGGTCGGTCAGATCGGTCTGGCTGTCTCCGTTCACATCGCCGGAGGACTGATTGGCTGCCGCCAGGACTGTTACCTGGCAGGAATACACTTGCCCTGCATACAGCACGGTGACTTCCGTCGTGCCGGTTCTGCCGCCGACCAGTTCGATCTGCGCAGCATTTCCGGTGGGAGAAACCTTTACCACATTGGGGTCAGAGCTGAGCCAGACGCAGTCCTCGCCGCTGCCGTCCGCCGGATAGAATTCCAGCCGGCTGGTCTGTCCGGCACGAATGGTAAGCGTCGTACGGTTCAGCCGATTCTCACGAACCGTTGTGCTGTGACTCATGGAAGTTGCCGGCGCAGTCGTTTCCAAAACTGTGGTTGTCGTCTCGGATTCTGTCGCAGTTTCCGTTGTCACTGTGGTTTCCGTCGTTGTCTCTTCGGTGGTGCGGCTTTCCGAGGTGGTCGTCTCCGCCGAAGTGGTTGTCTCTATGGTAGTCGTTGTTGTCGTTTCTGTTGTAGTTTCCGTGGTCTCTGCCGGTGTGGTTTCCGTGGTGTCCGGATTTGGCAGGATGCGGATAGAGCCGGAGACCAGCGCCGGAGACGAAAGCGAGCCGTCGGCGGATTCCACCGTCGCCACCACGCCGCCTGCAGACAGGCTCACGCCGGAAAGGGTGATCACATCTCCTGCTTTCAGATCTTCACTGAGGCGCAGCTTGAGAACGCCCAGGTTCTTGTCCCAATAGACATAGCCGCTGGACGGATCTACGCTGTTAAACTCCAGCCACGCCTGGTCCGGGTCTGTGGTAAAGTCTCTGTTTACGCCCAGGACGGAAATATCCGTACTGTCCAGCACACTGGCGTGATCTACGCCCTTGTCCCACGCAACGCCGAAGGAGATGCCGGAAATGCCGCTGTTTCGATTTAATGTAATGGGGATATCCACCAGATAGCTTTTCAGCCACAGATTGTATTCGGTGATCTCCACATCGCCGATCTTCACCGTTGCCGCAGCAGTCAGCTCATCGGGGCTGACCAGCTTGATCGAACCCTTCTGCATATTCAGATCGCCGTATGTTCCCTTGGTGCTGACGATCATCATGCTGTCGCCCTCATCGCTGGTGTCCGAAGGGGTCAGAATGATCTTGTCGCCCAGAGAAATATCCGAGCGCACCCGGAACGTCAGCGTACAGAGTTCCGAACCGGTAAAGGCATCATATGCCCCACGATACAAAAATTGCAGCCATACGCCGTCATCGTTTTCATAATAGGACTCCATCATGCCCAGATTTTTGGTGTCGTCACAGGTACAGCTGACAATGCTCAGATCATTGGTGTCCCACTTCACGCCGAATGCCAGCTGGGTAAAGCAGCTGCCCTCGGTAATGGTAATCGGGACAGAGACCAGATAGTCGCTGGACTCCAGATCCTCCATTGCCACGTTGATCTCCGGCAGCACCACCTTGCCGAAGGCAAAGGGATTGGCCGCCTGTGTGGATGCCGCCATGATCTTGCCGTCCTGTATGGTAAGCGTTCCTGCCGCACCGGAACGGTTTGCGACCGATGCGGTCTGTGTTCCGTTCTGCATACAGCCCGTGATGGCAAAAGACTGTCCAGGCTTTGCGGTGTCCGGAATCGTAAACCGCAGGGTACAGATCTCCGACCCGGTATAGGGCGTGCTGGAGATGACATGAATCCACCCCACGCCGTTTTTGTTGTCAATGGTCGGGATCAGAGACAGCCCTTCCGGGGTATCTCCCGACGGCGGCTCTGCGGTGACCTTGCTGGTATCCCAGCGGAAACCAAAGACCATGTCACAGAATCCCGTATTTTTGGATGCTGTGACCGGAACTTCTACCATATAGTCATGTTCGTCCAGATCACGCATACTGACCTTTACGCTGCCCAGCTCCAGGTCTACCTCAGATGCCACGTCGTCCACAACGGCGATCGAGCCGGACACGATGTTGACATCATGCGCTTTCATGGACGGGTCTGTATACTGCGCCGGGTTTCCGGCATAGTCGCTGTATGCACCCTCTAATGTAAAGGTATCGCCCACTTTGACATCGCTGTTGAGCAGTGCTGTCAGCGAGCAGAGGTTGGTCTCCTTGCAGTCCGCCTCCAGGAACATCATCCAGATCTGCCGCATGGGTATCCACACTCTCGCAGCAGTATACCAATGGTCCCCGCTCGATCGCAGCCTGTCCCACAGTTTCTTCCACCATATTGTTTGCAACAGTATAGCGAACCTTCATATCCAGTCTCAGCTGCACATCCATATTCTGAGGATCTTCCACCAGAATATCAAGGTAAGTTCCAGCATCGGCTTTCGTCAGTTCGCGGTCTGCACCAGTGCCCTTAATGGAACCGCCTGCTGACCATCCCGGAACGCGCAGTCTTAAATGGACCGGGGCATTTACTTTCACATCTTTTGCTGTGAAGCGGATCGTTCCGTCAAATGGATAATCGGTAGACTGCACAAGTGTAAATTCTCCACCATTTTCCAGCTTCACCTGCGCCTCACTTGCACCGTACATACCGGTCCATACGCTGTTATCAGATGTAAGATATGCATACTCACTGGACTGTGCAATGGTTCTTGCCAGGTTGGGCGGACAGCAGTAGCTGAGAATATATTCGCTTCTGGTAAGCGGCCAGATCAACTTATAATCAAGCTCTTTGGCACGTCTTAACATATTTTCATAGAAAAATCTTTTTCCGTCCAGGCTCAGTGCAGCCAGGTTGGTATTTAACATCATTCGTTCCAGAATGTCGAAGTACTCTGCCTTTGGCTCCAGCTGGAACATGCGGTACGCCCAGAAAACGCCGCCCAGGGATGCACAGGTCTCATTATATGCCGTGATATTCGGAAGCTGATATTCATAACCATAAGCCTGATGCACAAGCTGATGGTCAAAAAAGTATCCATACGGAGAGGCACCATTATACAAGGCTCCACATCCGCCGGTAATATAAAGCTTTTTATCCACAAGACTTCTCCATACCTTGTGGAGAACCTCCATATAATCCGGATCTTCCTCTTCCAGGCAAAGGTCAGCCACACCTGCATAGAGATAGTTTGCACGTACAGCATGTCCCAGAATCTTTTCATGCTGTTTCAGAGGAATCTTATCCTGATTATCATCCATACCATTTTTTACACTGTCACGAAGAGCGATTGCCTGCTTAGCAAGCTTCAGATAGCGCGCATCACCGGTGGTGCGATACATCTCCACAAGCCCCATATAATGAGAGGGGCAGACTGCGGTCTGTACCTCGCCGGTACGCTCTGCCTCTTCGTAAAGATGCTCCAGATAATCTGCAGTTCTGGCCGCAATTGCAAGAAAGCTGTCCTTGCCTGTAATTCTTTTATGTACACAGGCCGCTGTAAACATATGTCCGAAGTTGTATACCTCGA
>ERZ791631.1528-NODE-1528-length-12937-cov-2.206490_pt1 | contig 12937 bp, 9 predicted proteins | sample MGYA00509961_ERZ791631 | MGnify/ENA primary metagenome ERZ791631 (study PRJEB30046, sample SAMN00715248) | human gut metagenome | study: EMG produced TPA metagenomics assembly of the A metagenome-wide association study of gut microbiota in type 2... | reverse complement strand
TCCGACAACAATGCTGACAAATAGTAAAATAGAACCAATGAGTAGAATGTTTTCAGCGGTAAAAATCATAAGCAATGAGTACTAAGGGTTGTTAATTTGTTATTTTACATTTCACTGTGCGAAGTTACTTAAATTATGTAACAAATAGAAACGCTCTTTGGATGTATTTATGTTCCAAATAGCTGTAAAATAGTTTAAAAATGTTATTTTTGCAGCTTAAATAATATCATTCTATTCTATATGGATTCAAATCATCTTTCTCCTTTACGCAAAGGAGTAGTAGGAGTACAGTTCCTTTTTGTGGCTTTTGGAGCTACTGTACTTGTCCCCTTATTGGTCGGGCTCGATCCTTCTACAGCTTTGTTTACTGCCGGTATCGGCACACTTCTTTTTCATCTGGTAACAAAAGGGAAGGTCCCTATTTTTTTAGGTAGTAGTTTTGCATTTATTGCTCCTATTATTAAAGCAACCGAACTGTATGGACTTGCTGGCACACTTTCGGGAATGGTAGGCGTTGCAATGGTCTACTTTGTTATGAGTGCTTTAGTTAAATGGCAGGGTATCAGGTTGATCGAGCGCCTGTTTCCACCGGTAGTTATTGGTCCGGTAATTATATTGATAGGGCTTTCACTTGCCGGGACTGGAGTGAATATGGCAAAGGAAAACTGGACATTGGCGTTGCTTTCGTTGTTTACTGCCGTGATTGTATCTATTCGGGCGAAGGGACTATTGAAGTTAATACCTATTTTTTGTGGAATTATTGTGGGATATATTGCTGCGTTGATCTTTTATGATGTTGATATGTCGGGAGTCAGAAACGCTGCGTGGTTGGGTTTTCCACAGTTTGTGTTTCCACAGTTTTCGTGGGAACCTATTTTGTTTATGATGCCGGTGGCTATTGCTCCGGTGATAGAACACATTGGGGATGTGTATGTGGTAAACACTGTGACGGGAAAAGACTATGTAAAAGATCCCGGGTTGCATCGCACACTATTAGGTGATGGCTTGGCATGTCTTTGTGCCGGTTTATTGGGAGGACCTCCTGTAACTACCTATTCGGAAGTTACAGGAGCCATGTCGCTTACTAAAGTGACGAATCCTCAAGTAATAAGAATAGCGGCGATTACGGCCATTCTGTTTTCCGTAATCGGTAAAGTCAGCGCTTTATTGAAGTCTATTCCTTCGGCTGTATTAGGAGGAATCATGTTACTCTTATTCGGTACGATCGCTTGCGCGGGAATTGCTAACCTTGTCAATAATTGTATTGACTTGAGCCGGACACGTAATATCATTATTGTCTCACTGACTCTGACTATTGGCATCGGTGGTGCCGTATTGGCATGGGGCGAATTCTCACTGTCGGGAATCGGTCTTGCCGCATTGGTAGGAGTAGGCTTGAATCTGGTACTGCCAAAAGAAGAGAGATGAATGAAAAAAGTAAGAAGAGGTGTCAGTATTCATATTCACCACAGGATTACACAGATAAATAGATTAAGTTCACTCTGTGTTACTCTGTGGTGAATTATAACGCTCCTCTTACTTACTTGTACATTATCATGCCAAAAATTTTGCAATATCTTCGTCTGCTGTACTGATACCGCCAATTCCAAAATTATCGATCAGTACCTGCTTCACGTTAGGAGATAAGAATGCAGGAAGCGTCGGCCCTAAATGAATCTTTTTCACTCCAAGTGCCAACAGAGCCAGCAGAACAATAACGGCTTTTTGTTCGTACCACGCAATGTTATATACAATCGGAAGATCATTGATGTCTTTTAGTCCGAAGACTTCCTGCAACTTCATAGCAATTATAGCCAATGAGTAACTGTCATTACACTGTCCTGCATCCAGTACACGAGGAATGCCATTAATATCCCCCAGAGGTAATTTATTATATCGGTATTTGGCGCACCCTGCTGTCAGGATTACCGTATCTGCCGGTAGCTTTTCTGCAAACTCTGTGTAGTAACTGCGACTTTTCATTCGCCCGTCACATCCGGCCATAACAAAAAATTTACGGATAGCACCGCTTTTTACTGCTTCAACCACCTTATCGGCCAGTGCGATTACTTGCGCATGGGCAAATCCACCTACAATCTTACCACTTTCTATTGCCACTGGTGGCTGGCAACGCCGTGCATGTTCAATAATAACGGAGAAATCTTTCTGCTTTCCGTCTTTTCGTTCGGGTATGTAGGTAGCACCTTCCAAGCCGGTTGCGCCTGTCGTATAGATGCGATCTTTATAAGTCGCATTCGGGCGTGGTGGAACAATGCAATTAGTAGTGAAGAGGATAGGACCGTTGAAACTTTCAAATTCCTCTTTCTGTTTCCACCAGGCATTACCGTAGTTTCCTGCCAGGTGTTTATATTTCTTCAACTGAGGATAATAATGAGCCGGTAGCATTTCACTGTGTGTGTATATGTCGATACCGGTACCTTCAGTCTGTTGCAACAGTTCTTCAATATCTTTCAAGTCATGTCCACTGACAAGGATACCCGGATTGTTTCGAACACCAATGTTTACTTCGGAGATTTCCGGATTTCCGTAATGGCTGGTATTGGCAGTATCGAGTTGGGCCATAGCCTGCACACCATGATTACCCGTAGCGAGTGTGAGGGTTATCAGTTCGTCCACAGTAATATCTTCGCGGGTCAATTCAGCCAAAGCATATTGCATGAATGCAAATATCTCCGGATTCTCATATCCTAAGTTATAGGCATGCTCCACATAAGCAGCCATTCCTTTGATACCATAGTGAACCAACTCCTTCAATGATCGAATGTCTTCGTCAGAAGTTCGCAGCACCCCCACCGTTTGGGCTTTCTCTTCAAACTCAGTTTCGTCACCATACCAAGTACATTCGTCGGGCGCATGTTCTATTGTGACTTGGTTACTTAGATCTTTCTTTAGCTCCAGTCCTTTCTTTATTTTCTCGATAATGGCGTGTTTGTCAAAGTTGGCATTTGTAATGGTAGTGAACAATGCGTCAAAGATAAACTTATCTGCCCGGGCAGAAGAACGTCCATCTTTGCGTAATGCCTGATTGTAGACTGCGATTCCGCGTACTACGAAAAGCAGCAAGTCTTGCATATTGGCTACTTCGGGAGTTTTCCCGCATACTCCGCTTAAGATACAACCTGTACCTTTTGCGGTTTCCTGACACTGAAAACAGAACATACTCATAATTTTTACGTATTAATAGGTTTCTTTTCTGGATGCAAAGATAGGAGGAGGATTTGGGGTAATTCTGTAACCAATGTTACAAACAAGAGAAAAAAGATTGGAAATTTTAGAGTTTGTTTTAGAGACTGTTTTATTTTTCCTCCGGAATCATTTCAGTCCGTTATTTCGATAACGAGGATGTGGCAACCGAACGTTGCTCCATAAGCGGACCTTCTGTCCGGGTGATACAGGCAGGTATCAAAGATTCGGACGGTTGAGTGACTGATACAAAGAGGAGCTTTTGTACACTCTCCCTACAAAAATGCATTTCGATCTTCTATCTTCCACCTTTTGTTTTAGTAGAGAAAGCAAGCGCAATGGTTTGATATATAGTGTGATGTATCTATTATTCTATCTATTTATGCCTATAAAAGCATTTTGTTTTCCTCCGTGTCTTTAGCGAAAAAGGTCCGATTCTCACTCTGTTACCGTTCCATCTGTCTGATACTTAAACAGGCTTTAAATTTTGCTCAAACTTATTGTATCAGTTGCATCATATCTTCTTTTCTCAAGATATGCACTAATTTCCTGTCCGTTTTGATCAGGCCGTCATCCTGCATATGAGCCAGCTCGCGTGCCAGAGAGGGACGAGATACTCCGAAATAATCAGCCAGTTCCTGTTGCGAGCGGTCAAGTTGTATCGGACTATCTCCTTGTTGTTTCAACATCCGTAGCAGATAGGAAGCAAGTTTCTGCCGAATCGTCTTAAAGGACATAAAAAACAGTTTGTCAGCAAGTGTTCGGGCATAATTGGCAGAAAGATTCATGTAGTTCTCTAAGAATTTCTCATTCCGTCGAAATAATTTCAGTACGCTTTCTTTCGGAATCTCGAAAACTTCGGTAGCTTCGTTTGCTGTAACTTCTACCGGGTAGCGATTGTCTGCACCAAATAAGAAAAGAGGGGCAATTGCACGAGGAGCAATAATATCTTCCACTTTAATCAATCTGCCCGAGTAATCGATCATTTCTCCCCGGACACTGCCTTTCAGTAATATCATCAGCCGATTGCATACATCACCTTGCCTGGCAAGAATGTCTCCTTTACAGAACATGCGGAGGTGAGATACGATTCCGTCAAAATCACGGGAAAGCGTTTCTGGAGAGATTCCATGGAATAGGGGGTTGGTAGCGAGGTAGGTCATAATTTTAAGATTGAAATGATATTATTAATAACAGAAATCTTTTCTTATTGTTTGCCGGATATCCTTGCTATTACATTGTTAATGATGCAAGTAATTACACTATGAATCTATGTACTTATTTAAATTTCAGAATAAATTTAGTTTCTTTGCCTTGCAGCAGAGTGATGCTTCCACCTGACAGACGCATGATCTGACGTGAAATGCTCAATCCGATACCACTACCTCCTTCTTTGGTGGTAAAAAAAGGAATGAATATATGATCTGCTATATCTGAAGGAATGGCAGGGCCATTATTTTTTATTTCAATCAATATTTCTTCAGCAGCATTACATCGTCCTTTTATTTCAATCTTTCCATCGGCCTGTGCATCGATAGCTTGTATGGCATTCTTCAATAGATTAATTACTACTTGCGAAATCAGATTTTCGTCGGCATACACAATCAGATCAGCAGGAGCAATATCTATATGGAATGTTATGTTGTCACATTTGTTTTGATGGCGTGCCAGCTCTACCATTCGGTCAATAAAAGCTTTTACATAAAATAAGGATGGTTCCGGGGTCGGGATACGGGTAAAACGGCGGTAGGATTCCACGAAAGAGAGCAGGCCTTTTCCCGTAGTACTGATTGTTTGTAAGCCCCGGCGTATTTCTTCATCCCGGGTATCGGCCAACGATAGTAGTGTTTCGCTAAGAGAGGTGATGGGAGTAACCGAATTCATGATTTCATGAGTCAATACACGTGTCAGTCGTATCCACGAATCGATTTCTTTTTCATCCAATTCACTGTTGATGTCGTTAAAAGCGAGAATGCGCAATTGTTCTTCACGAACAGTGATGCCTGATACACGAATGGATAAATTGATTGTACCCCGTTCATTGTTGAAAATAGTTTGTATTTTATCTCCCGGACGGCAGAATTCTATTTTCTTCATCAGCTGTATATCCACTTTGTTCAGTTGGCGGATATGGGTAAACACATTTAATCCGAGCAGGCGAAGCGCTTCATTATTTTTTTGATAAACCGCTCCATTTTCATTGAGAACGAGTACACCGGTGTTTACACAGTCCATTATCAGTTCGTAATACTTTTCTTGCTGTACCGTTTCCGACTTTACATTATATAATATGCGTCCGACCCGGTTGAGTGCACGGTTGACCTCTCGGGTCTCAGGCATTATCTGCTCTTCCGGGAAGTGAATGGCGCTGTCATTGTTCTCGAGGGCGTCAATCATGAAAAGAACTCGTTTGGTATGAATACGGTAAAGTGAAAGTTGCCACCAAATGCTGAATAGTAGCAAACAGAGGCTCAATCCCATCCAAATGAAGTCTCTGTCGGCATAAGACAGAGCCGCAGTTATGGCGAAACAGAGGCTTAGTCCGAGACGAAACCAATAGCGCTCTGTGAGTAACTTTAAATGGATTTTCATAAACCAAACTTTTTCATCTTATTATATAATGTTTGGCGAGTAATGCCTAATTGAGCGGCTACAGCCGAAAGGTTTCCTCCACATTTGTCGAGAGCCTTGCGAATCATGGCTTTCTCCATATCTTCAAGAGTAGAGGTCTCTGTTTCCGGGTTCTCCGTTTTCTGCACTAATTGGAACATTTCAGCGGGGATGGTTTCACCATCGCTAATAATGACTGCTTTCTCAATGGAATGTTCCAATTCGCGGATATTGCCATACCAAGCATGTGCGGTCAGTTTCTCGCAAGCGGCCGGACTCAGGCTGATAGAGGCTTTGTCATACTGTTTGCAAAAGCGGGCTATAAAACGCTCAGCTAGCGGAACAATATCTTCTTTACGTTTGCGAAGTGGAGGAATTTCTACATGAATGGTGTTGATACGGTATAATAAATCTTCACGGAATAAGCCTTTGTCTACCATCTCCTGCAAGTTTCGGTTAGTTGCGCAGATTAGGCGAATGTCTACGGGGATAGATTGGTTACTACCTACACGAACTATGCTTCTCTGCTGAATGGCTGTCAGTAGCTTAGCCTGCAAATGAAAGGGAAGGTTTCCTATTTCGTCAAGAAACAGGGAACTTCGGTCTGCTGCTTCAAACTTACCTGTACGGTCGGCATGGGCGTCAGTAAAAGAACCTTTCACATGTCCGAACAGTTCACTCTCAAACAAGGATTCGGTGATAGCACCCATATCAACGGATATCATGCTCTCGGCAGAGCGTGGTGATAAAGCATGAATCTCACGTGCGAGCATTTCCTTTCCCGTTCCGTTTTCACCTGTTATCAGTATATTCGCATTGGTCGTTGCTACTTTCTCAATCAACGTGCGGAGCTGCTGCATAGCACTGCTTTCACCCCAATACATGGCAGAAACCGGAGATGATTCCTTTTTGCGATTCTTTTTCTTTCCGTCTTTTGCTTGTGAAGCGGCATTTAAAAGAGTTTCCAACAGCTTTTGATTATCCCATGGTTTCACTACAAAATCAGATGCTCCCTCTTTTATACCCCGTACGGCAAGATCAATATCAGCATAAGCTGTGAATAGTACTACCGGAAGGTCTCTGTATTGCCGTTTGATTTCATGTAACCAAAACAGACCTTCGTTACCATTATTGATTCCGGAAGTGAAATTCATGTCCAATAAGACAACTTCCGGGTTTTCTTCTCTAAGCACTGTGGACAGACTGACAGGAGAGGATAAGGTAATGACTTTCGAAAAATGATTTTTCAATAGTAATTGTACGGCTGTCAGCACTCCTTTGTTATCGTCAACAATGATGATAGTTCCCATTTTGGTCAATAGAATATTAAATACGAATAATAATTTGTCGGCAACAAAGTTAGCAACATTTCCTTATTCTTATGAATTTCGAAAGAGTTTAAATAAGGTGTCTTTGTCTTTATACACCTATTTTACTTCCGTATCAACTAAAGCCATTGGAATTTAAGTCCGAAGGATAAACTCAGATAATCCCGAGCCCGCAGGTAACTGTTGGTTACGCGGCTGATCAATAACAGGTCACAGGTACTCAGCTCATAAAAGAGAGTCACAGATTTTGCAAAGAACCGGCGTTCTCTATCTATATCGTATGTCAGCCGTTGTCCCAGAAAGATGTGTGTGCGTATCTTGGACGAGAATCCGTAGTATCCTTCCGGATAACGGCTAGGCTCGTGTACCCAGAATTCGTGTCCGAAAACAGTATTAAAATAGATACCACATGCCAAAGGTTCGGTTGAAAATCCTTTCCCAAGCTCCAGGCTCCAAGGCATGTAATTTTGTTTTAAGGTCATGGTCATCTTAGCCCGATGGGAGTCATGTTTGGGTATGAAGCCGAAGAACAGATCCGTTTCCCACTGATCTCTTTTTCCGTAATCCCAACCGGTTCCGAACGAGAACATTCCCATGTTACCCGCATATTGTATTTTGTTGTGTGTAGGTATAAGTGAATTCCATCCTTTACGAAAACGGTGAATACGTTTGTCATATTTGCTGTATTCCGGCTGTGTTGTCTGGATGGTATCTATCTTTTGTTTGGTATCGTTTTTGTCGGTTTGTGCAGCGACGTTTTCTGTGTAAAACAGCAGCGATAGTACTGCCATGCCAATAATGGAATTAAAATTCAACCACTTCATAATCATAACCATCAGGTTTTATCGTGAATACTAAATAACTGCGATTTTTCATACAATTGCTTCCATAATACATCACGCCATCGTCAAACACATCTGACGCACTGATCCGATGTTCGTGAGCTACAGTGCAAAATTGCAAACCGGGAAATTGGCGAACATACATTTGAAACACTTTGGCCACATTGTTATTGAACTGATCACAAAGGGGACGGGCATGCATACAGAATACGGTTTTATTAAATTCGTCGGCACGTTCTGTGAGTTGTCTTTCAATATAGTCAAAATCAGGGATCGGTTCCGAATAATCATATTCCATTGCGTTGGTATTGAGGCATACAAATTTCACACCTCCGGCTATGAACGAAAAGTTTGTATCGCCGAATATTTGCCGGAATGCATCTTCTCCGGTTCCCAAACAATCATGGTTTCCGATAAGTCCTACATAAGGAACCTTTAGTTTATTCATTATATCCCTTTGCCAAAGAAATTCATCGGTAAGTCCGAAGTCACTGAAGTCGCCTCCATGAACTACAAAGTCGATGTCGTCTCTTTTGTTGACAGCGTTTACAAAGTCAACGGTTTCGTCATACCAGCGTTGCGAGTCACCCATGGCGATAAAGCGTATAGTAGACTTTCCCAGGCATTTGGCCTCGATCTTTTGAATATTTTTCGCATTAATGTCTCTTTCTCCTTTTATGTCGACGTCATATGGATGATAATCTATCAAGTCACATCCGGCAACTAGCAGACAACAAAGAAAGATTGCGGTAATTCCTTTTATTTGTCTCATAATTTTTATTTTAGTGCATGAAAACTCAATGCAAAGATAGAGTTTTCTTTATGAAAAACAAAATGTTGCTGTCTAATTAATAGACGACTGTGTCTAATAATTAGACAATATTCTCGCACTATGAATTATGTAATCCGTTGTTCTATTGTGCGTTACTTCTTTTGGCACGTTTTGTGCAATTAAGAATTCCAGGTGATCTGCATGAAAGAGACACCTTATATTTATTAAAATTCTAAAATACAAACAGGGCTGATATGAGACAATTGTACTACACTTTCCGAACTCTTCTCCGTGGAAGAGGTGGAAATCTGACCAAAATAATTTCGTTAACTTTAGGGCTTTTGGTCGGCATCCTGTTATTTGCCAGGGTTGCATTTGAATTAAACTATGATAGCTATTATCAAGAACCGGAAAATCTTTTTCTAACTTTACGTACAGTTGTTTCGCAAGGTGAAAAGAAAGAGCCTGTTTGTAGTAATTACGGAAAACTTCCAGCAGCAATTCGTGAAAATTTTCCTGATGAAGTGGAAGATGCAACTTTGATTGACTTATTTAGTCGCAGTTCGCTTTACCATGAAGGCCAGGAAAAGAAAGATGCAATACTGGCTACTTCCCGAAGCCATATTTTTTCCACTTTGGGCGTTAAAGTACTTTCCGGAAATGTGTCTGAATTGGATAATATGGATGCACTGTTTATATCCCGTTCTCTTGCTCAAAGTCTTTTTGCAGATGCCGATCCTATTGGAAAGACAGTAATGATTAATATTGATTATCCATTGACTGTTCGAGGTGTTTTCGAAGATATTCCGGAAAATGCCGAGTTTCGGTTTGATGGGGTCTATTCATTTGTGACTCGTGCTAATAGATTCAGAGATGAACGTGGTGGATGGCGGGGTGATATCAGCTATACATGTATGGTTCGTTTTCGCCATCCGGAAGATGTAGAGAAAGTGGCGGCACGTATGCCTGATATGATGAAGAAGTATATACAGTATAATAAAGACTGGTTTGAAGAATTTTCGTTTATAACTCCTTCACAGTTTCATTTGCAGAAAAAGGAATCACGTAAAATTATCAGTATTCTATCGATTCTCGGATTTGCTATTTTGCTGATTGCCGGGATGAATAATGTACTTATTTCTATTTCTTCCTTGCCACAGCGGGCCAAATCAGTAGGAGTGCATAAATGCAGCGGAGCTTCAACCGGACATATATATCGTATGTTCTTATGGGAATCGGCATTATTGATTCTCGTTTCTCTTTTGGGGGTTATAGTCCTTCTGCTCTATTTTAAACCAGAAATAGAAGACTTGTCTGGTGCCTCATTAGCAACCCTGTTTACATGGCGTACCCTATGGGTTCCTGCATTAGTAACCATTTTTTTATTTTTACTGATTGGCTTGCTTCCGGGAAAGCTTTTCTCTTCTATCCCTGTGACACAAGTTTTCCATCGTTTTACCGGGTATCGTGCTTCCTGGAAATATCCGTTGTTGTTTGTACAATTTACAGGAGTTGCTTTCATATTGGGATTGCTAATGATCATTCTTTTACAGTACAATCAAGTCATGAATCGAAGTATGGGCTATAAAATAGATAATTTAGTTATAGGGTGGGGACCATTTGATTCAATGGATAAAATAGATGGCATTCTCCGGGGATTGCCTTTTATTGAAGCATCTTGTAATAGTGCTTCATTTATCTATAATGGTCATACAAGACAATCTTTTACTGATATTAACGGAAAACGTTTTATGGGGTGTATCGATTTTATAGATGAGCATTATGTCCCGATTTTAGGATTGCAGATTTTGCTGGGTCGTAACGTTCATCAGGATGGTGAAGTATTGGTAAATGAAGAATTGCTACGGCAAGTAGGTTGGACTGATTCGCCTATAGGACGGAAACTGATGGAAGATAACTATGAATGGGGGACTGTGGTTGGGGTAGTCAAAGATTATGTAGCACAAAGTGCATATCAGCCACAAGCCTCTGTGGCATTGGTGAATAGCTTGGAAAGGAGATGGGAAGCCAATAAACGGAATCTGATTTTGAAAGAACCATTTAAAGAGAATCTTTCTAGAATCAGGGCTTTGATGAAAGAAACATTTCCTACGGAGGATATTCAGTTCCGTTCTGCTCGTCAGGAGGTCGATAATCTGTATCAGGTAGTACGCCGTTTCCGCAATATTGTGATTGTAGCTTCCGTTTCGATTGTAGTAATCGTATTGATGGGGTTATTCGGATTTGTGAATGATGAAGTACAACGGCGCAGTAAAGAAATTGCCATTCGTAAGGTGAATGGGGCTGAGTCGGGAAATATTATTAATCTTTTGAATCATAATATTTTCTGGATTGCTTTACCGGCTATCTTTGTTGGAATCGCTTTAGCCTATGTCGTCGGACATAAATGGGTGGAACAATTTACCGATCAGATCAATCTCAACGCAGGGCATTTTCTTTTGCTTCTCTTATTAATATTATTATTGATTTTAGGAAGTGTCACCGGAAAATCTTGGCGCATTGCTAACGAAAATCCGGTAAACAGTATTAAGAACGAGTAATTAAAAATAATGATTATGATAGAAATTAATGACATTAGTAAAGTGTTTCGTACTTCAGAAGTAGAAACCGTAGCGTTAAATCATGTAAGCCTGAATGTAGAAGAAGGTGAATTTGTGGCCATTATGGGGCCTTCTGGCTGTGGCAAGTCGACCTTATTGAATATCTTGGGAACGCTTGATTCGCCGACTTCCGGCAAATATTTCTTTAACGGCAAGGAGATAGACAAGATGGGAGAGAGCCAGTTGACGGCTTTCCGTAAAGGGAATATCGGTTTCGTATTCCAGAGTTTCAACCTGATCGACGAACTGAATGTTTACGAGAATGTAGAACTTCCTCTGACATACTTGGGCTTTAAAGCATCCGAACGCCGCCGCATGGTAGAAGACATTCTGAAACGGATGAACATCAGCCATCGTGCCAAACACTTTCCGCAACAACTTTCCGGTGGTCAGCAACAACGTGTCGCCATTGCCCGTGCCGTAGTGACCAATCCGAAACTGATTCTCGCCGATGAGCCGACCGGTAACCTCGACTCAAAGAATGGGGCAGAAGTGATGAACCTGTTGACCGAACTGAATAAAGAAGGAACAACCATCATCATGGTGACACACTCACAACATGACGCATCCTTTGCCCATCGTACAGTTCATTTGTTCGACGGCAGCGTGGTAGCCAGTGTGATAGCATAAACCAGATCAGAAGCAAGTATGAGACAAATCTATTATAGCATACGTACATTACTGCATGAGCGTACTTTGAATATCGTAAGAGTGCTCTCCCTTTCTTTAGGACTAACAGTTGGCATCTTGCTTTTCTCGCAAATAGCTTTTGAGATGAGCTATGAGAAATGTTACCCGGAAGCGGAGAATCTGATAATGGCGAGAATAGCGGCACAGAATATGACGACCGGCGAAGTGCAGGGCGATGACGAAATGAATTATGACTATACCGTCTGCGATCCGGTAGCTTTTACCCTGGCGCAGGATATGCCTGAAGAAATAGAATCAGCCACCTGTGTACTTCCTTCCCAGTTTTATCATATTTATAAGGAAGACAAACTGCTGTCAAAAGCAAATTACATGATGGTCGACACCTGTTTCTTTGAAACGATGGGTATACCCGTACTAAAAGGGAACGCGAAAGATCTCATCATCTCGAATAGCATATTTGTTTCAGAACATTTTGCCCGTGAAACATTCGGCAGCGCAGACCCTATTGGAAAAACCCTTTCGGCCGACAAGCAGTTGGAGTTGACAATTCGCGGCGTCTATAAAGACATACCCGAAAATTCGATGCTCTCCCGTGACTTTGTGATTACCATCCACCGCGATGGTCGCTATGCGAGTGGTAACGGTTGGAATGGGAATGATATCTTTTATGCCTTTGCACGCTTGCGTCATGCGTCGGATATAGACAAGGTGAACAGCAAGATCCAACAAGTGATGGCAAAATACAGCCCCTTGCAATGGGATGACTGGAAGTTGGAATACAGCGTTGTTCCTCTTTCGAAACGCCATCTGGATTCTGCCGATACCCAGAAACGTTTGATGATATTCGGCTTCCTCGGCTTTTCAGTGTTTTTTGTAGCCATCATGAATTATATGTTGATTTCAATAGCC
>ERZ791631.1518-NODE-1518-length-13059-cov-2.335281_pt1 | contig 13059 bp, 12 predicted proteins | sample MGYA00509961_ERZ791631 | MGnify/ENA primary metagenome ERZ791631 (study PRJEB30046, sample SAMN00715248) | human gut metagenome | study: EMG produced TPA metagenomics assembly of the A metagenome-wide association study of gut microbiota in type 2... | reverse complement strand
TATGTCAGAAATTTTCCAAACGTCCCCCGCTTTTGACACTGGCAGAATATATGGAACGGCAACGGTCTTAGTCCGGAGATGGTAAGGTGTTTGACGGTTAAAGGAAATTGTATTTTATTCCGGTAGCATCGGTTTTTAATTTTTACCGTTTTTTTGAATGCGCCGGCAAAGGAGGTGCATAAAACGTTTGGGACCCAGTATTTTCAGGGCGATGATCCAGGCGGTAGGATGGGCTGTGATGTCCGACCAACGGGGTACGTATGGTTTTACGGCTGTCAGGTAAGGATGGATGTCTGTTTGCGGAGAACTGAGCCGGGCGGAAATCAGGCGGCGGAAAAGCCGGGTGAAAGCGGTGACCCGGGCGGGACGCAGAAGGGGGTATTCGGTCATTTTGGCATAGGTGCGCAGGTGGGCTTCAAACAGGTCGATGTGTTTCGGAAAAGTGTAGGCGGATGTGAGGGAGTTGTTGCGTATGCGGTAATAATAACGGCCTTGGCCGGAGATACAGACCCGGTTTACCCGTTCGACGAAGTCGGCGACAAGGTAGGTGTCTTCGGATACATGGCCTTCCCGGTAGCGGAGTCCTTCGAATACGGTGCGCCGGAATATTTTGTTCAGGTTGGCGAAATGGAGGATGTTGCCTTCCCACCAGTTAAGCAGTATGCGGTCTTTCCCCTCGATGAGTTGCGGGCGTACTTCCAACTTTTCCTGCCGTCCGTTTTCGTAGCAATTGATGTAGGGAAATTGCAGGATGTCTGTGTCAGGATGAGCTTCGAGATAGTGGACGTTTTCGTAAGTGTCGGGTGAAACGGAGTCGTCGGGGTCGAGCATGGTGAGGTATTTGCCGGTGCATTTGTCCAGGGCTGCGTTGCGGGCACTGCTGACACCGCCGTTGGTTTTACGGATCACCTTAAAACGGGAGTCGGCTGCGGCATAACGGTCGCAGATCAGGCCCGAACCGTCTGTCGAGCCGTCGTCGACAAGCAATGCTTCGAAGTCACGGAAAGTTTGTGCCTGTAAACTGTCCAGACATTCGCCGATGTAAGGCGATACGTTGTAAACAGGAATGATGATGCTGAGCAGGGGTGTGTTCATTGCGCCGTTTTTTTATTTATGCGAATATAGTTTTTCTACGCCGATATTTCTTTAATTTTGCTGTAAATAAGTCGGCCGGTTTGTTTGGAATGTTTGTTATTTTTTCAGATAAGCAGGATCGGAGGATACGGTAATTGTCGTTAATTTATAATTTAGCTTTGAAATATGCCTTTACTGACTATTGTTATACCGGTTTATAATGCGGAAAATTATCTGAAACCCTGCCTGGATTCGGTAGCAGCTCAGGAGTTTACAGATTATGAACTGGTGTTGGTGGACGACGGATCGGCAGACGGATCGGGGAGGATATGCGACGAATATGCCGTACGTGATCCGCGGATCAGGGTGATTCATCAGTCTAACGGCGGACAGGCAGCGGCCCGTAACCGGGGAATTGATGCTGCCGTAGGCGATTATGTCGGTTTTTGTGATAATGACGATATTCTGCATCCTTCTATTTTCCGGGTGTTGCTTGAAAATGCCGGCGCAGCCGGGACCGATATTTCGGCCTGTTCGTATAACGAAAGGGATATGCGGGGGAAGGTGTCGCACGACCGGCATTCGGGAGAGACATTTTATCTGTCGAACCGGGGAGGGATGGAGCAATTTCTTTCACGGGAGAAGATGGATATTTATGTGTGGACGAAGATATACAGGCGGACATTTCTGGAGGCCCACGGTATCCGTTTCGAGCAAGGGAGGAACGATGAGGATTTTTTGTTCAATTATGCCGCTTTCCGGCGGGCAGGACAGACTGTATTTACCGACCGGGCCCTGTATACCTACAATGTGCGGGATGATTCGGAATGCCGGATGTTTTATAAGAAGGATTTACGGCGTTACCTGCACAACACTTTGTATCGTACTTATAAGATCGAGTCTGGGATACGCAGGGAGTATCCGGAATTGCTTTCTTTGGCCAAACGGCAGACAATCCGTTACCACATAATGATGATCGGCAGGATTATACAGACCGGCTATCGTTTGTCAGAACCTTATTTTTCGTATATGATGCGTTATTTGCGGGAAAACCGCCGACAGGTGATTGCACAACGGAATTATTGGGGAATGTCCCGGTTGGGGATTAGCCTGTTATTGCTGTTACCGCCCCGTTGGTATTGTTTTTACAGGCGCATCCTCGAAAAAGTAAGGAAATAAATTTACAGATTGCTGTAAAATTCCTTCCACAAGGTGTCGTTTAAGGGCGGTGTGGCCGCGATGGTGACACGCTCTTTACTGACGGGATGGATAAAACTGATTTCGCGGGCGTGCAGGCTGATACCTCCGTTTTCATTTGAGCGCGGGAAACCGTATTTCAGGTCGCCTTTGATAGGGCAGCCGATCTTGGCCAACTGGCAGCGTATCTGGCGGCCGGTGCACAGTTTGATTTCCAGTAGGTAGTATCTTTGGGAATGGCCGATCAGTTTGTATTCCAGAATGGCTTTTTTACTTCCTTTTTTTTCCTTTTCGTAGGCGTAGGATTTATTCTTTTCGGAGTCTTTGATCATATAATGTATCAATGTTCCGTTGTCCTGAGGCGGCAGGTTGCCGACAATGGCCCAGTATTTTTTGGAGATTTCCTCGTCGTGTTCCTGAAACATTTTATTCAGTCGGGCCAGGGCTTTGCTGGTACGGGCAAACAATACGACACCGCTTACCGGACGGTCGATGCGATGGGGCACTCCCAAAAATACGTCTCCCGGTTTGTTGTATTTTTTTTTGATGTAACTCTTTACTTCTTCACTCAGAGGCGTATCGCCGGTTTTGTCTCCCTGCACGATGTCGGAGTTTTTTTTGTTGACAGCGATGATATGGTTGTCCTCGTATAAAATTTCCAGCATTGGATTTAGTTTTATGAAATCGGTGCAAAAGTACGAAATTCTTTTGCCATTTCCGATTTTTGACCGCATGAATCAGCCGTTTTGTTCGTTTTATAGAATTGAAATATTTCAGTAAAGGCCGGTAAATGCAGTAGTAAACTGCTTTTAATTGTATCCGACAGAATTGAATCGATCAGAATGTATTTGTTGGATAGCTGTCCTATATTCGGAACGACTGAGTATCTGTAAAAAGAAAAAATGGGACGAAATGATAATTGTTTGACACATTTTGTTAATTAATTATCTATATATAATTTGTAATTTTGTTGCATTGATAAAAAGTAAAGTTTAAGTTATGCTTATTACGGGTGCTAAATTAAAGATCAACGGTTCGGAATACGATATTCTCCGGATGAATTACGGTTTTTATCGGAAAATCGATCATAAGGGGCGTCCAGGCTCGGGGCTCCGCGGAGGGAGCCTTTGTGTACAGTTTGAATCGGGAAGAGACAATCCTGTTCTTCAGCAAATGTTACTGGAAGATGTGCCCCCTGTCAGGGGCTGTATCGAGGTGGTGACGGGGCAGGACGGCCAACGGATGAGGTACATTGAATTTGAGGCGGCATATATTTGTTCGCAGGAGGAAAATATGTTTGCCGGTTCCGTATATCCTATGCTGACCACGGTGGTAATCAGTCCTGTTCGTCTTGACATTGACAGCAAGGTCCGGCTTGACCGTCGCTGGCCTGAAACCTATGGTTTCTGGTGGCAGACGTATAGGCCGGAAAATATGAAATGCGCAAAAAAGGAAGCGACAGAGGAGAAAAAGCCGGTCACTGTTTTGGTGAGGAAAGTCAAAGGGCCTGAAATGGCTTTGGTCGGTTCGGAAGCCGAATATGAGGTAACGGGTTATAACATCAGGGAAGTAAGTTCTCACAATAAGCTCCGGATCAAATGGGTTGTCGAGACCGGCAGTAAGAGATATGTACAAACCAGACAAGGGGAAAAAATCAGAATAACCCTGGCGGAAGCATGGGTGGGCAAAGAAATTACCGTGATGGCGTATCTGAAAGAACCGGCAGAGAGTGTGAGTGTAAAAACCAGGGTAGAGAGATGGTTTTTGCCTCGTGTCCTGGTCCAGACCCGGACAAAGGAGGGATTCGGAACGAAGAGCGAGCGGTCGCAATTAGAATATGAGGACTGTGAAGGAAAAGGACTAATCCCCGTAAGTGCTCAGATCGCTGTCGATATGCACTATGGGGATGGAAAAACACATACCGGTCATTTCACGTTGGGGAGTATCAAAGATGCAAATGTTTTGCAAAATATCAACGAACTCAATCTACGGTACAATGATTCGGAATTGTTTAAGTTGTTCAGGGAGCTTATCCGCTACACGTCGATGGGGTCCCTCGAATCTCATAATTTAGAAATGGTCGGCCATGTTCAAAAGCAAACCTACCAAAATCCTCAAATGCAGCATAAGGACCGGAGACTTACCGAGGCGGTATTTGGGCATAAGAGTACGAAAGATTTTGTCAAAATAATACAGGATGCATTTAAATATGCGATGACAAAAAGCAAAGGTAATTTCAATAAGGTTGATATTCTGAAAGCTTTTGAAGACACAAGTTTTCCGAAACGTCCCTCTTTTTCCGGTAAAATGGATCGATTGAAGGGTTTGACCATAGCCCTTAATGATACGTGGGGATTCAGGGTGACAATTACCCACTATTCGTTAAATCCGGATACGAAAGAGTGTACAGCCGTCCTAAGGTATAGAATTTTCGATCATTTCGGATTGGATACAGACGATATTGAAAGTTACGGTACTAAGGAAAAAGTGATGAAAAAATTAGGCGGTCTCGGTACGATTGCCGATCATATAACGATGCCTCGCGACGAAAGGGGTAATCCGCTGATAAAGCAAAGTGTGGCCAGGTCGGTAGCAGAAGAGGTTGCCAACGGATTTTGTGCCTGGTTTATTTTACAACATTTGCGTGGTTATAAGCCTTTTGTGACGATTATGGAAACAGAGGAAACTTTAACGTTTAGCATATGAAGAAAAATGTAATCCGGCTGTTGGTGTGCGTGTTGATCGGAGCAGTGATCTGGTGGTTATTTTCGGATGATTACGATAGAGGTAAACCGACAGAATTTTATGAAATAGAAGACGGGATTTTTGTAGTGCATAATGCACCTTATGATACTTTAGAAATCAAAAAAGTAATTGAGAAATTTAATCTGGAAACCTGGGCAATCGATTCGTTAAAAAAGTATGGTGGCGGAGGGCGTTTGTTTTATCGTGAAACGAAATACATGACCCGCCATTTTAAGGAGGGTGATCCTTATGATCCGGAATACAGTTCGTGGGATAACACCCAGGACTATAGAAATCATTTTAAGGATATTTTAATGACGACATCGTATAGTATAAACCCTGTAGGTGATGGGGATTGTTATTATAGATACTGGTTGTATTGGAATTATTGGAACAATATTGACGCAAAGTATGATAATAAAGTCCATATTTTATTCCGTGATCTGGATTCCCTTTATCGCGCTAAGAAAAAGGAATATGGAATTGAGGACTAGTTTTGTTAAAATGTAATTGTGATGGTTATAAATCATGACTATTTTATTGGCTTTTGATTGAAGGCAGAGGATAATGCAGATAAGGAGAAAGGTATTAAGGAATGGAACTTTTTGGGTGGTTATTGTTTAAAAATGAAAGAATTTTATTACATTTGCGTTATAATTTATTATTTATATGGATTTAGAGATCAAAAATATATTCCAGGGCATTGCTTTGGTCGGGGAAGAAGAGCAATTTGATTTATTGATAAAAGGAAAACATTACCGCATAGACCGGATTGTTTCTTCGGGGCATAGTTCGCCCCAGGGGTTTTGGTATGATCAGGAAGACGACGAGTGGATTATGCTGATTCAGGGGAAGGCTGTACTGGAAATTGAGGACAAGCTGGTAGAATTGAAAGCGGGAGATTATTTATTTTTACCGAAAAATTGCAGACACAGGGTGGAAAAAACGAGTGTAGACCCGGCATGTGTATGGCTTTGTTTTTTCGCTATTGAATAAGAGGTGAGATGAAAAAGAAGATGAAAATTACTACGGAGGATTATATCCGGATGAACCGGAAGATCAGCCGGGAAGAAGAGATTGCCCGGCATGGGCATCCGATTGGTTTTAAGCGGGTGTTTAAATCCCGGAAAGTATACGACCGTAAAAGGAGTAAGGCAGATCTGAATAAGGATTTGCCTTATTTTTTTGAAAATATATTGAATGGGTGTTTATCGGTTTTTCTTCCGGATGATATAGGGGGGAAAGGAATAAAGGCTTAATTTTGTAGAAACTGAAAAAACAGAAGATATGTGGAAACTAATTTTTAAGAGTACGATATTCAAACTTTTACTGGCAGTTGCCATCGGTATTGTAGCCGGCTTTTTCGTAAATGAAGGTTTTATGAATGTAGTGGTGACTGTAAAATATATTCTGGGGCAATTGATCTTTTTTATGGTGCCTTTGATTATTCTCGGTTTTATATCTTCTTCGATTGCCCGGATGAAGGGTAATGCTTCCCGTATGTTGGGCAGTGCATTGGGGTTGGCTTATTTTTCTTCTGTAGGAGCTGCTTTTTTTGCCCTGGTGCTCGGGTATTGGCTGATTCCTCTTTTGTCTGTGGAGCCCGCTACCGAAGGGTTGAAGGAGATTCCGCCGCTGGTGTTCCGGCTGGATATACCTCCTGTTATGAGCGTTATGAGTGCTTTGGTACTTTCGATTATGATCGGTTTGGCTACGGTGTGGACAAAATCGGAAGTTTTCGGCAATATACTCGATAATTTTCAGAAGATGGTGTTGTTGCTGATTAACCGTATTCTCATTCCGGTGCTCCCGTTTTTTATTGCGGCAAACTTTTGTGCCTTGAGTTATGAAGGCTCGATTACGCGGCAACTGCCTGTTTTTATCGGGGTCATGGGTATTGTATTGGTCGCTCATTTTATCTGGCTGACGTTTCTGTATCTTTCGGCCGGACTTGTCAGCCGTAAGAATCCCTGGCTGGTGTTGAAATATTATGGTCCGGCCTACCTGACGGCTGTCGGGACGATGTCGTCGGCGGCAACATTGGCTGTGGCCTTGAAATGTGCCAAGAAAAGTCCGGTTTTAAAAGATGAGGTGGTAGATTTTGCCGTTCCTCTGTTTTCCAATATTCACCTTTGCGGTTCTATTCTGACAGAGGTTTTTTTTGTCATGACGGTGTCTTTGATGTTATACGGTACTTTACCTGCCGTTTCCGTGATGGTTTTGTTTATTTTATTGCTCGGAATTTTTGCTATCGGTGCTCCGGGTGTGCCCGGAGGGACTGTTATTGCTTCTCTGGGTATCGTTGTTTCGATATTGGGATTCGACGAGGCGGGTACTGCCTTGCTGCTGACCATATTCGCTTTGCAGGACAGTTTCGGCACGGCATGTAATATTACCGGTGACGGTGCTTTGACTTTGATCCTGACTAAAATCGACAAGTAAGACGCTGATTTCGGATACCGACGGGGGACGGTTTGGCATTGTTTTTGCATATATAAAGCATTTTTAATAAAATTATGTGCATGGGTTTTATTTTGGAAACCTATACTTATTAGTTTTCGTTCTATAGAGAAAAATGCTTGAGAGATGAAATGCTTATTGAACATGCGGTCGGTTGTCCGGTGCTTTTTGCTGTTTTATGTCGTACCGGTGTATGCCCAGAAGGAAAGAGTGGAGTTAATCGGATATGGAGATATGGATAAATGGATGGTACGGAAGGTCGAGGAGTCTTTTGTGATAGGGGGAAATACCAAATATTTGTATGAGATTGCCAGTGGGGATACTTTACTGCATAATACGCCTTATAAAAATACGGATTCGCCCTGGGCGACCTCTTCGGTAATGGCCAAGGTAAGCGGAGTGGTAAAGACAAGTCTTACGGTTTTTCCGGAAAAGCGGGGAGACGGTTATTGTGCCCGTTTGGAAACCCGGATGGAGACTTGCAAGGTGTTGGGATTGTTTAATATACGGGTTGTGGCGAGTGGTACGGTATTTTTAGGACAAATGGTGGAACCCATTACGGATACTAAAAATCCGCAGAGTAAGCTGATATCGGGTATTCCTTTTACGGGACGGCCGATAGCCCTGATGTACGATTATAAGGTCATAACGGGAGGACTGCGCACCTATGCTTCCGGTTTCGGAAAACCTGAGCCTCGGAAGGACAGGGATATGGCCGAAACTTCCATGTTATTGCAGCATCGTTGGGAAGATGCCGCCGGAAATGTTTATGCCCGGCGGGTGGCTACGGCCTGGAAGCATTACGAGCAATCGGAAACCGATTGGCAAACCGATTATCGTCTGCCGGTGTATTACGGTGATATCACTTCCGAGCCCTATTATGAAAATTATATGGGGTTGATAAACGGAGAGCATGCTTATTATACCCGTAACAGCAAGGGAAAGATTGTGCCGATTCAGGAAATAGGCTGGGGAAGTCCGGATGAAGAGATTACTCATATCGTGCTGCAATTTTCATCCAGTAACGGCGGTCCTTATATCGGAAGCCTGGACAGTAAGTTTTGGGTCGATAATGTCAGATTGGTGTATTGATTTTTCGGTATTTTTGCTTTGAATTTTGAGTATTGGGTATGGATTTGGAAGAAATATACCGTTTGGCTGTGGATTTTCGCCGTTATTTTCACCGGAAACCGGAAGTAGCAGAACAGGAATACGAAACGCAGGCTTATATTACCGATGTGTTGCAACGTTATGGGATTGCGTATACAACTGTCGGTACGGGAATTATCGCCCGTGTGGGGCAAGGGGCACTTTGTGTCGCTTTACGGGGGGAGATGGATGCTTTACGGGTGAAGGAAGCGACCGGTTTGCCTTTTGCTTCTGAAAACGAAGGGGTGATGCATGCCTGTGGGCATGATATGCATTTGGCGATGGTGTTGGCGGTGACGATAGCTTTAAAGCAACAGGAACCGCTGTTACAAAAAACCGTGAAAATCGTTTTTCAACCGAGTGAGGAAAAGCGTCCCGGCGGAGCCCGTCTGTTGTTGCCTGAATTATTGAAAGATCCGGTGCCCCGGGCGATTTTTGCGCAGCATGTTTATCCCGGTTTACCGACGGGGTGCGTGGGAGTGCGTTCCGGTGCTTTTTTCGCTTCTTCGGATAATATTATTTTCTCAGTAGAGGGAAAAGGAACCCATGCGGCGATGCCCCAGAACGGTTCGGACCCGATTTTGGCAACGGCCTGTCTGATTCAGTTTTACCAGACGTTGGTGACGAAATTCCGTAATCCGCTTACACCTGCCGTAGTTTCTGTGACTTCCGTACACGGAGGCACTGCTAACAACGTAATTCCTGACCGGGTGGATGTCAAAGGAACGGTACGTACACACGATAATGAATTACGGGACCGGATTTTTGAGTTGATAGATGAGAAGTCGGAAGCGATCTGCGGACTTTACGGATGTCGGTTTAAACGGGATAAAACGATGAACGGTCTGCCTGTGCTGATGAATGACCGGCTGCTGACAGAACAATTTGTCGGGAGAGCCGGATATCTTTTGGGACAGGAACATGTCCGTCTGATGGAACCTTTGACTTTGGGAGAAGATTTCGCTATTTATCTGCAATCGATACCCGGTGTGATGTGGGTGTTGGGGGTGTGTCCGCCGATACAGGATGCGATGCCTCCCTTGCATAATCCCGGTTTTTCTCCGGATGAAGAAGCTATGCGCACAGGCATTGTGATGTTACTGGATTGTGTGAATCGTTTTCCGGTGAATTAATCGGGTATTTCTTTTCGTCAGACCGTCGGGAATTTTATACCTTTGGGCCCGTCTAAAATATTGCATTATGTTTATAAAGTTTAAAAAAATCCGGGAAAGGTTCCGGAAGGCTGTCGTATTTTCGCCGGTGGAAGCCGTTGTTTCGTCGGTGTATTTTCTTACAGCCGTTGTCAGTTATTATCAGCATATCGGTTATGATGATTTTCTGGGATCTTTTCCCATCTGCTTTTGCCTGATTTATGCTGTGAACAGGTTTAGCAGGGGAACCGGATGGCGTTGGCTGTATTATATATCGGTTTTGAGTATCGGGGGATTTTGGGCCTGGAATTTACGACTGACGGATTCAATATACTGGATAACTCTGATTGTCAGTCAATTGTTGGTATTATCGAGTGCGCGAGCTGCGGATAATGATGCTTTTGTCCGGAATGGCTTGTGTTATGTCCGGAATATGGTGGCGGCGACGGTATTGGCTCTGGTGGGCTGGTTGCTGGCCTGGGCGATTTATGCTTCGGTGACGTATATTTTCGATTTGTCTGCGAATTATCGTATAATGGTGTACATCAGTCAGGGTGTCTGGTTTATGGTGGCGCCGATATTGTTTTTAATGTTCGGTATACGTCAGAACCAGGAATTCATAGCCAATTCCTTTTTGGACGTTTTGTTGAATTTTATCGTTACTCCGGCATTGATGATCTACAATTTGATTTTGTATCTGTATTTTGTAAAAATTGCCGTGGTGTGGTCGTTGCCGAAAGGGGGAGTTGCCTATATGGTTCTGGCCTTTATACTTTTATTGCTGGCGGTAAAGTCCATACAGCCTGTGTTACGCCGCCGGTATTACGATTGGTATTATCGTTTTTTCAGTTTGTGGGTGGTGTTGCCTCTGGCGATGTTGTGGATCAGTGTACTGTTCCGGGTAGGTGAGTATGGCTGGACGGAATGGAGGGTTTATCTGATGCTGTCTGCCTGTATGGCTACCTTTACGGCGGTGTTATTTATGATTCCCCGCTGGAGTAACTACAAATGGGTGGTATTGGGGGTTTTGGCGACGCTTGCCGTATTTACCTATATTCCGGGAATAAATGCGGGTGATTTGGGTTTGCGTTCTCAGGAGAACCGGATCAGGACGGTATTGTATCCGGAAACGGGAGAAAGATGGAATGACGGTACCGACTCGGTGGTTTCGGCCCGGTATATGATGTTGTATAATTCTTCCAGGTATGTTCAAAGTCGCAAAAGTGCTGAATATATGCGGGAGCGTTTCGGATTCGATTGCGAGTATCTGGAAGAGAATATTCCCGAAAAGGTGAAAGACGATTGGAGATGGAATGGTGTTGACGATGAAATGTTGTATCTGGTGTATCCTTACGGTGCGACGTTTGATATCAGCGGGTTCGACAGTTTGCGGCAGATTCTCAATAATGCAGTCGGGGGAGGTGTGTATTATGAATTTGAGGACAACAGATTCCGGCTTATCAGCCGATCGGATACGTTGGTAGATGTAGATATTCATTTTTTGCTGAAAGAAAAGCTGGCAGAAGTAGGGGTAGATACGACCGGCGGTTTGTCGCAGGAACAGGTCGGGGAGTTTCACGAATTTTTGTGTACGTACGATATCGGCAGGCTGCGGGTTATTTTTGGGGAAATCTGTATCGATGAGAAAGATATGGCAATTATCAGCCTTTCGCCCAGGTTTTTGTTGACGCGGAAGAAGATGAAATAAGTGGGAAGGGGGGATTTTTGATTTACGATTGCGATTTCAGATTTACGATTTTGATAGGTCTGCGGATTTCGCCGGTATGTACAGGTTATTCATTAGAGGAGTATATCGGCGAAATCTGCAGGTTATATTCTGGTTATTCATCGGTGAGTAGCAGCAGGAAAGCTACGATAGCCGCTTCTTCTTCGGGGCTGAGGCCGAGATTACCCAGTTCGTCATAGTTAACGGTTGCAGGGTATTCGGCCGGTGGAAATTCATTGCTTACATCGCGTACGTTGTAGAAATGTACGATCTCTTCCAACGTTTTGAAGTAACCGTTGTGGCCGTAAGGTGCGGTAAGGGCGATATTACGTAATGTCGGTACCCGGAATTTTCCGTTTTCGGTGCTGTCGTTGACGATGGCTCCCAGGCCCAGGTCGATATAGGCTTCACCCTGGATGTTGTATTCGGCCGGCAGGGTGAAATAAGGGTTTTCCGGATTACGCGGGATGCCCAGGTTGTCGTACGTATGATCGGTAAATAGTACTTTTCCGGCTTTCGGATCGGGAGTCAGTATATGGCATTCGGCGCATAATGCTTTTTTCTCGAATAGTTCCAATCCTTCTTTTTCTTGCTTTGTCAGGTGGTATTTTCCGGCCAGATAAGCGTCGTATTTGGAAGAAAACGGATTTACTTCCGCCGAACTTTGATAGGCCGCCAGAGCATCGGTGATGTGGGCGTAGAGGGTGTCACTGTTATCCGTTTCGCCGTATATGGCCGTCAGTTCCGGGTAATAAGGAGCTTGTCTTATTTTTCGGGTAATCATAAGGTGATCGGTGTTGCCCATTTCCAGCGGATTGACAAAAGGCTGGCCGGCTTGTGCCTGCAGGTCGTTGACCCGCCCGTCCCAAAACAGACCGCCTATATAGGTTTCTTCTTCCTGGTCGTAAGATAGTGCAGGGACAAATGACGAATAACAGATTGTCATGGAATTGCGGTTGCTGAACAGACCTTTGACGGCTCCTTCCGAAATAGGATGGGAAAGGGTGTCGGCAAACCCGTTGGCGGGGGTATGGCAGGTGGCACAGGATTGTCCCGGCGGGTTTGATAAGGCCGTGTCGAAAAAGATCAGTTTACCTAACTGTTCTTTGGGGGTAAGCTTACGGGGCTGCTCTTCCCGGCATGCGCTTAGCAAAACGAACAGGCAGCATAAAAGTATATAGGAATTTCTCATGTCGGTTTATTTTCCGTAAAAATAGATTGAAAAAATAAAATATCCAAAATGGAAAGGGTGAGAACGATAATTTTAAAAAATTATTGTATAACTTCGAAAGCTATTTTCTTTCTTCTTTTATAAAGAAATGAGCTTAACTACGGCTATATGAAAAAACGATTTTTCTTTCTGTGTTGTTTTGGCCTCTGTTTTTTGCTGGGAGGCTTTATGGTTTGCCACTGGCAAAGCGGAATGGCTCAGACTCAGCAGGATCGTTTACAAACGGCTTTGAAGCAGGTGAGAGGTGTTTTTGATGATGTGGTACGGGTGATGGGACTTTCCGATTATCCGAAAGCGGTGGAGTTGTCGTATCAATTACTGGGACA